>Ga0209333_1001722_pt1 | contig 10212 bp, 7 predicted proteins | sample BlaSpr_A8_OM2_O3_FD_187982 | JGI IMG/M metagenome (GOLD analysis project Ga0209333, IMG submission 187982) | Forest soil microbial communities from Thunder Bay, Ontario, Canada - Black Spruce, Ontario site 2_A8_OM2_O3 (SPAdes) (version 2) | ecosystem: Environmental > Terrestrial > Soil > Boreal...
GCCGACACTTCGGGAATCTGCTCTTCGTCCAACCGAATCGCACTGCCCAGTTTTTTCAAAGCTGGATTCAGAGCCGCGGCCTGTGTCCCTGTCAGTTCCAACAACTGTTGCCACTCGCGCGCGACCGGAATGCGCTCGTCGGTTTGAGCATCTTCGCAGAACTGGTCTGCCGCTTCCTGAGGGGTTCCGTATTCGTCGGCGACATCTTCGTGGAAGTAGCCCCGCAAAAACGTATGCAGCGCGGGAAAGTCGGCAGCGGTTATTTCCGGTTTCGGTTTCATCAGCGGCACTCCGGATAGGACGTCAAGACATAGTACTCGTTGGGCCCGTCAGATTTCAGTACGACCACTGCGTGCTCGCACACATGGGAGTGGACCTCGCCGCGATTCATGGTACGGCCAATCGGAGCGTCGCTGTCATAGTCGAGGACAAGGTTCGAATGTCTCCCCGGCCGGCTGAGCCAGCTTTGAATCTCGCCCTGCGATTGCGCGATAGCGGCACCCACAGCGTCTTCGGCAGTCGAACGGTCGGTATAGGTTGATGCTCCCGTGATGCCGCGCTCCCGCTCCAATCGCTCGCGAAGCTGCTCTTCGGTTTGCCCAACATGCTTGCGCAATATGTGTCCTCCCTTGGCTTCATCGAGTGAGAGGTCGCGAGAGCGAACATTGCTGGTATTGCCCTCCGCGCGCACGGAACCCGAAGGCGAAGCGCCGGCACGATCGCTTGCGGCGGGCGGCTGGCAAGAGATCAGGCAACATATCCCCACAGCTACGAGGACGCGTTTGATAGCTGCCTTTGTCATGCATGCCCCGGACTACGAATTGGCGGCCTGTAAGTTCTGGTCCGCAAAGTTGTGGAAATTGTGCTACTAAACAGGGTATGCGGGCAAGTCTTTTGGACACGCTGGATGATTTTGAGCGCTGGGGTGACGATCACGCCTACGTGTTTCCTCGCGGCTACCGGCGCGAGCGCTGGAGCTACCGGCGCGTCGCCGCAGTAGCGTATCAGTTTGCGCGGGAGCTAGAGGCTCGGAACATCGGAAGGGGCGATGCGGTGCTGTTGTGGAGTCCGAGTTGCGCCGAGTGGGTGGCGGCGTTTCTCGGGTGCGCACTGTGCGGCGTCATTGCAGTTCCCGTCGATGATGCAGCGAGCGCCGATTTTGCGCAGCGTATCAGTGCACAGGTGCGGACGAAGCTGGTGCTGTGTCCGCGGGAGCGCACGCCCCTGTTCGAAAACGGGGAGGGAATCGCGACCATCGATCCCACCGATTTCGCGGGTGTAATTGCACGGCATTCGTCCGAACGTTTTCGTCCGGCTACGATTCAGCCCTCCGATACGCTCGAGATTGTTTTCACGTCCGGTACCACCGCTGAGCCCAAGGGAGTCGTGCTAACCCACGCGAACGTGGCCGGTAATATCGCGCCCATCGAAACAGAGATCAAGAAGTACATGAAGTACGAACGCCTGGTGCATCCCATTCGCTTTTTGAACCTGCTGCCGTTGAGCCACGTCTTCGGACAATTCCTCGGGATTTTTCTCCCACCGTTGCTGGGCGGCACGGTTATTTTCGAAAACACATTCAACCCCACCGAAATCATGGCGACGATTCGTCGCGAGCGCGTCTCGGTGCTGGTTGCCGTACCGCGGATGATTGCATCGCTTAAGCAGAAGATCGAGCGTGATCTCGAGGGCGATGGTCGGCGCGAAGCGTTTGCCGGGCAATATGCCGCAGCCAAGAGCCAGCACTTTCTCCGCCGTTGGTGGACTTTTCGCGACGTGCGCCGCCTGTTTGGATGGAAATTCTGGGCCATGATCAGCGGCGGCGCCGCACTGGATCGCGAGACTGAAGAATTCTGGCATCGCCTCGGTTACGCCGTGGTTCAAGGATATGGGCTGACCGAGACGACCTCGCTGATCAGCCTGAATCATCCCTTCCACACCAGCCGTGGCTCCATCGGCAAAGTTTTGCCGGGTCGCGAAATCAAGCTGGCCGAGGACGGGGAAATACTGGTGCGCGGAAGCGGCGTCGCCAGCGGCTACTGGAATGGGCGCGAAGTGCAACCTGTCGCACGCTCCGAAGACGAAGGTTGGTATCGCACTGGCGACCTGGGTGCGCTCGATGACGAAGGGAATCTTTTTTTCAAGGGACGCAAGAAAGAAGTGATCGTGACGCCTGCGGGTATGAATATCTACCCGGAGGATCTCGAAGCGGCGCTACGAGCGCAAAAAGAGGTGCGGGATTGCGTCGTCGTTGGACTCAATCGCGGGGGGAATGCCGAGCCTTGTGCGGTTCTGATTCTGCGCAACCGAGATGTCGCGCCTGAGGCACCTTCGATCATCGAGCGGGCCAACGAAACGCTCGCTGAATATCAGCGCATGCGCAACTGGTACATCTGGCCTGAAGAAGATTTTCCCCGCAGTTCCACCCAAAAGCCGCGGCGGAACGTGATTCGCGATACGGTCGAAGCTGCTTTCGGCAAACAGTCGCCAGCCGAAGCCGGCAGCCAGCTCTCGGAGCTGGTGGCCCGAATCACCGGCCGCACTCAGAACACCCAGGACTTGATGCCAGGTACGAACCTTGATCGTGGTTTGGGCTTGAGCTCCCTTGAACGAGTCGAATTGCTGAGCGCGCTCGAGGATCGCTATCAGATCGACTTGAACGAGACGAAGTTCGCAAAAGTGGCGACCATCGGAGACCTGGAAAAGCTGCTGAAAGAACGACAAGCTACTCGCTCCCTTAAGAATTCCGCGACTCGGAGTCCGGAGCTTTACCCTCCCGCTTTTCACTATCCACGATGGGCCTTGCGCTGGCCTATAACGTGGCTGCGCTTGGTATCTCAGTATCTGTTGATGCGCCCGGCAGTGTTTATTCTGGGACGGCCCCACGTGGCTGGACGCGAGAATTTGGACGATGTTCATGGGCCGCTGCTCGTGATCTCAAACCACATCGACGACGTCGATGTCGGCTTCATTCAGTACGCGCTCCCGGCGCACATCGGCAATAAACTGGCGACTGCGACTGGCGGCGAGGCGCTCGAAAAATTGCGGTCGCCCGGTCCGGATCGCTCTTGGTTTTCGCGCATTTATGATCGCTTGCAGTGGATGCTCGGCGTTGCCCTGCTTAACCTGTTTCCGCTGCCGCGGCACTCTGGTTTCCGCAAGAGTTTTGCCTATGCCGGGGAAGCCGTGGATCGCGGCTACAGTGTGCTCGTCTTTCCGGAGGGAAGACACACCGAAGATGGCCGACTCCTCCCGTTCCGCACTGGAGTTGGACTGCTTGCCAATAATCTTCGGATCCCGATTGTTCCCGCGCGGATCAATGGTTTGTTTGAAATCAAGAAAGCGGGAAGAAAGTTTGCGCTGGCAGAAGAGATTCACGTTCGGATCGGCAAGCCCATACAGTTTGGACCGGAAACCGATCCCGAAGAAATCGCTCGCGTTCTGCAAAACGCGGTTGAGGAGCTTGCGGAGTAAGGAGTCCCCGCCATAGGTATGGCGATCGAAGTTGCTACGGCTCTTGGCTTGACTGCATCACTTTCGTCGATTCGTGATCCGCTGGGAGTACCAGGTCGAGAACTTCTTAGGCATGGTGCGTCTTGGTTGCATACAGATCCTGCTCCGGCCATTATGAGGTGGCCTATGCGTACTTCGACGCGACCATGGCAATCGAAACTTGCCGAGAGCGACTGAACCGGCGACGTGCACGATCCGTATCCTTTCACTATGAGAGTTCACATGTTGCCTTGTTGCGGAGTTTATGTCCCCCTCTTTGCCTTCTTGTCCGTCGTGGCACCAGCACAAAATCCAGCGCCGCAACAATCCGCGGCACGAGAGAGCACGACGGCAGCCGCTTGCGACGATGCAGACTATCGAAAGTTCGACCAGACGCTTTCGTTCTTGCGGGAGCGCAACGCGAGGCAGTATGCGATTGACTCCGCAAAGGGTGTTGACGAGGCAATGTACGTACACCTCGGAGGCATCGACCAATGGGTCACCATCCGTGGGGAAGATCGACAGAATCCTGTGCTGCTATTTGTTCACGGCGGCCCAGGCGACGTCACGAATCCTTGGTCATTCGCTCTGTTCGCGGCGTGGGAAAAGCGCTTCACCGTAGTGCAATGGGACCAACGAGGCGCGGGTAGAACACTCCGGGAAACCGGTCCATCGGTTGCGTCCACCATGACCCTTGATCGCATTGCGCAAGATGGGATCGAACTGTCCGAATATCTGCGGAAGCGACTCGGCAAGAACCGGATCGTTCTCGTCGCCCACTCCTTTGGCTCGATCCTCGGCCTACGAATGGTGCAGGCCAGACCCGACCTTTTCTACGCTTACGTGGGCACAGGCCAAGTCAGCGATGAAACAAAGAACTACTTTGTGGCGTATGCCGCGCTGCTGGGGAAAGCGCAGGCTACTGGAAATCGGCAGGCTGTTGTCGAACTGCGCCGGGTTGGCCCACCACCTTACCCGAACGGTGAGGGATACGGTGTACAGCGCAAATGGGCGAACAGTTTCGAAGGCGCGGATCGATTCCTCCCAGGAACCCTTGGACTTGCTTTGGTCGCTCCTGGTAATTCCGTGCGAGATCTGAACGATTCTATCGACGGGCAGATTCTAAGCGGCGACCGTCTCGTTCCACAGGCAAGATCCTCTACGTCGAAGGATCTTGGGCTTGAGTTTGCAGTGCCCATGTTTTTCTTCCAGGGAACCGACGACTTTACGACTCCTACCGCGCTCGCAAGCCAGTATCTCGGTGCAATCAAAGCTCCGCACAAAGAGTTTGTGCCGATCGACGGCGGTCACTTTGCGGTGTTTATGAACTCGGATCAGTTTCTCAGGGAACTTGTCGCGCATGTTCTGCCGCTTGCAGGCAGCCAGTGAAAATTCTCCCGGGGTTGATGAGACCGGTTCTAGTCAACTAGTTGCCCGGTTTTCGAATGAGGCGAATTTGGAACAGAGTTGGCCACAGTTTGCCGGTGACAAAAAGGCGCTTTCGGTCTGCATCGTAGGCGATTCCGTTCAACACCGCGCCAGATTCGAGACGATAGATTGGACTCAGCAAGCCCTTAAGATCGATCCATCCGACTACCTCTCCACTTTGCGGCGAGATGCGTGCGATTCGATCGGTCTGCCAGACGTTGGCGAAAATTTCTCCCTCTACGAACTCAAGTTCGTTCAACTGCGTGACGGGAGTATCCCCATCATGGACTGCGATGCGACGTTTTTCTCGAAGCGTATCGCCATTCAGAACGCGGATTACGGCCGTTCCGTCGCTCAGGAAGAGCTCATTACTCTTGTCGTTCCTGGCTAGCCCCCACCCTTCGCCTGGGTACGAAAAGCGACGCAGCGAGCGAAAATCGCTCAGGTTGTACACGAATCCTACCTGCGACTGCCAGGTGAGTTGCACAATTTCGTTCTTCAGGAGAGCAACGCCCTCGCCAAAGAACTCCGGCGCGAGGTCGACTCGTTGAACGACTTCTCCGGTTTCCAGACGAACCTTGCGTAGCGACGATCGGCCCTTGAGGCCGGTGCCTTCATAGAGAAACCCATTCCTGTAGGCGAGACCTTGGGTGAAAGCATCGGGGTCGTGTGGGAACGTCCCGACAACCTTGAACGTGTACTCCGGGGGACGACTGGCTTGAACCTCGCGCGCAGCCTGACCAGCGAGCGGTTGCGCCAGCGCAAGCAGCAGAAGAGCGACCCTAGCAAGTGGGAAGTGGCGATGGACGGTTCTTATTTCCATAAGAAAACACTGGCCGCAATGACGTAACTTCAATGCCGATCTATAGTAACGCCGGCCAGTTGCGTGCGAATTGGCCGCGAACTTTTGCCGTGCGGACGTGTTAGAACTACTGAAGAAACCTTGCCAGCTATGGAAGACAAACTAACTGATGCCGCCAGGCGAGCTCGCTTGCGACCAGTCTCTTGTGCGACATTCGTTTTCGCAACCTTGCTTATCCCTGTAAGTTTTGTTTTTGCCCAGCAATTAGCCCCGACTCCCGCCACAACCCAGTCTGCAAAAAGCTCGGGCTCCAACCGCGCAAATAGCGCCAAACAAGTTCCCGGCCTCACGGAGGAACGGCGCGCCCTGCACGCGTTGAACCGGTTGACATTCGGACCACGTCCCGGAGACCTGCAAAAAGTCATGAACATGGACGTCGACGATTGGATCGAGCAGCAACTGCATCCCGAAGAGACGAGCGATGGCGTGCTGGACGGAAAAATCGGACAGTTTCGCACCTTGCGGATGTCGACTCGCGACCTGGTGCAGACATTTCCCAATAACAATCTGATCAAAAGCGCGGCCGAGGGAAAAATTCCTCTGCCGACGGATCCGATGAAGCGCTCGATCTACGAGGTGCAAATCAGCATCCTCAACGAGCGGCAGAAGCAAGACCAACTAGCTCGCGATGGCAAGGCTCCCGATGCCGAGACCAAGGCAAAAATCGACAAGCAGAATCAAGACACCGCATCTGCCCAGGCTGACAGCATCCTCGCGCTTGCGAAAGACAAGCGGATGGAGGCGATGATCGCCATGCCGCCCGACGAACGCCGCATCTTTGTCACGAATGTTCGCGGAGCGCAACGGGATCGTCTGCTGGCCGAGTTTCCAGCCGACCAGCGCGAATATTTTCTCGCCATGAATTCTCCAGTTAACGTTGTGGTGAGCGAACTTCAGCAGGCGAAGCTCATGCGTGCGCTCTATAGCGAACGTCAGTTGCAGGAGGTGATGACGGATTTCTGGTTCAATCACTTTAATGTCTATCTCAATAAAGACGCCGACCAGTATCTGGTTACTGCCTATGAGCGCGACGTTATCCGTGCCCATGCGCTTGGCAAGTTCAGGGACTTGCTGGTTGCTACCGCGCAGAGCCCTGCCATGCTTTTCTATCTTGATAACTGGGTGAGCATGGGGCCGAAATCGCCCGCTGCGGTTGCGGCAAACAAGGGCAAGCCCGGCCAGGCTCTTTCAGGACTTAACGAAAACTACGGCCGCGAACTGATGGAACTTCATACACTGAGCGTCAACGGCGGCTACACCCAGCACGATGTCACCGAACTGGCGCGCGTGCTTACGGGGTGGACGATTCAGCCTCTCGAACAAGGGGCCGCGTTTCAGTTCGACCCGAAAAAGCACGATCCCGGAGATAAAGTCGTCCTCGGTGTTGTCATTCCAGAAAACGGGGTCAACGAAGGCATGCAAGTGCTCGACATGCTTGCGCATGATCCGAATACAGCAAGATTCATCTCGAAAAAGCTCGCCATGCGTTTTGTCGCCGACGAACCTCCGCCCGTTCTCGTTGATCGCCTGGCGCAGAAATTTCTTGCCACCGATGGCGATATCCGCGAAGTTCTTCGCACGCTCTTCAAGTCGCCTGAATTCTGGTCGATAAAAACCTATCGCGCGAAAGTTAAAACTCCCTTCGAATTCGTAATCTCCTCGCTGCGCGCAACTGGCACCGATCTCAATAATCCCGGGCCGCTGCTCGGGACCCTGAATAAAATGGGAATGGCGCCCTACCAGATGGTGCCGCCGACTGGATACTCGATGACCGGATCCACGTGGATGAATTCCGAGGCGTTGATCGATCGCATGAATTACGCGCTGGCGCTCAGCAACGGGCAGGTTGGCGGAACGAATTTCGATGCCGGCCGTCTGCTCGCCTTGGGAACGCTTACCAGTCGCGGTTTTCCACGTCCGAACTTTGCGGATTCCGATGCTGACCGCGGACAGGAGACGACTCTGCTGTTGCTAGAAAATGCATTGCTGAATGGCGAGGTCTCCGCGACCACGCAGAAGGCAATTCGACGTCAGCTCGATGATCCTCAGGTTGCCGCCCATGCCCTCGACGATCCCAAGCGCACGCTCAACACCATGACCGCGCTGGTGATTGGTTCTCCGGAATTTCAACACAGGTAGTAACAACCGACGTCTAGCATCTCGAATTGGCTTTCCCCTCCGCGACTGTAACCCAAACCTTCTCCGCGGCGGAGACTCCGAGGGAAACACGGCCAACCGCTGTGGTCAGGGTTAGAGTCTGATCGTAGTTGCGGTCCGCGACATGAACCTTCGCGCCCGGCCGAATGCCACGGTGTTCAAGGAACTCAAGCAAGTGACGATCGCGTTCATAAATACCACTGACCTCAAACTTCCCGCCCGGTGTGGCATGAGCGAGCAGAACCAAACCACGGCGCCGGCGGCTGGCGGGACTCTCCAATTCTGTCAAGTTGCCATGCGGACATGCGACTCCGCGACCGAGTTTGGCGAGCAGTCGCGCCTCAAAGTCTGGTGAGACAGCGTGCTCCAGGCGTTCCGCTTCATCGTGAACCTTGTACCATTCCATGCCGAAAATTTCGGCGAGCATGCGCTCGATCAAGTGATGGCGAACGGTTAGCTTGCGGGCGATCTTCTTTCCGGCGGCGGTAAGGCGGACGCGACCGTCCGCATTTACCCGCACCAAGCCATCCTTTTTCAGCCTGCGTACGGCCATGGTGACGGCTGGCGGCGAAACCTTAAGCCAGTGCGCGAGTGTCGCAGAAATAACAGTCTCCCCTTCGCTTTCGGCCTCAAGGATTGCTTTGAGGTAATCTTCTTTGGAAACTGTAATCACGAGACTCGTATTATACGGCGCGGAATTAAGCGTAGTTAATGCATTTTGGAGGACGCGGTTCGCCCTGAGGGACGGCTGCGACGCGGGTCGCTCGATCGGTATAAATCGTCAGGCGGGTACGACCAGAGACAAGGCATCGGGGACCATTGTCATGCGGGCGGGCAAACGCCCGAGCAGTTCGCCATCAGCCTCGACGTAAATGCGCTCTTCGCTGTGAACGCCGCTGTTTTCTTCCGGCAGTCGGCAGACCACCTCCGAACAGCTCACCACATCGATGCCATCGATCTCCCATTCGCGGCCGACCAGGCGTCCCGCAACGTACTGCAGATAAGAATTGCGGCTGGCGGTTCTGCACATGACGGTTCGAAGATGATTGCACTCGAGCGAAGCTCCTGGAACCAACTCGCGCAGAATGTTCCCGAAAAAACCGATTCTCACCGCCAACAACTCCGTCAGTGCGGCACGCTGCTTGTGTGCGGTGCCATTGGAATACTCAACTTCGAATCGACGCATGTGATAACTCGCCCACAACTGCCAGGCTTTGAGATAGTAGGCAGCCATGCCTGATCTGGTTTTGAGTTGCGCATTCAATTTGTAAAACAGATGCGCATCGACGCCGATGCCAGCGGCAACGGTGAAATAGCGCGCGGCAGATTTGCCTTTAAAATCCTCATACTCAATTCGGCCGAGGGAGATGCGGCGAATCTTGCCCTTGACCGCGAGCTGGGCCGCAGCCTCCGGGCGAAGCGGAATTTTAAGATCATGCGCGAGAGCATTCGCGGTGCCGAAGGGGAGAATGGCGAGAGCGACGGCCGTGCCGGCCAATCCCTGGATCACATCGTGGATGGTGCCGTCACCACCGCAGGCAAAAATCGTGTCACTCCCGTCGGCGACAGCACAACGGGCATTGTCGGTCGCTTCCCGGCTGGAGCGGCAAACGGTGAGTTCGGTATGAATTCCGGCAGACTGGATGACACCGATGGCATGATTGAGTTCCCGGTCGCGCCGTGGACGGCCAGAGTTTGGATTGAACAGAATGGTGGCTTTGTGCATGCTTTCGGTTGGCCCCGCATTGAGTTTAACGCACGCATTAATTGTTACGGCGCGGCCGGCAGTTTCTTAACGGAATAAAAATAATGGGAAGGCGGCGCTAGTTTACCTTTCGAAATGCTCATGCCGACGCGCTCGGCTACTCGGCCTCAAGGCAGGTTCTCGGGGCGAATCAAATAAATCAGGCGCTCGGTTGTCGGGTGCGAGAAGGGCCGAATCGCGACCGGCGATGGCTGCTTCGAGGGCAAGACCGCGTCCCCAAAGGTCAGGCAAGTCGCAGGGGTATCCGATTCCGTAGAAGCCCTCGTCGACGTGCTGCCCGGACCCAAGCTCTCAGCCGCAGATGGCTTACAATTCCCCTTCCATGACCATCGCGGTTCGTTCTTTTGCGAAGATTAATCTCGGGCTCTACATCGGGGGGGCGCGGGCGGATGGATTCCACCATCTGCGCACGGTGTATCAGACGATTGCGCTGCATGACTTGATTCGCGTGAGCATCGGGCGGGGCATTGGCATTGAAATTCTCTGCAACGATCCCCGGGTGCCTCTG
>Ga0209333_1001723_pt1 | contig 10211 bp, 7 predicted proteins | sample BlaSpr_A8_OM2_O3_FD_187982 | JGI IMG/M metagenome (GOLD analysis project Ga0209333, IMG submission 187982) | Forest soil microbial communities from Thunder Bay, Ontario, Canada - Black Spruce, Ontario site 2_A8_OM2_O3 (SPAdes) (version 2) | ecosystem: Environmental > Terrestrial > Soil > Boreal...
TCACTCCCGGCGGGAGTTTGCCCGCCGCGAGCCTCACCGGGTAGGCGCGTTCCGGTTTCATGCCGGGCAACAGCGCCCCCCAATGCCGCATTAGAGCGGCGTTGCGGCGAAGGGGCGCCACAGTAGGCCGCTCGTCGCCGTTGAGCGAAACCGCACCCGCGCGATAGAGCGGGCCGCCCGCCCGTTCCCAGCCAACGGGGTAGAGGGCATCCTCGATGTCTTCCCAGAGCAGCGCGCCGGCCGCTGTGGCAAGCGCCTGGCGGCTGCGGGTCATGGCCGCCGGGTCATGCGCGGATACCACCGTCACGGGCAGCGGCGGCGCGGACGCATCCGGAAAACCTGGGTTGACCCCGGCGCCGCCTTCCACAAAAGCGATCGGCCCGCCGTGTTTTTCGGTCTGGGACGCCAGCAGATTCTCCAACGCTTCCAGCCACGCTGCGGCGGCCTTGCGGTCCTGTGCAAGGCTTTGCCGGTAGCCTGCCGGATAGCCGTTGTTGAGCCAACCTTTCACCGGCGGCAGCGGACGGATCCACGCGCGCATTTCCAGGCGGCGCAGCAGGCGGATGAAACCCAACAGGTCGCGGCGCGGGCTGGTGGCGCCGGTGAAGTCGCATTCGCCGCCATCCACCTGGTGCCAGTTCCACGGGATGGAGAATTCTACTGTGCGGATGCCGACGGTTTTCAGCCAAACCAGTTCGCGCTCCCACAGTATACGCGGATAGAGATAATACGGAAACTCGACGGCCTGGACGAAGTCGGGCGCCGGGGCGGGCTCGGCAGCGTGCAGAGCCGCCGCGAAAGCCAGCAGCACCAGGAGCGTGCGTCTTAGCACGCGCATCAAACGGACCTGCGCAATCGGTAATCCTCCACCAGCGGCATGCGCACTACCTTGCACATTTCAAATAGACGCGAGCGGGCGCGCGAACCGATACGGTCGGCCAGAGAAGTTTTGTAATCCGGCTTGCCCAGCGCTGTGTTCCGGTCGATCATGACACTGCCGGCGTCGGGGTCCGGAAGGTTGGTGGTGGCGATCAGCGGCTTCTTGTTATTGCAGCGGTAGGTGATGATGCTGGTGACCGTATCTTCAACCCAGTCCGTGACGCGGTGCGCACCCAGATCGTCCAGCAGGAGCGTTTCGGTATCGAGCGCGAAGCGGTAGGCCTCGCGGTCGGCGGAGCCGGAGGCTTGGTTGTAACCGGCGCGTATGCGGTCGAGCAGGTTCTGGTAATCGAAGAAGAGTCCCTCGAATCCGCGCGAGATCAGAATGCGGAGGGCGGCCACAGCCAGGTGGGTCTTGCCGGTGCCGGGCTCGCCGACGAGCAACAGTCCAAGGTGCTTGCCGGTGGGAAACTCGCGGGAGAAGGCTTTCACCGTGAGCAACACATTGGCCAGTTCGCGGTGGCCGATGGGGTTGTCGCGGGGCAGCGCGAAATTGTCGAATGATGCGTTGCGGTAGAGCGGCGGGATGGCGGCATTTTCTTCCAGGCGGCGGGCGCGCTCGCCGAAGACGCAGTCGCAACGTTGAGCGCCGGAGAGGTCGGCGCGCTCGATGATTTTCCATCCGCTGCCGCCGCAATTGGGGCAGACGGTTTCCGTGGGCATGATGCACTATTATCGCGCGGTGGGCGGGGCAGGCGCTTTTCGTCTGGATAGCGGGTTGCTCAACCGAGTTGTGGGGCGGGCGTCCACGCCTGCAAGCGGGTCTCCAGACCCGCTCTTGGCGCCGTTCGCAAGCGAAAAGCGGGTCCTGGAGGACCCGCGCAGACCTGGAGGTCCGCCCCACTGCGATCTTCCCCAATTCGGTCAAGCACCCGGCGGCGAGGTAGATAGCGCCGGGATAAACCGGCGTGAAGTAGTGAATGCAAGAGTCATGCGGGAAAGGAGTAGCTGAGTATCCCTGAAGTGGATGAGCTCCGAAATATCCAAAATCGGGCGGAGTGGCCATCTTCTACGTATCGATGCTGGGCCCGCACGCATTCTTCCGATCGCCTCTGCGGAGGCTGCGTAGTGCGCCTGCGGTGATCCATGGTATATCCGTAAGAGAAGAAACCAGCTTGGGGAGAAGCGCATGAAGGACGAGATCGTCGCAGTCACGGGTGCGGGTGGCTTTATCGGTGGCGCGCTGGTGGCGGATCTGCGCCGCCAGGGCTATCGAAAAATCCGGGCGACCGACATCAAACCTTTAGATCGGTGGTACCAGCGCTTCGACGATGTCGAGAACCTCGCGCTCGACCTGAGTTTAAGAGAGAGCTGCGAAGCAGCGGTGGCCGGAGCCTACCAGGTATTCAATTTGGCGGCTAACATGGGCGGCATGGGCTTTATCGAGAATAACAAGGCGCTCTGCATGCTCTCGGTGCTGATCGACACGCAGATGCTCGAAGCCGCGCGCAGATGCGGCGTCCATAGGTATTACTACTCCTCGTCGGCTTGTGTCTATAACGCGGACAAACAGCACGACCCGCGCTCCCCGGCGTTGAAGGAGGAAGACGCTTACCCGGCCATGCCCGAAGACGGATACGGTTGGGAGAAGTTATTCTCGGAACGCATGTGCCGGCACTTCCGGGAAGACTTTGGCGTGCAGACGCGGGTGGCCCGGTATCACAACGTCTACGGGCCGCATGGCACATGGCGCGGGGGACGCGAGAAGGCGCCGGCCGCCATCTGCCGTAAGGCGATCGCGGCGCAGTTGTCCGGAAAGCTGGAGATAGAGATCTGGGGCAGCGGCAGCCAGACGCGCAGCTTCATGTACATCGACGACTGTGTCAAGGGCACCCAGATGGTAATGAATTCGGAAATCCTGGAACCCGTCAATCTCGGCTCCAGCGAACTGGTCAGCATCGACCAGCTTGTGGACATAGTGGAAGATATCGCAGGCCTGAAGTTGAAGCGAAGTTACGACCTCAGCGCACCCAAGGGCGTCAACGGCCGCAATAGCGACAATGCCCTGATCCGGAGTTATCTGAACTGGGAACCCGGCGTCCGGCTGCGGGACGGCCTGGCGAAGACTTACGCCTGGATTTACGACCAATACAAGGCCTGGCAGAGCGGGGCGAAGCACATGGAGTGAGAGCTGCGGCCTAATTTACGGCCACGGTATTGCGGGCGGCGCGCGCCAGCGCCAGAACCTCTTGGGCTCCCACACCCACCCTGGAAGCGACCCGGCACTCTTCGTCCAGCAGCACGGCCGCCGGCGTGCCCGTGGCGCCGAACACCTGGCCCGCCTGAAAGTTCCGATCCAGCACGACGGGTGCGCGAAACCCCTCTGCGCGGTTGGCTTCGGGCGTACCGGTGGAAACAACCAGCAAACGCGGCGCGCCGTCCGGTGGGTCGCGTTCCCAAGCTTGGATGTCTTTGAGCATCTGCTGGCAGAAGCCGCAGTCGGGATTCCAGAAAAGCAACAGATGGCGCCGGCCGCGAAGCCCGCGCAAATCGACTGCCGTGCCATTCAAATCCGGCAGCGCCAGATCCGGCGACAGTTCCCCCACCGCCAGGGGCGGCGGCAAGGTGGCCTTGGCAACCAGGGCGTGAATGGCGTCGGCGCCTCCCGCCACCGGGCTGGCGATCCGGCCGTTCTTGATGAGCACGGCGGTCGGAGTGCCTTCGGTCTGATAGGCCCGCGAAGTCTCCTGGTCCAACTGCAGCAGGAAGTTCCGAAGCTGGTGCTGGGCCGCCTTGGCGCGATTCGTTTCCAAGGCGCCGCGGCCGACGAGCGCGATGGATAAACGGCCCTCGTAGTCCCGTTGCCAACGCGCCACCTCGGGCATCAGGGCATCGCAACCGCCGCAGCCGGGCTCGATGAAGATGAGCAGCAGTGTGTCGCCGTCCTGGCGCAACGTGTCGAGCGTGACGATGCTTCCATCCAGGGCCGAAAGGCGGAAGGGCGGCGCGGGAGCATTGACGGGCAGCCCCGGCTCCGGCGTCGCCGGACGCAATCCGAGTTCGGTTTCGACCGCTTCCAGGCGCAACAGCAGCCGTCCGTTCTGGGTCAGCAGATGAAAGAACGACCACATCCAGAGCGCCGCCAGCGAGGCTAGAGCAAGTGAGAACGCCAGTACCGCGGTTTCGAACCGGCTGAGGCCGGCCAACCATCCGATGAAGCTCGGAGAAGAAGTCTGCTGTCCTTGCAGGATTATCAGAGCGGCCATGGCGGAGAGAACCGCATTGCGAGCCAGTGTATTCCAACCTACCGGCGTGGAATGCAATTGGCCAAAACAATGGCACTCGGGCCGCCGGCCGCGGGCCATGCCGATGCCGATCGCCGCGATGAACAAGAGCAGCAGCGCCAGGGTCCCGGCGGCCGCCCAGACGGCCGAGGCGGCGGGCAGCAGAGCGATGGCGCAGGTCAGTTCCACCAGTGGTAACAGCCGCGCCACGAGCCGCGATAGAAATTCGGGCGCGCCAAAATCGACGATGGATTTCCGCGTCCCGGCGGGGTCGGCCATCTTCGCTATACCCGCGAGGGCGAAGGTCGCCGATAACAGCATGCGCGCCAGCAGCAACACACCATCCATAAGCCGTTCATTCTAGCTTATGGCGCGGGCGGCTTGGTTGGCTGCGCCGGGTGCCGAGATCGCGGACGTTAGGTCCAGCTAAGTTAGTCATATGATTGAGGTATGATGCCCAGACTAAGCGTAACTCTGGATTAGCCTAGGAGTTTGGTCCGGGTCTTAGTGCTACTAGTACCGGGATTTTCTGGCTCAAGAAGAGTGTAATTCATGTTGACAAACGTCTGTCACATCCCTTACAGTCACTAATTACCCGTCTCGTTGGCACCGATCATACACAGGCTCTGGGACTCAAGGGGCGGTAGCTTGCGCAGCGGGGCTGAAACGTACAGAACACACTTTCCAGGCAAATGCCGGACGAGAAAACTATCTTTCCGTGGTATGCCCTGCAAGTAGCTTCGCGCTGCGAGAAGGCTGTGGCTTCAGGTCTGGCGCTGCGCGGTTACAGCGAGTTCCTGCCGTTGTTCCGCAGCCGGCGCAAGTGGTCGGACCGGCTTCAGGATGTGGACCTGCCGCTTTTCCCGGGATATGTGTTCTGCCGGCTGAATATAGACCGGCGTTTGCCGGCGCTGTTAATACCCGGTGTAGTCCGCTTTGTCGGGTTGGGTAAGACGCCCATTCCCGTGGACGACTACGAGATTGCGGCCGTGCAAGCCGTCGTGAGATCGGGACTGCTGGCGCAACCCTGGCCCTTTCTGAAGGCCGGCCAGACGGTGACGATCGAAGAGGGGCCGCTGCGCAACGTCACCGGGATACTCACTGAAATCAACGGCTCAGAGCAATTGATTGTTTCCATCACGCTGCTGCAACGATCTCTGGCCGTCGCCATCCCGCGACAGTCGATCCGGCCGGCCGGCGGCGCCAGAGACTGGACTACGCGGCGGCAAGCGGCCATCGTCTGACCGCTCAGTGGGCAGGCTCCCAGCCTGCGCCGGCCTCTCAGGCCGCTAAGTCCAACTATTACCTTGTAATAATCTCAGCAAATGGTTCAGATACATCTGAAACGAAGGAGGTTCCCGTGTTCAAGACCCGCACGCGGATGGTAAGCTTTCGTCTCTCGGAAGACGAATACGAGCGCCTCAAGGATCTCTCGCTCATGGACTGCGCCCGCAGCGTCTCCGAGTTTGCCCGGGCTGCCTTGTGCAAGTTGCCCACCGGCAATGGCAACGGTAATGGCAACGGCGATTCCACTATCACGGCAGCACCCAGGATGGAGAAGCTGGAGGGCGCCGTCAGGCAATTGAGAATGGAGATGCATCAGCTCCGCCAATTGGTGGAGAGCGCCACAGGCCAGGTTCCGGGAGAACCGGAGACGGCCAGTCTCCAGGAGAACAACCAATGAAATTCGCCGGGAAAGGCATCCGGATTGGCGCGGCGTTGGTGCTCATGAGCGCCGTAGCCGTGGCGCAGCAGCCGCCGGCCGCCGCTGGGCCCCAGCCGGACCAAGCGCGCATCGCCTACGTGTTGGGCCCTGAAGACACCGTCACCATCCACGCCCAAAACGCACCGGATCTCAGCGAAAAGCCGTTCCGCGTAGATGCGGAAGGGGAAATCAAGCTGCCGATGATCGGGCGTGTTCACGCGGGCGGTCTCACCATCGAACAACTGGAGGCTGAGATCGTCACCCGCCTGAAAGTGTATCTGGTGGAACCGGAAGTGACTGTTGGCATCACGGAGTTCCGTAGCCAGCCGGTCTCGATTGTGGGCGCCGTTGCCACGCCCGGAGTACACCAACTGGAAGGCCAGAAGACTCTGGTGGAGATGTTGGCGATAGCCGGCGGGCTGCGGCCGGATGCGGGTCCTTCGGTAAAACTAACCCGGCGCCTTGAATTCGGGCGCATCCCATTGCCCGGGGCCGCCGACGATTCCACGCATCAGTTCAGCATCGCGGAAGTCAATCTGAAATCCGTGATGGAAGCCAAGAACCCGGAATTCAACATCGCCATCCGTCCGCACGACGTGATTTCCGTGCCGCATGCGGAAGTGGTCTACGTCATCGGAGAAGTCAACCACGCCGGGGCTCTTCCGCTGAACGAGGGCGACTCGCTCTCGGTGTTGGAAGCCGTCTCATCGTCGGGCGGAATGTTGCATACGGCGGCCATCAGCCACGCGCGGATCCTGCGGCCCGTGCCCGGCGAGCAGAAGCGCGCCGAACTCGTCGTGGATTTGAAAAAGATTATGGCAGGGCAGTCGGCGGATATACCGCTGCTGGCCGGCGACGTCCTGGTCGTTCCCGGAAGCACCGGCAAACATGCGGTGTACCGCGCGCTGGAGGCCGCCGTCACGGCCGGCACATTCATCGCCAGTTACGGCGTGTATCACTAAAGTTGTGGGGCAGGATGGTATCCTGCGCGCCGATTGTCAATCGGCGCAACCGGCCCACTACCCTCCAAAAGGCAATTCATGGAAGAACTTCAGCATTACTCCAACGGCAACGGCCATGCCCTTGCCCGCGTCAATCCGCGCGGCGACCTGCCGGCTCCGGCGCCCAGTCCTGCAGCCATGCTCGCGGACCCGGCCCCCGGCGGCATGAAGCGCGAATATGCCGGTGTTCTCGAATACTGGCAAATGGTTCGCCGTCACAAGACGGCGGTGGTCGTCATTTCCTTGCTGGGCGCGGTAGCCGGATTTCTCTATACCCTTCCGCAACCGCGCATCTATCAGGCCCACACCACCATCGAAGTGCAAGGCCTCAATGAGGATTTCCTGGGCCTGCACAACGTCAGCCCCACCGTCAGCCCGACCAGTAACTATTATCCGGATTTCGATATCCAGACGCAGGTCAAGATTCTGCAAAGCCAGTCTCTCAGCCGCAGTGTGGTTGAGGATCTGCAGAAGGGCAAGCCGCCCGAAGACATGCGCCCGCCCGATCGCCTGAGCGTTTGGAAAAAGGCGCTGGGCATCAGCCCCCCCAGCCAGGACGAACTCTGGCATCTAGCGCTCGATACCGCCGCGGGAAGCGTGCGCGTGCGCGCCTCCGGAACCAACCGCATCGTCGACATCACCTGCGATTCGACCCAGCCGCAAGTGGCCGCCTCCTTCGCCAACATGCTGACCAAGGAGTTTATCGAGCAAAATCTGGAGGCCCGCTGGAAGAGCAGCGAATACACCGGCGAGTGGCTCACCCGGCAGCTCCAGGACATTAAGATCAAACTCGAGAGAGCCGACGAAGAGTTGAACGCGTACGCGCGGTCTTCCGGCCTGACCTTCACCGACGAAAAGACCAGCGTGGAAGAGGATAAGCTGCGCGCCCTGCAAAAGGACCTGTTGCAAGCGCAGTCCGACCGCGTGGCCAAGGAATCCAAATACGAAATGGCCGCCGGCAGCCCGCCCGAGGCCCTGCCGGACGTGCTGGACGATTCCGCGCTGCGCGACGACGAAACCAACCTGACCGAACTGCAGCGCAAATCCGCCGAACTCCGCATCGCCCTCACTCCGCAGAACCCGGACGTCCGCCGCATTCAGGCGCAGATCGCCCTGATGCAAACCACCATCGAACACGAGCGCGCCAATATTCTGACCCGCATCAAGAACGAGTACAGCGCCGCCCAAAACCGCGAGAAGCTCATGACCGCGTCCTATCTGGCGGAGGTGAAACTGGTCGCCGACCAGTCCGAGAAGACCACTCACTACGGCATCCTGAAGCGCGAAGTGGACTCCACGCGGTCGCTATACGAAACCATGCTGCAGCGCATGAAGGAATCCAGCGTGGCTTCCGCCCTGCGCGCCAGCAACATCCGCGTGGTGGACCCGGCCGAGGCGGTTTTCATCCCCTATAAGCCGAACGTCGTGCGCTATATCATCCTTGGCTTGCTTTGCGGGATTTGCCTCGGTGTCAGTCTGGTAGTGTTCCAGGAGCGCGCCGACCGCACCCTGCACGACCCCGGCGACATCGCTTACTACCTGCACCTGCCGGAGTTGGGCGTAGTCCCCATGGCCAATCTGGAACTGACCTCGCGCGGCATGCGCAAGGCCGGCGCTCCGCGGTCCCGCGGCTCGTCCCTGGATTTGAAGGGAGAGGCCGGCACCGATGCCGAACTGGTGGACGACCGCGTGGAACTGGTCACCTGGGCGCGCAAGAAATCGCTCATCTCCGAATCGTTCCGCACCACCCTGACTTCGATCCTGTTCTCCGCCCGCGATGGAGACCGCCCGCGTGTCCTGGTGCTCAGCAGCGCCAGCCCGAAGGAAGGCAAGACCACCGTCGTCTGCAATCTCGGCATCGTTGTGGCCGAAATCAATCAGAAGGTGCTGATCATCGACGCCGACCTGCGCCGCCCCCGCATGCACCAGGTCTTCGGCGTGAAGAACGACGGCATCGGCCTGAGCGAGATCCTGCTGAAACCCGAGCCTTTGGAAGATGCGGATTTCGAGGATCTGGCGCGCCCTACCTACATCCCCGGCCTGCATCTGCTGCCCAGCGGGCGTTCGCGCTTCAACGCGGCCAGCATGCTCCATTCCGACCGCTTGCCCGAACTGCTGCGCGGCTTGCGCGAGCGCTTTGACACCATTCTGATCGATACGCCCCCCATGGTCAATATTCCAGACGCCCGCGTGCTGGCCCGGCTGGCCGATGGCGTAATCCTGATCCTGCGGTCGGCCGTGACCACCCGCGACGCGGCCTTGCTGGCCAAGCAGCGCTTTCTCGACGATGGCATTCCGGTGATGGGGACCATCCTGAACAACTGGAATCCGAACACGCCCGGCTACGGCTACTATCAGAATTACTACGACGGCTATTTCCACTATCTGGGCAACGGCAACGGCAACGGAAACGGTAACGGCCACCACAACGGAAACGGCAAGCGCCCGACCGTCCAAGTAGACGCCGACTAATAAGTGGAGGGCGGGCGATCTCGCCCGCAGCCGGCTTTCAGCCGGCTCTGGCTGGCCCTCCAATCTAAACCCATGTGCGGCATAGCAGGAATCTTTCGCACCGCCGGTGAAACCACCCCAGCGGACCGCTGCGCCGTCGACCGAATGGCCGCGGCCGAAACCCATCGCGGCCCCGACGATGCCGGCCTGTTCCAGGACGCCCGCGCGGTGCTCGGCCATCGTCGCTTGTCCATCATCGATCTTTCCCCCACCGGCCATCAACCCATGTGCAACGAGGATGGCGCCGTCTGGGTGACCTACAACGGTGAAATCTATAACTACGCAGAGCTGGCCGCCGCGCTGCCCGGCCACCGCTTCGTCTCGCGCTGCGATACCGAAGTGTTGCTGCACGGATACGAAGAGTGGGGCATCGAAGGCCTGCTGCGCCGGCTGCGCGGCATGTTTGCCTTCGCCCTGTACGACAACCGCGGCGCCCAGCCGCTCTGTCTGCTGGCCCGCGACCGCCTCGGAATCAAGCCGCTGTATTACATCGCACAGCCGGATTCGATCGCCTTCGCTTCCGAGGTGAAGGCCTTGGTGGCATCCGGCTTAGTACCCAATCGGAAAAACCCTACCGCAATGGCCGGCCTGCTGTTGTTCGGCTCCGTGCCCGCGCCTTCTACCGGCATCCAGGGGGTGAACTGCCTGCTTCCCGGACACTATCTGGTTTCGAGCGTCGCCTGTGTGGCCACGCGCAAATATTGGGAACCGGGCGCCGATACCGAGCCGCGCGCCAACAATACCGAGCCGCGTGCCAACAATACCGAGCCGCGTGCCAACAATACCGAGCCGCGTGCCAACAATACCGAGCCGCGTGCCAACAATACCGAG
>Ga0209333_1001725_pt1 | contig 10209 bp, 8 predicted proteins | sample BlaSpr_A8_OM2_O3_FD_187982 | JGI IMG/M metagenome (GOLD analysis project Ga0209333, IMG submission 187982) | Forest soil microbial communities from Thunder Bay, Ontario, Canada - Black Spruce, Ontario site 2_A8_OM2_O3 (SPAdes) (version 2) | ecosystem: Environmental > Terrestrial > Soil > Boreal...
TGATCCGCGCAACCGGCGCGCCCGCGAAATTTTGCGCGTCGAGCACGACCATCTCGCTGCGATTGCGCTCGGCGTCGTACCAGACCGCCAACACCCAGCCGTCGTCTTCGGATGCGTTCGCGTTGCGCGGCACGAACACCGCCTCGCCGGGCGCGAAATTCTTCCCGAGGTCGTGAACTTCGAGCTTGTCAGTCTGATAGTCGCGCTTGAGCAGCGCCTTGAAGTGCGAGTCGCTCTCGGGCGAGCCGGGATTGCCGCCGGCGAAGTAGCCATAGCGATGCTTGCGGCCGGCCAGCCGCTCGTCGAAACGCGGGAACTCGGCGTGGACGTCGTCGATCTGCCGCTGGCCCATCGAGCCGTCCTTCAAATTCAAATTCCATCGCCACGCCATCGGCGGGTTCCCGCCAAACGAAGTGCCGGTCATGTCGAGCGACTTCATCCTGCATCCATCGACAACCAACGACCCGTTCTCTTCGTACGCATTGAGAAAATGAAACACGTAGAACGCCTCGTCCTGGAACCATTGCACGTCGCCGCTCTTGCGGTTCATCACGCCGATCCTGGTTCCGTGCTGCGGCTCCCAGATGACCAGCGGCTTCCCCGCCGCCGCATTCTCGATATGAAAGACGCTCGGGCATACGAAAAAGATTGCGTAGTTATCGGTCGCGATAAAATCGTGCATCATCACCGGCAACCCGCTATCGATTGGGCGCGACTCGAGGAGCTTGCCATCGCTGCTCGCGCGATACCACGTCACGTACGGCGGGAACGGCTGGTAGCCGAAGAACAGCAGGTCGCCGGTGACCGGATCGAACTTCGGATGCGCCGTGACGGGGCCGGTCAGCTTGCCGCCAAAATCGAACAGGCCAATCGTCTCGAGCGTCAACGGCTTGAGCTCGTGCGGCGACGCGGCCTCGTACAGCGCGAGCAGGCGATTGGCGTATCCGATGATGTTGGTGTTGGCAGCGTTCTTGAACGGCGGGACATCCGACGGCATCTCACGCGGCTGCTCAAGCAAGCCGCCGAAGAGAGCGCGCCCCTGCTTCATCTCGGCCTTGAGGCCGTCGGTGCGAACGTAACGATTGCGATAGGCGGCGCGGCCGTCGCGCAGGAGGAACGCGTGCACCATGCCGTCGCCGTCGAACCAATGGTAGCGGCCGAGCGGCTTGAAGTGCGGGTTGGGCCCGATGCGGTAGAGGGCGCCGTTGAGATCGCGCGGCAGCTCGCCTTCGACTTCGAGATCGAACGCGTCGCCCTCTTCGCGCCAGGGCGCGTAGTTGCCGCTCAGATATGGGTTGTCTGAATCAAACATATTGGGTTCCTCCTCTTGCCAGAAGTTTGGAGTATTCCAATCCTTGAATAGGGTGTCAAGTCCCGGCATGAGGGCCGGATGCAAGCTGAGCGCTGCGTTGCTAACGCGAGTGTCGCGACCTACGATCACAGTTGATGCTCTTAGATGCGCTGATTTTTGCGGCTGGACTGTTCGCGTGGACGCTGGTCGAATACGTCATCCACGGCGTGCTCGGACATGCGCATCGGACGTTCGTGACCGGGCTGCATGAGGTGCACCATCGCGATCCGCGCGCTGTGTTTGCATTGGGCGCGTGGATTCCCACGGCGATAGTGTTGGCGGGTTCGATCGGGTGGTTTGGTTTTGCGCCTGGAGTGATTTTTTATGGCGGGATCGTATGCGGATTCGCCATCTATGAGTACGTTCACTACCGGATTCATTTCGCTATCCCGGCCTCGCGCATCGAAGCGCGGCTGCGCGCGCGCCATCTGGCGCATCATACGCGCGAGCCGGACGCGATTTTCGGGGTGACCACGCGAATCTGGGACGTCGTGTTCGGCACCGAGCCCGCGCCCGATCGGATGCGCGAGCTGGCGGCACTGGGTGCGCGGGTCGCGCCGCTGGCGGGGTCGAGCAATCTCGGGCGCGTCGTGCGCAGTCGTATTGCTGCATCGTGATTCGTTCCATCCTTCTTGACTCATAGCTCAAGTCGAGCTATTGGCTCGATACATATGCACGAGGTGTCGTCTACTTCATCGATGAATGGTCATCGGCCGGCCGCGCAGTTGTTCCCGGCCAAGTCGATCCTCGAATTCGAAAAGACGCCACCGCGGATGGACGTGAAGTTTCCGATCCTCGGGTTTCTGATGGAGGCGGAGGCGACCGGTTACGACTTGAAGCAGCGGTTCCAGGATCCGGTCGGGTTCTTCTACCGGGTGAGCGACGGGTCGATCTATCCGGCACTGAAAAAACTGGCGCGCGACGGGCTGGTCAGGCTGCGGACGGAACGGCACGGGCGGCGCGCACGCAAAGTCTATGCGATCACAGTGCGCGGCCGCGCGCATTTCAGGCGTATGCTGCGCGAGCCTGCACAGCCGCTGTTCGTGTTCGACGAGTCGCAGGTGAAGATCTATTTTGCGCACGAAGAGCCCGAGATTGCGCTCGAGCATATGGAGCGCTCGCAACGCGATGACGAAGCGCGAACCAGCATCCTGGCCGAGATGGTGGCCGAGATGCGGCGCGCGGGCGCGAGTCCGGTGCGGAGAATAGTGCTTGAGCTCGGGTGGGAGATCGTCAATGCGAAGGCGCGCGTGCTGGCGCGGCTTTGTTCGCAGTTGAGGCGTGAAGTACACGTGCGTGACAGAAAGATAGCGAAAGTCACCAAATTGAATGTGAAACCCGCGGTGGGTTTCACACTTCCTTCGGCAGGGCTGAGCCCTGCACCCAGGGTTAAGAAAAGAAAGATGCGGGACGTTGTCCCTGTTAGGAAGTTGGGTGGGGGGAGAGCTAGATAACGCGGCACGGTACGCCACTAAAGGGGAAGGATTGTTATGGACGAAAAGTTTGCGATCGATCTCGAACATGTGACCCGGATCTACAAGCGCGACGAGTTCGAGGTGCGCGCGCTCGACGACGTGACGGTGCAGATTCCGCCCGGACGCTTCGTCGCGATCATGGGGCCGTCGGGGTCAGGCAAGACCACGATGCTCAACCTGATCGCGGGGATCGATCACGCCAGCACCGGGCGGGTCGCGGTCGGCGGCGAGGAAATCACCGGCATGAAGGAACGCGACCTGGCCGGCTGGCGCGCGCGTCATATCGGGCTCGTGTTCCAGTTTTACAATTTAATTCCCGTGCTGACCGCATTCGAGAACGTCGAGTTGCCTTTATTGCTGACCAGTCTCAACAAAGCCGAGCGCCGGGAGCATGTCGAGACCGCGCTCAAGGTGGTGGGCCTGGCCGACCGTATGGACCATTATCCGCGCCAGTTGTCGGGCGGGCAGGAGCAGCGGGTTGCGATCGCGCGGGCGATCGTGGCGGATCCGACGATAATCGTGGCCGATGAGCCGACCGGAGATCTCGATGCGAAATCGGCGGAGGAAATTTTAGGATTGCTGGTGGATATGAACCGGCAGTTCCAGAAGACGATCGTGATGGTAACGCATGACCCGCGCGCCGAGCGCTACGTCGACACGGTTTACCGGCTGGATAAGGGAGTGCTGGCGGGAGTTGAGCCGGGGAAGCGAGGAGTGGTCGGAGATGCGGCGGCGCATGCCTGAGGGAGGGGAAGAGGATGAGAAGAAGGAAGGAACTAGTTGTATGCCGCGGTGGGTTTCACGCTTCCTTCGGCAGGGCTGAGCCCGCACCCAGTACTAAGAAAAGAAAGTTGCGGGACTTCGTCCCTGTTAGAACCTTAAAAGGGAGGCCGATTGGCGGATAGGAGTTTGCGGGAAAATACCTAGACCCTTCCCATAGGGGGAAGGGGGAATCTTAGGAGAGTGTGTATGGCAATTATATTGGATCACACTATCGTTCCGGCGCGCGACAAGGTGGCGTCGGCTAAGTACTTCGCGAAGCTTTTCGGGTTGAGTTATGACGGGCCGATGGGTCCGTTCGCTCCGGTGCGGGTCAATGGAACGCTTACGATGGACTTCGATGATCGCTGGGAGAATTTTGGCGTGCATCACTATGCGTTTCATGTGAGCGACGCGGAATTCGACGCGATTTTTGGCCGTATCAAGGACGAAGGCGCTACCTACGGCAGCCAGCCGTGGTCGCTCGGGGATATGAAGGTCGATACCTCTGATGGCGGGCGGGTGGTTTACTTTTTCGACCTTGTTAACCATGTGCTGGAGATTAGGACTAAGAGTTCGGCGGCTGCTTTTGCAGATCGTGTTTGAAGGTATGCATAGGAACCTAACCCCTACCCCTTCCCATGGTGGGAACGGGAACCGGACTAAGTTCGGGAGTTAGTGATGAAATATACGGCGCTGGTGTTTAAAAATTTAGTGCGCTCGAAACGGCGGACTTTTTTGACGGTGCTGTCGATTGCCGTGTCGCTGTTTATTTTTTCGGCGCTGATTAGTATCCCGACCGTCGCCGATCAGATTCTTGGGAATACCGCGTCGTCTACCCGGGTCGCGACCCATAACAAGGCAGGGCTCGCCTACTCGATTCCGGTCGCCTACAAGCAACGGATCATGGCAGTGCCGCACGTCGAAGTGGTGGTGCCGGAGAGCTGGTTCGGCGGCGTCTATCACGAAGTTTACGATCAGTTCCCCAACCTGGCGGCCGATCCCGAAGAGGTCGACAAGATGTGGCCCGACTGGGGAATCAGCGCGGATCAGTTCGCGCAGTTCAAGAAAATCCGCACCGCCGCACTGGTCGGCGGCGATACGATGAAACGGTTCCATCTGCAGGTCGGGCAGCAGATTCAGCTCAAAGGCACGCTCTACCCGTTTAACGTGACGTTGCAAATCGTCGGCACGATCGGCGGCAAGGCGCCGCCGGATTTTCTGTTGTTCAGGCGCGACTACCTCGAGGAAGCTGCCGGCCGTCCCGGGATCGTCGACAATATCTGGGTCAAGGTCGACAAGCCGGAGAACGTGCCGCAGGTGATAGCGGCGATCGATGAAGGCTTTGCCAACTCGTCGGCGGAGACCTTGTCGGAATCGGAGGCGGCGTTTATCGGCAGCTTCATGGAGCAGTACCGCACGTTTTTCAGAATGGCCGAACTGCTGGGATTTATCGTGGTGCTGACGATTGGGCTGGTCGCGGCGAATACGGCGGCGATGTCGATTCGCGAGCGGCGCGGCGAGATTGCGGTGATGCGATCGATGGGCTTTCCGGCGCGCACGATCCTGTCGCTGCTGCTGGCCGAGTCGCTGTTGATAGGACTTATCGGCGGAGTTATCGGGTGCGGCTCGGCCTACCTGGTGCTGAAGGGATTCTCGATCGGCAACATGGGCGGTCCGCTGGGCGCGATTCGGATGCCACCGGTAGTGCTGGCCGAGACGCTGGTGGTGGCCGCGTTGATAGGACTTTTCAGCGCGATGGTGCCGGCGAGTTCGGCGGCGCGGAGGAATATTGTGGATGCATTGAGGACGGTGGCGTGAGGAGGAAGAGAAGAGAGGAACTAACATATGTGAAACCCGCGGTGGGTTTCACGCTTCCTTCGGCAGGGGTGACCCCTGCACCCGGTGATAGGAAAAAGGATGCGGGACTTCGTCCCTGTTAGAACCTTTAAAAGCGGGCGCGATCGGCAGATGGGAGTCAGCGATTAAATAGGAACCCGAACCCCAACCCCTTCCCAGCGGGAAGGGGGACCGGATTGTTGGAGTCAGATGGCGATACCGCTGAAATATAATGTGCGATCGCTGCTGGTCAGGCGGGTTTCTACTGCTATGACCGGGGGTGGGATTGCGCTGGTCGTGTGTGTTTTTGTGATCGTGATGGCGCTGGTCGCGGGACTGAATTCGGCGATATCCGATACTGGCGATCCAGATAACGTTATTGTGTTGCGCAAGGGGGCTACTACCGAGACCTACTCGGCGATTCAGCTCGATCAGTTTGATGCGCTGAAATTTTTGCCACAGATTCGGCGCGAGAGTGATGGCGAAGTGGACGTCTCGCCGGAGTTGCCAGTGCAGGCGCTGATGGAACGCGTCGGCGGCGGCCGCGACAATATAGTAGTGCGTGGGGTCTTGCCGATCGCGCTCAAGGTGCATCCGAAGGTTAGGATCGTCGAAGGCCGGATGTTCAATCCTTCAGTTAATGAAGTGATTGTCGGCAAAGGCCTGCAGGGGCATTACGCCAATATGCAGCTCGGATCGACGCTGCACTTCGGGCGCGGCAACTGGAAGGTGGTCGGGATATTCGCGGCCGACGGCGGATCATTCGAGTCCGAGGTGTGGGGCGATATTCATAACGTGCAGGACGACGCGCAACGCGGGGCGTACTACGCCGATGTGCGATTGAAACTGGCGCCGGGCGCCGACACGGCCGCGCTGATACATCGACTGGCCGACGATCCGCGAATCAACCTGCAGGCGGAGACCGAGGCCGACTACTACAAGGACCAGGCGGTGGTCGCCAACCAGATGCGGGTGCTCGGGATGATCGTCGCGGTGATCATGGCGGTGGGCGCGATTTTCGGCGCGATGAATACGATGTACGCGGCGGTTTCGTCGCGGACCACTGAAATCGGCACGCTGCGCGCGCTCGGCTTCGCGCCGATGGCGGTGATGACGTCGTTCCTGATCGAGTCGATTGTGCTGGCGATTGCGGCGGGTGTGATCGGAATTATAATCGCGCTGCCGATCAACGGGTTGTCGACCACCTTCGGCAACTTCGTCACCTTTTCGACGCTCGCGTTCAGCTTCCGCGTGACCTTTGCGATAGTGATCGAGGCGCTGATTTTCGCCGCCGTGATGGGTATGGCCGGGGGCTGGCTTCCTGCGCGGCAGGCGATGAAAATGCCGGTGGTAGATGCGCTCAGGAGCGTATGACCTTGTCGACCGAAGCACCAAGAGGACCTAATATCCGCGAGCTCGAGTCGCTGCGGATTGCGCGTTCCGCGCAGCCGAAGAAGCCGAGCCGGCTGATACCGGTGGTGGTCACGCTCGCGATTCTCGCTGTGGTAGGAGTGGCGGGATACGTCGTCTATCAGAAGACGCTCGGCCGTCCACCCGAAGTTCAGACCGCGATCGTCGCGGTGAAAGAAGCGGGACAGGCCGGCACCGTGCTGACCGGCAGCGGCTACGTAATCACGCGGCACAAGTACATCGTGATCGGCACCAAGATTCTCGGGCAAATAGTGGCCGAGCCAATCGAGGAAGGGCAGCGGGTCAAGGTCGGCGACCTGCTGGCGCGAATCGACGATCGCGATTACCAGGCGCAACTGAAGCAGGCATACGCGGATCGCGATTTGGCGCAGGCCAACCTGGTCTTGAAGCAGGCGCGCGTCCAGCGGATGCGCACGCTCTATGCGCAGGGGGTGGAGTCGAAGGACTCGCTCGATGACGCGGAGAATCAGCTCGCGGTGGCGGCGGCGGATCTGAAGAAGTCGAATGGCGAAATCGAATTCGCGAAATTCAACGTGAGCCAGACCGTGATCACGTCGCCAATTAACGGCGTGGTGCTGCAGAAATATCGCGAGCTGGGCGACACGATTAACTTCGGCGGCGAAATCCAGGCGGGCGGCGGCGCCACCGATATCGCGCAACTGGCGGACTTGAGCGATCTGCGCTGCGAAGTCGATATCAACGAAAGCGATATCGCAAAGGTCACCATGGGCACGCCGGCGACGGTGATCCCCGACGCGTATCCCGACAATCCGTTCCCGGCGCAGGTGGTGAAGATTTATCCCGAGGCCGACCGGCAGAAAGGCACGGTCAAGGTTGAAGTCAAAATCCTGCAGCCGGACCTCAAAATTATCAAGCCGGAAATGAGCGCCAAGGTTACGTTCCAATCGATCATGACGCAGGCCGCGGCGGCGCCGATGGTGCTGGTGCCGAAGAAGGCGATCGTCGCGGATGGGGTCGCGAATTCGGTGTGGATCGTGCGCGGCGACACGATACATCAGGCGCCAATCACAGTCGGGCGGGAGTTCCAGGACGGGATCGAGGTCAAGCAGGGACTGAGCGGCGGCGAGACGGTAATCGTGGTGCCGGCGGCGACGCTGAAGGAAGGGCAGCAAGTTACGGCGGTCGCGAGTTAGGAGAAGAGGAAATCATTTTATCAAATGTGAAACCCCCGGTGGGTTTCACACTTCCTTCGGCAGGGGTGACCCCTGCACCCAGTATTAAGAGAGAAAAGATGCGGGGCTTCGCCCCTGTCAGAACTTTTTTTGTGGATCCTGAACGCAGCGAAGGTTACCTCTCCCGTTACTTTACGGGGGAGGCGGCCGGCGGGCGTAGCCGCCGGTAGGCGAGGGTTCTGCGATTCAAGCAACAGTCAGGAACGTCGCGCGCGAGTTTTGTGTCATCCCAATAAGCCAGGAGAAAAACGATGGCGGAGACATTTGTTCTGGTACATGGCGCGTGGCATGGGGCGTGGTGCTGGGCTGCGGTTATCAATCAGCTCGAGAAGCTGGGCGATAACGCTTACGCAGTGGATTTGCCCGGCCATGGGATGAATCGCGCGGATCGGTCTAAGGTTACGCTCGAGAGTTATGTCGATAGTGTGGCGGAGTTTATCGAGCGGCGTGATCTGAAGAACGTCGTGATCGCAGGGCATAGTCTCGGCGGGCTTACGATACCCGGAGTCGCGGTGAAGATTCCGGCGCGGATTAAGCGCGTGGTGTGGGTCACGGCGATGGTGCCGCTCGATGGGCAGCCGATTGTGGACCCGGCGACGTCGCCGCTGGCGGCCGCGATGGATTCGTTGCCGGAGCGATCAGTCACGATCGAAACGATGGGCAAGGAATTTCTCGATGGGCTCGCCAATGATATGGCGCCGGCGGTGAAGGAATACGTGCTGTCGGCGCTCGGGCCGCAACCAGTCGGGCCGCTGTTTGCGCCGATCGCGATGGCGCCCTACTTCGCTACCGGAATCCCGAGCAGCTATATCGTTTGCGAGGACGATAAGACTCCGATCGTGGGCGCGCCGAATTGGCATCCGCACTATTCGAGCCGGCTCAAGAATCCAACGCTCAAGTTCGTGAAGAGCGGGCATGAGGTGATGTTTACCCATCCGGTGGAATGCGCGCAGGCGCTGCATGAGTTGGCGGTGGGCGAGTGATGCGCAGCAACCTAACCTCGCCTTCAGATCGGATATCTCGCTAACAGGCCGCGGGCGATTACCAGCGCCTGGATTTCGTTGGTGCCTTCGCCGATCATCATCAGCGGCGCGTCGCGATAGAATCTTTCGACCGGGAAGTCGGCCATGAATCCGTAGCCGCCTAGTACGCGCATCGCGTCCAGCGAGATTTTTGCGCAGGCCTCGGAGGCGAAGAGCTTGGCCATCCCGGCTTCGACGTCGCATCGTTCGTTGGCGTCTTTCTTGCGGGCGGCGCTGGCGACCATCAGGCGTGCGGCCTCGACGCGCGTCGCCATGTCGGCGAGCAGCAACTGCACCGCTTGATGCTGGCAGATGGGTTTGCCGAAAGCGGTGCGCTCTTGCGAATAACGGATTGCGGTTTCGAAGGCGGCCTGCCCTACTCCCACTGCGCGGGCGGCGACGTTGATGCGGCCGACTTCGAGCGCGCTCATTACTTGTTTGAAGCCCATGCCTTCGACGCCGCCGATCAGATTGTCAGCGGGCACCGCGACGTCCTCGAACAGTACTTCGCAGGTGTCGATGCCTTTGTAGCCGAGCTTGTCGAGGTTGCGGCTGACGGTGGGGCCGCGATCACTTTTCTCGACGGCGAACATGCTGATGCCGGCGTAGGCGGGATCGGCGTGGGGATTGGTCTTGGCGGCGACCGCGAGCATCGTGCCGTGGCGCGCGTTGGTGATGAACATCTTCGAGCCGGCGAGGATGTAATCGTCGCCGCGGCGGATCGCGGTTGTGCGAATCGATTGCACGTCACTGCCAGCGTGCGGTTCGGTGAGTGCGAGGCCGCCGCGCTTTTCGCCGCGCGCCATCGCGGGCAGGAAATATTTTTTCTGCGCTTCGGCGCCGTGACTGGCAATAACGTACGCCATGATGAGATGGCTGTTGATGACGCCGGCGAGGCTCATCCATCCGCGCGACAGTTCTTCCATCACGCGCGCGTAGGTCAGGAAGCTGAGGCCGAGGCCGCCGAAATCGGCGGGGATGGTAGCGCCAAAAAGGCCGAGCTCACGCATCGTCGCGACCATCGCATGCGGGTACTCGTCGCGATGTTCGAGGGCGGAGGCGTTGGGGATGACGTCGCGATCGACGAAGCGGCGGACGGCGGCGACGATCTCGCGATCCAATACTTCATCCATTGGTTT
>Ga0209333_1001727_pt1 | contig 10202 bp, 10 predicted proteins | sample BlaSpr_A8_OM2_O3_FD_187982 | JGI IMG/M metagenome (GOLD analysis project Ga0209333, IMG submission 187982) | Forest soil microbial communities from Thunder Bay, Ontario, Canada - Black Spruce, Ontario site 2_A8_OM2_O3 (SPAdes) (version 2) | ecosystem: Environmental > Terrestrial > Soil > Boreal...
ATTAGTCATTATGGCCCGTGAAACGAGAATTTTGTTCTCGTTGTAACAACGTTCTAACGTCCTGTTGCGGCATCCGGGTGCGATGGGATATCAAGGGCGTAGCCCTTGGCTAGTTAGCGCCTCGACGGGTGCCCCACGCCACGAAACTTTTGGTCCCAAGCGTGGCGGTTTGTGGCGACCGATTTTGGCGACTGGAATGGGGTCGTGCGTCCGGGCTGGTTGCTTTGATCGACCACCCACGAAACTTTCACTTTCAAGCGGGCGGCAAGTTCTTCTGCGGTTAGAATTTCCAAAGCAAGTTCGGATGAGGACATGGAACGAAATACTGCCAATCCCGACCATTTCCGAAATACTCACGATTGTTTGTGCGCCAACTGTGCGCCAAGAGCAAGGATCTTATTGGCAAAATGCTAAATGGAAAATCACTTCAACTACTTTACCGAAATTGAAGAGCAGTTCTTGCGCCGCCGCGGCGGAGGCCTGCTGCTCACCACGCTCGATTGGGCTCTCATCGAAACTTGGAAGGACGCCGGCATTCCTCTCGAGGCCGCACTGCGCGGCATCGATGCCGCCTTCGACCGCTACGATCAGCGTCCCTCGAAAACCAAAAAAGTAAACAGCTTGGCCTACTGTTCGCAGGAAGTGCTGACCGCAGCGGAAGACATGAAAGAAGCGGCCGTCGGCGCAGCCGCTGGAGAACCAGCATCAAGCGAATCAGGCGCCGGGCAAGGCTTTGAGCCGGAGACGATCGCCACATTCCTGCGGCGCAATGCCGATCTTCTCGAAGCCGCGAAACTTCCCCACAGTAGGGGAATTTCAGTCCACGACGTCGCCGCAGATTGCGCCGCTGCACTCCGCCAACTCGCCCAGGACTTACTCAAAATGAAAATCGCATCGAAGCTGGAAGATCTGGAACGCAATCTCACCGTACTGGAAGAAAAGCTGTTCGCTGCGCTGCTCACCGCTACACCCTACGAGGACATCGTGGCCGTACGCGCGCAAGCCGATCGCGAGCTCTCTCCATACCGTCACAAAATGGCCGCGCCGCAGATCGAGCAACTGCAAAAACAATATGTCCACAAGAGCCTTCTGGAAAAATACGCCCTGCCGCGCCTCAGCCTTTTTTACATGTGATGCACTAAACTTCATGATCCGAAGATGAACATATTCAGCACTCAGCAGATAGAACTCTACATTCAGCCGCCACAGACTCGTAATATCTGAATGCTGAACGCTAATTTGCTAGCGGCCAATTGCTATCTGCAAACCCTATGCCCTACTCTTTCGACGCACTCATCCTCGGCGGCGGCGCAGCCGGACTGATGTGCGCCATCGAAGCCGGCAAACGCGGCCGCCGCGTCGCTGTGCTGGAGCGAGCCGACCGCCCGGGCAAGAAAATCCTGATCTCCGGCGGCGGACGCTGCAACTTCGCCAATATCCACTGCCGACCGGAGAACTTCCTCTCCTCGAACCCGCACTTCGTCAAGTCCGCATTGGCTCGTTATACCCCAGCCGATTTCGTCGCGCTGGTTGAAAAGCACAATATCCCCTATCACGAAAAAACTCTGGGCCAACTTTTCTGCGACCGCTCCGCCCGCGACATCCTCGCGATGCTTGAAACCGAATGTGTATACGAAGGAGTGACAATTATCCTGAACGCAAACATTCAGGCAGTCGACCGAACCACTGACTTTGTCGTTCGCACAGCGAATGCCGAATTTCGTGCCGCGGCGCTGGTCGTGGCCACCGGAGGCCTTTCGATTCCAAAAATTGGCTCAACATCCTTCGGCTATGAGTTGGCCCGCCAGTTCGGCCTGGCCACCCGCGAGCCCTGGCCCGGACTGGTGCCGCTGCTTCTGAGCCCCGAGGACCACTACCACGATCTAGCCGGCGTTTCCGCCGAAGTGATCGCGTACTGCGCAGCGCAGCAATTTCGCGAGAAAATGCTCTTCACTCACCGCGGCCTGAGCGGCCCTGCGATCCTGCAAGTCTCTTCCTACTGGAATCACTCGCAACCTGTCCTCATCGATCTCGCTCCCGGCCGCGACGTCACCGCCGCATTCCACGATTCCAGCACGCCAAGAAACCTGAATACCTTGCGCGCAGAGTTCAGAACGTTCCTCCCTCATCGTCTCGCCGACCGCTGGCTGGATCTGCACGCTCCAACTTCGTGGACAAATCAAGCCCTAGCCAACTTCGAGCAGCAGGTTCACGCCTGGCCAATCACACCAGCCGGAACCGAGGGCTTCGACAAAGCCGAGGTCACCGCCGGCGGCGTCGATACGGACGAACTATCGGCCAAAACAATGGAAACCCGGAAAATTCCCGGCCTTTTCTTCATCGGCGAAGTCGTGGACGTCACCGGTCATCTCGGCGGTTTCAACTTCCAATGGGCATGGTCTTCTGGCGCCGCCGCCGGGCGGGCCTTATAACGTACAAAACTCCGACACTGCAGTTTGTACTTTCTTAACAATACTCTTCCGTTCCCCTTCCCAATTTGGAACGAAAGTCCGCCGCACATATCTGCGGTATTGTTTTGGGAAATAAAATCGAGTATTAAGAGATAAATAGTCATCCAAAAGGAGAAAGATCGACGTGGCACTTCCTGATGAGCCCGAAGGTTTGGCAAGCTTTGCAAAGTGATGGCGCAACAAAGAAAAAGATCCGCACAAATTGGCCTCGTTAATCGACCAGATGAATCGTCTCCTGGACAAGCACCACAAAAAGGCGGCAACCGCCGTAGCGCACCCGATTCTAGTGCCCAAAACCGCTGACTGCACCGTCAAGCGCAAGGTTGAATTGGTGCAGCAAGAATAGCTTCCGCAACCCACGGCCCGACTCTTGCACCACCCATGCCGTAGAATCAACTCTTGCTCCTAACCATCGAAAAGCTCATCTACGGCGGCGACGGGTTGGCTCGCCTTCCTGCCGATAACCAGGGACGCGGCAAGGCCGTCTTCGTCCCTTTTGTTCTTTCTATAGAAAAAATCGACGCCACGCTCACCGAAGAAAAGCCCGGCTACGCACGCGCCCACGCCGGGGCCATCGTAGAACCTTCCCCGCATCGCATCCCGCCACCGTGTCCGCATTTCGGCCATTGCGGCGGATGCCACTACCAGCACGCCACCTACGAGCATCAATTGGAAATCAAGAAGGAAATCGTGCGCGAAAACCTGCGGCGCATCGCCAGGATCGAACTCGATTGCGAAATCCAGACACATCCCTCGCCGCCCTGGAACTACCGCAATCGTTCCCGCTTGCAGCTGCAGACACACCCCGGCTTTGCCGTCGGATATTTCAAGTTTGCTTCTCATGAACTTCTTCCCGTAGAAGAATGTCCCATCAGTTCGCCGCTGATCAACCGGGGTATCGCCGCTTTATGGCAATCCGGACGCGCAGGCCAGGCCGTCGACGGCGTGCGTGAAGCGGAATTTTTTTCCAACGAAAATGACACGCGCCTCCTGCTCGAACTCTTATGCGCCCCCGAGGCTCGGCGCGCCGCCGTCCGTGCCTGGGCGGAAGAATTGTGTGCTGCCATGCCGGAAATCTCCGGAGTGGTAGCATTCCGCGAGCCACAAAAAGGCATACGGGCGCCGTTAGTTTCCGTCGGCGCCACGGAGTTGACCTATCAGACCGCCAGCGCGGCTTACCGTGTAAGCGCCGGGGCTTTCTTCCAAACCAACCGTTTTCTCATCAATGAGCTCGTCGATATCGTCACCAAAAGCCGCTCGGGCGAACTGGCCCTCGATCTCTACTCCGGGGTTGGACTGTTTTCCACAGCCCTTGCCTGTAGCATCCGCCACATCGTTTCTGTCGAGTCGTCCCAGACAGCCGCCAGCGATCTTCAATACAATTTGCCCTTGAATGCGAAGGTTGTTAACGCCACGGCTGAACGGTACCTGACCGAACTGGCAGGTAAAGTTCGGGCCGGAGATGGTGCAGTCCTCCCCCAGTTGCCCCATAAGCCTGACGTCGTAGTCGTGGATCCGCCCCGAGCCGGATTGGGCGATCGCGTGGCGTGTTTGCTTGCGGAAGCGGGCGCGCCCCGCGTGACCTACGTCTCCTGCGATCCCGCAACCTTGGCCCGCGACCTGGTTCCGCTAAAGTCAGCCGGTTATCGTGTTGAGGAGGCCCATCTCGTAGACCTATTCCCCCAAACCTACCACCTCGAAAGCGTTCTGCACCTGGTTCGTTGACAAGGATCGCTGATACTGTCCGGCGAGCAAAGCGAGCTTTTCTCCTTTGCTGCTCGCGGAGTCACATAGTATTGTCAAGCAGCAAATGCCTCCCATCCCGCCCTCTCGCCCCCTCCATCCCGGTTTGAATCCCAACTCAAACCCACGGGTCAACCAATGCTCTGGGCCGCCGTGTCCTACGCCGCGGGAATCGTTGCCGGAACTTATTTCTCTCACCCAGTCTTATGGTGGCTCTTGGCAGGTCTGGCACTTCTCGCCGCAGCCCTCTACCTCGTCCGCAGCCGAAAGTGGCTCGCCGCAACTCTGCTCTCGCAACGTTCATCGCCGGCGCCCTTGGTACTCAATTAAGAGTTATTCAATTAAAAGCCTCGTCGGCTGTCCTCGACACCGGTCTCCAGCCCTGACTCTTGCCCGCCGCCGCGTGCTCCTCGCCGCCATCGGAGTAGTTACGCTGCTCGCCACATCCTTGACTCTCGCCTTCCTGCCGCCCCAGCCACAAATTCAATCTGGAATTCTTGAAGTGACTGCCAACGAAGTTGGCGAAGGCGACGCGATCCTCTTGGTGACCCCGCAAGGCGGCACCTTGCTCATCGATGCCGGCGGTCCAGTCTGGGCCTCCGCTCGTTCCCAAATCCAGAAGCCCTCACTGCTGAGATGACCACACAAGTCGAATACCAAGTCAAGGGCGAGTTGGCGCTGAGGTTTCCGGCGCTGGCGAAGTCTTGAAGACCCGGGCGCGGCACCTACGCCGGTAAGGTAAATATGCGCCCGATGGCAATCCTGCTCCTGCGTGTCTCCCCACCGACGAAAGCCGTAGGAGTGCTAGAGTTCCAGAAACTCCTGCATGTGCTGCAATGCCTCGTCCAGCGCCAGATGAAAGGCGCTGCCGCGTGGCCGCGGGCCGGCGAAGCCCAGCTCGTGCAGCAGCCGGCCATCGACCACCTTCAGATTGGCCCAGCCCAGCATTTGCTCGCCCCATAGCATGGGCATCGCGTAATGGCCCATGCAGCGCTTGTGGGCGGGCACATAGGCCTCCAGCTTGTATTCCCAGCCCCAGAACAACTGGAATCGCCGTCGGTCCCAGACCACGGGATCGAAGGGCGCGAGGAAGCGCAGCCTGTCGTCGATTGGATTCCGGGAGGCCATGGGCTTCTCGCCCTTCGGCCAGAACCACAGCAGGCCGTTGACCTGGGCATGGGCATAGCGGGATTTGGCGTTTTCCTGGACCTGCCTCACCTCAGCGGCCAAGTGCGGCACTCCAGAGCGAAGCAGTCCGCACAGATAGCCCAAGCTGGCCGCAGGCAGCGGCGCGTAGAGCTGCACCACCATGTCCAGCAACTGGCCGGCACGCGCGAGCCTGGCCTCGGGGCTGTCGTCCGGCGTGCCGTCCGGCGGCGTGTGCTCGATCGCCTGGTAGACCCGGGTGCCGGCCTCGCGGCGCGCCACGCGCAGCAGCCCGCAATAGTGGAGGCCCTCCAGCAGATGCGAGCTGACCTTCAGGTCGCCGCCCCAGCGCTTGATGCAGCCATGGTCGAAATGCGCCTGCACGTCCTTAGGGTGGGTACAACCGAGCTGGCGCACAAAGGCCAGCACCTCCTGGGCGCGAGCCTGCAGCCTGGCGTCCCAGGCGCGCGGCGCCGCGCGCGGATGCAGCAGGGCCAGGGCCTCGCGAGGCAGGAAACCGTAGTTGATGAAGAAGGCCTCTTCGATCGCTAAGCGCGGGTAGCGGCGCTCCAGGTCGCGGGCGCGATAGTCCTTAACGCGGTGCGCGAGAATCAGATCCTGGGCGCGAGCCGGCGCGCGCATCGGGTCGGCCTGGACAAAGCCCAGGCGCGCAATCGCCCTCGGCAGGCTGGTGGGCTTGAAAAGGCTGCGCGCGATCGTGTAGTGGCGAAGCTGCCGGAGACTGGGGGTTTTGAGAGGGCTCACGCGTGGCGTCCGGTATGGGCTCCGGGGCTTATTAGCTTAAGCGAGTGCCATTTAACTCTTAGTCTCATCATCGTCCACTTCACGCGCCGCACCCGGCTGCCTCGAATCCGCAATCAAAGTCCGCGCCTTCTCGGCATCCTCTTCCCGCACCAGAATAATCATTCCTCCCAGCCCGGGAAATGCATCCTGGAAAAAACTGCCGGACTTCAGATCGTTCTCAATCCCCGCCGAATCCAGCAAACCCTTGACCACCATCGCCTCGGATTCTTGTTCGCTGTCAAACACTTTCACCAGCTTCTCATTCGGATCTGGTCGCCGTTGTTCCGCCGCCGCATTCGACTTCTCTGGCATGTCATCTCCGCTTTCTCTTAAGATGTTCTCTGCGATTCTAACCTGCTTCACAGGTTCGAATCCAAATCGCGCGTTTCGTGGGCAAGCCCTCGTCCTGGCCAAGCACCTTCGGACCATTCACTTTTGGTCGCAATAGGCGCAATATCCTCAACAAAGCGGCGCAACGTCGAACTGCGCAACAACATCCAATCTGTGGGGCAAGAAGCCCTTGGGTTCAAAAAGGACGCTATGACTTTCGGAGAACAATCGGATGCTGAGGAGTATCCATCTCTCGCCGCAGCGGAAGCCGATCAGAACGCAGCCGACGACGAAGCCCGCAGAATCCGCCGCCTACAATTGATGATCAGTATGGTCTCCTCCGTAATCAGTCAGGACACCAGCCTGACTGTCGAAGAAGCCTCCGAACTCGCCGCCGGCGCCAAGCGCGCCGCCCTGGCCATGTTCCCCGACAAAGAACTCGCCTACGATCTTCTCTACAAACCCCGCCTGCAACGCCTCATGCGCGAACGCTTCCGCCTGCAGTAGGATCGCGCATCACTCGTCCGCCACAGAATTCCTCAACGTTCCCACTCCCTCCACGCTGACCTCCATCACATCTCCGGCCACCACCGGCCCCACGCCCGCCGGAGTTCCAGTCGCAATCACATCGCCCGGAAACAGCGTCATGGCCTGCGCTATGTGGCGGAGGACAACATCCAGCGCGAAAATAAAATTCAGCGTAGTGCCCGACTGCCGCACCGTGCCATTCACCCGCGTCTCCACTCCCACGCCCGCCCACGGATCAAGCCCATCCACCACCACCGGCCCTATCGGACAAAAAGTATCGAAGCCCTTCGCCCGGCTCCACTGGCCGTCTTTATTCTGAAGATCGCGCGCCGTCACATCGTTCACGCACGTGTATCCCAGAATGTACGCTCGCACATCTTCATCCGCCGACGGCCGGTGGCATCTCTTCCCGATCACCACTCCTAGCTCGCCTTCATAATCCACGCGCTCTGAAATTTTCGGCCGCACAACCGTTCCTCCCGGCGAAAGCAGGGCCGATGGCGCTTTCAAAAACAATAACGGCTCCTGCGGCACGTCATGCCCCAACTCCGCAGCATGCTCCCGGTAATTTCGTCCCACGCAAACGATTTTCGACGGCCGCACCGGCGGAAGCAGCGCAGCCTCATCCAGCCCAACCGGTTCGATCCGCCGGGTCCGCAGACCTTCCACATCCCCATCAGATTCTTCCGGAGCCGTCAGTAGAATCCTCAAGATCGAATCACGCCCCGCCACCGACTCGACCAGCCCGTAATGCGCTTCTCCATGCAGTTGAAACCGGCAATATTTCATAAAATCTATCTAACCATGAGAAAAGGAAATCAGCGAGCAGTTTCGAGAACAAATTTCAAGACAAATGAAACTTATCTCTAGCGCAAGATTTTGGATCGTGTTGGACTATGGATCGCGCAAGGGCCTTTGGTGGCGCCCGATTTTGGGTGGCACAGGATTTCGGGTGGCGCAGTGCTTTTACCGCTGCGATAAGCGCCAATTCATTATCACGGCTTTAGCCGCTGAGGTTTTCTTAAGTCTACGGTACACTCTCACTGGCTTCCTCCGAGCGCCCACTCTCATTCCCTCGCTGATCGACAGCCGCCACCGAATAAAAGTAAGTCTTGCCCGCCACAACCTTCATATCCCGAAACGCCGGCGTCTTCACCAATTCTGAGTTCACCTTCGCCGCTACCCCACCCGCTTCGTGGCGGTAGACGTTGTATCCGTCCAAGTCCGTGTCCGCAACCGGAGCCCATATCAAATCGATGAACGCCTGCTGCCCCGTCCCAGAAAACACCGCCTGCAATCCGGACGGCACTGCTGGCGGGAAAATGTCGTGAGCAAATACTTTCACTTCCGGTGTGTCGTCGCCTTCTACTTCAATCGCCGGCTTGCCCGCCACCTCGATCACGCTTACCACTGTTCCTCGGTAAAAATATGTGAGCTCCCACTCAAAAGTTTGATCAAGAAAAGAATTACCGTTCTTCTCTGCTTCGATTTCTTGCTCCGTCGCCGCGGTTGTAGCTGGTTCGGAATTTTGCCCTGTCAGCGCAACTAGAACGCTCGGCCCAACTGCGCACCCCGTCGCTTGCACGTCAGCGATCTTAGTAGCATTCGCGCTCGATTCCGGCCTCCGATAAATGCGGAACAAATATTTGATTCCCATTTCTCCCCTGCCTGATATGGGTGGGCACTTCCACGAAACCAACACGCCGGGCGCCGTAGCTTTCGCGGAAAAACCGGCAAAAGGTGGCAGCGTGGGCACCAGCGGCACATGCGCCTGATTCGAAATCCCCGCGCCCCTCCCCGCCTTATTCAGCACTTCGACCGCAAACGTCGCAAACTCTGTCGGATGTTCCTGCTCGAGTGCAGCCGTCAGAGTCTCCGTGAAAGTTGCACTGAGTTTCTTCCCGGACGATTTTTTGGCCGCTTGCTCGAAGCCCGTTGGCGGCGCGACCTCGCCCACCGGCGTTCCACACCTCTTGAGCGCGGCCCCGACGCTGAGGCAAATATCCGTTTTTCCCAGATAGCGCACACTCTGCCGGTCCGTGGTACGCGCAGGAATCGTCCACGTCAGCGTCACCCGGCCGCCTTTTCTGGCAGCGTGCAAGTCCGAAGGCGACTTCGGCAACTCCAGCGAAGGCGCTTCTGGCGGACCGATCGAGGCACATGCCGTCGTCACAACCAACGCTCCCAGGGCCAGCGCCATCTTTCCTGTCGGAATTTTCATGCGGAAACAACAGAGTACATCAGACGCGCGCGGCACAGGAAACCACCTGCCGTGTGGGAACGACTCGCCTGGAAGCGGGTGCTCCTAAGTCTTTTAGATTCACACTTCACACCTGGAAGCTGCCTGCCAAACTATAAAGTTAACCATAGTTTACATAACACTGTGAAAGTTATGTTTCGATCAGTATTCATGCATGTTTTCGACATAATTATGAGAATACGTAGGTGTAATTCTCGTCGCATTCCATTTGCCGTAATGTCAAGAAACTCGTCTTCTGCAAATGATTGATCTAATTGGGACGCCACCGTCCGGGGCTTAGGCAATCAAGCTGCACCCGTTAGCAACAGTTCTGTGTTTATCCAATAACTACTGCCAAGAATCCCGTCTTACGGATAACCACTGACAAGAAATCAATGAAAGCGGAGAAGTATATGCAACCCAGATTGATATCTACATTACTTGCGCTCTTTGTCCTCACGGGGGTTTTTCAGGCATCGGCACAGACCATAACTACCGGAGAACTGGCTGGAACGATTACCGATCCGTCCGGTGCTGTAGTACCCAACGCTAACGTGGAACTCAGAAGCTTGGACGAAGGTTCCGTGGTCAACGTCAAAAGCGGTTCGTCTGGCTACTATCAATTTACCTATCTTAAGCCCGGCAACTACCGGGTGACGGCGACTGTGGCCGGATTTCAGACCAGCCAAAAGAGAGTCACAGTAGCTCTGGGTGCCAGCCCTTCGCTCAATTTTCAACTTGAGCTCGGCAGTTCCTCCACTACGGTTGAGGTCACTGCAGCCGGGACGCAGCTCGAAACAGAAGACGCCAACGTTACCGCCAACTTTAATGCTAAGGCCGTGGAGTTGCTGCCCAACCCCGGCAACGATTTATCAGCCGTGGCTTTCACTTCGCCCGGTGCGGTCGTGAATACCGCAGGCGGCGCCATGTTCGGCGGCGGC
>Ga0209333_1001728_pt1 | contig 10191 bp, 12 predicted proteins | sample BlaSpr_A8_OM2_O3_FD_187982 | JGI IMG/M metagenome (GOLD analysis project Ga0209333, IMG submission 187982) | Forest soil microbial communities from Thunder Bay, Ontario, Canada - Black Spruce, Ontario site 2_A8_OM2_O3 (SPAdes) (version 2) | ecosystem: Environmental > Terrestrial > Soil > Boreal...
TATCTACCGGCCAGAAACCGCGCCTAGCCGGCAGATTCAGAACTTCAACCAACCCGCCCCCTTGTACCAGTCGAGCGTGCGCCGCAACCCGTCTTCCAGGTTCGTGGATGCGCAGAACCCCAGTTCGCGCCGGGCGCGCCCGGAGTCGCACACCCAGCCCGCGCAGCAGGCTTCCAGCACCTTGTCGCGCGAAAGTATGCCGGGCCTTCCGCTGAACCCCGTCCACCGCTCCGCGCACCAGCCTAAGATGTAGGCGGCACATTCAGGCATCGCCACCGTGCGCACCTTGCAGCCCATCAGGCGGGAAACCAGATTTCCGAATTCATCCCAGGAGGCCGGCGCGGAATTCGCCATGTAGAAAAACCGGCCGCCTATGCCGGCGCTGGCATGATCGGCGGCGGCAAGCACGCCATCCACCAAGTCTCCCACATAAATGTGGCTGAAGCGGCGCGGCGCCGCGCCTATTTGCGCCATCCATCCGCGGGTCGCCGTGCGGATCATTTGGTAGACGTCTCTGTCGCGCGGCCCATAGACCACTGGCGGCCGCAGGATGACAGCCCTTTCGCGCAGCGGCGACCGGCGTACGGCTTCCTCTGCCGCGAGCTTCGACCGGCCATAATCCGAGACTGGGCGCGGCTCATCCGCCTCGGTGAGCGGCCGGTCGGCGGTGCTGGGTCCGGCGGCCGCTAGACTGCTGACGTGCACGAACTTGCCGATGCAATCAAGGTTGCCGGCGGCGCGCAACAGGTTGGCCGTAGCCACGGTATTGCCACGATGGTAGTCCGCGGCGGTACACGCCTTGGTCACCCCGGCGAGGTGGATAATGGTGTCCACGCCGTTCAGCGCTTCCGCCAGTCCGGCGCCGGTTTCCAGATCGCCGAGCGCCAGTTCGGCGGCGCGCGGCAGGTTGCCGGCTGTGCTGTACCGCCGTACCAGGCACCGCGACGGACGGCCCGCGGCTACCAACCGCTCGACCATGTGGCTACCGATGAAACCGGTGGCGCCGGTCACCAGGATCATGATGACGGAGTGCTGCGGAAGGAGACTTCAGCGAAGCAACTCTCGGCCGACGTGCCGGTGTGTTGCGTGTTGATTTGCAGCCGGATGCCCTTCACGCGCGGGGCTGGACGTCCATAGGCCTTCTCGTAATCGCCCGCCAGGTTGCGGCTTTCGGTGAGCCAGCGGTTCAGGTCGGCCGCGCCGGAACGGCACACTACTGCGTAGATATGCACCAGGGGAATCGAACTGGCGTTGGCGATGATTCCGGCGGGGGCGGTGGTGTCCCAAATGTAGCTCAGAACGTGCCTGTCGGCGAAAGCCACCAGCACTTGGGCAGCCTGGTCGTCGCTCTTGCTGTGACGGAAGTCGCCGCCCGCAGGCAGTTCCTTGACGTTCCATTTCCAGGTCAAGTACGGCGCCTGGTGCGGATCGACATCCACCGCGCGCTCCACACCGAAGGAGGAATCGCGGCTCTTCAGATCGAGATAATTGCTGTTGCCTTCCCGTACGGTTACGATCTTCGGCATGCCGTAATTGATTTTCACTTGCCAGCCGTCCGGCAAATGGCCGGGTTGCCAGTTGAGCGGATTCAAGGCGATGAAGGCGGTTTGGGTGGTGCCCGCCAGGGATGCCAAAGCCAGGATTGTTATGAGTAATAAGACGCGCCGCAAAGACCCTCCGTTAATACCTATCATCGCACGGTTCGGCCCGTTTTTGTGTTGCAGAATGGTATCCTGCGGCCGATTGTTAATCGGCCCCTGGTTGGAGCTTGGACATCCTCCGGCCCGGGCCGATGTGATTGGGCAGGCGGTTTCGCTTGCCAAGGCCACTCAAGCGCGTGTGTGCGGCGCGTGCGCCCAGCGCTCCGGCTGCAAGAAGCGGCCCAGCCGGTCCTGGAGGCCATCGGAGCAACTGGCCACCAACAGGCCGACCGCGATTCCTGAGGGGACATCCACGAAATAGTGCGCATGCAGGTAGACGACCGCAGGATAAAGCAGCAGGGTGATCGACAGGAGGATCGGAAAGATCCGGGGCGTCTCGCGGTACGCGTAGACCGTCAATAACGTCGCCACGGCGATGTGGGATGACGGGAAAGCGCCGCCGCGTATCTCGGCGTGCGATGTAAATACGTAGAGGATCCGGGAGAACAAGTAGCCGTCGTAGAGCTGAGGTCCGGTGTGGGGTGGAAACCAGTAGTGTGGCGCCACCGTGGGGAACAACCAGAAAAAAGTGTAGCAGACGTAAAAACAGAGGCTGGTGGCGAAAACCACCCGTTCCGCGGCGGCGTAACCCCGCTGGTAGGCCGCGATCATCACTAGCGGGATGCACAGGAAATACGCGAAATAGACGAAGCAAAAAACTTCGGTCAGAACACGTGAAGGAAAGATCTCCTGAAAGTGCAGCGAAGGCTGGCCGCCAAACAGGATATGGTCGGCCCCAGCCAGGCGTCCATCGAGAGAGGCGCTGTGGAAGATCGGCGCAATGACTTCGACTTGATGATAGAGGCTCAAGTAGAAGATGGGGGCAAAGGAGAGACGCGCAAATAGCAACCAGCGGTTGGTCGTGTGCCGCGTTGCCCAACCGATCAAGAGCATCCCGGTCCCAATTCCGAGGCTCAGCAATGCCTGGACCTCGCAGTCGCGGCCGGCGCCTCGCGCAATGCCGATCGAGAGGGCCAGGCAGGAGACGGCTATGTAACCCATCACCAAGGCGTCCAGCGGCCGCAATACTCCGGGTCCGCCCTGCAGCGTAGCCTGGCCGTCCGCCGCTCTGGAAAGGGCCCCTGTCATCGTGCCGCCAGAACCCCCAGACCTCCGAAGCAGATGAAAGCGTCGAGCGATACTCCGAGCAGCCAATGCACCAGCAGTACTGCCAGGATCGATCGCGTGCGGAAGACCACCAGCCCCCACACGATGCCGCCTAGGATCGCGCCGTAAATCTCTCCAGTGGGCTTGCCAATGTGCGCCAGGCACGAGGCCAGAGTTTGTATCAAGATGGCATTGCCGTCCCCAAGGCTCTCTCGCAGCCCGAACTGCATGAAACCTCGAAAGAAAAACTCCCAGCCGAGATAGTAGAAAAGGTATGCGAAAGCATAGCCGAGGAACAGGAGGGGCGAGCCTCCGGCGCCTTTGAACAACGGATACTCCGCCCGGAACGGCGTCGTCTTGGCGGCCATCGCGGAGACTGCCAGGACTACGGGCGCCATCGCCAGGAAGGCCCGGCCGCCAAAGTGCAGGTCCCCGGCCTGGACTCCGTAGGCCCGCAGCGGCTCCCTGAACAATACGCGGACGATCATGGCCGGCACGAGTCCCAGCAGCAGGAAACACGAGGCAAAACTGTAGAGGGCGGCCGTCAGTGCGGAATCGCCGAACATCACCACGTGCGAAGCGAGATGGCTGCGATAAAACGTCCGATCGCCGAAATATCGATAGGTCGTCAGGATCAACGGCGCCGCAAGCAACACGACGGCCGTCTTGCGGTCGCCGCCGCGCAGCGCCTGCCGTAGCGGGGCCACCAGAGATTTCACTGCCCGGTCCTCTGCTTGCAGCGCAGCCAGTCGCATGTAATACGGATTCCCTCGGCGAGCGGCGTAATGCCGTAACCCAACTCGCGCTCCGCTTTGGCGGAACTGAAAGCCCAATCGGCCAGGAAAGTGTCGACCCATCCTGGGGTGATCTGCGGATAGATGCCGGCGTACCGGGCCCCCGCACCCTGGATTCGTGCCCATAGGCGCGCCGCGCCGCTCGGTAGGCCGATCTTACGGTGCTGGCAGCCGGTAGCGTCGTCCACCAGCTCGAAGAGATGCTTGAGCGTGGCGTTCTCTCCCCCAAGGATATAGCGCTCGCCTGGCCTCCCTCGTTCCATGGCGAGCATGTGCCCGCGCACCAGGTCGTCGACGAAAGCGTAGTTCCCAACGTTGGCGCCGCCATTGAGAAGGAAAGGCATTTTCCCCCGCTGGTAGAGATCGATCAACCGGCTGACGGAATTGCCTTCTGTCAGCTTGCCCGGCCCATATGCTCGCGTAGGATTGACGATGACCACCGGGAAGCCGGCAGCGGCGCGCCGTAGCGCTTCATCTTCAGCCGCTGTCTTGGACGCCTCGTAGTCGGTGAGAGAGCTTCTGTACCGGTGTTGCATCTCGTCCCCTAGCACGCCGCACGGCGTCGGGCCAAAGGTCACCACGCTGGAAGTACAGACCACCCGCTCTACACTGGCGGCTTCGGCCGCGTCGAGCAGATTACGCAATCCCAACACGTTGTGGGAGTAGAAGACGTCCGGGCTGGGTGCCCATTGCTTCGCATAGGCCGCCAGGTGGAAAGCCGTCGAGCAGCCCTCCATCCCCCGCCGGAGCGAGTCCCGGTCCCGGATATCGCCCTCGACCAAACCGACTTGGTCGCCCAGGCCCTCCAGGTTGCTGTGTCGCCTCGTCAGTGCGCGGACGGCATAGCCTCGGCGGAGCAGATCGACCACGAGTGGCGTACCCAGGAATCCGCTGGCGCCCGTGACGAAGACCCGTTTGCGCATCGTGGCCATCAAGCTCCAGCGCCGTGTTGAAGCTGTTTCTCACTCCGCCGAATGTAGGCCCCCAGGCGCCCACCCTCACAGATTGCATCCCTGCCCAAGAATTGTTTTTTCACCCTCGTTGAGATGGCGCGCTTGCGCCGGCGAGTCTCTTAAGATTCTCGCCCTCGCCAGGCGACCTTGTCAAGATTGTCAAGAAGAGTGCGGGCACGCTTCGGTCCATGCGGCCGGGTCAACGTTTCAACCGCCCGGGCAATTCCTTCGAGAGACCGTTCAGTAACCCTTCTGTTTATCCACCACGTTCACCAACTGCTCGCCTCTTACGAAATGCGCGATGTTCTCCTTGAAAAGCTCCATTTGGCGCGCGTTGACGCCGTCGGATTGGCCAGCGATGTGCGGCGTGATCACCACGTTGTCGAATTGCCAAAGGGGATGGCCCTTGGGCAGCGGCTCGGGGTTGGTCACATCCAGGCCCGCGCCGGCCAGTTTGCGGCTGTCCAGCGCTTTCACCAGGGCGTCCGTATTGTAGACCTTGCCGCGCGACACGGCGATGAAGTAGGCGCCCTTCTTCATCAACTCGAACTGGCGCGGACCGATCATGCCTTCGCTCTTGGGAGTGTGCGGCGCGGAGATGAACACCACATCGGCCAGCGGCAGCACGCTATCGATCTGTTCCGGGTACACCATCCGGCTGACATATGGATTGAGCGGCATGTCTTTGGGGTCGACGCCGATCACGGTCATGCCGAAGGCCTGCGCCCGTTGCGCGATTTGCGATCCGATGCCGCCTACGCCTACGATAACCGCGGTCTTGCCGCGCAACTCGATCGGATGGAAGCCGCCCTGCCGCCACTCCTCGCTGGCGCGCGTGGGGATGATGCGGTTGAGCTCGCGCGTCAACGATAGCAGCAAGGCAAATGCGTGATCGGCAATCTCGGGGCCCATCAGGATCTTGCAGTTGGTCAGCACCACATCGCTCGACCGGAATTCCGGGAAGAGGTAGTTTTCCACGCCCGCGCTATAGACCTGCACCCATTTCAGCTTGTGCGCCGCGCGCAGGATTTCCGGGCTGATCGCGCCCAGGATCGCGTCCGCGTCGGCCGCCTCGCCCTGCAGTGAGGCTTCGTCCACGGGTACGATCCTGGCTTCCGGAGAGACGCTCTGCAACTCGGCGATGTGTTCCGGCGGCATTCCCAGAACCACGATCTTGCGGGTTTCGGCACGGGCCAGCGAGGCGCAGAGTAGTATGCTAGCGGCGGACGCTGCAATATATCTATGCATGACGGTCTTCCATTGAGATGGTGGCATTGTAGCAGACCGCTGCAAGGTTCAACGGCTCCATCCATCGGGGTGCCAGGCTTCGGCCCCGATACCGCTGCGTCTGGGCGATCCGATTTGCGTTTCGTGCCGAAAAGTGTATAATCATCGCTCGGCGAAGCGGCAAGCAGCGCGACCTTGAACAGTTTGCGAGAAAATGCCAATGCGAGTCAATTGCTCCATCGAGAGGTTCCTGGTTCCACTTACAATTTTGGCGATCGGTACCTTGTTTCTGCAAAGCGCTGCCGCGCAGGACATACCGGATGTGCTACGCCCGGCAGCCCAAGCGCCGGCGTCCTCACCTTCGGCACACGCCGCGCCCTGCTGAACGGCCAGTCGTCTCAGGGATCGTCGGTGGATACCAGGAGGTTGGTGTCAAAAGGCGGCGCGCCTTCCCCCCAGGATTCCGGCGGCCATAGTCCCAACGGTGGCCCCCCGCTTTTCCTGCCTGCCTTCTAAGCGTATAACCAATACTTTGGAGAAGAACGCTCCATCGCTCTGGGTGACGTAAATGGAGACCATGTACCCGACTTATGTTTTTGCCGGCGGCGAAGGCTTCTATTGCGGCAACATGGTGGGAGTCCTATTGGGTAACGGCGATGGAACCTTTCAGCCGCCCACCTGCTACGACCCAGGGAGCACCGAAGTTCTTGCGATCTCCATCGCGGACATGAACGGAGACGGAACACCGGATCTCATCGCGGCTGGGCCCTGTGACAGCGGCAACAACTGCGCGACGGGCAACATCGGCATTTTATTGGGGAACGGCGACGGCACCTTCCAGCCCTCGATTACCGCGTCATATAGCGGAGACGCAAGCTACGGCGGAAGCACTTCGTCACCTGTATCGCAGGTCGTGAATATATCGCCAAGCGCAACCAGTTTGGCTTCTTCGGTAAATCCGTCGCTGTCCGGAGAGGAGGCCGCCTTCACCGCTACAGTTTCGTCATCCTCCGGCGGGACGCCTACGGGTAAGGTTGTTTTCAAGAATGGCGTAACGGCTGTGGCGGTGGTGACTCTCACCACTGGATCTGCGACGTGCACAACGGCGAAATTGCCGGTGGGATCGAGCGGCATTACCGCGGTTTACGGCGGTGACGGAAACTACCGTGGCAGCACGTCTGCGCCATTGATTCAAATCGTAATTACCAGGACCACGACGACTCTCGCGTCTTCGCCGAATCCGTCGTCGTATGGGCAGTCCATAGCGTTCACCGCCACGGTGACCTCGAGCGGCGGCTCTCCGCCGGATGGCGAGACAGTCGCGTTCGAGCATGGTTCGACAGTATTGGGAACGGGAACACTCAGCGGAGGGGCCGCGACCTTATCTACCTCGGGGCTTGGAGTCGGGACGGAGGCGGTGGTGGCCGTATACGGTGGCGATGCGAACTTCGGGGGGAGCTCTTCAAAGCCGGTGAGTCAGGTTGTGAACAGGGCCGCAAGTACCACCGCGCTGACTTCGTCGCAGAATCCATCGATGTCTGGGCACCCGGTGACCTTCAGCGCTACCGTGGCACCGCAGTTCAACGGCGTGCCCACAGGAACAGTTGCTTTCTAGGACGGGACTACCGCGCTCAAAAGCGTGACGTTGGATGGGGGCGCCGGCAGTTTTACAACCTCGAAGCTGACGGCCGGCTCACACGCGATCACGGCCAACTACAGCGGCAGTGCGGACTTCGTCGCTAGCACGGGAACGATGACGCAGACGGTGCAGCAATCCCATGATGTGACGGGAGTCCCGGCCATGCTCGGGCCGCTCCGGCTTGGCGCCGGGTTTGGGCGCCGGGAAGGCTAAAGCCGCCCGCCCTTTCTTGTTGTAACCTAGGAATTAACCGGTACGCCTTAACTCACGGAAGCTCAGGCGCTTCCATGCGGGCCGGTTCGGGGCCGCATGCTAGTCGATTTCGAGATCATCAAACGCGCACAGGCTGGCGACGCCCCGGCGTTCAACGAAATCGTGCTGGCATACCGAAAACGAACCCTGGGGACCATTGCGCGTCTGATCTCCAGGCCGGAAGACGTGGAGGATGTGGGCCAGGAGGTGTTCCTGCGGTTGTATTTTTCGCTGGATCAGCTTCGCACGGCGGAGGTATTTGAACCTTGGTTGTACCGGCTGACAGTGAACGCGGCGTATGATTATCTTCGGAAGCACCGCCGGCGCATGGAGTCGCGAATGTCGGATCTGTCCGAGCAGCAGGTGGTCCTGGCCGACGCCATGGCTGGGGGACGGGTGGATCATGAGGTCCGGCAGCGGAAGCAAATCGCGGAGGCCGTAGACGCCATGTTGAGTGCGGTTTCGGAAGCCGATCGCATTCTGCTGACGCTGAAAGAGGTAGAGGGGCTTTCATTGAAAGAACTTGAAAAAATTTACCGGGTCAAGGAGAATGCTCTTAAGGTGAGGCTGTTTCGGGCCCGGCAACGGGTCCTGAAGGCGTTTGGGGAGGCTGGCAACGAACCGAGCGCGAAAGGTGCGGCGAAAGCCGAAATATAGAAGTATGAAATGGACAAACCGAGGCAACGAGAACGCAGAATTGGACGCCATGTTCCGGGCATACCGGGATGCCTGCCCCGATCCCGATGTATCCGCCAACTTCATGCCTGAGTTATGGCGGCGCATTGACGAGCGCCAACGGTCCGTGTTTTTCATGGGACGCTGGGCGCGCGCCCTGGTCACGGCAGCCGCCGTGCTATCGCTGGGCATGGCGGCTTATTTGTACATCCCGCGCGGAAGCACATCGGTGTTCGCCGTGGAGAGCTACGTGGAGGCGCTAGCCGCCGGCCATGGGCAAGACAGCCCCAATCTGCCCGAACAGGCTGCGGATGAACTGTAATGCGCAGATCCAACTTCGCCACGTTAGTATATCTGCTGGTGGTCTTCGCAAGCGGCGTAGTGCTCGGCGGATTTGCCAATCGCCTGGTGACCGCTGGCCCCAAGCCGCCGGGGCCGCCGCCGAGCCGCGCGGAGCTCCGCAAACAGTACATTCAGGACATGCGCACCCGCCTGCATCTGAATGAGGCGCAGGTAACCCAACTACAGCAAATCGCGGATGCTACCGGCCAGCGCATGCACGACATGCATAAGACCATCGAGGATGAGCATGTGCAGAAGGTAATCGGCATACTGGACAACAGCCAGAAGGCCGAATACGCCAAGTGGCGGGAAGAGCGCGAAAAGCACCGCATCGAGCAGGCCAGGAAATAAACAGGCCCGGAAATAAACGGCTGGGAGGGCCAGTCCTGCCCGTTCAGGCGACCGGTTGCGGCTGGGCCTTCTTGGCGCCCCGGCTCTCCTTGTATTTCTTCTCGAACCGTTCGATGCGTCCCGCCGTATCCATCAATTTTTGCTTGCCTGTGTAGAATGGATGGCAGTGGGAGCAGATTTCCACGCGGATGTCGCCCTTGTGCGTAGAGCGGGTCTTAAACGTGTGGCCACAAGCGCAGATGACGTTGATTTCGCTGTAAGCGGGATGAATACCGGCCTTCATTTGTAACGGGATCCTTTCGAAGTTTTTAGTATAGCAAGAAAAGCACGAAACCCCCGAGGATGCGCGTACAACAACGCGCACCCGCGGGGGCTCTTTTGAATCAAGGTAGCCTACAAATAAAAACCTGAGGCTTGGCGTGCAACGCGAGAGGCAGCCGGTCCACAGGAACTTGGCCTCGCCACTGGACGAAGCCGGCTACGTCAGAACGGTCGACTCAACGGTCGGCCACCTCGCGCGGTCTACTGTCATTCATTATTCTGGACCACCTCCTTTTCCAGTGATATTTTCATCCTACAATCGACCTTTTATTTTGTCAAATGTTTTCTTGCGCCACGCCATGAATGGGTGGCTGGAGGACCCAAGCCACTACAAGTTGCGGTTTAAGTACCGGCACATCACCATGCCGTCCAAAATGTTGAAGGGAAACTGCCCGGTGGTGTAATGTCCGCAAGGCAGCGTGAAGACCTCGTGCGGAAGCCGCTGGCTGCGGAAGTATTCCAGCACCTGCTGGGAGTATACCGGCAGGAACGTGGAATCGTGGCGCGCCCAGATCAACAGGCTCTTCAGGTTCCGATCGCGCAGCCGGTCCAGGTATGCCGCGGGGCTGATCGCCGACCAGTATTCGCGTAACTGATCTTGCGTCACCTCGCCGACTAAGCCCTTTCGAATGTGCTCAGTGGAGAGTCCGGTCCAAATCACGTCCGAGAAGTACATGGAAACGTGGTTGAACACGCCGGTGCAAATCCGCCGGTCGTGAGCGGACGCAATAAAGGCGATGCACGACCCCAGGCTGGTGCCCAGAATTCCCAGGCGCCGATATCCCCGCTGTTCGAGCCAGTCAAGGCAGGCGCGCACGTCGATCACGGAC
>Ga0209333_1001729_pt1 | contig 10187 bp, 9 predicted proteins | sample BlaSpr_A8_OM2_O3_FD_187982 | JGI IMG/M metagenome (GOLD analysis project Ga0209333, IMG submission 187982) | Forest soil microbial communities from Thunder Bay, Ontario, Canada - Black Spruce, Ontario site 2_A8_OM2_O3 (SPAdes) (version 2) | ecosystem: Environmental > Terrestrial > Soil > Boreal...
ATGATTACGGTCGCGGTGCTGGCGATCCTGGGACGTTATCTGCAGGAAGAGACCGATGAATACCTGAGGATGCTGGCGACGCGGTCGCTCCTGGTGGCGTCGGGGGCGCTGCTGGGGACAATCGTCGTGAACGACTTTCTGCGCCTAATCGCTCATGGAGCCGCCCTCGGTCCCTTTGTCTGCTTCGCCGTGTTCTTCGTGGCTTTCGGCATTGCGCAGATGGTACAGGACATGGCTTCGCGGGGAGACAACGTTGGATAACCGGCTAAAGGCGTTACGTGCCGAGCTGGGATGGTCGCAGCAATTGCTGGCGCAAAAGCTGGAGGTTTCGCGGCAGAGTGTCAATGCGATCGAGACGGGGAGGTACGACCCATCGCTGCCATTGGCGTTCAAGATTGCACGAGTGTTCGGAAGGACGATCGAGGAAATCTTCATAGACGATGCAAAGGACGGGTGATGAAGCATATGGGGCTCGTGCAACAGATGTCCTTCCGGAAGTTCAGCCTCGCTTGTTTACCGGATTCGGACCGAACCTAGAGCGCCCGCTTCTTCCGGGCATTGAACAGATGTAAGTGGCGTGCAGCGATGAAGTGCCGCGGCGATTCGTGTCCGCGGCGCAACGACCCAGTATGTCTTAAAAACAAGAAGGAGCATCATGATGATGACGAAGTTAATGCAGTGGATGGCGACGATGACGTTTGTGGTGGGTGGGATTCTCTTGCCGTGTGCGCCTTCGCAGGCGCAGGTGAAGGCGGCCGCGCCGACAAGGTTCACCGTTGTAGACGAGGGCACGAAAGGCAAACCGGATGTGGTGCTGGTGCCGGGCCTGACAAGCTCGCGCAAGGTGTGGGCGGGTGAGGCCGAGCTGCTCGCTCCGAATTACCGGCTGCACCTAATGCAGCTGAATGGTTTTGCGGGGCAGCCAGCTGGACCGAATGCGACAGGGGAGATCCTGCCCGCGATTGTGGACGAGATGCATGCCTACTGCGAGACCCTCAGGGCCAAACCAGTTGTGATCGGGCATTCGCTCGGTGGGCTGCTGGCGCTGATGCTGGCGGCGAAGTATCCGGCGGATGTGACGAAGATTGTCATCGTTGACTCCCTGCCGTTTTTGGGGATGATGTTCGGGCCGCAGATTACTCCTGCCACGATTAAGCCGCAGGCGGAGCAGATGCGGGACAAACTCGAGCAGCAGGATGCGGACAAACAGAAGGCGAGCGCAAAGCAGACGGCGGAGAAGCTGGTGCTGAACCCGGAGGGACGGACGCTCGTGGAGAACAATTCAGAAGACTCGGACACGCACGTGGTTGCGGAGGCAATGTACGAGGACCTGCAGACGGACATGCGACAGGGCTTGGCGGAGATCAAAGCGCCGGCGCTAATGCTGTATCCTTTCGACCCTACGCTGAAGGTCAGCGGTGCTGCGGCGACGCGGGATGTCGATGAGCTGTACCAGGGGGCGTACAAGTCGATGCCGAACGTGACGACAGTCCGCGTGGATGGATCGCGTCACTTCATCATGCTGGACCAGCCGGAGAAGATGGATGGGTTGGTGGAAGCGTTTTTGAAACAGTGACTAAGACAGTGAATAAGGAAGGCGACGCTCGCAGAGACTGACTATTTCCTCGTCCGGCCAGCCCTGATGCCCAGCTTTCGGATTTGGACTGCTAGGAATCTGCATCGCAGATGTCGCAGAGCCGGGCTGTTGGCCCGCCCGGCACCGTGTGCAGGAGCGAAGAACCACGCCGTCAAACATGCAAGTGCGAAAGTCCAAACCTGCGAATCTCGTTTCGCAGAGCCGTTTCACGATCCCAACCTACTGAAACACTTCGCCCTCCGCCATCACGCAATCCTGTCGTTGGCCGCTCCTTCACTCGTTAGGTAAAACTTCTGGACCGACGTAACCAGAGCTGCGGCAGCGCGAAGCTGGAGAGCGAGTTCCGTATGTGGAGGTTCAGCTCTTAGCTCATAGCTAATCGTGGCGCAGCATTGCTGCTCGAATCGAATAAAGTCGAAAAGCGCGCGAGCAATCTCATCCGTGTTCTGAAACGTGAACAACAGGCCATCAGGCCTCGCCACGACCGAACTCGCATGTTCGATGAGCCTTCGTATCTCCGATCTTCTGGACGCAAGTTCTGGGGATGGAAGAGTACAAAAAAGGAACTCCTGGTTGATTGCCGATTCGCTGGTCATACATCTCCTCGATCTGGTAATGACTCCCTATGTGCAACGGTACGACTTGAAGTGCGCTTTAAGTCAAGCGCGTAGAATTGCTCTATGACGATTGGCGAGGTAGCAAGACGAAGCGGATTACCTTCATCGACGCTCAGGTTTTATGAGAAGGAAAAGCTGATCCGCCATCCGCGTCGCCTGAGTGGACGCCGTGACTACGATGAAGATGTCTTTGCAAACCTGCAACTGGTCCGAATGGCTCTTGAGGCCGGGTTCACCATAAGCCAAGCGAGAACACTCCTTCATGGCTTCAGCGGCACGTCTTCACCGTCGCAGCGATGGCGAGCGCTTGCCACCCAGAAGCTAAAGGACGTCCGCTCGCACATCGCACAACTTCAACATGCGGAGACACTTCTGGAACGCGCGACAAAATGCCGATGTATCTCGCTCACCGATTGTGCTGATCTTCTGTTGCGCAGAGAGCGAACTGCTCATGAACCGATGAAAGCCGACAACTTTCACCATTAGGTTCCGCTTGGTCGGCAAGGTCTCTGCTCGGCGGCGGATTCACACCCGGCAGAACACGACCCCACCATTGACTCGTTACTCCAAAATCCATCCCTGGTTCCTAGGAATCATCCTTGACAATATATATATCACTAAATATAGATATAACTCATGACCAAGAAGCAAGCCGAGCGGTTCCTGCCTCTCAAGCCCCAGTGGTTCCACATCCTCCTCGCCCTCGCCGGCGAAGAGCAGCACGGCTACGGCATCATGCAGGAGGTCCTCGAACGCACTATGGGCAAGGTGCGCCTCTGGCCGGCGACCCTCTACGGCTCCCTGAAGCGGATGATCGATGCAGACCTGATTGAGGATTCGCCCACGCGCCCGCGTCCGGAGATGGACGACGCACGCCGGCGCTACTACCGGCTCACCGGTCTGGGCCGCCAGGTGCTCGACGCCGAATGCGAGCGGCTCCAAGGTCTGGTCCACGCAATCCGCACAAGGCGCGGGATGGTGACGGAATGAAACAGGCACAGCGAGTGTATGAGTGGCTGGCGCGCGCCTTTCCCCATGAGTTCAGGTTGGCTCACGGCGACGAGATGCTCGAAACCGGCGCAGAAACAATGGCCGAGCTAGCCAAGCGCCGCGGCGGGGCAGGGGTCGCGCGCCTGGTTGCCGATGCCGCGGTTCGTCTGCCGATCGAGTACCTAAGCGAGATGCGTCGCGATTTGCAATACGCCGTGCGTGCCCTCATCAACTCGCCGGGATTCGCGCTCGTCGGCATCCTCTCCATGGGGCTCGCCATCGGGCTCACTACCAACGTCTACAGCTCCAACTGGGCTCTGCTCACGCGCCCCATGCAAGGCGTCGCACATGCCAGCCGCCTGGTCATGGCGGAGAAGCCAATATCCTACTTCTATGTCGAGAGTTACCGTGAGCAGAAAAACGTCTTCGCCGGCGTAGCCGCATTCCAGAGCGCCGTGCCTTTCAACGTGCGCCTTCCGGGCGAGGCAGACGGCAAGCAGCAGCGCATCTTCGGTCAGCTCGTTTCTTCCGACTACTTTCAGGTAATGGGCGTGGATGCCGAACGCGGACGCGTCCTGAGTCCTACCATGGACCGCGCGGGAGACGCGCCTACGGCAGTAATCAGCGACAAATTCTGGCGCTGCCGCCTTGGATCTCGCAGCGATGCAATAGGCCTTGCACTGCGTGTCAATGGCCAGGCCGTGACGATCGTCGGCATCGCCCCGCGCGGCTTTGAAGGTGCATTCCCAACTGAATCTGCCGCCGAACTCTTCGTGCCCGTAACCGCGCCCGCAGCCGTCGCGCCTGAACTCTCCAATGACGTGCTCCATCGCCGCAATGCGCGCGAGTTTTTGGCGCTGGGGTTCCTCGTGCCGGGCGTCACGGCCGCCCAAGCAGAATCCGCGCTCGATGGCGTCACGCGCCGCCTCGATGCGAACGATCCTTCGGCCCCGCCGCAGTCCGACAAAGCCAGGCGCGTCTCGCTGCTTCCTGCCGGAACCCGCGCGCCCATTCCGCCGGAACTGAAGCGAGCGCTCGAGGGTTTCTTCGGCGTGCTGATGGGCATAGTCATTGTCATCGCGTGCGTGAATCTGGGCACCATGCTGTTGGTGCGCGGCGCAAACCGGCGTAAGGAGTTTGCCATCCGCATGTCCGTCGGCGCCAGCCGCTTCCGCCTCGCGCGCCAGTTGATGAGCGAGGGAATGCTGCTGTCGCTGCTCGGCGGCATGCTGGGTTTCGGCGTGGCCTATCTACTCAACACGCTGAACACACGGTTGCACCAGGCCATCGACACGCCGGGCCTGCCGGACGTGGCAATCGACTGGCGCGCCGCAGTCTTTGCGTTCGTTGCGGCTCTCGTCTGCGGGATCGGATTTAGCGTAGCGCCCGCTCTGAGGGCCACCAAGTCGGAACTGACGCCCGCGCTGAAAGAAGGATCGGCCATGCAGCTTCCCGGCCATCGCCGCTTCGGCCTCCGCAATCTTGCCATGGCCGTACAACTCGCCGGTTCCCTCATGCTGCTTCTGATCACCGGTTTTGTGCTTATGGGCTTTGCGCGCGGCTACCAGGTCCAAACCAACTTCGACCCGAAGACGATGGCGATGGCCTCCATCGATCCCGTGCGCGACGGAGAGACGCCGGAAAAGGCTATCGATCTCTTCGCCAAGCTCCCTCAACGGTTGAAGGACTCGGGCAAGTTCTCGAGCGTCGCGCTGACCACACTACCGCCGTTTGCCATCGTGGATGACGACGACAGCGAGCAGTTGACGGTCGACGATCCGCAGGCGACCCAGCGGGTGCAGCAGCCCGCGATCAGAGAGTCCGTAGGCGCCGGATATTTTGCGGCGCTCGATGAGTCCATGTTGTCCGGACGTGAGTTCAATGACGCGGACGAACGGAGCCTGATGGAGCCCGTGCCGGGCAATGCCACGCGCATGCTGCCCGTGGTGCTCAATGAGACAGCGGCAAAGAAGCTGTTCGGGAGCACGAATGCCATCGGAAAGCATTTGAAAGACGGAACCCGCAGCTACGAAGTAGTCGGCGTTGTGCACGACCTCAAGGGCGGCATGGGTATCAAGCAAGCAATCGCCTATGTGGCCCTATCGCGCGATGACTTTACGCGCCCGCCGGCAGCCGGCATCACGATCCTGGCGCGCACCAGGGCCGGACTGGACGGCGCCGCAGGCATCCGCAACGTCGTAGCAGGTCTGGATCCAAAACTGGTGCCGTTTCACGTAGAGACACTGAGCGACCAACTTGCCATGAGCCGCAGAGACATTCGATCAGCCATACGGACCTACGGCGGCATCGGCGGATTCGGGCTGATCCTGAGCGCCATCGGCCTGGCGGGAGTCACCGCGTACGCGGTCGCGCAGCGAAAAAGAGAAATCGGGATTCGAATGGCTTTGGGCGCGAACAAAGGTCAGGTGTTGCGCTTGGTCTTGCGCGAGGGCATAGCGCTCATCGCCGTGGGAACCGTGCTGGGCTTCGCCGGAGCGGTGTTCGTATCCAAAGCGCTTGAAGCAGCAACCAGTGTCCTTGCGGATGCGCTGGCAATGGGCACGAACGATCCGCGCCTGCTGGTCGGCGCACCCACTCTGTTAGCCGCTCTGGCTCTGCTAGCCTGCTATATTCCCGCGCGCGCCGCCATCCGAGTCGACCCGCTGAAAGCACTGCGAACGGAGTGAAATGCGGGCAGCCGTCGCCGTCGCTATTCAGCTTGAGTTAAATCAGGCAAGGCCGGTGAAGCTCTCGTTCTTTGGATCTTTGTAATCAACCGGGTTCAGGATCTGATATCGCCCAAGATATCGGAATTCAGATCGCCTCCCTGCTTGATCTTCTCGCGTTAAAACTGAAGACGGTTCAGTCGAGGGCTGAGGCGAAGGACTATCGGGATAGTGTGGCCTCGACCGCAAGGTTGAGCTTGGCGGAGGGTTTTAGTTAGGGGGCTGGAGCGGCGATCTATGGGAAAAACTTCAACGGAGCGCTCAGCCTCAAGCCGCTGACGTACTTCGAGGATGCAGCGGAACTTTGAGCCGATGCGAAAGCAGGTCGAAACGTGGCAAAGAAGTGAGTTGGCGGACGTCACTTCTAAGGTGGTCATCTACGAGGCGTTCGTAGAGGGCAGACTGGAAGCCCCCAAACACCTCGCCCCGCGGTGTCCATGACCTTTACTTCTTATGCGGCGCAGAGATTTAGGTGGCGCTGGCCTCGGGATGCCGCATTCAAAGAATGCTGGATCCCCTCCCGCAATTCAAAGCGACGGCCAAGTTGGGAGAATTCCTCGAAGCTCGGTCGTTCTAGCTTGCAGGGCGGTGTAGGCAGACCGCCCTTTTTTACCAGCGAGCATCGCACGGAGGATCGAGGCTTCGCCCGAACGGACTTTCCTAAGGGCGTTTGAACGAAGCCGCTGGCCGACCACCCGCTAGCGATGAATGTCGGGCAGATTGTCGGTCCGTTCCTTCAGGGAATCGGCCGCACGAGGATCGGCCGCGACAGCTTTCATGAGGGGCAAAGCGAAATCGAACAATCCACGGCTGCTAAGTATGTAGGTCGTCGCTTTTCCTACGCGGCCTCCGTTGTTCCTCGTCTTGATCAGAAGACTGTACGACGATCTTTGCGAAAAAGCGATCTGGCCAGTTCGCGTGAGCGCCGTCGCCGGAGGTATCGAACTCCTCCATAGCGCGCCACATCCGGCAGCCATTGTCCATGATTGGCACCTGATAACGCGCGACTCGCTTTCCCGGGATGTCCGCGACATGTTCCACATAGTGGAGGAACGTGACGGCATCATGATCCGAGCCTAGTAATACGATCTTGCCATCCAGCGTCAGAAAGCGTTCCAGCGCAGAATCTGCACCGAAAGCATAATCCCATGGTTGTCTGGACATCAGGTGTTCTGTCTGCTTCCCCCAAAACGCGAAACGGGCAACATGCTCGTTGACCCGGGTGCCCGGATAGGTCCTCAGGAATTCTACAAGCGTCCCATTGTCGCGATCCGATCTGGCTGTCATGGGATCAAACACGGGCAGCTTTTCACGTAGCTCCCGCTCCTGCTCCGTGGTCAGGCCTCCGCGTCCTACCTCGTCGTAATAACGCGGACAACTTGCATACATCATGAGAGTACCTTCCTCAGTGAGCACCGATTTGAGGGCAAGATGTATCTGATCCGGACCACCGGCGACTTCTCCGACCGCTCGCACCGAAGCATGCAGCATCACGGCATCGCCGGCCCTGATGCCCAGCTTTCGAAAGTCATTCGCCAGTTCTTCCATCGAATACATAGCAAGCCCACCGGACCGCGACCTAAGCGGCCTCGGCCTCCAATTGCTTTGGCTTTACGCCCATGAGCAGAAGCCAAAACATGAAGATCAGCTCACCGAACCCCAGCGGCTTCATCCATTGGGAGACGATGTGTCCGTGCTGTGGCGCCAGGATCGACGTGAGACTGTTGACCACATAGCTCAAGCAATTGAGCAGCAGCAGGATCCCGAGGATGCGAGGAAGAAAACCCGAGCGGTACACCAGCAGACCGAGGGGAAAGAGCCAAAGGCCCCAGAATATCTCGGCAACGACGAATCCCTGGTTATGCAGATTCAAGAACAGCATCGCCAGGGCATTCCGCTGAGGCTGATCGTATAAGGCTAGGAAGTCAGCTCCTCGGACGAGAATGATGGCGGCGATGGCGTTGAGCTCGTTAAGCAGCGCGATTGGCACAGAGACCACAATCAATCCCACCATGACCAAGGCATTCCGCCGGTTGACGCTCTGGAGCAGATCGTAAAGAGCCACGGCCACCCATATAAAGAGGATCTGGGAAATGAGGTTGCAGGCGATGCCGATGCGGAACAGTGTCTCAGAGGCCGCGATGTTGCTGGCTGTCGCCGCTGCGTTTCCATGTACGATCAGCTTGCTGGGAATGTAGATGAGGGCGAAGAAGCCCGGTATCGAAACAAGTAGGTACAGCAAGCCTACGAGTCTGCCACGGTTGCTTGTGGAACTCATCTTATCCTCCCGGCGCGTTTCGATACGGAGACAACTGCCATTATGTTTAATCGCACGATGACGATCCATCGCTGGCACGGATGGATCGCTGCAACTGGCTGGATTTTATTCGTATCACATACAATGCGATACGCGACATAAAGAGATACGCCCCGCCCGCGTTCGCAGGATCACGTAGGCACTGGGAATTGCGACCAGCAAAGCGGTGAGACCCGCCGTCGTGGCCACGAAAAGCAGGAGCTTCGAAGTCTCTATGGTATGGAGCACTACGCCTCAAACCGCGGATTGGTGAGTTGACCGAAGTCCGCCTCCACGCAGAGGTCCGCTCATCGCACACTCAGCGGCGACTTGAAGGAATCCCCTGACGATTGGGTGCGGGTTCTCTCTCGTTGAATTCGCCTGCGGGACAAACAGAGTCCCAAGAAAGAATGGGTGCCTGGGCAATTCCATGATTCGCGCCTCACCGCCCTGATCGGTACCCGAAATCTCGAGACCTGCATCCTCCAATTGCGCGCGGTATGCGGGATTCAGTCCGAAGTTGCAGTAGTACTTTTCGACGGCCCGGGCGCTTTTGTAAATGTCAGCCGCTCTCGATCCCGGCTTCACCTTTACCTCCATGGTCTTGCCGACGAGCGAACAACTCAGCGGGGTAATAAACAGGCAGGATGCGTAAGGGTCACTCTCAGCATGGCTGGCCTCCCGAATTCCCATTACATTTCGAGCGTATTCTAGGATCAGATGCTGCGAACCGCCACAAGTCCCAAGAAACGGGATCTGCCTCTCTCTCGCACATTGAATGCCGATTAACGCACCTTCGAGGCTTCGGTACGGACTGCCCGGGCTGCATAACAGCCCCTGGTAGTCGCTGAAGGGATGCGGCTGATCGGTAGGGAGCCACTTGACCTCGAAGGAGTGCTCCGGCAGAGCTCCCATCGCGTGGTTGAGGCCCTCATGGGTGGCAATGTGGGTGGGATTATCGGGGTTGTAGTCACCAATGATGCCAATTCTGAGTTTGGTTGTCATGGGCTAATCATTAGCGCAGGCTCGTAATGTGTCAAATCGAATGATAGGAATGTGCGGATCGCAAACCACTGGCCCTTCCGGATGAAAAACTTTTCACGCATTGCGAGCTGGCGAATTCGGTGTATAGTGGATTCCTTTTTTGAAGACTCCCGTTCATCGGCTGGCAGTGGAGCGCAAGTTCTGTGCGCTGAAAGTTTCAATGAGTGCGAACCTCCGAACCCGGCTGACGTTGAAGAACGGCCTCCTACTATTGTCGTTATCTCTGGGCTTCGCGCAATCTGCTGCCGCCCTCTATGCTAAGGGTGCGCCAGAAACTTGCCCGCGCCCCTCGCTTGGCAGCGTAGTTTCTGAGCCCGTAGATCTGCGCAGCCGCAACGGTGTGCTGAAAGTAGAATTAACAATTCACAACGCAAAGCAGAGCGACGGATCCATTCGTTACTGTTATGTCGATGAAAACGGCGCCGAATCGCCCACTCTTCGGGTGAATCCTGGCGACCTTGTCGTCCTGACTCTAAGAAATGATTTGACAGCTTTCGACACTGCTGCAGCGACGACTGCCCAACCACACAGGCACGCGGGTACCAAGAAAAATGGGAACTCGTGCAGCGGCGACTTGATGACGCGGGAATCTACTAATGTTCATTTCCATGGGTTGACGATCCCTCCGGTTTGCCATCAGGACGATGTGCTGCACACGTCGATTCAGCCAGGCGACCTGCCGTTCGAGTATCGCTTCCGCATCCCTGAAAGCGAGCCCCCCGGACTGTATTGGTACCATCCGCATATTCATGGTTTCACAAAAGAGCAGATGTTCGGCGGCGCATCGGGCGCGCTCATCGTCGAAGGGATCGAGCGGGCAGACAAGGCGGTTGCAGGATTGCCGGAGAGAGTTTTGATCATTCGCGACCAGGATCTGCTGAACCCGAACGCTCCGCCCTCGAAGTCGGAACCCGTAG
>Ga0209333_1001731_pt1 | contig 10181 bp, 6 predicted proteins | sample BlaSpr_A8_OM2_O3_FD_187982 | JGI IMG/M metagenome (GOLD analysis project Ga0209333, IMG submission 187982) | Forest soil microbial communities from Thunder Bay, Ontario, Canada - Black Spruce, Ontario site 2_A8_OM2_O3 (SPAdes) (version 2) | ecosystem: Environmental > Terrestrial > Soil > Boreal...
CAGCAGCCGGGCTGCCGCGACGGTGAAGTTCCCGCTGCTGAGCTGGCTGAGCGCCTCGAGCCTGTTCAGGATGCCGTGCGCGGCCTGGTTGTTGGCGAAGAAGCTGGCCTGCAGTTCGTTCTGGCGCTGCAGCGCCGTGTCGTACTCGGCCTTCACGACCGGCTGCTGGGTGAGCGCCTGCTGGTACCGGGCCTGCTGGTCGGACTTGCTGTTCGAGGAGAGCTGCGCGTCCCGTTGCTGGATTTCGCCCTGGACGTGGTTGATCTGCCCCCGGAGCGTGGCAACCTCGGCAGAGGCAGCGTTGTAGTTCTTCAGGCTGGCCTTCGCGGCCGGCCCGTCTCCCTTCTTCGGGCAGGTCGGGCCGCCGTAGAGCTGGCAGATGTAGTCGCTGTAGTACTGGTTCTTCAGGGACGTCCAGTGCGTCACCTCACCGTTGAGATTGGTGAGCTGCTTGTTGAACGCCGTTAGCTCCGGGTCGGATGCCGTGTTGGCCGACGCCGCACCATGGGTCGCGATCACGTTGTTCAGGTACTTGAGCTCGCCCGAATAGGTGCTGACCTGCTTGGCTACATCGCTGGCCTGCTGTTGCTGCAGGAACGTGTTGTAGCTCTGCTGCTGCATCTTCGCCATCTGCGCGTTGACCTCTGGCTGGAAGATGCGCAGCACGAGCGGGGTGGAGATGAGCGTGCCGAGCAGCAGCGCGAGTGCGAGCCTCGGCGCCGCCATGGCGAACTTGCGCCGGCTGTCGATGGGCATCGACACGATCAGCCAGCGGTCTATGCCCATGATCACCAGGCCCCAGGCAAGTGCGATCGGGAGCGCCAGAATTCCGTTGATCCCTACCGCGCTCGCGAGGGCGAACCACATGGAGACGGCTGCTACCCCGCTGGTGATGAGGATGGCCCAGCCGAGGCTCTCAAACCTGGCCCGCTCACTCGGCACGAGCGTCAGGACTTCCTCGTGCACGCCCGCGAGAGCGAGCACGATCTTCCGCAGTCTGTGAAACATCTGCTCGAGCTTCCGCATCATCCACTCCGAACGAGGGTCGCGGGACCCGGACTTCCCAATCTAGGGAGCGCGTCGGAAAACAACCCCGCAGCGCTGCGGGGCAGCCACTGATGCAGCCGTTCTCTAATGAGGCTGGGAGAACTTTCGCCATAAGGTCACTGGTTTACGGAATGGGGGCCCATGAACGGGGACGGCGACGCGGTCCATCGCGCCCTCTCCGACGACGAGGTTCACGGGGCCCTCTGCGATGACGAGGTTCACGAGGCACTCTGCGACGAGCTCGGGCGGCTGTCCGGAAGTGCCACCTTCACGGTTGCGGAATTCGCCGCGGGCACGGCGAGCATCTTCGAGATCTCTCGCGACGAGCACGGCACGCCGATCGCCGTCAGGTGGAGGTACGCCTGCGAGGACGGCGCGCCCCAGGTCGAGGGGGAGGACCGCTGGTCGGGAGCGATCGCCGATCCGGAGAGGTTCTACCGGTGCGTGGCGCCCAGGTTCATCGTGCGCGCGCCGCAGCCGCTGCCCAGCGGCCTGTCCGGTCTCCTGCCCGGCCCGCGCCCGGAGGTTCCGGTCTACGCGTGCCAGTCGCCGCTGCCCGAACTGCTGCGCGCCGCGGTGCGGGAGAGCCCGCTGGCTGCGGGCTATGAGCTTGCGGTGCTGAAGCGCGTGCCGGCCAGCCGAACCGGCCCGGCGCGGCTCGTCCTCACCGGGCAGCCGCTGTTCTCGCCGGGCGAGACCCAGGGCTGCCAGGTCAGCATCAGGGTGACCTGCGAGCCGACGGATGCCGAGGGCACCGCGTTCGCCGTCGTCACCCGCGAGCCGCGCCCCGACCTTCCGCGGCAGGCCCAGCAGCTGCGGCCGCTCCAGATTCAGGCTGCCGTCGTCCCACCGGGCAGCTACGACCTGACCGCGGTGCTGGCCCGGCCCGGGCAGGTCCGGTTCCAGGGGCTGCCCGCTGCGCCGGGCAGCTCGGGCAGGTCCTGGGAAGAGCTAGAGCGCCTGGTACCCGGCCAGCTGGCCACGCAGGCGCCGGTGCACCTGGTCTGCCTGATCGAGGTGTGCGGCGGCGACGACCGGCTGAAGCAGCGCCTCTATCGGCTGGAGGAACTCATCAGCAGGGCGCAGATCGGTGCCCGGCCGCTGCGCGTCTCGGTGATCGCCTACGGCGCCCACGGGGTCGCCTGGAAGGTTGAGGACTCACCACCCGAGATCCGGGCCTGGGCGGCGCCGGGCGATCAGGCGATCAACGCGCTGCGCGGGCTCGTCGGGCGCCAGACGGACGAGCGGGAGTACCAGCGCGCGGCGCAGCTCGAGTGCGCCCTGGCGCTCGTGCGCGAGCGGCTGGCAGCAACGGGCGGCCGGCCGGTGATCGTGACCGCGGGCGGGCGGCCGGCGCATCCACCCGGGCTCGACACGAGCAGCCTGATCATTCCGTGCCCCGGCTGGGTGGACGGGATGTCGGAACTCGGCCGGCTGCTCAGCATGCCGGGGATCACTCTCGGCGCGCTCCGCGACCCGACGTGCCGGGGCGGGATATGGGACCAGCTTGGCCAGCACGCGGTCGCCACAGTCGATGACGCGGTGGACATGGAGAGCTTCGCGGCCGGCCTCGGTCTCTACGTGGCCACGCAGACAGTGCCATTCCCCGTGATCGAGCAGTGAGGAATCCCACGTGGCGTATCGGGCGGACTGGAGCGAGTCGGGTGTCGCCATGCTGGGGCCGACGGAGAGCGGCAAGACGACGTTCCTGTGCGCGCTGAAGAAGGCGCTTCTCGAGCACGACGAGGAGTGGGTGCTCTTCACCCGCGACGCGGCCTCGCAGCGGCAGCTGGACGAGATGTCCAGCGCGCTGATCAGCGAGGGCGGCTTTCCGATGCCGACGCGCACCGTCGACACCATCCGGTGGATCCTGGGCGGGACGGTGGAACGCAGGGAGCGGAAGGGACGCTTCGGCGGGGAGATCAAGACCAAAGACCAGGTTGAGATCACGCTCCGGCTGACGGACGCGCCCGGCGGGCTCGGCAGCGCCGACCGTGTCGGCCTCAGCGAGAGAACTGAGCTGATCAAGCAGCTCGCCGACAGCTCCGCCGTCCTCTACATGTTCGACCCGATCCGTGAGTTCACCCACGGCGACGCGTTCGAGCGGACCGACAGCCTGCTCAGCGAGCTCATGGGCGTGGTCTCCCAGGAACCCGGCTACGAGGGCAAGCTGCCGCACCGCCTGGCGGTCTGCGTGACCAAGCTCGACGATCCGCGGGTGTTCAGGACCGCTCACGATCTTGGCATGCTGGTCCCGGACGACAGCAGCAGGTGGGGTTTCCCCCGGGTGCACGAGACCGACGCTCAGGCCCTGTTCCACGCGCTCGGCGAGATAAGCAGGTCTGGCAATGGCGAGGCGGTGCCGAGGCTGCTCGAGCGGTACTTCTACCCCGAGCGGATCAGCTACTACGTCACCTCGGCGGTCGGGTTCATGGTCAACAAGCACACGAGGCGCTTCGACCCGCGCGACACCGAGAACGTCTACCGGACCGCGTCCGGCGCACCCCTGGTCCGCGGCCCCGTGCACCCGATCAACGTGGTGGAGCCGATCCTGTGGATCATCCGGCAGCTGGCCCCGGTGCCGTGAACTCCCCGATGACCAGCAGGACGGTCCCGGTCATCGCGCAGTGGGCGCTGGAGGGCAAGCAGCCAGACGGCGAGGACTACCGCATCCTGGCGTGCAGCACGGGAGACCTGAACAGAAGGCACTTCGAGGACGCCCTGGGCAGGTTCCAGCTCGGCGAGCTGAACACCCTGCCGCAGGTGTCGGTGAGCTACGCGCGGCTGGCCACGCGGCCCGGCTCGGGCTACGTCGCGCTCGCCATTCACTGGTACGCCACGGAAGATCAGCGCCATGCCGACGGGGTCAGCCAGCGGGATAACCAAGGCCGCCCCACCGCATACACCAGCTATTTCTGCTTGCCGTACAAGCGCCTGGCGGACGCGGCCATCGGCTACCTGGCAATCCATGAGGCGCTGCGCTCCGTCACGCTGAACGTGGCGGACGGCCCGCCCAAAGAGGTGCCCATTGCGATGCCAACGTCGCGGATCCCCGCCGCCGACGACCTGGCGGTGCGCGTTGCCCCGCTGCTGCTGACGGGCCGGCCGGTCTGCGTGCTCGGCGCGGAGGGCACCAGCATGCTGGAGCGGCTGGAATTCATCGACACCATCATGGAGCTTCTGCCCTACGGCTTCCGGGCGCGAATGACGGCCGCCACCTGGACGAGGGCTTCCAACCGCAATCACCGTTTCCGGCTGTTCTTCAGCGCGGCACCACGCGCGGACGAGCCAGACTACGTGGTGACCTGGGGGGAGCGCCCCGAGCTGGTCAGCGTCCCCGACAGGGAAGCGGGCGAGTACTTCGACTGGCTGCAGGACAATATCGGCCAGCTCGCCCGCCTGGCCGACCTGACCAGCGAGATGGGGTTCAGCCCGAAGTGCACCCTTCAGGCGCTCGAGTCCGTCCTCGGCGTCAGGCACCGGCTGCAGTTCCGGCCCCGGCCGGTGTCTCACGCCCCCGCCGACGAGCCCGGCGGCCCGCCGCCTCAGGGCGACATCGGAGAGGAAACCCTCGTCTATTGCGCGGAGCACGTGGAGCTCGCGAATCCGACCCGACTGCGCTCCGATATCACGTTCCTGAAAAAGTTTGCCGAGGGTGAGATCGGCGAGGATGGGCGAGCGCGCTACCGGGACCTGATTGCACGACTGGGCCTTCTCCGGCCGGGTTCTCTCGGCGACGACAAATATGAGGAAAGGCTTTACGGCGCGCTGCTCCGCATGGCCTTCGCGACCCCGCTCAGCTATGAGGCCTACTGCTGGGTGGAGGACTGCGCGGGCATCGTTCCCGGTGAGACCCCGCACCGGGAACTGCTCGTCGCGATCGTGAAGGCCGGGATGGCGGAGCCGGCCGTGAGCGCGATCGTGTACTGGCACCTGCGGAAGACGGACGAGAGAAAGGTCAGCAAGTGGCTGGTCTCCGGGCGGGTAGACGCCGTCCAGCTGATCGGCCTCCTGGCAGGCGAGTGGACGTACCCGGAGCACGCCCGGATCGTTTGTGACCTCACCCTCGAGTACCTGAAACGGGCGCCAGGGCACTACCAGCCGCTGCAGGTCCGGCTCGCGCTGAGCCAGCACGGCTTCCTGGCGCGCGCGCTGCAGATGCGCTATCCCGACCAGGACCAGTATCAGGTTCATGCCCTGTACCGATTCCTGACGGCGGCGTACCCCCAGGCGGCGGCCACGCCGGGGCAGGATCTCAGCAAGGGCGCCATCCTGCAGATTCTGAACGGAGCCGGGGCGCCTCCCACGCCGGCGCTGCTCAGTGCCGTCCTGATGCTGGTGGACCGGCCGGGAGCCTGGCAACTGGCGTGGAACGCTTACATCCAGGGCTCGCTTACCCTGGCCAATTTCGATGAGCCAACTCTCGCGCGGCTGCGCGCTCGTCTCCCGCACATCGATGCGGCCGCGATCAACGGCCCGAGAACGCGGCCGCGCATGGGCCCGGCGCGATCCGGCGGGAACTGACCGGGCGCCGTCGTCAGGCCTCAGAGCCAGCTAAGCGCCCATTTCGGTGCGACGGCGCCCCCGAGCGAAGGGCCGTTAGGATCTGCCCGCGGTGCTCGGCGACCGCGTCGCCGGAGGCGGTGGGCGGGGGAGCGGCAGCGGCCGCGGCGACAGCCGGGCCGTGATCGTCATGCCGCCCGCCGAGCCGGGGTCCTCGACCTGGCTCTGGGAGTTCGCCGACACCCTGGTCAAGCGCTGCTGAGCGTACTGGCACGCAAATCCTCGCCGCGGGTGGCAAACCTGGCTGATTTGTTACTTCCCGACTGCAACCGATGGAATGATTCCGCCGTTGTAGGACATGTGTGGGAGCACAGCCTCGAGAGGGCGGCCCGATGACGGAGCCAACGGCTGAGGAATCAGCTGAGGAGCCAGCGGCTGAGGTGTCAGCTGAGGAGCCGACGGCTGAGGTGTCAGTCGAAGAGTCAACGGCTGAGCAGTCAGCTGAAGTGCCAGCGGCTGAGGAGCCGACGGCCGAGGTGCCAGCTGAGGAACCAGCGGCTGAGGAGCCGACGGCTGAGGGGCCGACGGCTGAGGGGCCAGCTGAGGAACCAGCGGCTGAGATGCCAGCCCAGGAGCCAGCGGCTGAGGAGCCGGTGGCTGAGGTGTCAGCTGAAGACCCAGCAGCTGAGGAGCCAGCTGAAGAGCTAACGGCTGAGGAGCCAGCGGCTGAGCAGAAGAACCGGATCGAGATCATCCCCGCGGGCATCGCCGCAGGTGCTGCGCTGAAGAGCCGGAGCTGGAAGACCCGCGCGGGCCTGGGCGCGGCCGCCGTGGTCGTGGGGCTGGGCGTCGTCGCCGCAGTGCTGGCGCTCGTGGGGCGTCCGTCGGTATCGGTGTCATCGGGAGAGCAGCTTGTCCAGGTGCACCTGGGCGGCTTCGGCACCCACGTGACCGGCGTCCGCGCGGCCAGTTCCGGCCGGCCGGTGGCGCTGGCACCCCAGAGCACCGGCTTCGTGCCCGTCGCCGCGCTGCCACAGGACCGGACGGTGCAGGTGCGGGTCACCGCCGCGCCGCCGTCCTGGCTGCACTGGCTGCTGGGCTCCGGGGTCTCGACGTCGGCGACGCTTCGGGCGCCGTCGGCCGCGCCGACTGCGCGGGTGGCTGTTGCCGCGCACCCGGGGCGCGTGACGCTGGGCTTCAACCGCCCGGTGAGCGTCGTCGACTACAAGGCGGCTGGTGGCCCGGCGCGGGTCATCCGACTCAGCCGGCCCTCGACCACAGCCGAGCTCGCCGTTCCTGAGAACCAGTCGGGAGGCGCGCTCCAGGTGGCGGCTGCGGCGTGGCCGTGGGAGCGCCTGGCCGCCCGCCCGGCCACGGTGGACTGGCTTCAGGCACCGAAGGACGGCGTGCCGGTCGCGGCAGCGGTTCCTGCTCCGGGCAGCGCGGACCAGGGGCTCGACAGCCCGATCACCCTGACCTTCGACGAGCCGGTGGCCAAGGCCCTCGGCACGACCCGCCCGCGGGTTTCACCAAGGACGGCGGGGACCTGGACCGAGCCGAACGCAGACACGCTGGTGTTCACCCCGCGGGGTCTCGGCTTCGGGCCTGGCACCGCGGTCTCGGTTTCGTTTGACCGCCGGGTGGCGGTCGTGGGCGGCTCCGCGGCGGGCTCGGTGGCTCTGGCCGCTTCGGGGTCCTACCACTTCGCCGTGACGCAAGTCTCGGTGCTGCGGTTGCAGCAGATCCTCGCCCAGCTGCACTACCTGCCGCTCAACTTCACCCCGGCGCCGGGCGTCCGTGAGCCGACTACCCTCGCCGGCGAGGTCGCGACACTCGGCAGCCCGCTGAAGGGCAGCTTCTCCTGGCGCTGGCAGTCGACCCCGGCGGCACTCAAGTCCAAGTGGCAGCCCGGCTCGCCCACGGTCATCGTCAAGGGTGCGCTGATGGCGTTCATGTCCGCAACAGACAGCTCCTCCTACAACGGCTACACCGCCGACGCCGACACCGTGAGCCAGCTAGCGGATGCCTTGTGGAAGCCGCTGCTCAGGGCGGCGGCCGCCAACAAGGTGGACCCTCAGCCGTACTCGTACGTGCACGTAACGAAGAATCTGCCCGAGACGCTCGTCCTGTGGGAGAACGGCAAGACGGTGCTCACGACTCCAGCCAATACCGGCATCCCTTCGCGTCCGACGGCCGACGGGACGTTCCCGATCTACGTCCGGTACACGTTCAACTTCATGACCGGGACCAACCCCGACGGCACCCCCTACGACGACCCGGTGTACTGGATCAACTACTTCAACGGCGGCGACGCCGTGCACGGGTTCGTGCGGGGCTCGTACGGGTGGCCGCAGAGCCTCGGCTGCGTGGAGCTGCCCATCCCGACCGCCCATGTCGCCTTCAACCACCTGGCGATCGGCGACCTGGTAACTGTGGCTGGCTAAGCCGGCGCTAGCCCGGAAGCGCAGCTGGGGGAGGCGTACGCGTCGCAGTGTCGCAGCTTTCCAGGTGATTTGTCAGTAATCGAGGTACGGTCACTGACGTGGGCGGCACTTCGGATGACGGCGACCTGTGGGACTCGTGGTTCCGCCCGGAGCCCTCGGCCGCGCAGTTCCCGCCGGCCGTCGAGCAGCGGCCACCGGGCGGCAGGCGCGGGAGGCGGGTCAGGAAGCGGCGGAAGCTTCCGTATGTGCTGATCGCTGCCGCGGCGGCAGCGGCGGTAGGTATCACTGTGGCGTTGGTGCTGCCGGGCAGAGCCACGCAGGCTACCGGTTACCTGCCGACGGGCTCATCGGCTGGCCAGGACGCGCAGCAGACAGCTCGCGCGTTCCTGCGCGCCTGGGACGCGAATGACCTTCGGCAGGCGGCGAACTATACCGATCATCCGGCTGCCGCCAGGGCTGCCCTCAAGGCTTTCCGGAGATACCTCCGCCTCAGCAAACTCACCAGTACTGCCGGGCTGGCAACAGCGATCCCGTCGAGTTCGGCGACCCCCCGGGAGAAGGTCATCTACGCGGCCAGCGCCAGCGTGGCCACGTCGAACGGCGCTGCGGTGGTCAGCGGAACCTGGCGCTACCACGCATCGCTGGTCGCCTACCAGGCGAAGCATTCCCAGTACTGGTACGTCGCCTGGGCACCTGCGGACCTGGCTCCTAACCTCACCGCGTCCACCCACCTTGCAACCGTCCCGGTCGCCCCGCATGTCACCTCGGTCACCGACGCCGGCGGCAACGATCTGACCAGTTACGGTGACCCAGGGCTGGCCCACATCGCCGCCGGCCTGGAGACAGCCGCGCCTCCTGGGCACGGATCCCCGGGTCTGAACGTCGAGATTCAGAGCAGGACGGGCAAGCCCGTCGCCAACACCCAGGCAGTCGTGGTACCGCCGAGGAACGTCTCTGGACTTGCCACTACGATCAACCCGGCAGCGGAGCAGGCTGCGCGGTCAGCCGTCGGCCAGCATGCCAGCAGCTCGATGGTCGTCATCCAGCCGTCGACCGGCAAGATCCTGGCCATCGCCAACAACGCCGGCTTCAACGATTTCGCGCTCACTGCAGCAGTGGCACCCGGCTCGACGATGAAGACCGTCACCTCGACCGCGCTGTTCAATGAGGGCGTGCTCAATCCGGGCAGCGACGTTGCGTGCCCGAGGGCTTTCACGATTCAGGGGATCACTTACCACAACAACCAGGGCGAATCCGAGCCGGCATCGACACCGTTTATCACCGACTTTGCCCAGTCCTGCAACAACGCTTTCAGTACGCAGTGGGAGCATCTGACCAACGGCCGCCTTGCCGGGACAGTCAAGGAGTACTACGGCCTGGACCAGCCATGGGACATCGGCATCGGCAACCTCTCCGCGAGCTACTTCAGCGCTCCGGCCTCAGCATCTGGCTCCGAACTGGCCCAAGAGGCCTTCGGCGAGGGTTCACTGACCGCTTCACCTCTGGCCATGGCGTCGATTGCTGCCACCATCGCCAGCGGGAGGTTCCGGCAGCCCTACCTGGCAGCTGGTGGTTCGCTGGTCACTGCGACGCCGCTTCCCGTCACGACCGACACCTGGCTGAAGGAGATGATGCGGGACGTGGTCACCAGCGGCACGGCCGCACCGATCGGGTTCGGCCCGGATGTCTACGCCAAGACTGGCACCGCCGACATCAACGGCCAGGGACAGCCCAACAGTTGGCTTATCGCCTTCGTACCGTCTAGGGACGTCGCAGTCGCCTGCCTGGTCGTCAACGCCGGCTACGGCGCTCAAGTCGCCGGCCCCGAGGTCAAGGCCTTTCTCGACAGCTACTGATCTCGCCTGCTGCGACCGCTCGACGCACGGACGGTCAGAGCAGCGCTGGCGGCTAGGCCGTCAGGAGCGCCTTCACCTTCGTGATCGCCGTCCCGACGGTGAGCGCCCAGCCGATGGCGGCCACTATCTGCTCGTCGGTCAGCGTGAACTCGCTAGGTTCGAAGCTGGCGCGGACGGCCTCGACGATCTGCTCGTCGGTCAGCACGCCGAACTCTGCCCGGTACCCGCTCGGCCCCATCGCCGTCGCCGTGATGCTCTTGGCCGGGGCGCTCCTGCTGGAGGCTGCCTTCACGCGCGCGGCCTTCACGGCGGCCGGCTGGCGGCCCCCGCC
>Ga0209333_1001732_pt1 | contig 10178 bp, 9 predicted proteins | sample BlaSpr_A8_OM2_O3_FD_187982 | JGI IMG/M metagenome (GOLD analysis project Ga0209333, IMG submission 187982) | Forest soil microbial communities from Thunder Bay, Ontario, Canada - Black Spruce, Ontario site 2_A8_OM2_O3 (SPAdes) (version 2) | ecosystem: Environmental > Terrestrial > Soil > Boreal...
TCGCTCAAGGTCTGCAGCGGCAGGTCGCGCGCTTTGGCCTCGCGTGGCGTCAGGACCATGTCGACGCCGTCGACGGTGAAAACCAGCGCGCCGATGGCGGCGCCCTTGAGCACCACTCTGCGTGGCAGCATGATCCCTCCCCTTCCCGCGCGCCCGCGCGGCGTTTTTATATTGCGATAAGTTTAGTCCTTCCACGACGGGGTTGCGAGCGCTTCCCGCTCAGGCGCCGCCGATCCTTTCCAGCGCGGCATCGAGCCGCGCCAGCGCCGCGCGCGCCTGGGATTCGCGCTCGCGCTGCTCCTCCACCGCCTCGGGCTTGGCCTTGGCGACGAATTGCTCGTTGCCGAGCTTGGCAGCGATCTTGTCGAGCTCGCCGCGTACCGCCGCCGCCTCTTTCTTGAGCCGCGCGCGCTCCTTGCCGAGATCGATTGCGCCCTCGAGGTCCAAAAGCAACGAGGCTTTCTCCACGACCACCTGAATGGAATTCTGCTTGGCCGGTGATCCCGCATCGGCCGGGTGGATTTGCTTCAGCCGGGCCAGGCGCCGGATCGCATCGCTGTGGCGCGCGATCCATTCCTTCTGCCCCGTGCCCGCCTCGGTGAGATAGGCCAAGATCTCGCTCCCCGGTGGTACGTTCATCTCCGCGCGCGCGGTGCGGATCTGCGCGATCAGGCTGACCACCCAATCCATCTCCGCCGCCGCGTCGTGGTCGGCCAGTGCGGCGTCCAGCACAGGCCAGCGTGCGGATATCAGCATTCCGGCCTTGTCACCAGCAAAGTTCTTCCACAATTCCTCGGTGATGAACGGCATGACCGGATGCAGCAGATGGACGATCTGGCTCAACACCCAGGAAGTGGTGGCGCGGGTTTCTGCTTTGGCCGCCACGTCGTTGCCGGTCAGGATCGGCTTGGAAAACTCGACATACCAGTCGCAGAAATTTCCCCAGGTGAAATGATAGAGCGCGTCGGCCGCGGCGTTGAACTCGAAAACCTCGATGGCATTGGTGACGCGCGATGCCGTTTGCGCCAGCGACGACACGATCCAGCGATTGACCGTGAGCTTGGCCTTGGCCGGATCGAATTTCGGATCGAGCTTGCATTCGTTCATCTCGGCGAAGCGCGCGGCGTTCCACAGCTTGGTGGCGAAGTTGCGGTAGCCTTCGATGCGGCTGGTCGAAAGTTTTATGTCGCGGCCCTGCGCCGCGAGCGCGGTGAGGGTGAAACGCAGCGCATCGCAGCCATAGGTTTCGATAGTGGCGATGGGGTCGACGATATTGCCCTTGGACTTGGACATTTTCTGGCCGCGTTCGTCGCGCACCAGCGCGTGGATATAGACCGTCTTGAACGGCACCTCGCCCATGAATTTAAGACCCATCATCATCATGCGCGCGACCCAGAAGAAGATGATGTCGAAGCCGGTCACCAACACGTCGGTCGGGTAATAACGCGCGAGATATTTCGTCTGCTCCGGCCAGCCCAGGGTCGAGAACGGCCACAGCGCCGAGGAGAACCAGGTGTCGAGCACGTCCTCGTCGCGTTGCAGCGGGGTCGGCTTGCCGTAATGCCGGGCCGCCGCGTTCATCGCCTCGGCTTCGGTTTCCTCGACGAACACCTTGCCATCGGGCGCGTACCAGGCCGGGATCTGGTGACCCCACCAGATCTGGCGCGATACGCACCAGGGCTGGATGTTGCGCATCCACTCGAAAAACGTGTTTTCCCATTGCCGCGGCACGAACACCGTGGATCCCCGTTCCACCGCCTCGATCGCCGGCTTGGCCAGCGTCTTGGCGTCTACATACCATTGGTCGGTGAGCCAGGGCTCGAGCACGACGCCCGAACGGTCGCCGTAAGGCACCGTCAAGCTGTGCGGCTCGGTCTTGGCGAGGAATCCGCCGGCTTCGAGATCGGCCAGAATCTTTTTCCGCGCGGCGAAGCGGTCCAGGCCGCGATAAGCCGCGGGCGCGTTCTCGTTGAGCCTGGCGTCGCGGTCGAGCACGTTGATGAACGGCAACCGGTGGCGCTGGCCGACGGCGAAATCGTTGAAGTCATGCGCCGGGGTGACCTTGACCGCGCCGCTGCCGGTCGCCGGATCGGCGTATTCGTCGGCGATAATCGGGATGTTCCGTCCCACCAGCGGCAGGATCGCGTGGCGCCCGACGAATGCGCGGTAGCGCTCGTCCTTGGGATTCACCGCCACGCCGGTGTCGCCCAGCATGGTTTCGGGCCGTGTTGTCGCCACGGTGATGAATTCGCCCGGCCGGCCGTCGATGGGATAGTTCACGTACCACAGCGAACCCTTGGTCTCGCGGCTTTCCACCTCGAGATCGGACACGGCGGTGTGCAGCCTGGGATCCCAATTGACCAGCCGCTTGTCGCGGTAGATCAGCCCTTCCTTATGGAGCGCGACGAACACCTTGCGGACGGCGGCGGAAAGCCCCTCGTCCATGGTGAAACGCTCGCGGCTCCAATCGGGCGAAGCGCCGAGCGCGCGCAACTGCCGCGTGATGGCGCCGCCGCTCTCGACTTTCCATTTCCACACGCGATCGATGAAGGCGCCGCGGCCCATATCCTGGCGCGAGATATTCCCCTGTTCGAGCTGGCGCTCCACCACCATTTGCGTCGCGATGCCGGCATGGTCGGTGCCCGGCTGCCACAGCGCGTCGCGCCCGCGCATGCGCTCGAAACGGATGAGAATGTCCTGCAGCGTATGGTTGAGCGCGTGGCCCATATGCAGGCTGCCGGTCACGTTGGGCGGCGGCATCATGATGCAAAAAGGCCGCTTGGGCGAATCGGGATGCGCCGCGAAGGCGCCCGATTTCTCCCATTGGGCGTAGATGCGGGCCTGGATCTCTGCCGGATCGAAGGTTTTGTCGAGCATGCCGCCCTGGTTTTAGGCGGACGCCCGCGTCACGGCAAGGCTCAGCGCTCCTGGGCCTCGCGGCCCAGGCGGGCGATTTCCTCGCGCACCACGCGCTCGATGATCTGCGGCAGGTTGCTGTCGAGCCAGGATTTGAGCAGCGGCTGAAGCAACTCGCGGGTCATGTCCTCGATCGCCTTACTGTCGGGCGCCTTGGCAACCGGCTCCACCTTGATTCGCGGTGCATCCTTGGCAAGCTCGGCGAGCGAAGCCACGGCGGCGGCGGCGGTTCCTTCGGAGATCAGTTTCCGGCTCTCCGGCTTGGACGCTTCCGGCGCTTCGCGCGTCTTGCGCGAGGCGATCGTCACCACCGAGCCGTCTTCCTCGACGCGCTGGGTCAGATCGAGAATGTCCTGACGCTCCGGGCCGTTGGCCGCACCGCCGGCGCGCGTAGCAGTCTCGCCGTCCTCGGCGATAATGCGGCGGATAGAAGCGAGTATTTCGTCCATCGAAGGATCGTCCTGGCGTTTCAGATCCGTCATGACCGTCTCTTCCCTCTGCTCCCTATGCGCCCCATCAGGCGGTTACTACATATAGTATGGGAAGCTGGGAATAATTGCTAGTGCTAGTAAACCTCTACTGGCCGGGCCCGAAACCAAACCATTTGCCGCGCACCTCCTTGTAATAGCGCTCCACGTCGTAGAGGTCGACAGGCAACTGCAGATCGGCGGCGGTCAGGCGTCCCACTTGTTGCGCCAAGTTGAACTCGGCCACCGCCAGATCGTGCTGCGCCTTGGCCAGGTTGACGCGGTCGGCAAACAGCTCCTGTTCGGCGTTCAAGACGTCGAGCACGGTGCGCACGCCCACGCTCTGCTGCGCCTTGGTGCCCTCATAGGCGACCTCGTCGGCCTTGATGGCGGTGATCTGCGAGATCACGTTCGCGCGCTGCGCCTGGATGGTTTCCCAGGCCGCGGTTGCCCCCTGCACGGCGAAGCGCCGCGCGTCGTCGGTCAGGTTTTTGCTCTGGCCGACCTGCTGCTTGGCCTGGCGGCTTTGCGAATAGATTACCCCCGCCTCGTAGATCGGCATGCTGACCTGCGCCTCGATCAAGCCGTAGGTTTCCTCGTGCTTGGTCAGGAAATTGGGGTCATCCATGCGATTGATCTGGCCGACCAGGTTCAAGCTCGGCAGCAGCTGCGCCTCGGTGGCGGTGACGAAATCGCGCGACGCCTCTTCCGTAAACAGCGCCGAGATCACGTTCGGGTTTTTCACCGCAGCCAGGTTGAGCGCCTCGTCGCGGGTCATCGGCAGCGCCGGCCGCAGCTTGGGCTGAATCAAATCGCCCGGCTGATGGCCGACGAAGCGCGCGTAATTGGCGCGGTCGCTTTGCAGCGTGCCTTCGTCCTGCTGGCGTTGCGCCGTGGCGGCGGCCAGCCGCGCCTCGGCCTGCGACACGTCGGTGCGGGTCAAGATGCCGACGCGAAATTGCTCGCGCGTCTGGTCGAGCGTTTTGGACAGCACGTCCTCGCTCAGCTTGTCGAGATCAACGACGGATTGATCGCGCATCACGTCCAGATAGGCCGAGATGACGCTGAACAGCACCGTGCTTTCGGTGGCGACCAGATGGGCGCGTTCGGCCTTGACCGAATCCTCGGCCTGGGCGGTCTTGGCCACGGTCTGGCCGCCCTGATAAAGCGGCTGGGTCATGACCAGGTTGAGCGTGCGCGGATCGGCCATACCCTCCGACAAAACCGTGGCGGTAGAAGGAGTTGCCTCGAATTTCTCGCGTCCCGCAGAAGCGGTGAATTGGACCGTCGGCCGCCAGCCTCCGAGCGCCTGGCTCACGCCCTCGTCGACCGCGCGCAGATTGGCGCGCTCGGCCAGGATCTGCGGATTGGTGTTGTAGGTCTCGACCAGCGCGTCCTCGAGCGTCTCGGCCCGTGTCCCACTCGCAAAGCTCACAACGGCGGAAAAACCCAGCACAAAAGCGAGAACGCGGCGCATGTCGACCCCCGCCCCGGTCTCAGAACACGAAGCCCGGCGCCGGGGCAAAGCCCGGCAGATACGGCGTGCCCGCATCGAACACCGAACGGCGGCCGAGTGTCTTGCCCTGGCGGATCATCACCGTGGCTTGGCCGACCAGAGCGCCGCGCGGGCGCAGCACGGCAACCAGCCTTCCGCCTTCGGCGAGTTGTTCGGACACAGAGCGCGGAATTTCGGCGGCGGCGCCGTCGAGCAGGATGACGTCGTAGGGTGCGCCCGGCTTGAAGCCCTGCTCATGCGGGCCTTCGATCACGGTCGCGTTGGTCAGATTGAGCGCCGCGAGATTGGCGCGGGCCTGCGCCGCGAGTTCGCGGTCGGCTTCCACCGCCGCTACGCTCTGCGCCAGCAGCGCCACCGCGGCCGCGGCATAGCCGGTGGCCGCGCCCAGCACGAGCGCCTTGTCCTTGGGCCCGACCGCGGCGAGCTGAACCAGCCGCGCCAGCACCATCGGCTCCATCAGGAAGCGGCCCGGCTTGAGCTGAATGTCCTCGTCGACATAGGCGCTGTCGTGCAAGCCCACGGGCACGAAGCGCTCGCGCGGCAATTCGATGAACGCCGCCAGCACGCCGGGATGCGTCACCGTGTTGGTGCGCAATTGGCTTTCGACCATGGCGAGTCGCGCGGCGCGGAAATCACCAGAACTCATGTGAGGAACGAACCCTAACCGTCTGATTTATTACAAGAACTCAATACTAAACATAGGCGGCGGCGAGGACAATCCCGGAATCCCATATTTTCGGCGGGCGCAAAGGGGATTGACGGCCCTCGGCTTGCCTAGGCCGGCCGCCAGGGCCTATATCTCGTGGCCCTTCCGGCATGGAAGGGGTTCCGCCTCCGGCCGGATGGCAGAGTGGCTATGCAGGGGACTGCAAATCCCCGTACAGCGGTTCGATTCCGCTTCCGGCCTCCATGGATTAACGCCCTCCATCAGAGCGCGCGGGTCGGCCAGTTGATGGTGCGCCACATATGCGCCGAGGGGCTGTCGTCGAAACCCAGCCCCGCTTCCGGCTGGCGGAAATTGCGGCCGATGATGTCGGTAAAATCCGCCATGTCGACCTTGGCGTTGGGATCGAAGGCGTAGATGTCGTTGATGGTGATGAGCCGCCCGGTCATGTACCATTTGTGCTGGCGCAGCTTTTCGTAAGCGGCCTGGATATAAGGCTCTGGTCGGTAACCTTCGCCGAACAGCTTCACATAGAGCGCGGGATATTCGTAGCCGACATCCGGATCGGGGAAGAAGCGCAGCACCTGGTGCGAGCTGATCGCCCAGGCGACCTCCTCGTCGACATAGGGCGCCGCCAGCTGCGCCGCCCAATAGCCGTGATCGCCGCGGATGAAGCCCATGATCGAAATATCGTGCAGCAGGCAGGCCAGGATCACCTTCTCGGGATGACCCGCCTTCTTGGCCAGGGTTGCGCTCTGCAGCACATGGTTGGCCGGGAAGAAGCGGTATTTGAAGAAATCGAGCAGATGCGGCTTGTCCGGCATCCGCTTGAGCCGCTTGTCGTGGCTCATCAGCAGCGGCTTCCCGTCGGCGCGGGTGAACGGCGTCAGCACCGGCGCGGTCGGGTCCTTTTCGCCCGAGGTGTAGATCACCGAGCTGCACGGCACCGCCTCGAGCGCCTCGATCTCGGCGTGTTCCAGCTCGTCGGCGCGCGCGGACAGGCTCTTGCCTTCGGGCATTTTTATCTCCTCCCGGACAACCCGCCCAGTATAGCGCCGGGCGCCGCCGCGGTCAGGCGCCAACGTCTGGTCCCAGGCACGGGAAATTAGACTTTCCAAAACCCCTGCCAAGCTATAGTTACGCTTGCGGCCAAGGGCTTCTGGGCTTGTTCCGGGGTAGCTCAGCGGTAGAGCAACCGGCTGTTAACCGGTTGGTCGTCGGTTCGATCCCGACCCCCGGAGCCATCTGATGAAAGGGGCGGTCCCCAAGACCGCCCCTTTCGATTCACCGCCTCTTTCTTTTCAGGCGCGCGCCGGGAAGAGCTTCTTGATCCGTGCCGACAGCCCGTGGCGGAACCGCTCGCGCCACACCACGCCCTGGCTTTCGACCCAGTTCAACTGGATGACGCGGCGCGGGCCGCTGGCGGGATGGTGGCCGTGCCAGGAATGCGGCGTCACCAGGAAGGCCAAGAGCGTACCGGCGGCGGGCGGAACCTCGGCCACCATGTCGTCGAGACCCTTGTTCGAGCGCAGTAGGCGCAAGCGCCCGCCCGGCGCTTCCCATGCCTCGTTCATGTAGATCAGCACGGTGATGATCTTCGACCGCGTGTCGGTGTGAATCTGCCCGTCGCCCATCCGCGCCTGGCCGCGCACCGTCACCATGGTCGGCTTGCCGGAGAGATCGACCGAGAATTTGCGCGCGAAGGCATCGCGCATCGCATCGCCCTCGATCTCGGCGAGGAAGCGGGCGAAGGCCGGACCGTAATCGAGCTCGCCGGCGGGGAAGCTGCCCGGCCGGTCGACCTTGGGATAATCGGCGGAAATCGCGCGTCGTGCGGCTTCGGGCAGAAAACCCGGCACGATCACATAGGGAAAGGGATCGGTGGCGAGATCCGCGCGGGCGAAGGCCGCCAGATCGATCAATGACGCGCCGCCGCGCGCGTCTTTATCCGAACCGCCCCGTTTCATCACCGAATCCATCCCGGCATCATAGCCGCGCCGCTTTCGGCCCGCTACACTCGCGCGCCATGAAAAAGCGGGAAAAGCGCGTCAAAATCATCAGCCGCAAGCGCGGCTTTCGCGGCTTCTTCCGCGTCGATGTTTACCGCCTCAAGCACCGCCTGTTCGGCGGCGGCTGGAGCGCCACCATCGAGCGTGAAATCTACGAGCGCGGCCGCACCGCCGGCGTGCTGCTTTATGACCCGCGGCAGGATGAGGTGGTGCTGGTCGAGCAGTTCCGCCTACCCTCGCTGCTCGCCGGGTTCTCCGGCTGGGAGCTGGAGATGGTCGCCGGCATCATCGGCCCCCAGGACGGCAGCCCCGCCGCGGTGGTCATGCGCGAGACCAAGGAGGAAACCGGCCTCGCCATCATCGGCAAGCCCATCAAAATTCACCGGGTGATGCCCTCGCCCGGCGGCCTGACCGAGATTTTTCACATCTTCTGCGCGCGCGTCGACGCCAGGCGCGCCGCCGGCATACACGGCCTGGCAGCCGAGCATGAAGACATCAAAGTGGTGGTGAAAAGCTTCGGCCAGGCGATGAAGCTCGTGCGATCCGGCCGCATTCACAACAGCACCAGCCTGCTCGCGCTTTATTGGCTCGAATCCCACCGCGCCAGGCTGCGCCGCCGCTGGCGCTAATCTCTCCGCCCGCTTATAGTCTGCCCTCTTCCGCCGAGACACACAGCCTCCATGCAAGTTCGCAACGGATTCATCGAGACCATCGGCAACACCCCGCTCATCCGCCTGAGGCGCGCCTCGGAGATGACCGGCTGCGAAATCTTGGGCAAGGCCGAATTCCTCAACCCCGGCGGCTCGGTCAAGGACCGCGCCGCGCTCTACATCGTCAAGGACGCCGAGGAAAAGGGCCTGTTGAAGCCCGGCGGCGTGATCGTCGAGGGCACGGCGGGCAACACCGGCATCGGCCTGGCGCTGGTCGGCAACGCGTTGGGATACAAGAGCGTCATCGTCATGCCCGAGACCCAAAGCCAGGAAAAAAAGGACATGCTGCATCTGTGCGGCGCCGATCTGCGCCTGGTGCCGGCCGTGCCCTATTCTGATCCGCGGAACTATGTGCGCTATTCCGAGACGCTCGCCAAGGAAGTGGCTGCGGCCAGCCCGCGCGGCGCGATCTGGGCCAACCAGTTCGACAATCTCGCCAACCGCCGCGCGCACATCGAAACCACCGGGCCGGAGATCTGGAGCCAGACCGACGGCAAGGTCGACGCCTTCGTCTCTTCGGTCGGCACCGGCGGAACCCTGGCCGGGGTCGCCATCGCGCTCAAGAAATTCAATCCTAAGGTGAAGATCTTCCTCGCCGACCCGATGGGCTCGGCAATTTATTCCTGGTATGCGCGCCACGAATTAAAGGCCGAAGGCAATTCCATCACCGAGGGCATCGGCCAGGGCCGCATCACCAAGAACCTCGAAGGCGCGCCCTTGGACGGCTGGTTCCAGGTGACCGACGAGGAGATGCTGCCGGTGCTGTTCGACCTGGTGACCGAGGAAGGGCTGATCCTGGGCGGCTCGACCGGCATCAACATCATCGGCGCCATCAAGGCGGCGAAGCAGATGGGCCGCGGCCACACCATCGTCACCATCCTGGCCGATTACGGCACGCGCTATCAGTCCAAGCTGTTCAACCCGGAATTCCTGCGCGAGAAAAAGCTGCCGGTGCCGGGCTGGCTCGACGGCAAACAGTGAATTACGCCCATCCCGAAGCGCTGGTTTCGACCGGGTGGCTGATATCCCATCTCGGCGACAAAAATCTGCGCGTGGTTGATGCGAGCTTCACGCTTCCCGGCGTAACGCCGACCGGCCACGAGCTTTACCAAAAGCGCCACATTCCCGGCGCGGTGTTCTTCGACATCGACGCCGTCGCCGATGCGCACAACCCGCTCCCTCACATGCTGCCCGACGAAAAAACCTTCGGCGCGATGATGGGCAAGCTCGGATTGGGCGATCAACACAAGATCGTGGTCTATGATTCGACGGGACTTTCTTCCGCGCCGCGCGCGTGGTGGAGCCTGAAGGCCTATGGCCACAAGGACGCGGCGGTGTTGAACGGCGGTTTGCCCAAATGGCTCTCTGAAAACCGCCCGGTCACGACAGAGATTCCCGGCTATCCCGCCGCCAGTTTCACCGCGCATCTGTTCAAGCCCGGCTTGCGCGACAAGGCGCAGATGCTCGCCAATCTCGAGACTAGGCATGAGCAAGTGATCGACGCGCGCAGCGCCGGACGTTTTGCCGGAACCGCGCCCGAGCCGCGCGCCGGGTTGCGCGGCGGCCATATCCCCGGCAGCCTCTCCCTGCCCTCCGACCAGCTCTCCGACCCGAAAACCAAAGAGGTTTTGGCCGCCGACGCGCTTGCGGCGCGCTTCCGCGCCGCCGGGCTCGATCCGCACAAGCCGGTGGTGGCGAGCTGCGGTTCGGGCGTCACCGCCTGTCACAATCTGCTCGCGATGGAGCTGGCCGAACTCTACGGCGCCAAACTCTACGGAGGCTCGTGGAGCGAATGGATTCGCGATCCGGAACGGCCCGTCGCACGAACTTGAGCGAACGCCGTCATTTACATGCAGCGCCAATTTGTTATGGTGCGCGCACATGAACACCCCTGCG
>Ga0209333_1001733_pt1 | contig 10175 bp, 9 predicted proteins | sample BlaSpr_A8_OM2_O3_FD_187982 | JGI IMG/M metagenome (GOLD analysis project Ga0209333, IMG submission 187982) | Forest soil microbial communities from Thunder Bay, Ontario, Canada - Black Spruce, Ontario site 2_A8_OM2_O3 (SPAdes) (version 2) | ecosystem: Environmental > Terrestrial > Soil > Boreal...
TCGTCAAACACTCGCACCACGTGCGCGAGCGCATCCACATTGCGCAGATGCGCGGAGTAGGCGCTGTCTTTCAGCGCTTCCTGGCCGATGGCGCCCACGTCCACGTACTCCACCGATGTGTGCGTCAGCTTCTTCGGGTTGTAAAGCGCTGCCAGACGGTCGAGCCGGTCGTCGGGAACTTTGGCCACGCCGATGTGCGCCTCGCGCGGATTCGCACGCGCCTGATCCGAAAGATGCGCCTTCGTAAGAATGCGAAACAACGACGTCTTGCCCACCTGAGGCAGGCCGATAATTCCTGTTTTCATAGGGAAAGCTCTTGGCTTTTAGCTCTTGGCTCTTAGCTGGATCGTGGTGCGGTCAGACTGATCGGTGGCCGTCACCAAACGCTTCAGGATAAATGATGAAGTCGATATTGCCCAAGCGTGAGGTTCTCGAAGCGAGTGTAGTCAAACTATGGGGTTCAAGCCAAGAGCTAACGGCTAAGAGCTAAAAGCGCGCAGCAGTCAAATACACCACCACCAATCCCAGCAGCAACACCGCGCCTTCCACGCGTGTGGACCACACATGCAGCGCATCGAACTGAATGCGCTCGGGACTGTCGATTGGAGCGGAAGCCACATCACCCAGTGACGCCCGCAACACGTCCATGCGCGGAATGATTCCAAACTGCGAGATCAAAGTGAGCGCCAGCATCAGGCAAAGCAGCACGTGCCGCGCTGCGAACACGTGCGCAGCACCGTCGGTGAAACGGCTGTACAGGAGGGAACTGCCCAAATAGACGATTCCGGAAACAATCGCAATCCAGTGCAGCTTGCCCAATGCGCGCCCCACGACATTACCGGCAAGGTGAGTCGTAGGCAGCACAGAAAAAGCCGTAGGCGCGAGCACGAACGCAAAGAATATCAACCCGCCGATCCAGACGACGAGCGAGAGCAGCATGAGAAATCGCAGGAAGGACATGACGAAGGATTATATGCTCAAGCCGTGATGAGAGGATTCAAAGTAACCCAGGCGACGCGGTTTGATGTTTAGAAATGCAACGTGGGCTTGGCGCGGCGCGAAATTTCCGCTAGAGATCGTTTGGCTTCTCCCCCGAAGGCAGGTCAACCGGGACGAACAACATACTTGCGATCTGTTCCGGATTCAACCCCGCTGCCATTAACGTCTGGGCCATTACGCGCTGTTGCGCTTTGTAACGCTCACTCGGCACGAACTGTTCGACGATAATGTCGCTCTCCGCCCAGAAACCCCGGCGGTCGGGATAGCCTCTCTGTTTAGTCCATTTCGTCGGTTTAGCCATGCCGCACCCTCGTGTTCAATTATACGGGCGGATGTAAGAGTTGTTTCAAATCGCACCACTACTTAAGACAGGCGACCGCTAACTGGCAACCGGTAGTTGCTCCTACACCGGCACAGCAACATTCTCCACAATCTCGCGCAGCACCTGATCCGCCTGCTCGGATTTTTTCAGCGTTGAGGCATACCCTCCGTTGACCACTACGCGGTGGGCAAACACCGGCACGGCCAGCGGCTTGAAGTCTTCCGGAGTGCAAAAGCCCCGTCCATCCAGAAACGCCAAGAGACAAATACTCCGATTCGCGCGTCCGGCGCACGATCTCCAAAGCGTAGGTCACCAGCGATTCATCTACGCGAATCAGCTTGACGGCTTCCTGCATCGCAAGCACATCGGCGCCGGTGAGCACCGGCCGCAAATCCAGCAGGTGCGCTGCGCCGGCTTCCGAGCGCAGAATCTCACGCTCGGCCCCTGCCTCGGGATAGCCCATGCGCACTCGCATCAGAAAGCGGTCGAGTTGCGATTCCGGCAAAGGATACGTCCCGTGGTGCTCCACCGGGTTCTGCGTGGCAATCACCAAGAACGGCTGTGGCAGTTCGTAAGAGTGCGCATCCACCGTGACCTGGCCTTCGTTCATGGCCTCAAGCAGCGCCGATTGCGTCTTCGGCGTCGTGCGATTGATCTCGTCGGCCAGCAGAACGTTGGTGAAAACCGGACCGCGCTTGAATTCGAATTCCTGCTCCAAGGCCGAATACACCGAGATCCCCAGCACATCAGAAGGCAGCATATCGCTGGTGAACTGCACCCGCTGAAAGCTGCAATCGATGGCGCGAGCGAGGGCCTGTCCCAGCGTGGTTTTGCCCACGCCCGGAACGCCTTCAATCAGCAGGTGCCCGCGGGCGAAAACGCTGACCAGCGCCTGGCGCACAACATCGTCCTTGCCGCGAATCACGCGGCGAAGCGCTTTTTCCAGTTCGGCAGCCTTGTGGGATACGGCAATAGCGGTCTCAGGGGACATTTGGTTGGATTTTACTATCTGGCGCACGAGCGGCGGAGTTACCTATGTCATACGACCAGCTATTGGCTCTTAGCCTTTAGCTCTCAGCTTGAATCGGGATTCCGTGCACAGCGAGCCCCAACAGTGAGAACGTCGGCCCACTCCAACCCTTGCAAAGCGGCTTTAGCTAAGAGCCAAAAGCCAATGGCTAAGAGGCTCGCTACTGCATAAACTGCGCCGGCCGCCCCGTCAGCCGCTCGATCCTCTTCGCGATCGGGGGATGGGTCGAGAACAGATTGCCGAAGTTCATTCCCAGCAGCGGCTGGATAATAAACAGATGCGCCGTCGACGGACTGGCGGCCATCGGCACCCGCCGCGAGTAAGTGTCCAGCTTTTGCAGAGCGCTGGCCAGTGCATAGGGATTGCCGGTATAATGCGCCCCCGTGGCGTCCGCCTGATACTCTCGCGAGCGCGACACGGCCATCTGGATCAGAGCGGCGGCAATCGGCGCCACGATCAGCATGAACAGCGTCGAAAGGCCTCCACCGCGGCGGTCGCGTCCGCCGCCTCCCATGCCGCCAAAGATCATGGCAAAGCGACCCATGCTGGCCAGCATGGTGATCGCGCCGGCAATGGTTGCCGCTACAGAACTAATCAGGATGTCGCGGTTCCCTACGTGCCCCAGTTCGTGGGCCAGCACGCCTTCCAGTTCTTCGTCGTTGAGCAGCCCAAGGATCCCATGAGTCACGGCTACCGAGGCGTGCTTCGGGTTGCGTCCCGTGGCGAAGGCGTTGGGCGACTCGGTCGGGATCACATAGATCTTCGGCATAGGCAGGCCAATCTTCTGGGTCAGCCGCTCCACAATCTCGTAGGCGCGCGGCAGTTGCTCGCGCGTCACCGGCTGCGCCTTGTACACGGCCAGTGCGATCTTGTCGGAGTAAAAATAGGAGACGAAGTTCATCACGGCGGCAAAAGCCAGCGCCAGCAGCATCCCATTCTGCCCGCCAAAGTAGCGGCCAAAGAACATCAGCAGCAGCGTAAGCGCGGTCAGCAGGAAGGCGGTCTTGAATGTATTTCCCATAGATTGTTGGATCTCAGCCTATTGGATGTTACGCGCCGGGGGGAGATGCAGTTCGGTTCGTTTCGGGAAAATTGTGGCTGAGGGGTATACCCCTACCCTTCCGTTGTGAGTGGAATCATCGAGTTAGCAAGAAAATCCCTCTAAATCCGAAGGTCTAAAGGACTTAGGAGTAAAATCTCTAGAATCAGCGGGTTAGCGGGGGTGGTATGCCCGCGCCACCGGTCTTGTTCGCTTTGGCGATGATCAACCACCGGGGCTGTGGAACGCAAGGTTAGATGTCACATCGTGGGGTGGATTTCAGGAGGACGAGTGGAGGAAATGACGTGGTGGTTTAATGGCCGTAGGAACCGTTTCCTGCCGCGTTACGATGCTGAAACTTATTCATTCTGACAAGCTCGAATACAAAGAACTCACTGCGAAGGCTGCTTGAACGGGTCCGGTTCCCACCCGTCTTCGATCATCTCGATACTGCCAGCACATGCCGAGCAAGTCTTCGTTTGGTGACTTACTCTACCCGTGTAGTGGTAAACAAACTTTGTTTGTCCAACGTCGTAATGAACATTCAACTTAACGCGGATGTTGTCGGAAGAATACGCATCACGTAGAAGTGGCGTCCACGTTAAAAGCGTATGCCATCCCATCCTACGACCCGGTAGAATCTTGACACTGTTACGCATTTCGGGGTCGTCTGCTTTTGGAACCTCCGCACCATACGCTGTAACCTCTGGGTCGGCGGTAAGGACTAGCGGTTGATCACTAAAATTCGCAACATTTATGGCAATCCAAAGATCGGCACCCTTGTAGTGCGTATCAAACCAGTTGCTAACTTCTCGCACGTAAGGAGGAAATGGAGTGACGTAATAAACATACGCGCCATACACAACGGCCACTATGCAGATACAACCGACAGCCACCAACCCCGCCAGGAATTTCGCAGAGAAGCGCGGTTGGACAATTTTGTGACCTTGTGGGCTGAATACTGCAAACTCGTATTTAGCAACCCCTTCCATCAAGGCTATCCAAATAATCCATGCGAGGATTCCGACCACAACCACTGTGAGCAGAGAAAGTGGATTCCCAGCTATCCATCTTCCATATTTGCCAAATGTTAAAAGCGACCACTCCATGACCCTGCTCCGCGCTGATTCCTTAATTAAATCCCCGAATGCACCGATGCCAAGTAGCCACAAGAGCTTATTCTTAGCCCTCCGCAATTTCCCCAACGGGCTCGCGTCAACGGCCCCTTGCCTCTGTCGCTCCCTGCGTTCATCCGACATTCCGTCGCCCTCCGCATCCACACTCACATAAACGGAGCATGAACGCGGAATGGTAACGTAATTGCTTAACCTGCGTCAAATATACAATCCCGTTAATATTCGCTTTGTTTTCTTATGTTTGCATAGAATTAACCCGGATTCGCAACAGAGAATATAAGGCGAATAAATGACCGGCATTAGGAACGTTAATGAGTAGGCGGGAGACCTCAGCGGCTAAGCAGTTTGCTGAAAAACCCACCTTCTCGTCGGCAGCGTTCCGCAGCCGCTAAAAGCCGGCGCTGATTTCGCGGCGCTTGCGGCATCCCTTCGACTTCGCTCAGGGCAGGCTGCTGAAGCGATGCCCTGATACGAATCGAGAGGTTCGGCTGCGAGCACAGAGCGGTGTTTTTTCGGGAAGCTGCTGCTGGAACGAAAGTCAAAGGCAGCGGACAGGAGTGTCCGCTCCACACGAGCCGTGTCGGCTTCTAGCGCTTTCGCTTGGCGCGCGATTGAAGCAGCGGGAGACCCCAGGCGCTGGCGGCTAACAGTGCGCCGAACAAAACGACAGCGTCGATGCTGGAGCGGCCTTCGGGAGACCAATAAACGTCCTTGAGATTCAGCCAGAGAGCAAATTCGTCCAAAGTAAGCGCCGCGCCCACACCGTAGAGGATGGCCATCAGGCGGCTGAGAAAAATGGAGGAGTCGTCCTCGCCGGTGCCGAGGTCAGCCAGCCAGCCGTAGCCCACAGCCAGCAGGATGATGATCCCGAAGACCAGGTGATGAATGTGCCGGCCGCCTTGCTCGATGAAATGGAATGGTGGAATGTGGTGCAGAACGGCAAAGACCACCGCGCGCACTCCGGCGAACGTGAGAAAGAAACTTACGGAAGCCACGAAGAGACGGCGGCGCGGGCGGTCGGGAATGCGCTCGTGGATTACCGTGCCGAAGGGCGTGCCTTGCAGCAAGAGCAACAGTAAAGCCGAGCCCGCAAGCGCGAGCAGGAGTATGAACCAGGAGTAGGCCATAGGGTATTAGAGCAGAGCGCTGCATCAACGGAGAAACAGCAGATTCCTCCACTTCGCATTCCCTCCCTTCGGGAAGGGAATGCTTCGGTCGGAATGACAATCTTCAATTTGACCGCAATGTTAGTGTTGACCGCCTCAGGCCTTTTGCGCTTCGCGCTTCAGCGCGCGCTCCAGCGTTTGATCGAGGGCGGCTTTAGCTGTCTCGTATTCCGATTGCGAGATTTGGCCTTGCTTGCGCTCGACCTCGAGTTGGAAGAGTTCTTCTTTCAATCCCTCAAGGAGCATGGAGGTGGGACGCGCCGCCGCCAACCGAACCGCGGGCTTGGCCAGAACTTCGGCGGGCTCGTAATCGTCTTCTTCCTGCATGGCAACTGGGCCGGACGAGCCAGCCATCTGGCGCGCCAAAGCTCTTGACGTCGACTGTTGTCTCCAGGCTACGTAAACGCCGCCGAGAACCAAGGCTGCGGCAATGCCTCCGAGGATCTGCCAGCGGTATTTTTGCAAAGGATCGGGAGCGTCGATGGGCGGGCCGAGCCCGCCACCGGGCCGGTTATTCGCCTGGGCGCCACTGCCCGGAGCCTGTGCGGTTTCCGAGCCTTGTCCCTGGGCTTGCGCGCTGCCTTCCTGAGGGGCTTCGAGCACGCCCTCACCCGAAACCTTGAAGGCAAGGTTCTGCGCCGGCGTGGTGTTGGAAGCCACCTGCACGCTGGCGTCGGGCTCGTTCGGATAGTTAATCAACTTAAAACCGGCCGAAGCAGCGGCGGCGGTGAACCGCATCGCCCTGGGGGTCATGACCACGAAGTGCTCCAGGGGATACACCGACTTGGGGTCGAGATTGGCGCTTCCGCTGTAAGGAAGCTGGTAGGCCACCTCGAACCGCGTGAGTCCGGGCCGCAGGGGGAAGATGAACGAGTAACGGTTCTTCTCGCCTTCAGGTACGGGAGCGGATTTCAGCGGGTTGCCGTTCTCGGTGGTGGCCGAGGCTGAATCCGGGATAATCTGAGACCCGTCGGGAATGTAGAACTCAAGATTGCGTTCGTTCATCTGCGTCCGCGGAGGTTTGGAACTGTTTTGCACGCCGAACTCGCGGACTACCACAAGCTGTCCCTGTTCGACCTGGATGCGGAGAATGTCGGCGAGTACTTCGATGCCGTCTACCTTCTTAGCGGCGTCGTAGACACTGAGTTCCACCGAGGTGGTTCCCGGAGGCGCCATGCGGTGGTAGGTGACATCTTGATGAATGGCGCGGACCAGATGCGGGGACTGCGCGTCGTCGAGCTTGAAACTGAACTGGCCCTTGGCGTCAGTCTTGGTGCGGCCGGCTTCCTCCATGCCCTGGCCCAGCTTGAGCAGGACGACTTCGTCCCCGGCGGCGGGCTTGCCGGTGGTGGAGTTCTTGACTGTGCCGGTGAGAGTTTGGGCGGCGGCGAAAGAGGCAAGGAGGAACACGACGAGGGCGAGAGCCATAGTAAGGAAGGTCGCCTCGCGCTTATTGCGACGCACAGAACGCCCTTCAGCGCGCTTCGCTTGCTCAGGGCAGGCTAAGAACGCGGCGCGGGGGCTCCCCCAGATCCTTCGCTCGGCAAAAGACGCCTCGCTCAGGATGACATTCGTAAAGGGATCCTTCGACTGCGTAAGTGCTTCGCTTCGCGAAACACTTACTTCGCTCAGGATGACAGGGGCGTGTGAATCTTTCAAGATCTGGTTCCTCTTTGTGCCACGGGATTTTTCTCCAGGCGGGCAATTTCGGCCAGGATGGTCGCGGCTTCGTCCTGCAATGAAGATCTCAGCGAAGTGTAGTCTGCGTCGGGTACCTTGCCGGCCTTGTATTCGAAATTGAGGTCGCGCAGGTTTTCGTAGACCGCATCTTTGCGTTCGCGCAGATAACCGGCGCGGGTTTTCTCCGGACCGAGAAAAAGTTTTCCGGGAAGGTAGAACACATAAAAAAGAGACGCGGCGGCGAGTGCAATGCAGCAAACAAGCCAGGTCATAGATCGTTCTCCGTCACAGATCGGTCTCCTTGCCTGCCTGGTCGCGGAACTGTTCGAGTTCAGCGCCCCGCACGGGCCGCAGGCCGTCGGCGAGAGCGGGAGCGGGACGGTCCTTCCACGCGCGAATGATCAGCACAATCAAGCCGAATCCGAAGAACAGAGCCGCGAAGGGAATGACGTACGCGGCCCGGTCGAAACCTTTGGTGGTAGGAGCAGCCAGAACTGTTGGGCCATATTTCTGGACGAAGCCCTGCTCGACCAGGCTGTCGCTGTCGCCGCGTGAAACCGCCGCCATGAGTTCGTTGCGCATGCCGTCGGAGGCAGGGCAACCGACGTGATTGCACTCCAGAAGAATCTGGTTGCAGCCGCAGATGCACATCATCTGGTGGCCGATTTCGTTGAAGCGCGTCGCGGGATCGCCGGCCCCCAGAAATATGAAAACAGCGGCAGACAAAACTGCGGCTTGTACCGTTCTGCTTGTCCGCGTGCCGAGCTTCGAGCGCAAGTTCAGACGATTGGGCATCAGTCTCCTGTAACCGCGGGAGCGGGGTTCGGTTGCCCGATTCGCGCTGTCGCGGCAACGCGCACCGGCGCAGGCGCGTTTGGAACCAGGGCTAGAACCGTCCCGATCAGCATGATCCAGACGCCCATCCAGATCCACATCACCAGCGCATTCAGGTGCGCCTTGATGATGGGATGACCGTTATCCTGGTTCAGCCCTTCGAAGACAAGGTAGAGATCCTCGTTGAGACCGGAGCGGATATCGGGCATGGTGGAGGTCTGCTGGCTGGCTTTGTAAAAACGGCGCACCGGGCTCATGGTATCGATCTGCTTGCCGCCTTTGTAAACGTCGAGCATGGCCCACTGACTGGCGAAGTTCGGGCCGTCGTCGTCCGTGTAGGAGCGGCAGATCAGCGTGTAGTTGCCGATGGTCATTTTGTCGCCGTTGGCCATCTCCTGCTCTTTGTCCTGATTGAACGCGGCCCCGGCGAAACCGATGATGACCACCACCACGCCGAAGTGGACAATGTATCCGCCGTAGCGGCGGGTGTTGCGGTGGGTGAGTTGAACCATCGAGGCGAACATGCCCTGCCCCGTGTGTTTGGAGATAACGCGGCCGCCGCGGTAGAACTCGCTGGCCACGGTGAGCGTTACCAGCACCGAGAGCGCAATAGCCATCAGCGAATAGAGGTAAGAGACGTCCTGCCACGGTCTGAGGCCGAAAGCCGATCCCCAGCTTTGCGGCGTAATCATCAGGAAGATTGCCACCACGACGGCCCCTATGGTTGGCCACATAAAATTGCGCTTGAGGCTTTCAAGGGAAGTCTTGCGCCAGGCCAGCAGCGGGCCGACGGCGGTCAGGATCAAGAGCAGCAAGGCCACGGGGATAGCGACGCGGTTGTAGAACGGCGCCCCGACCGTGACTTTATTACCTTGCACGAGTTCGGAGATTTTCGGGAACCAGGTTCCCCATAGCACGGTGAAGCACAGGAGAACGAAAAGCAGATTGTTGAACAAGAAGCTGGATTCGCGAGACACGAGCGATTCGAGCTTGTGCTCGCTGCGCAGGCTCGATTTATTTTTGACGAAGAAAAAGATGAACACGATCAAAGTGATGGCGAGGAACCACGCGAACCAGTCGCCGATGGAAGATTGCGCGAACGCGTGAACCGAGCTGATGATGCCACTGCGGGTGAGGAAAGTTCCGAGGATGGCCAGCCAGAACGTGGCGAAGACCAGCCACATGTTCCACATTTTCAGCATGCCGCGCTTTTCCTGCATCATCACCGAGTGCAGAAACGCTGTGCCGGTGAGCCATGGCATGAGCGAGGCATTCTCGACGGGATCCCACCCCCAATAGCCGCCCCAGCCCAGCACAGAGTAGGCCCAGTGCGCGCCGAGAAAGACTCCGCAGGTTAGGAAGGCCCATGTGACCATGGTCCAGCGGCGGGTGATGTGGATCCATTTTTCGCCGGGATATTTCATGATGAGCGCGCCCAGCGCGAAGGCGAAGGGCACGGTGAACCCGACGTAGCCGAGATAAAGCATGGGCGGGTGAATCACCATCTCGGGATACTGCAGCAGCGGATTCAGGCCGTTACCGTCGGCGGGAATTGTTCCCTGCACGATGGCGAAAGGGTGCGCCGCGAAGTTCAGCAGAGACAAGAAGAAGATCTGCACGCCCGCCAGAACCACCGACGCGTAAGCGAAGAGGCGCGCGTCGGTCTTGTAGCGCAGCCGCAACACGAATCCATAAGCGGCGAGCAGCAACGACCAGAACAGCAGCGAACCTTCCTGGCCGGACCACAGCACGGCGAACTTATAAGGACCGGGCAAATCGCGATTGCTGTGATGGAGGATATAGGCGATGGAGAAGTCGTCGCGGAAGGCGCAAATGACGAGGATCACCGAAGCGAGCAACACCGCACCGAAAGTGACGATGCCGGCTCGGCGCGCAGTCTCGCCGATGCGCTCCGAACCCTGGCGGAGCAGTGCGGCCAGCGAACTTCCTTCGGAAGCAGGAGCGAAGC
>Ga0209333_1001734_pt1 | contig 10171 bp, 12 predicted proteins | sample BlaSpr_A8_OM2_O3_FD_187982 | JGI IMG/M metagenome (GOLD analysis project Ga0209333, IMG submission 187982) | Forest soil microbial communities from Thunder Bay, Ontario, Canada - Black Spruce, Ontario site 2_A8_OM2_O3 (SPAdes) (version 2) | ecosystem: Environmental > Terrestrial > Soil > Boreal...
CGGTTTTTTTGAGCTAATTCGACTACTAGAATTAACTTCCGAAGCTTGGGCCTCGTCCGAAGCTTAGAGGACGTTACGAACGAGGCCGGGCTGCGGTGCTTGCGAAAGCATTACGGCGACTTACGACTTGGCTAGCTTGGCGGCGGCCTTGCGGACCTTCGCCCAGCGTAGCTTTTGCGCTTCGGCAATGCGACGGCGGGCATCTTTGCTCAAGATACGGCCTGTTTTCTTGAGCTTCTTGCCGCCGGCGTGGCCGAGAGCGTCGAGCGCTTTCCCCACCTGGCCCATCTCTCTTTCGAGACGGGAGTATTCTTTTTGTAGGGAAGCAACGACTTTGTTCATCATCGTTTAATACCCCCTTGTAAGTAAGCTAACACGAGACTGCAAACGGAGAGATAGCCCATTTGTGCAGTAATTAGGGTTTTTATCCGTCACTAATTTGCGATCATGAGAAATTGGTAGCAGGTCTGGGGCCGGTGTTTTCACCGCTGGCCAAGGGTGGTTAGGAAGGCCGGAGGCCGGCGCGCCCTCGTTGTCTGCTCAAATGAATAGGCTAAGCGGATCAAGGTAGGCTCGCTCCACGCCCTGCCGAAGAAAGATATCCCGACCGGCAGGCCGGAGATAAATCCGGCAGTGACGTTGATATTTGGATATCCCGCTACCGCGGCGGCGTTCGAACTTCCTCCGGCCACGTGATCGCCGTTGACTAAGTCGGTAAGCCAGGCCGGACCACCGGTGGGCGCGACGATCGCGTCGAGTTGGTGTTTATCCATCGTGGTGTCAATGCCCTCGGTGCGGGCAAGTTGGTGGTTCTTCTCGACTGCGTCCAGGTATGCCCTTTCAGTCAGTGGGCCTTTGGATTCGGCTCTCAGAAATAAATCCTGTCCGAAATAAGGCATCTCCTTTTGTCGATTGCGGTCGTTGAAGTCGATGATGTCTTTAAGAGTTTTCATCGGAGAATCCGGGCCTAGAGCTGCGAGGTACGCATTCAGGTCGGCCTTGAGTTCGTACATAAAGACCAGCAGTTCGCTTTCATCGAATTTGCCCAGAGTCTCAATGTCTGCCGGATCAATGAGCGTGGCCCCTTGCCTTTTCATAGCATCGAGAGATTGTTCCATTAGGGCATCGACGGCATCGTTGAATCCGAAGTACTTTCTCGCCACGCCAATGCGGGCTCCTTTAAGGCCGTTGGGATCGCAGAACCGGGCGTAGTCGGTAAACGACTTTCCTTGGCTGCCGTTGGTGGCCGGGTCTCGAGGATCGACGCCGGTAAGCGCGCCCAGCACAATCGCGGCGTCGCGCACTGTCCGGCAGATGGGACCGGCGGTATCCTGGCTGTGAGAAATCGGAATGATGCCGCCTCGGCTGACCAGACCGACGGTAGGCTTGATACCGGCCACGCCATTCGACGAGGAAGGGCAGACGATCGACCCATCGGTCTCAGTGCCGATGGCGGCGGCACACAGATTCGCCGACACTCCCGCGCCAGAACCTGAGCTCGAGCCACATGGATTGCGATCTAGCGCGTAAGGATTTTTTGTGAGTCCACCGCGGCCGCTCCATCCGCTGGTTGAATGGCTGGAGCGGATATTGGCCCATTCACTCAGATTGGTTTTGCCCAGAATCACGGCACCGGCAGCACGCAGTTGTTGCGCGACGAAAGAATCTTTCGCCGGCTTGGAACCGACCAACGCGAGCGAGCCAGCCGTGGTCATCATTCGATCGGCGGTATCAATATTGTCTTTGATCAATACCGGAACGCCGTGCAGCGGCCCGCGCGCGCCTTTCGCTTTGCGTTCCTGGTCGAGTATCTCGGCGATCGATGCAGCGTCGGGGTTCAACTCGATGACGCTGTTGATCGAAGGGCCATGCTTGTCGATCTCGCCGATACGCGATGTGTATATTTCCACCAGCGAACTGGCAGTGTTCTTTCCGGATTTCATTCCATCTTGTAGATCGGAGATGGTGATTTCATCAAGTACGAAAGGCAGAATGTCGGGACTCTGGGGGGGCTGGGCGATCTCTCGTGCGGCTGCCAGCGCAGGATATTGATATTGCGAAGCCATGGTCGCAGCCGCGCCACCGAGAGCGGCAGTCTTCAGGAATGAGCGGCGGCTGGCGCCACTCGGATTATCGCTCCTTGCTCGATCCATAAGTCAGAATCCTCTTACGTTGGAAGATGAAAATGATTAGCGAACATAGTAATTCACCGGGAGGGAACTTGCTGCGCGGACAGGTAATGCGAGAGTTAGGCCCCCTTGCTGCCGAGTCGCGGCTTGCTCGCTGTGGCGATAACTTTCGTCGGCGGCTTGACAACCGCGGCCCAGAAGATTGGGATGGTCGTCTTATGGATTGTAGGCCTGGTCCGGAAACCATATGCCATCGAAGAGATCCGCTTGCCCGGCCACGGTGCAATGCTGCACTTGCACGCTGTCGAGAAAGCAGTGCTTAATATGAGGAGCGCCCCAATCCCCGCACCAGATCAACCCGCTGCTTTGGGCGAGCTGCCCCAGAAAAGCGAAATCGCCCTTCCAACGAAGGCTCCCCATTCACGACGCGAACAATGTCACAAGCCAAGCCATAATGGTGAACTCCAACTGCGCGAAGTTTTGTGGCACCCTGGTCAAACAGCTCCCGCTGGCGATGCTGGCTGCGATAGGTTTCGTAGACCATGAGTTTGATTCCCATGCGGTGGGCGGCTGAGATAATCGTTGCTACCAGTTGCCGGGTCCCGGGCTAAAGTAGCTCAGGATCGTTGACGCGCTTTACCGAGCTGAAACGCTCGCCCTGCGATATTACGTCGGTATAGAAATCTCCCAAGGCCAATTTACCTCCTGGGCAATCAGGGGGCGGGAGAGTTGACTGTCCGGTGGTATGGTAGCCGCTTTTTATCCTCCGGAAGCGATGTTTTCGCCATGTGCAGGATTTTGTGTGCAATTTTGGCCCATCGTGTATAATTAGTTTTAGCTAAGTTTGACTCACAAGCAATTGAAGGACGGTATCGCCAACCAGCGTCACCCCTCCACTAGCAGAGAATCTTCCTCAGCACATTTCAAGAAACAGGAATAGGAACTATCAATGGCAGAACAAGGAACAGTAAAGTGGTTTAACGACGCCAAGGGCTATGGCTTTATCAGCCGACAGAATGGCGAAGACGTTTTCGTGCATTTCTCCGCGATTCAGGCTGGCGGCTTCCGCAGCCTGCAAGAAGGCCAAACCGTGCAGTTTGACGTGACCAAGGGCCCCAAGGGCTGGCAAGCGGAGAACGTTCAGGCCGTCTAGCGACCGCTTTCGAAGTTACTACCAAATACCCGAAATCTGAGAGGATTTCGGGTATTTTCGTTTGATACGGCAATTCTTGGACGTGAGCGCGATCTTTAACCCAGCTGGCGCGCCTGCTGCACCATCTCAACCAGAACTTGTCGCGCTTCCTTGGGATTTGTGACCTCGCGCGGGAAGGCTATGCGTGCGCCTTTCATGCCTTCCGCAGTTTTGAGGCGCACGTGGAAACCAAGGCGATCCACTGCCGTCATAGCTGCTTCTTTCGACTCGATGCCTGCGAAGGCACGGGAGATCAAGACCAGCGCATCTTCATGGTCATGATTCATGTGCTCGATGATCGCTGATGCCGAATCCGACAACGGGTCAGGTTGAGCTTGATCGTAGTCCGACGCTTTCGTCCACCCCATAACGCCAAAACCTCCTACGTAGTAAACGTCGAGCACATCCAGACAATAGAAAGAGAAATCGTCGAAGTCTACCCAGTATTTGCTGTTGGCGTGGCGTTCCAGGTAGAGACGACGGGCGTCGGCCACTTCCGGTTCGGATATATTTTGAACGTTTCCCAGCAGTGTGACCCGCGACGCGCCCAGCGGATCGCCGTCTCCGGCAGGTTGTGTAACCAGCAAACTGGCACGCGGATCGGATTGCAGATTTTGCGTGTGCATCGCCATTGTGCTGATGAGGAAAATCGGACGTCCGCGCTCATCCAGGCCGTAGGGCATCACTGATCCGAAAGGAAATCCTGGCTGCTTGCGCGAGATTGTGGAGAGGCTCCCAATGCGCCCCAGGTGGACGAGCGTGCGCGCCCGTTCCGCAAACGAAGGCTCGGGAACAGCTGGCTGACTGCTGGCGACGGCAGAGCTGCCGTGGCTTCGATTGGAGGAAGATGACATCGCGATCTCTCAGCCAGTCTAAACGAATCCAAGATTTTGCGCGTCTACAGCGCGGATGCATCGTATGCATACAGCGCGTATGCAATCACTTGCACACTCGACATATAAGGAAATGCTTCTCGGGCGCTTCCTTGATGGTGTCAAGCGTCCCTTAGTACCTTTTTATCGCTTTCGCTTGAAGTTCCGTATGGAAATGATCCGCGGCGCACTTTCTGGAAAGAAGAGCGCTAGCGAGCGGTAGAGGAGCCTGGGAAGTTGGCTATCAGTTTTCGAAGGCACGATCCTAGCGGATTAGCGCCTTGTCGCTGACGCGATGCATTCCCATTTTTCCGGTGGCGCTCCGCCTTCTCAATGATGTGAACCTGAGTGTGCGCAAACCTTCCCAAAAACAACTCGCTGGCAAGATAGATTCTGTGGTGAGCTAATGACCCAGTTTGTGATGACGCTTATTCCGGTTGGCGAACATGACCCCGAGGGAAAGACCTAGCAGAGCTCCGAAAAACGCCGCAGTGAGCATGGCACCGGCGGACGAATGATCGTTACCCGGGCCAAAGCGGGCAAACAGGAACGAAATGTACGCGATGGACCCAGTCCAAAAAGCGAGCCTGAGATACATAGTAGCGACCTAGGAGGAATCTTATCACGAGCTCTTTGTGATCGACACAGATTCCTTAGTAACCCAGAAATTGCGGGGACTCCAATTTCTTAATCTCCGCCCAGATTGCTCAGGCGGTGGTCTTTCCGTTCGCCCTATTCACCAAAGAGTTATTGCTTGAGAATGTCCGGCCGCACGCCATCGGTTGCCCCCAGCCGGCCGGTTCGGCACATGGTGGTGCAATCGAATCCATAGGCCGCCCCACAAACGAGACAGACTTGGTAATCCTGGCCTTGCGTTCCAGTGTGTGGCCAAGAGAATTGATGGCGGCAAAACAGCTGCAAAAGTCGCGTCAACAATGGTGGAGTCATGCTGTCCTCTCTCCCCGGTTATTTAGGTGTGATCTTAGAGTACTGAACAATTCGCTGTCTCGTTGCGGTTTCTGGTTCATTCGGGCGCAGGCAGATGGACAGTGCATGGTCGCATTACCCGTGCGCAGTGCCTTTCGCTGGCTTGGGCAAATCGCTTTTTAGAGGTGGGCGCGGGAGCGCAAATACGCAGTCAGTCGTTGACCAGGGTGTGTAAGGTCGTCGGGACAATCAAGATTGTTTCCGGCGGCGTCGAGTTCTAGACTTTGGTTGGATTAAGCGTAACGCGATCCAGAGCGGGCGAGTGGTGTTTCCAAGACACATGTCCATGGCGTCCATTCACATCACGGAATCTTTGCTATGGCAGGCGCTAAGAGCCATTGCCCTACTGGCATCCATCGAATACGCTTAGTATTATCAGTAGATTACATAACATTCTCAATGTTTGTCCTTGAGCGGGAGTAGTTCAGCGGGTAGAACGCCAGCTTGCACATTTTCCACAGGGCGACCCATCATAATCAACAACTTACCGTATGACCCAACCTTATTCCGTCCACACCATTACTGCTGATACCGCACACGCGAAAGCGTCCGACGCGAAGAAACGGCGTTGGGGGAAGTTGGAGGGCACCTCAAGCCAACGGTAGCGCCATGGGGTCAAAAGACCCGGATCGGATATCGGGTCCACTCAAGACTAAGTTGTCGAACAGCAAGAGAATATGTCCCCGGCCGAACACTGCCAAGATCAACATCGACATGCAGATCAGTAACGTGGTTTTGGAGTTGCGCCACCCCCGTCGCGCGCAAAATCAGGTCACCCGCTTCTGTGAGTAGACCGATATCGTAAGGTCCATCTTTGCTGCCAATCGGAAGATCAAGAATCAGGTGCTTAGCGGTTCGAGGAATTGCCAAAGGTGCCTGGCCAACCTCAGATGGGCTCTGCCCGCGAGTTACTGAACGCTCACGGAGATCCAAAACCGCAATGTCGGTCCCTACTACCGAAGTTCGGGTTCTCACCCACAACCATCCTCCGACGGAGAAGAGCAAGATCGCAGCAACGGCTAGCCAAATCTGAACCCGGCGGCGCTGGCGGACCACCTTACGAAACTCCGTGAATTGTTGAAAGCACGGACTGCACGATCCGAGATGATCGAGCCAAGGCTCCGCCTCTGTGAGGGGCACTCTCCTTTCCGCTATGCCCTTGAGTAGGGTATCTCCCGGACAACCAATCCTCTCAGGATTCGGGAATTCTTTGGCCAAGCCTTGCCGGAGAATATCTAGGAAGTGCTTGTCCGCCGCGTTTGGATAGCGTTCGCCGCCCAGAAGGACTCCAGTCGCAACGACTGCAATCTGAAAAACAGCCCAAGTGTAACCGAAAGTCTCGCACAGAACACATTTGGAGATGCCGAAGTTAACCACGCCCGGACAGTCGTTCACGCAAGATTTTCATCCGGCGGCGAAAACGAAACATCACGTTGTCGCCAGAGACGCCCAGCGTTTTGCCAATGTCCTTCCACGAGTATCCGTACTCCCGCGCCACCCAAACTTTGCGGCTCCAGTCATCCATCCGCTCCACAATTTCCTGTGCGTGGATATCGCCTTCAATGGCGCGCTCTTGTACCGCCCGGCTCGCCGTGCTAAGAACCTCCAATTCCCGCGCAGAGGCAACTAAGTGAATCGTTTCTTCGCGGCGTCGTTCCTTTCTGAGAGCGCGACTAAAGCGATGGTAGAAAGTTCCGAGAAGATAAGCCTCCAGATCTCCGACCTCCCTACGCCTTCCGTTCATACGCGCGAATGTTTTCGAAACCGATAGCAGAACTCCCTCCCACACTTCAGTCGCCAGGCTTCCACTGTCAGCGTATCGGCCGTGTAATTGTTCGTTTCGGACGTGGGCCAGCGCCTTTGGCCAAGCGGAGCGAGCGGCGTTCACGAGCTCGCTATCGCTCCTCGGAGCTGAGGGCGATTGGGCATCTAAAAGGACCCATTCCGGACCGGGTTCGGCGGCTGGCATGCCAAGTACCTCATATCGACTGCTTCTCGGTACTGGCCAGAGGATTAGCGTAAGCGTGCCATCGGGCAAAAAGAGATGTCAAGAGCAGGGCAGCAGATGAGCCCAAAATATTTTCGCTAGGTTTAGTCCCCTCCAGGTTCCTTTTACCAGTAAGGAGCACCTGCGTTCGTTTCGGCGGCAAGATCTCTGACCGCCGCGATCTCAGCTGTTTGCCGGCCCGGCAGATATGCGGGGGTGAGATCTCGCGATGGACGGTTTCGATCCCAACAGAAAGAAAGCAAGCCAACCCTTTCGCTGGTTACCTCAGATAGACCAAGTCCTGGTCGTAGGGATGATGCATGGTCCCAACGGTACGCGCGAGGCCGTTAAGAAAGTGCGGCAACTCGCTCCAGAACTTGTTCCCGCCCAAGTCTGGCGTCGGATGCGGCTACTTCGGGAAAAGGGGTGCGCCCAACGTGTTTCACCAGTTGATTGGAGCGAAGACGTGATAGAGATTCTCAGGGATGGTTATCGAAGTGGCGGGCGGAAAAAGGCGGAAGCCATCAAAATCGTCAGGGCGCGTTATCCGGGACTCCCAGGGTACGTTGTGTCCAGTTTTGCGCGACGGCAAGGTTGGCTGCGCGGTGAACAGACCAAGAAGAGCAAGGGCCGCCGACCTTGGACCAAAGAGGAGGACCATGAACTCTTTGTGCGCGCCGGTTACGAGCCGGTCAAGTTGATTGCAAAAAAACTTCGCCGGTCGGAACAGTCAGTTCGCTTCAGGCTCAAAGGCCTTGCCATAAGCGCACGAAATACGGACGACTGGTCGTTACGCCGGCTGCAGCAGACCTTGCATGTAAGTTATCGTCGGTTGCGACATTTCGTCGGCAGCGGTTTCCTGAGAGTGCGCGACCCGCGGGTGTCCACCGTCACCTTACTGCACTTTTTGCAGAAATTTGGATCGACGCTGCAACCCACGAAACAAGACATTACGGTAGGCCTATCGAAAGAAGCAGGACACTCATGGGGACGCGTAGCGGAACTTCTGGGTGTCACGATCGCCAAAATTGGGGAATGGATCGCCAACGGAGCCCTCAAAGTAGTGGACGCTTCCGTCACCGACCGAGCCTTCGAGGCTTTTTGCCGGCAGCATACCTCAGAACTGAACCTAAAACTCATGGATCCGGATGTCGCGCAGTGGTTGATCGAGGAGTATGGGGTGCAAATAACCCCGCCGCAGCCAATTAGCCCGAGGACGTTTTTCCAAAAGCAGGCGCTTATCGTCAGATCATGTCCAAAGTGCAGACGTCAGATTCGAGGCAACGTTTATTTCGGCCATGTTCCTGCCTGTCGCAAAGCAACGTTGCATGGCGACGCAGCACGCTCAGAAGTTGTTCAGCAAGCAGGTTGAGGTTCTAGCTTCTAGCGAGTCAGAATCCCTCAGGTGTCGTTTTTCAATCATGATTGCAAGGATTTGATTCGTTAGCTTCAGAGCGAACTCTATTACCTGCTGGTGCGAAGGCCCATGCGGGTGTCACCACCCTTGTTGCTCTCAGTTGAGAAAACAACTATTGCGATTTGAGCCGCCTGAACTGAAAAGAACTTACGCCCCGTCTCACGTGCCTTTGTCCTTCGGCAGGAGTTGCTTACATAGTTCTCTCGCATCATGCATCCATAGCGAGTTTGTTGTCCGAATGGCTGCCATCTGTCCGAACTGATCCTCCAACAACGACAAGTCGACCCGAAGCCGTTGGACTTCGTAAGTGAGTGAGGTTAGTTTTGCGCCACGAGCAGTCGATTTGAGCTGTTTCTGGAAGCGCAAATGCTAAGTTGGTCCGATGTTCATCTGATACGCCGATCCCAGTTCCTTCTTCGACGGATGTGGGATCGGAAATCAGCCGCTCTTCTCGCTCTATTACTTGTAACGCCTCTCGCTGCGCTCGCACAGGGGTCGCCTTTTGACACTGGCTTCAATGCCATTCAAGCCCTTTTCACCGGAACGATTGCAAAGGTCGCCAGTCCGGTCGCCGTCGTGATCGGTGGCTACGGCTTTGCGCATGGTGAACCAGGCGCAAAGAAGGTGTTGGCCGGAGTTGCCGCCGGGACCGGCGTAGCCGTCCTGGCTGTGAATGTCCTGAGTTGGCTGTGGGGCACGGCGATTGCTCGCCTCTTCCGCGATCCCGAGGGTGCGGTTGGCGAACTCAAATCGCAGTTCGCCAACGACAGCATGAAGACACTACTGCTCACGCACATCGAGCGCGAGCTTCAACGGCTCGACCAGCACGTGCAGGGATTCACCCGCCAACCCGCGGATTTCATGCGAATCGAGGTCTTAAATCAGCAGGGACAGTTCACGTTTTTCCGCCGGTTGCTGAATTATGACGATTGGCGGATTTCTGGCGGGCCGCAGTCCACGCAGTTTCTCGACTATCAGGTGGTCAATTTCGACATTGAAGCAGAGCGCGATCAACTGCGGGCTGGCGACCACATCGTCCGTGTGCTGACGATGAAAGAAGCCATTACCGAGACGCGGCCGTTTGTGTTGGACGCGCTGCTAAAGATCCCGGCCAATTTCTATGTCGTTACAGAGTGGACGCCGCTGCTCGCGGACAGAGCCCACAAAGAAGTCAACAAAGGGCGCCGGCACTTCAATATGTCCAAGACAGGGTTTGTGTCTCAGATGGGAAACGACGCCACGCAGACGAACCCACGGGATGTGCTGGTGGACGAGTCCAAGCAGGCCGACATCGAAAATCTTGGCGATTGCCTGCGCGCTCTGGGTGACGGCCAATCGCTTGGGAATTTCTCGCTCACGATTGTATGGTATGGCGGGTCACCAACGGAGCTCGATCAACTTGTAGCGGAGTTCACTGGCATCTTCACCAACGCGGACGGCAATCTGTTTACGGAAACCTACAATCAGCTGAACGCATATTTCGCCACCGTACCGAGTAACTATGCGTTCCAGCTCCGCCAACTCTACCTGCTGGACACGAACTACGCCGACCTGTCTTTTCTGTTTACGGTCCTTCCCGGCGAGAAG
>Ga0209333_1001735_pt1 | contig 10171 bp, 26 predicted proteins | sample BlaSpr_A8_OM2_O3_FD_187982 | JGI IMG/M metagenome (GOLD analysis project Ga0209333, IMG submission 187982) | Forest soil microbial communities from Thunder Bay, Ontario, Canada - Black Spruce, Ontario site 2_A8_OM2_O3 (SPAdes) (version 2) | ecosystem: Environmental > Terrestrial > Soil > Boreal...
CTTGACGACAGCGGCGGTAAGCTTTTCCGTCATGCGCTTACCTTGCTCCCCATCTTCACTGCCCGCAGCGCGGGACGGTTCAGGTAGCTCTCGGCACACTCAGCGCACACGTGCTCGTGCACGTGCATCTCGCGTGTCTCCGGGTAGGAGTAGGTGATGCAGGTCGTTGCCGTGTTCGGACACGCGATCGTCGCGCACCTGTTCGCCATGGTGTTACCTCACTTCGCTAGCGGCCGGTCTTCGACTCCGTACGTCTCGACTAGCCATGTGTTGAACGCGCTGTATGTAGCAACGCTGGTCCGGTGGTTTGTTCCCATGTACTCATTGGCAATCGCCCGTGCCGAACGCCCGCGCCGCTTGAAGCCCTTTGTCTCCAGCTTGAGCGCGCTGCGCAGTGCCAGCATCGATGCGATGCGTACCCGCTCCGGCCCGCTGATCACGACTGGCTCGTCTGTCATCGCCCGTCTCCTCCCCTGATCATTTCCTTTAGCAGCTCCTCTAGCTGCTCCTCGTAGAAGCTTCTTGCCGTACGCTGCCTCGGAACGGGCTGTTCCCGTGCTTCAACGCGCGCCAGCACTTCATCGGACATCTGCACGATGGCCGGATCGCCCATCTTCACAGCGAATGCCCTCCCGGCCGCGTACGCCGGCGGTTCCGTGTACTCACCCTGCTTGTGGGCGAATTCATGCGCCAGTATGTACGCCAGGTAGCGAACAGTATCTACGTGGTTGCCCTCTGCGTCGTGGTTGACGTTAGCCCTGTTGATCCAGGTCTTGCCCCGTAGCACGGGCGGAACCTCGGGCGTGTTCACTACCGTTATCGCGTTGGCGTGCGCCAGCCCGCTCATGATCATGGCATACGTTCCGAACGGGACGCGCTCTCGCAGCTTGTCCAGGTCGCCGGGCGCGTCCACTACGGTCACGGTCCAGTCGGTTGCCTGTACCTGCCTGAACAGGTCCGGGTCTGTGCCTGCTATCACTGACAGCGCGGGTTGCAGCCATCGCGTGTCGTTAGTCCTGATGCTCATGCGTTACTCGCTCTCGTTACTGTCCGCGATCACCTGAAACGGTGACGGCACCTCTTCTGACTCGTTACTGTCATCGAACTGGAACACCAGCCCGTCGTCTATCAGGCGTTGCGCCATCCTGCCGTAGTGCCCTTGAAGGTTCCAGGCCATGCCGTTGTCTACTAGCGACTGGAACAGCCTGACGGTGTCTTCCCGGCTCAGGTCGCCTTGCTCGTATGCTATGATCTGGTCTAGCTGGTCCATTTACTTTCCCTTTCCCGTTCCCAGAACTAGATTCCACAGTGCATCGAAAGCTAGTTCATCCCCAACGGTTTGCTTCTCGCTGGTCGGCTGCACGTCTACCATGCGCCTTTCCAGGTAGCGCAGTGCCTGTGCAGGCGTCATGTCTGCCATTACCACCACATCTCCGATCGGTTGCCTAGCCCGTGCTCAGCGGCGTACTCGTCAGCCTCGTTAAGCGTGCGGGCGTACACCGTGCCAAGCGGGTACATCCACGCGTGATAGGGAAGCTCGTACTGCCCGCTTTCCGGTAGGTACATGCTGTCATCGGTGCTTGTCATGTTAACTCCGTTTGCGTAATGGCCAGGTGCTGGCCGGGGAATATCAGGTTAGGATTGCCGCCTACCGTGTGCAGGTTAGCGTGGTAGAGATTCACCCACCCCCCTTTAACGTGGAAGTGGACGGCGATTGCCCACAGTGTGTCACCCGCTCTAACAACGTAGACCGTGACCTTATTCCGGAGGTGCACTACAGCGTGCACGTGCGGGTGTGCCGTAGGTACCTCCGCATGAGGCGCGGCTGCGTGCGCTGGCGCGCTGATCGCAGGCTGGTCGCCGGCGTGCGGTATGATGGCGGCGAATTCTGCCATGAAAGGCAGTAGCACTAGGAATCCCATAAAGACCAGGACTGCCTTGGTGCGCGGACTGTACTTGCGTTGCATGGTTACCCCTCATGCCGGTATGTGTACTGCTAGGTTTGCCCTAGTTGCCGCGCTTCTCGCTAACGGCATATGGCGGGCGGTTACTCGGCGGCCGAGACGTGCTCAACAGACGCCAGCAGCGTTTTCGCGCACGCTGCGTTATCGGGCATCCAGACCGCGCCGTCCTTGGTATCGAGCACGCGGCCTAGCCGGATATCACGCGCGCCTCCGTGACTGCCTGCGGTTACGTATACCTCGAATGCGTCTGTGTCTTTGTTGTCACTGTTCAGGTACTCACGCGGCGTGACCTTAACGCCGGCGTTCCACCCGCGCACGTGGACACCGTAACCGGGCGCGATTCCCGCGCCGTAGCTCTTGCCGTTCTTGCTGGTGTACGACATCCAGAAACGGAATTTCATGATTCCCCTTACCAGTGATCTAGCGCGTGCTCTACGCGCTCCGGGTCATTGCTCTCCAGATCGTCTATCTCGATAGACGTAGACTTCCACAGTGCCCACATGACTAGCGCCGCGCCGACCAGGCTGCCCGCTATGATCAGTGCTGTGATCATGATGCGTTCTCCTGTAGGTACTTGTTGTCTTTCTCCTCCTGCGGTAGCAGTAGAACATCAGCCGAGTAGGAGTAGTTGATATCGACGTGCGAGCCGAACAAGATCCAGCGTAGCCACTTCACATTTGCTCCCTGAAATCTGCCATGGCCTTAGTCAGCACATGGAATTCTTCGCTGTCTACCGCGTAATTGCAGTTCGCCCGTGCCAGTAGCACGTACAGTTCGCGTAGCTCAGCCTTGCTGTACTCTTCTGCCCCTTGCAAGGGGTCATTCTCTAGCGCGTCGTCCATCGCCTTAGACAGCAGCACGTACTCAGCGCTGTCAGTTGCGTAGTTACCGCGCGACCGTCCTAGCGTCTCCCAGAGAAGCGCGCTCTCGTCCGTGTCGTAGATTTGCAGGACACCTAGCGGCATTACCTAAGCCTCCTTCTGGCGTGAACCGCGTCGATTACGGTCGTTACGACCATGAACACGAACAGGAACACGCCTGCCGTAGCCGCGAATGCGGCTAGCGCCATCAGGTAGTCAGTCACTGGTTTACCCCGCTTTCCAGGTAGATGGAGACGGCCGGCAACCGTACTTCGCCCCAATCAACGTCAACAGACACAGGACGTGCGGGCAGGTTAAGCCGTGCCATGAATTCTTCTAGCGACATTGTGACCTGCATGTTACTCCTCGTACTCTTCCAGGGTGCGCGCCGTGTCTTCCGACAGTTGCGCAATGGGCCACGACCCAAGCTCGCGCCCGAACTTGGTGCCGGCTTCGAACGCCGTTGGTTCGTCTGCCGCCTGGTCACGGTGCGTGAATTCGTGCACTAGCACGTCAGCCGTGAAGTCTTCCACGGATACGCCTAGCTTTCCCGCCCGGTAGATGATGTCGGGGCGGTTAAGGAACGTGGACAGCCTGAGGTCGTCCGGCGCATCCGCCGAGTCAGCATCTAGCGTTATGCCGTATGACACGGGAAGGCTTTGCATGATGCTAGCCCACCATAGCGGGCCGTCACTGTTCAGAACCCATTTGATGTCGTCTGGCCCGTCAACCACGTGGACAGGCCAGTACTCAGCCTGCATCTTGTCGTACGTGGCCGGCTCAACTCGCTTGACCACGTCAAGCGCCGGCGCGAGCCACTGTTCGTCTTGCGAATTCATCTGCATGGTGTGATTTCCCTTCACACGGGTATCGGTTCGCGCGGTAGGCGCGTGGCCAAGGCCGGTAGCAGCATGCTGCCACACGGCCCGACCATGCCCCCTAACGGGCTAGAATCCCAGGTCTTCCATGTCGTGGAGAGCGGCCTTCTCAGCCCTTACGAGACTGTCCAGCGACTCCCCGAGATACTCAGCGAGGTGCCCGCGACAGAGCTTCTCACCCGCGTGAATCGCGTCAAAGGGTTCGAACGAACTGTCTTCATCGGCGCACCATGCGCAGTCGGAACTGTCGCCTGCGTAACGCCAGTCCGGTTTGCTCCACTGGTAGGTTCCAGGGGCCGGCGTTTCGACGTGATAGAGACTGGTCACGGACGGTCATCCCATCCTGGCACCTGATCCACGTACTCCTGCGGAAGCGAATCGCGCGGATCGGCTTGACGTGGCACGTACAGTGACGCATTGGCGTCAAGCATGCGCGCGAACCATGGGTGCCTGTCGTATTCCCGCCCGATGAACCAGACCAGGAACACGACGGACGCGGGGATGCCCAGACCTAGGGCGATGACCAGTAGGAATGAAACCATGGTGGTGTTCTCCGTTCTGTGTCTCGGTTGCCCGGCCGCGTCTCAGTACTTCTTGATGTAGGCATACACCGTCAGCAGCGCATCCGGCGCGGTGATGGCGAGAACCTCGTACTTGAGGAAGAAAGCGGGCAGGAGGTGCATGCCGTAGAGGGTGGGAACCGCAAGTTCCATGATCAGGACGACGACCAGGATAAGGATGCGGTTACGGTTACGCCGGTTCGCGCGGATGTCTTCCGCTGCCTGCCGCGCCTCGATTCGCCCGTCAACGATCTGCATCAGGCGGTTGTCGAAGACACCCGATGACGCGTCATCCGTCTTGGAATCCTGCGAGAAGGTGGTGGTCTTGCCGTGAACGTGCTCGTTCACGTGGCGTTCGGTGTCCACGTGCCGAACGTAGTCAGCCGGCACGCCGTTAAGCGCGTCCGACTCCTGCACGGGTGCGTCTGCCTGCGCTGGGACGACGGCGAGCGGGTTGGACTGCTTGCTTTCAGCCATGATGTGATCCTTTCAAGATCCCTTGAGGGTGGCTGGTCTTGTGACTGTCCAGGGTGGCGATGTTGGGTGCTTTCAGATCCAACTACCCGGAGTACTCCGCAGCACGTGACGCCTGGCCACGCCGGTAATCGCCTAGAACGGAGTCAAGTTCTTTACCCTGGATGCCTGTATTCACTTGTAGCCGCGCCACGTACACGCGTGGATGGGAACATGTTGACAGACATGCTCCCAAGCATGCATATAGGTTTCACACACTCAGAGGACTAGGGTATAGCGCATCACCTCCTAACAAGCAGGAATGGCGCGATCGCGCATATCATCCATGCTCCGATGTTAATTAGCAGGACAGTCATGTCTCGCCGTTTACTTGATGTTCACTGTTTTGGTGAGTTTGTGAAATCTCACCATGATGGCGACGCCGGCCGGCCTGTCATCTTTGTTGACGTACCGCCCGTCATCAGGGGAGAACATATTCGAGATGCGGAAGTCCTTACCCGCGTCCCAAGCCTCACGTACGGCTTTCGCTGTCGCGTAGTCACGCCCGTACGCAGGCACTACGGTGAGAGATGTCATAACGAAGTCCCTTTAGTGTTTGCGGGAACGCCGGTAGTATTCCCGTACCGAACTGAACCATGAGATCATGAGAAGCGCGAAATACGCGGCTAGCGGTATAACTATGAACATGTTCACTTGGGATCACTTCCTTAGAGGTTTGAGGCTAGCACTAGGGCTAGCGTGGTCAGCAGGATGATTGCCCATACGCAGGCAGTAAAGATGTTCGCCCCGCGCATAGGGTTGTCCCTGTTGAACATCAGATCGGGAATGGCCGGTCGCGCGGGATGACCTGCATCACCTGCGGAGGTGCGCAAAGCTCTGCTATCACCTCTGCGAGGATCGATTGCGCGTCTGCGAGGTTGTCACGTGCAACGCTGGCGTTTGCGTTGCCAGTCGCGCGGTAGATCCTGCCGTTGGCCGTGTGCAGCCTAGCGGCTAGTTCGTGGCGCGTCATGACGCGTTGCGGCGGTTGGCTGCGATCTTGCGGCACATGTGCGCCTGCCATGCGACTAGCACGACAATGGCAATGACCATGAGAAGCGGGTACAGCATGTGTGATTTCCCTTCACACTCGGTATCGGTTGCTAGGTTGCCCTAGTCACGCTGCATCTGGCATCACGTGTACGGCGGGCGGTTAGATACAGGCTGCTCTGTTAGCGGGCATGGGTGCCCACGCGATGACATCCACCGTGGAGTCGTCGGGCACGTCGAAGCGGCCTAGTGTCGTCCACAGCGTGACGAATCCGCCGGGCGTGAACTCGTCTCTGCTCTTGCGTTCCAGCGTGGCAGCTTCCACGGGATGGCGACGGTCGTCGCTGTAGATGCCGATAACGTCGCCTTCCCTCAGCAGCTCCGTACGTGCGGGGTTGGCGAGGATAACGTCGCTCATGCTCTGTCCCACCTAAAGCGCACGTTCCGCAGTGCCGGGTAGCCGGCATGGAACTTGTGGCCCCACGTGACGCGCATGAGTCCGCCACGCCGGCTAGCGAGACGTATCATGCCTGCGATCATGACAATGACCAGCACAGACGCGCCGATCATGCACCACAGCAGAAGTGTGATCATGAGTCGTTATCCTCTGGATCGTCATCGGGTTGCGGGTAGTGCCAGCCGAATTCGACGTTGTCATCGGGTTGCGGGTAGCGCCGGTAGAACGGGTTGGGGTTGCCAGGATGGTCCCACGTGGCGTGCTCGTGGTTGTTACGCAGGAACGTTCCCGTGTCTTCCCACTTGCCCGCTTCTTCGTTGAAGAAGATTCCGCCCGACAAGTCGGCATCATCCACGGTTTCGCCGACGGCGTAGCGTCTGCCCGACGGGGCAACCCACGCGTCATCGGGCACCGTGGGCGGCGCTACGGACTTGACTGGCGTGTCATCGGTGACGCGTTCGTGCATCATCCATTCGCGGGGTGTCGCGTGCGACCACGCGGGGAACGCAGGCACGTTTTCGCCGTGGTAGGACGCGGCCAGAATGCCGTAGAACTCGGATTCGAAATCATGCATGGGGATAGCTCCATCCCATCGTTGCGTAAATCTTGGCTAGTGAGTCGGTAGGACGCGGCCGGTCAGACTTGAGCGGCCAGCGGTGATGCACGGTCCAGAATTCAAGGCACCATACGCAGTGAGTCATGTCGGGAAGGTCTGACATCTTGTGGCAGTTGTGGCAGTAGTGCTGTGGCACCGTGGCCTACTCTCCGTCTAGGTCACCGCGTGACGCTAGCTGTAGTCTTAGGCAAGAGTAGGCCACGTACACGCGCTGCAACACCTCTTGAGTACGCTCTGCACGTCTCAGAATGAGACTGGTCATGGCGCGTTTGAGGCTGGCCATGGCGCGTTACCAGATGTGCGTGAGCAGGGGCCGGTAGGGTGGTGACTGTGCGTCATCCGTCGCCGGTACGTCCTGCCACGTGCGGTAGATCACGTCGGTGCGCACGGTGCCGTTACGGCAGGCAGCGCACGGGTGATCGCTGTCGGGACCGGGGCACAGTTCGCCCGCGCATCCCGTCGATTTGACTTCCACGGGTACCGCCTTGTGAGTGTAGAGATCATCCGTCATGTGATGCCTCCTACTTGAGTGCTGCTGTCTCGATTGCGGCCATGGTCTTGGGAAGGTTCTGAACAGTGGCGGGTGACGGGGCACCGTGCCCGGTGATAGCGGACATGGCCATGGTGTAAAGAATCTCAAGGCCATGCGCCGAGTGAGCGGTATACCGCGCGTTTTTCCCGTGCGGTCTGGTGATGGTTAGGACAGTCATGATTCATCCTTTTCCGTGAGGGACGTTAGGGTTCGCAGGTTGTCAGCTAGCCACGTGCGGACACCATTTTCACCATCGGCGATCAGGGCAACCGCAATGTCCATAAGAGCAGCCTGGTAGCCGCTAGCGTAGTCGTTAGGCACTGTAGCCACGCTCTCTTGACCTGTAGTAACTGGAGATTCCGCCACGCGACAATTGCAGGTTGGTATTCTGTCGCGCGAACGTACCGCTAGGACGGTGCGGGCAGTTACCAGGATCGTGTGTTGGCGCGTTGCTGGTAACAGGCACGGAAGTCCTGTCTGTGTAGTGATGGGTTTCAGCGGCACGCACGGCGCGTGTCCGGTTACGAGTTGAGCGCATTGCATGTCCCTATCTTGTGACGTTGAACGGCATGTGCACGCGGAATCGCGGGCTGGTCTGTGTTGCGGTAGTGCAGGCATAGCGCAACAGAGCGTTACCTATGACATGCCGCTAAACCGAATGCCGCGTGAGTGTCGCGCGTGCACATGCCGTTAGCGTGCTCAGTAGGGTCTAAGCCTATTGCCTGCATCCATCACTGCATCGCTGACGTGCGGCCAGATTAAGCGACGTTTAGGCGCATTGGCTGTATCACGGTCTAGCCGTGAAAAGTGTACGCTGCCACGTGCGGACTCTAGTCCGTTGTCACTGACACAGTTTCGTGCATCTATCGCTGAGCACTGAAAAGGGACTTTCTCGGTTTACGTGCGAGAATTTCAAAAGCCACGCTTGAGATTGTGCTGTGGTGAAACGTCTGCCGACAGCAGGGTGCTAATCCTGCCGTTACCCGCGCGGTTTGCCTGTAACCCGTTCACAATGTCCGGTTGATCGCTAGGCAGCGTTCACAATGCCGGATTGATCGGGTGCGCGGGAATGTCGGTGCGTCCGACTCCCACAGCAGTGACGGATAGCTTAACGGGGCGTATCCGCGTGCCCCACGCTGTTGCACTTGCTAACTCTTGACTCAGGCTACATCCCTAACGTGTGCCGTGTGCGCTATCCGCCGACCGTGATCGGGGGCATTGCTGGCATTTGCTGACGGACATATCCCGTTTCCGGGTTTTGCGGTTCAGCAAAAGCGCTGCATACGGAGCTAGGTAACCGGACAAAGCTTTCAACTGCCATGGCAGTCAATCCGGCGCTAGCGACTCACACGCGACTCTTGGCCATTACGGTCATTACTTCCCGCGTGCAAAGCATGTCGATATCTCGCATGGCGACTAGTCCACTAGACCGTATGCCGGCGCATATGCCCCATGGGGCATACCATGCCGTTGACTACGGTCACACGTGCGAGCGTGCAAAGTTGTGGCAAGCTCACACCGATCACACGCGCATAGTGCGCGCTGCCGACCTCCCGTGTATCGCGGGGACCGATCGGTATGGAGTTGGCTTGCAAAAACGACATTACGGTACGCCAGCTCACGGCATGCAATTCGAATAACGGGCAGGTAACAGTGCAGGTCACAGCGGTATTTGCTAACCGGGCAATTCCGGCAATTCGGACATGGCGTGAATTTATTCGAACGAGTGATTCGGGCAAACCGTGACAAAACCGGGCAAAATTCCTTGAAACTTTCCGGTTTGCTATCTTGTGTCCTAGTTTGTCCCTGTTACCGGCAATGCGCGCGCGCGTATTTGAGCACGCACGCACGTGTGCACGTATGCGCCACGCGTTCGCTGGGATGGGCCGGGAAGGCATCAGACAGCCACGCTGACGGGCGTTCGGGGAATCCGGCGAGCTACCGCGCGGTTAGGCCGGATCGATGGCTTAGCGTCGCTCTGCGGGCCGCGCCCTGCTATATGCGGATATAGTGTGATATGTCCGTTTCCAAGCTAATTTGCCTGCATCGTGCCTGGTCAAGCAGGCAATGCCTCTGTACGGCTCACACAGCCAATCTGAGGCACTTTGAAGCGCCGGCGGGTGATATGACCAGGAGTCGTGTTCTGATCGATTTGGTACAAAACGGACACGTACATAATAGCAGGTCACAGCCTAAATTCGTGCGCTTCTCGATTAGACCATTCGTATATCGCGGTTCTGCGTACACTCATTCGAATACATGCCTTCACCTGCTGTGCTGTGTATGCAGACGTGCAATGGCCTAGTGGTGTGGTCTAGTGAATGCCAAGCCGTACATCCGTACGACCGTATGACTGATGACCGTACATGCGTACGTGCGGTGGTGTGCATTACCAGTCGTCCGTATGTACGTACGTATGTACTGCTAATGTCCGTATGTACGTATGACCATATGACTGATGACCAGTCATCCGTATGTACAGTGGTATGCACGACCAGTTGTACGTATGACCATACGACCATGCCTGTCTGTGTGCACGCTGTGCTGTGTGCTCATGCGGATGTGCGTACGTGCGGTCATGTGTACATGCGGATGATAGGTTGTATGTATGACCATACGAATTGCCAATCCACCATTACCACCATCCGTCATCCGCATGTCCATTCCACCTATCCACCAGTCGTACGCATGACCGTACAACCGTACAACCGTACGTTCGGACGTACGCATGACATTCCCCCGGTTGTACGGTCATACGGACATCAGGAGGACCGGTTTTTTAGACGTTTACCATTCCGGAC
>Ga0209333_1001736_pt1 | contig 10163 bp, 10 predicted proteins | sample BlaSpr_A8_OM2_O3_FD_187982 | JGI IMG/M metagenome (GOLD analysis project Ga0209333, IMG submission 187982) | Forest soil microbial communities from Thunder Bay, Ontario, Canada - Black Spruce, Ontario site 2_A8_OM2_O3 (SPAdes) (version 2) | ecosystem: Environmental > Terrestrial > Soil > Boreal...
CCATCTCCGGCGACCGTTTCATCACCGCATGATGGATGGGCCGATGCTCGTCACCATACGACATCGTCAAATCGGCAAGTTCCGGCCGCGCCTGGAGCATGGCCCGTACCTGCGCCAGATCGTCCGTGCGCACGGCATCGGCCAGCCGCTTGACCGTCACCCCGTCCACATACGCCTTGAGTTTGGGCCAGCTCTCATAACCATAGGCGCGAGCCAGCACGCGCTGGGCGTCGTTGAGGGCGAACGTTGCTCGATCGTGGCCGCGCTCGAAGCGGTGGATTTCCGCGACTGCGGCGGGGTCGCCGGCGCGATATTGCTCCAAGAGGTCCTTGGCCTGCTTACGCAACTGCTCCAGACGTGGCTGCTTGGGGAGGTGACGCGTTGGATAGGGATGTGGAGTGCTTCCGGACATGACGATCTCCTTTCGAATAGTTGCCCGGCGTCCGCGTGACGGGCGGAAAGAAGATACGTCTTGAAGTTGTCGAAATGCTGATGATCGGTAGGCTCAGCCCTTCCCGCGGACACGGCGGCGCCCGGCGCGCCAACGTTACTATAACGCGGAACTGGTAGTGTGCGCCAAGCCGACCGACGATGGCCGAACGCGAACGAATTCCGTACGGATTGCGGGCGGGGCTACGCCCGCGGATCGGCGGTCCGGCGCGCTAGGCTCCGGTCGGGGGTTCACCTCTGAGTGCCTCGAGGAGTGTCGGAAGCCTTCCGCCGATTATGCGAGACCGCTTTGCCTCGCAAGTTTCAAGGCTTCTAAGGCCGCGCCTCGTGCCCCGGCGGTGTCGCCATTCGGCATGACGTGGATGGGAATGTTGGCCTGCTCGGCCCGCTGGGTCGGCATCCCGACGCGGATTTCTGCCAGGAACCAGAGCTGGAATTCACGACTGGTTTCGAGGACACCGCCACCAATGATCAAGGCATCAGGGTCGAAGGTGTTCACCATTTCGTCGAAAAAGAGTCCCAGGGCATGGGCCTGAACCCGGAAAATCTCTTTGCTCATAGGATCGCTTTGCTCCGCGAGGCCGCGAACGAGTTTGGCCGCCTGATGCGATTCCAGCTTGGCCAACTCATGGCTCGGATATTGCTGCAGATAATACGGCAGGAGAGTCTTCTCGATCGCTGTTAGAGAGCAGAGCGACTCGAGGTCGCCGATTCGTCCACAGTTGCAGTGTGGCTTGATCCCGCCAATTCCGACGATACTTTGGTACGGAATCAACACATGGCCGAGTTCTCCTCCGAATCCGTTTTTGCCCTTCACGACATTGCCGTCGAGGATGATGCCTCCGCCGTTGCCCGTGCCGACGATGTCGGAAACCGATGTTTCGCGGCTGTTGGCTCCGAATATCGAATGGTGTCCCCAGAGCGCGGCTGCATTGGCATCATTCAAGTAGGACACGGGCATGCCGAGCTTGTGCGCCAGACCCTCGCGGATATCGAATCCCACCCACTGGGGATGCACAAAATTGGTTGAACCTCGCACACTGAGCTGGCCTGCGGCACTGGCCGGCCCCGGAGTGTCGAGCCCGATGGCGACTACGTCGCCAAGCGTAACACCCGCCAAGTCGGTGGCGATCTTGAGACCATCTGCGATCTGCTGGAGGCAGATTTCTGGTCCCTGCTTCGAGAGTGCCGGATGCTCGCATAAAGCCTCGATCAGAAACTGTTCTTCCCGGTTCACCAACGTATAGTTGATTGCGGTTCCGCCGAGATCGACTCCTGCCACTACTTGCACGGTTTTTCCTCTAATCTCCATTTTACGCCGCTTGGCTTGACACAATGGGCGTGACCAGCGCCCACTGGCGCGTAATCTGATAGGGAATCGAAATCATTCGAGCGGCACGAAGTCGTTCGTGAGGGACGTAGGGCTGGGCTTTGGCAAGCCGGGTCGGGTGTTGTGGATTAACCTTCAACTGCGTGGAACGCAAGATCACAAACGCGAGCGGGTTCTGAGCTCATGCAAGCGCTTGTCATCTTCGCCCTTGCGACTCCTCCATCATAAATTCTCGGCGCTGCTAGATCCCTATCCATAGTCCCTGCGCGACGGATGGGGTTGGGTTGAGTTCCAAGGCGGAGGTCTTCGAGACATCGGCCCCGAGTTGAGGGCCGAGTTTTGCCATGTCGTCGGTGAAGAGTGTGACCTGGTGACTGGCGCGGGAGATGGAGACATAGGCGAAACGCGAGTTGAGCAGGTCAGGGTGGACACTGGTATCGGCATGAACGAGGACGCGTTCGGCGGTGAGGCCCTGGGAGCTATGACTGGTGACGGCGTAGCCGTTGTCGAAATGTCGATGCTCGCTGGCGGGGAACTCAATCTGCCGGTTGTTGTCGAGGCGGGCGGTTACACGGCCATCGGGTGCAATCGACTCGATTAGTGCAAAGTCGCGATTGGCAACGCCCAGGGATTTGTCAGGCGCGGTGAACTGGATGCGGTCGCCTACGGATAGTTCACGTTCGCTCTCCCGGTAGACGCTGACGCCTGTAAGGCGGCGGGGATTGTAGGTCCCGAGCTCTCCGTTCGCTTTTTCGACAGTGAGTTGGTTTGCAGACGGGTTGATCGCGACGACCGATGCGTAGGCAGCAGCTTCGATTCCGATGGCTTTGCTGCCACGTGTGTAGCGGACTACGTCGTTGATCTCGTAGTGGTTTGCCCATGATCGTTCGGCTCCGGTCATGTCCTGACGCTGAACGAGAACGCGGAAAGTATGATCTTCCGGCGCAAGACTTCCATTGGCCTTCAACTCCTGGCGAACCGCGACGTTCAGCTCGTGCCGGGAAGCATCGTCGGGTGAGACGATGAGAGTGTTCGTGGGGGATTCGACGTAGCTCGTCGCGATAGCGCGGACGCGCTCTTCTCCGTTGGGAATTTCCTGCACACAACCCCGCTCTTGGAGCGCATCGAGTGCGGCGGAAACTTGGCCCGTAGCCAGGAGTTCGACGGTAGATTTTAGAGCCTGGTCGCGCTGGCGAACGATCGCATCGAGTCTCGCAGTGCACATTCCAGCTTCCTGCAGTTTCTCGAAAAGGCAGCCGGCTTCGGCGCCTTGATGCTGGCGGATATCGCCGATTAGAAGTACTTGGTCATGGGAACCAAGTCGCGCAAGGAACTCGCGCATCTGGTTGGGACTGGCAAGGCTTGATTCATCAATAAAGAAAAGCCGCTTCTGTTCGGGATTGTGTTCCCTGTTTTGTCCACGGGCGAGGAAGCCTTGCAAGGTTCCTGCCTCGATTCCGGCCTCATTGAGTTGGCGCGTAGCGCGGAAGGTCAGGGCGAAGCCCTCGGCTTGATAGCCCTCTGTTTCCGAAGCACCGCGGATAGCGGCGAGCGTGGCGGTCTTGCCCATGCCCGCGAAGCCTTGGATTCCTTGGACGCGGTCTGGCGCGCTCAGCACATCTTCGACCACAGTCTTTTGCGCCCGATTGAGATGTTCGTGCTGGTCGGCAACCGCGATTGCCCGCGGACGAGAAAGAACCGGTTCGACTTGGTATTGTCCCTCACGCATCCGCCGCAGAATCTCATGTTCTGTTTCGATGGTTTTCGCGGTAGTGAACTGACGGCCAGGAAGGCTCTGACGGCGCTCGACAATTTGAAATTCTCCGGAAGCGACGCGGGTATTGAAATTGGCGCGCAACTGGGAATAGGTGATCTCACCCATTCCTCGGCGAAGGCCATCTCGGATCAGGGCGCGTTCATCTACAACGGCTTCGCGCTCGAAGTTTTTGTCGCGGGAAAAAGTGAGAGATTCTCGAACCCGGTCCCACGAATTGACGGGCTCCTGCTGATATTGAGACCGTTCACGGGCCGCACGTACAACAGCATCCGCTTGCTGCCCAAAGTCTGCCGCCAGTTTGCGGTGCGCGTCCATCACTTCGCGCGGCGAACGAATCTCCTTGCGGTCACGCGTCGAGTACGCAGCGATTTCGGCGGCTTCCTTCCCGGAGTGCCCTGTGCGTTCGAGGTACTCGCGAATCTGTTGGCTGCGTGGACTGGATGCGTCGAGGTATTCCTGGGTGTAGCCCTTGATCTCCGGGGCGCCGCTCCGCCCTGCTGTAATTTCGTAACCGAGTTGGCGGACCCTATAGGTCAGCTCCGATTGATAGATCGCCGTAGCAAATTGCTGCGATCGAAACAGTCCTCGTTCCCGCAGGGCACGCGTTTCTCCGTTGGCTCGCTCGGTCACATTGAAGATCACAACGTGTGTATGAAGATGGGGCGCGGCATAGCCATTGACTGGGCGGGCCGTATCGTGTTCAAACTTGGCGGCTACAAACTTCCCTGTCGTTTCCGGGTGACGATTGCGGGCTTGCGTGTAGTGTTCGAGTTGGTCCAGGGCTACGCGGACGCTCTCCCGGTGGGCTTCGCGGACACGCTCATCGCCGCCGACTAACGCAGTAAGCGATACAGATTTGGGTGCCGAGAAGGTCGCATCCCACCCCGCCCGGCGCGTCATCGGCTTGACCGTCTTGCCGTTGGCATCCCGATATTCATATGGGGGCCTTTGCCGTACAAGTTGCTCGCCCGTCCGTGGATGCTGGCCCTGGCTGAGTTTCGCGAAGTCCTCCGCAGAAACGGTCCCGGTAAGGCCGAACTGCTCGGCCAGCCGTCCTCGCCATTCGCCTGCGACGACACCGCTTCGCGACCAGTAGTTCTGCTCCTTCGCGGTGAACTCCGTCTGGTGGTAGGTCTGTGCCTTGCCAGCGGAGAGTGGTTTGGAAATGGTCAGCATCGGGACTACTATCCTCGAAGATTAAGGGGCTGTTGGCCGTCAATGTTCATGGGGATCGAGTAGCTTCGCGCGGCTTCCTGGCGCAATCGGAGCGACCCGCAGGGACAACTGCCGGGATGCTTATCCGCTGCAAGCGGGCTGTTGCCGAAGCTGAACCTGCAGTAAAGAAAAAGTCCTGGAAGAACGACCGCCATGAGAATCGCGCCATAGCTGTAAATCTGGCTGTGCGCAAAACTTAACGTGACTCAATCGCGATGTCCAACAACTTCTCGTCACTCTGTTATTCCTGGCAGGAATAACAGACGAACCTAGTGTCGTGACCAAGTAAATCGCGGCCCTCAGCGTGATATTTCGTGTAAAGAATTTTCTTCAGAAGACGATTTGGTTGGCAACGTCGGTTCGGAGACCGCCACCAGGAGGGTGTTTTATTTAGACGGCCCTCAGATGCCGTGGTGTCGCCGGACGCTGTCCATGTTTTCTCAAGCCTGCATCCAAGTGCCTGCCGATGAGGCAGATGAGTATGTCGGGTTCTGCTTCACTCCGGTTCTTCTGAAACTACCCTCCGCATCCGCCAAGTGATTTGCTAAATGAGATGTGAAGTGACAAATCGATTTGCCGCTGTCCGATATTCCCGGCAGGAATATCACGCGGACGAGAAGTTGTTGGACAGGACGACAGAAATGAATCAAATTGGCTGAGATCGCCCGTTCCGCGCGGCGCCGAGAAGGCCGAGCGACTGCGGTAGTTAAAATGAGGCTTTTATTTCGATGCCCAATCGAATTCCAATCAGCGAGCGCCCTTATTTGCTTCCCGAGGCAGCCGAGAAAAGGCACGGAAACACAGTTATTGGACCACAGTCGGACCACAGGCGGCGCTAGGTGACGAAGGAAACAGGAAGAGTGAAAGGAGTAGCGGCGCACCAATATGGTTGGCCGGCCTTTTTGACCCGGATCGGACCCAGATTTGGGGGTTCGTGGTATGGATCGGCTTGGTGCAATGTGCCAGAAAACGATGTGTACTTCTGACATGTGATTTATGGAACGCCTTACAGAAGCCATTCTCCAGGAAGGTAAACGCGCTGCCCGAAGGCGCACCGATCAGCGCCAAAATGCTACTGCATCTTGGCACGAGACCGGCTATCGACCAGTCGCTTTCGCGGCTTGCGCGGCGCGGCAAATTCCTGAGAGCCGGTCGTGGGGTATACGTTGCCCCTGTCAAAAGCCGCTTCGGGATTCACGCGCCATCCGTTCAGCGGCTTGTCGAGGAACTGTCCACCCAACGGGGGGAGACGATTGTTTCTTCCGGCGCGACTTCAGCCAATGCGCTTGGGCTGACGACACAAGTGCCGACACGGACGGTCTACTTAACCTCTGGCCGCAGTCGCAAGCTGATGTTGGGCAAACAGGTTGTGCATCTTCAGCACGTCCCGTCGTGGCAGCTTATGCTCGCCAAGGAGCCTGCTGGCGAGATCGTTCGGGCGCTTGTTTGGGCTGGACCGGAGCGCGCGCGAAAGGTACTGAAGGAGCTTGAAGGAAAGGTTCCCCGGTCGGAACTCCAGAAGATCAACCGACACATCTCGCTGTTTCCTGGCTGGATGGCAAACGCACTGAGCGAGAGTGCCATATATGCCTGAGAGCTTTTTCCATCTGAGAGCCAAAGAGAAGGCCGAAGCCCTTCGAGCAGCAGCTTCGGCCTCTGGCCGTTCTCCCCATTTGCTGGAGAAAGACATTTGGGTGGTGTGGGCGCTCTCGACTCTGTTTGAATCTCCATATGGTGCTCATCTCGTATTCAAAGGCGGCACTGCCCTCTCGAAGGCTTATCAGGCCATTCGTCGGTTGTTTGAGGACGTCCTATGACATCCGGGCACTCGCGCCCGGCCTTGTGAATGCAGACGCTTACCTAAAGGAAGGCCAATGTTTTCGAATACCAAAGAATACCAAAGATTGACAATCTTTGCTATTGGAGCTAAACTCGCGAAATAGGAGCATAATCCATGAACGTTTCTCTTACTACCGAGCTTGAGAAATTCGTGAGCGCCAAAGTGGAAACGGGCCGCTACAACTCCGCAAGCGAAGTGGTCAGGGAAGCGCTCCGGCTGCTTGAAGAGCACGACCACGCGCGTTCTGTCCAGCTTGCCGGGTTCAACCAGGAGCTCGGCCGGCGTCTGGACACGCTTGACCATGGCCGGCATGTCTCCCCGACGGATGCCCGCGCACGACTCAGGCGTAAGTCCGAGCAGCGTCGGAAGACCAGGGTGTGACGCAGTACATCCTGAGCGATGACGCCGATCGGGATCTGAATGCCATCTGGGACTATATCGCCGAGGATAATATTGACGCCGCCGATCATTGGATCGGCAGGCTGTTCGATGCGTTTGACGCCATCGGCGACACGCCTGGCATAGGCCATAAGCGTGAGGATTTGACCGCTTACCCAGTTCTGTTTTGGCCGGTGGGCTCTTACCTCGTCATCTATCGCGCCACATCGCGGCCCGTAGAGATTGTCCCAGGGTGCGCGCGATATTCCCGGCTTTCTGCACCACCGCTTTTCCCAGTGATTGATCGTTCCGTTATGTTTTTCTTCGAATTAAGCAATAAAACCGGTTGTTGCAGGAAATCTGACATCCCTGGATAGCTAGATAATCAGCTGAGCCTCGGCTATGTTCTGGCTGTCCGGGGAATGTCTGTCGGAAATGCGGCATCACAGACCAAGGCCGAGCACGTTGCAGCGCGGAAAAGGCGCAGCCATGGAAACAATAGACGCAGCTATTAGCTTAAGACGCAACCAAAATGTTGCTCCTACATTTTAATGTTGCGTCTATCTATATTTTAATGAGGTCTATATCCAAAGACGCAACCAAAAGGAGCCAGCTAGCCTTGCCCAAGCGAATCCCGGAAGATACCCTGACCGCAATCGAAGAGGGTTTTGCCGTGGATCAGTCCCGAGAGGTAACCGGCCAAAAATCAAAATAATTCATCCACTGGTCGTAATGGGTCGTTAACGTTTTTTCGAGAAACCCGACAGCCTGGCACATGGCCGCGTACAAGCTGGCATCATCGTCACCGAAGGTGACCCGTGAGGGAGCTGCCGGGATCGGATCTGCCATCAGAACGCGGTAGCGCAACCAACCTTGGCGAATCACGAAAACGGGCAGCACTGGCGCGCCCGAGACCTGCGAAAGCAGGAAAGGGCCAACGGGAAAGCTGGTGGGTTGGGAAAAAAACGGCACCTCGCGTGTGTGACGCTGATAAGTGCGGTCTCCCTGGATCGCCACGATCTCGTTTCGACGCAGGGCCTGTAAGAGTTCTAGCGTGGCCGGCACGCCGCCCTTGAGATCCACAGTTTTGAGCCGTTCGCTACTCATCAAATTCCGCAGAATGATCTCCGCTGGCTTGTTCTCGACCACCCGCGCTACATTGACCCGGCCGTACATTGCCAGCAACCGCGACGCGAATTCCCAATTGCCCACATGCGCCGTCCACACGATGAGCCCATTGCCTGCAGCAAGGCATTGGTCGATCTTGGCGACACCGCTTTCCGAGTCGACCAGCATACCCAACAGTTGCGCGTGTGTTGCCTGTGGGACAAAGCAATAAGAAACCATGAGGTCGCAGAAAGAATAGAAGACCCAATAGACTTTCCATTGCAGAGCGAGCCCGCGCTTGTTGGAGACCCGGCGCAGATTTGCGGTTACCGCCCGGCGTTCCGACTTCAACATGAGGAAGAAGATCAGCGCCGTCAGCGCCGCAACAGGAGGATGGAGAAAGCGCGGCAGCCTTGGCATGATGAAAAATATCATCCGCAGCGCGGTTGTGTTATGAAAACGATGCTCGTACCAGCGCGTCACTTTCCGCCTGTCGAAAGGAATGGTTTGCTAGTGTATTTGGACAACTTTTGCTTGAATAACGGGGAAGCGCACACGGGGGATTGTGAATTCAGGGTTTTGCTTCCGCCACTTTGGATTCGATGATCGCCGCTAAAGCGTTAATACTTTCAAGGTCTTTCTGGTTAAAGTTGGCCTGCACCAGCTTGATGTCGAAATGCCTTTCAATCTCCAGGACGAGTTGGAGGATGTCTATGGAATCGATTTCTAGTTCTCCGCCGAGCAACGGCTGATCGTCGCGGAGATCCTCGGGGGTCAAGTCGGTGATCCGGAAGCTCTTCAAGATAAGGGGCTTGAGTTGCTCCTTAACGCTAGCCATATCGTTGATTTGCAACCTCAGAGCATACCACAAAAGCTTAGCGGCAGAAGAAGCGCCCGAAGGGTTCGAGGGCGTTCTGAAAGTTGCTCTTCGTGTGACTTTGTGTACTTGATTTCCCTGCGTCGCCCCCTGCTAGAGCAGTCCCCCGTCCACAGCGATCACTTGCCCGGTGATGTAACTTGCCTGATCAGACCCTAGGAACGTCACCAGCGGAGCCACCTCTTCGGGCCTGCCAAAGCGCCCCAAGGGAATTTCGGAAAGCAATCGCTTCTCCTCTTTGTCAATGTATTTTGAGGACATGGGGCTCGGAATCACGCCCGGGCAAATGGCGTTCACCCGGATGTGAAATGCTCCTACTTCGCGAGAAAGTGCCTTGGTGAAAGCAATCATACCGCCTTTGGATGCCGAGTAATTGCACTGGCCGGCCTGGCCGCGAACTCCGGCGGGCGACCCGATATTGCAAATGGCTCCACTACCCCGGCGCATCATGCCTGGCAGGGCCAACCGTGAGCACAAGTACGTGCTGCGGAGATTGGTGTCGATCACTTCATCCCACTGCTCCTCCGACATAAAGGCCAACAGCACATCGCGGTTGATGCCGGCGTTGTTTACCAGGTAATCAACCGGACCAAATTGTTGTTCGATGCGATCGAACATAGGAGCAACACTCTCTTGGCGGGAGAGATCAGCTTCCACTGCCGACGCCTCCCCGCCAGCGGCGAGGATGCGCTCGACCACCACATCCGCGGACTCTTTCCCGTGAAGATAGTGCACGGCTACGCGGAAACCCGCGCTTCCAAGAGCTTGGGCAATGGCTGCTCCGATAATCCCCGATGCGCCTGTGACTAATGCGACCCTCCGATCAGTCATGCGATCACGCAGCCTTATTTCAGCCATATCCTCGAATTTAGTGCAACGGCTTGAAGATCAGAATATACACGGCCCAACGGGAGTTATAGCGCGCGATATTCCCGTCCAGCGCGTAGGAAACCGTGCCCTGCACCAACGTATTCATTGGGCCAGGGGTGTTGAAGTTAACCTCCAAGCCATCGAATTTTCTGAATTGAAGCGACTCATCCAGATTACGCGCGCGCGCATATGCGTACATCCCATCGACCTTCATGAAGTCCATCAAGTTGAAACCATAGTGCACGTTCGCCATGGCAATGGCGTCGAAAGAATCCGTGCCGGGGGGAATGCCGTGAAGACGCGGCGACGCGAGAAACGA
>Ga0209333_1001737_pt1 | contig 10163 bp, 14 predicted proteins | sample BlaSpr_A8_OM2_O3_FD_187982 | JGI IMG/M metagenome (GOLD analysis project Ga0209333, IMG submission 187982) | Forest soil microbial communities from Thunder Bay, Ontario, Canada - Black Spruce, Ontario site 2_A8_OM2_O3 (SPAdes) (version 2) | ecosystem: Environmental > Terrestrial > Soil > Boreal...
GCCGGAATGCCCGCGCTGCCAGTCCAAGCGGTCTTCGTTCCTCACGACCCGTCTTATGTGGAAATGTCTGGACTGCAAAAAGCAGTACTCGGTTAAGGTTGGGTCCATCTTTGAGGATAGCCCGCTCGGTCTGGACAAATGGCTTTGCGCCATGTGGATGATTGCCAACGATAAAAACGGCGTTTCCTCATACGAGGTCGCGCGTGGTATCGGCATCACCCAAAAGTCTGCATGGTTCATGCTACATCGGATTCGGGATGCCATGCGGACGGGTACCTTTGCCAAGCTCTCCGGGGAAGTCGAAGTTGACGAAACCTTCATCGGTGGGAAAGCGCGCAATATGCACGCGGGCCGGAGAGCACAAAAGATTCGTGGCCGTGGACCGGGAGACAAGGCGATAGCCTTCGGCATGGTTGAGCGGGGTGGAGAGGTTCGGACGGCCACGGTGGACACCCGGAAGCGCAAAGACCTTGCGCCAATCATCAAAGAAAACATTCAGGCTGGTTCCGCTATCTTCAGCGATGAACTTAAATCATACGAGACCCTGGAGGGAGATTTTCAGCACTCTGTCATCAACCACGCCGTGGAGTATGTGAATGGGAACGTCCACACAAACACGATGGAGAATTTCTGGAGCTTGCTGAAGCGTGGCCTGCATGGGACTTACATCAGCGTTGAGCCGTTTCACCTTTTCCGGTATCTTGATGAGCAAAGCTTTCGGTATAACAAGCGGCATGTGACTGACGCTGATCGGTTCGTTGAGCTTTGCTATAACGTGACTGGCCGGAGATTGACCTGGAATCAACTAACCGCTAAGGATGACAGTAGCCGCCCCGACAGGGACGGGGCAAGCGCAAGTCTACTATAAGAAGACAGTTATTACTATCTAATCCCGAACACAAAACTCAGCCCAAGCAGTACTACGCCCGCAATAGCAGTGTCGGATACCCTTCCGATTTTGTATCTAATCCGATCCAGGTCCAGCACTCTAATGTGATCGCACAGTACTACGCTATCTTGAAACTCGAACGTGCAGCCGATTTCTCTTATAATTTCTGTGGCTGGCAGGAACGTGCGATATGAGTTGGCTTTATGTATCCTGGTTGACATAGATACACCAACGGCAGTTCTCTTTCCTTTGTTTACTATGTCCCGCGAAACAATTATGTAGGGCCTTAAACCGGCTTGTTCTGATCCAGAAGCGACTAGCAGTGCTGCTTGCTCTGATTCAGAAGTGCTTGGCGGCTCGTATAGGTAGATACCGCCGTACTCAACTGTCAGCATTGTTTTATATAGCTTCGCTGAATTCTACTCGCATATCTAGCTTCGCTTCGTTAAGCAGGGCTTCTTCTTCTTCATCCCATTCGATAGGCGCTAACTCTATTTCTGGAATTGGAACGAATATGTCAACGAGCCGCTTGGTAAACCCATAAGCATTGACTGCTGAACGGAGACCGTCAATCACGAGGTCCAGCACCTCTGGGAACAGAGGCGTATCTTTTTGCATGGACGTGATAAGGCAGTTGACATGAAAGCGAGTCCTCACCGCGTGGTATATGAGATGCCACATCAAATCAGCCGCCTCCGGGGACGGCTTTACGTCGGTCTTGACGGCACCAGACAACTGGGAGGCTAGGTCGCTAATCTTTCGCAGCGTCCACACCGTGAATACGGCCTGATCTCTAACGGCAGGCCCAAACGCCTTGAGGCCGTTTTCCCTAAGATCGGCCTCTAACTCACAGAAGAACTCCCGGTTTAGTCGCTCAATCACATGCGGCGGAACGGCAATCTTAACCAAAGATGCGAAGGCAATGACAGCCTCCAGATACTTCGGAAATACTTCGTCTCTCGCGGCCTTGAACTCCAGCGCGGTGCGCTTCTGTATCGTGCACAGGACTAGATCCTCAAGCAACGTGAAGACATTCCGCATCAGTTCGCTGGCAGACGCGGACAAGCGCCTTTCAGGGCGCTCAGAGACACCAGGGAATGCCAGCATCTCCCCGACGCCAATCGCACGCCATTCTCTATAAAGCGCCAATGTTTCAGTCACTCAGGAGCACCCCTTTGACTTCTTGATTTGTGGTCCCCGCTTCGCAGCGCGCCGACCCTTGTTGGTCTGCTTATCGGCCTCTGACTTGGGAACCAGTATGATTTTGCGGGCGAAACCCTCGAATCGCTCGAACGGGGTAAGGGCAGGATTCTCCGGCCCCGGAACGTTTGCGATAAGGCGCGGGCGCACCCTCAGCGCTCCTCTGCGCGACAGGCGCGCACGGACAATTCTGCCAGTTTACTAGAGTTAGCGGTAGCCATTTTGAGCACCCCTAAAGCCAGCAGCGAATACGGAAGGACCTGGAGATTGCGTCCATCCGCCTGAATTTAAAGGCCTCACTGGAATGGGCACCCGTGGGAACAGTCGCCTTGCGGCGCAACCGCTGGTGCATCCAGCACTTTCATTTTCAACCACCGTTGGTTTAATTGTCAAGAAAATTCCGACAGGGCTGTCCGACATGTCGCTACGGTTATCGCGATGTCGGTTATTCACCCTAATACGATAGCACTACGTTTTGGGTGAGTTAAGTAAGTTTTTACCAAAATTAGCGCTGATCAGAGCCAGGCTACCGGGAACAAGCAGCGCACCGCCAATTCCTTGGAGACCCCTTGCAACAATAAGTTGCTGGATGTTGGGCGCGAGCCCGCACCAAGCCGAGGCTACGGAGAAGAGCGCGACGCCGGCGGCGAAGACTTTGCGGCGTCCGTATCGATCTCCCAAAGACCCACCAATAAGGAGCAGGGCCGCCAGGAAAAGTGCGTAAGACTCCACGACCCACTGAACGTCAGCCAGTGTCGCATGCAGGGCCAATTGCAGGGCCGGCAGCGCCACGTTCACGACGGTGCTGTCAATGAAGGCCATGCTGGTGCCGAGGATCGTCGCGGCCAGGATCCACGGGCCGTTCTTTGTTGCCGGCTGCGCGCAAGAACCGGCGAGAATCGCGGCTTCGTCGCAAGGAGGTCTGGCGATGATGGCCATAGTCCATTCTCCACCGGGAGATGGGAAGCGGAAGTCGTGTTGTAAGATCGATCGAATTCGGCGGACAGTCGCCCCTGAGCAAGACGCAATCCTGTGCAGGCGGCATCGAGCGCGAGACGGACCTTCCCGGTCTAGCACCGGGTGAGGAAGGGGGCACGCGCGGTTTGGAAGTGAAGCAGTCCGAGACAGGTATCATAGTTCATTGGAAGATTCGAATCATGATCCCTCTTTCCGTCCTGGATCTTTCGCCCATTTTGGAAGGCAGTGACGCCGCGCAGTCCTTTCGCAATACAGTCGATCTCGCGCAGCATGCCGAGAGACTGCGCTACCACCGTTACTGGCTGGCCGAGCACCACGGCATGCCGGGGATCGGCAGCGCCGCCACCGCTGTTTTGATCGCGCGTGTTGCTGCCGCCACGTCCACTATCCGCGTCGGCGCCGGGGGCATCATGCTGCCGAACCATGCCCCGCTAGTGATCGCGGAACAGTTTGGCACCCTGGAGTCGCTATTCCCTGGCCGAATCGATTTGGGCTTAGGGCGCGCACCTGGCACCGATCAGGCGACCGCCCAAGCACTCCGGCGGAACATGTCGTCCGATGTCGATCGATTCCCCCAGGATGTCGTTGAATTGCTGCACTACTTTCAACCCGCAAGAATAGGGCAGAGAGTTCGTTCGGTGCCAGGAGAGGGATTGAACGTGCCCATCTGGATTCTGGGGTCCAGCCTCTTTGGGGCCACGCTCGCAGCGGAATTAGGCTTGCCCTTCGCGTTCGCGTCTCATTTCGCTCCGTCACAATTGATGGCGGCGCTCGCGATCTATCGGGAACATTTTCAGCCATCCGCGCAGTTGGAACGCCCTTACGTCATGTTGGGGTTCAACGTTATCGCCGCCGACACCGATGCAGAAGCGCGTTTCCTCGCTTCGTCCGTGCAGCAGGCGTTCGTGAACTCGCGCAGCGGTCGGCCGTCGCGTCTGCAGCCACCCACACAGGACTACGAGCAGGGGCTTATGCCATATGAGAGCGCGATTATCGAGCAAGTGCTCACCTGCTCGGCGATCGGTTCTGCTCGGCCTGTTCGCGACGGCCTAGAGGCTTTTATCGCTCGCACGGGAGCGGATGAGCTGATGATCACATCCCACATATTCAGCCACTCGGCGCGCTTGCGGTCCTATGCGATCACGGCCGAAATCCGGGATGCCCTGAGCTGAGCCTGGCCGAGCGAGCTGTTCTAAGATGGCGAGAGGGACTCGCGTTATGTTCAAAACGCTCGGCACCGCCTTTCTTCTCCTGGAAACAGCCTTGAGCCAAACCACAAATCTGCCGTCGTCATTTGGCGCGACCGAGACCCAAATGGCCAAGTCCCCGCAAGCAAGCCGGCCAGATGCGGCCGGAACCATCGGCGGGGTGGTGACGGACAGTAGCGGATCGGTCGTACTGGGCGCGCTTGTCACACTGGGGAGTCCCGCTTCCACAGGCAAGCGTACGACGGTGACGAACGAAACCGGATCTTTCCACTTTGCCTCGGTCGCGCCAGGAAACTACACGATCACGATCGTGGCCGATGGGTTTGCGCCGTGGACGGCGGCAAGTGTGGTGGTCCGTGAGGGCGAGAATCCAGCGCTGACCTCGGCTGTATTACAGGTTGTTCCTTCATTCACCAAGTTGGATGTCGGCCTATCGCCGAAGGAACTCGCGGTGGAGCAACTGAAAACGGAGGAGAAGCAGCGCCTGTTCGGCGTTTTTCCGAACTACTTCGTTACGTATGACCCGAATGCTGCGCCGCTGAATGCCGCACAGAAATTTCAGCTCGGCTGGAAGACCATCCTCGATCCGACTACTATCTTGTCCAGCGCGATTGCCGCGGGAATCGAGCAGGCGCGGAACAGTTACCACGAGTTCGGTCAGGGCATGGAGGGCTATGGGAAGCGTTTCGGGGCGCAGTACGCCGATGCAGTCAACGGCGTCATCATTGGCGGCGTCATCATGCAGACGGTCTTTCATCAGGATCCCCGCTACTTTTATAAGGGTACCGGCAGCTTTCGTTCGCGTGGCCTGTACGCCATCGCGACTGCATTCGTTCGCAAGGGCGATAATGGGCGCTGGCAGCCCGATTATTCCGATGTTCTGGGGAGCCTGGCGGCCGGCGAGATCTCGACCTTGTATTATCCAGCCAGTTCGCGAATCGGACTGCGGCTTTTTCATGATGTTCTATTCGGTCTCGGCGGGAGTGCGGCAAGCAACTTGTTCGAAGAGTTCCTGTCGCGCAAGATAACCACCCATGTGCCGAAAGCGGCGATGGCGCTATCCAAACCGATTTTGCGCGAAGGCACGCCGGTATCCCTGATTTCCGTCGAAGCACTAAGTTCCAAAAAGGCTGAAGGCGCCGGACCAATCGATTTTGTGCTTGCCAACGATATTCTGGTGGGCGGGGTGCTCGTGGCCAAAGCCGGTTCCAAAGCCGGGGGGCAGGTGCGTTACGCCAGCGGACCAAATGCCAGGGGAGAGGCGACGCACGTTGCACTGGAGCGAGTGCATCTCAGGGTGGGCAGCGCGGAGGTTCCGCTCAGAAGTGCCCCGCTACGGAAGGGTGGCGCCGCACTGGCCTATCATCGGCTGGAAGACTCGGAGAGGATCGCCATCGTGTTGTATGTGGCCCGGAATACCGCGCTCCCGCCGGCACAGTGAGCCACATTCGATTTGTTCAGCCTGATCGGCGACGGCTAAGCATCGCTCTGGCGGCGCAGCTATTTCAGTTCCGATGGGATCTCAAGCGACAGCGCCCGGATCTGGCTGTTCAAAGCTTCCTTGTCGCAGAACCAGACCTTACTCTTTCGTTCGGGCCGCTGTCACGAACACTACACTCGTGGCCCACTTACCGAGGTTATCCGCCAACTGTAACGTACACCAGCGTACCCGGTCGGTCATATATTCGGTCCCAAGTTCAAGGCCGGTGGCGTCTTTTGCCCTGCGTCCCATTGATGCGACTGCATAGATCGGGTGCCAGACTGGCTGGCCCTGTCGATCTTCCGGTCGCGCCCCGGCAGATTGAGCGTCACTTCCGGCATGTTGTGCGCCGATCTGTTTCAGAAATAGCAACCGCTCATCGGTCGGGGCGAAGCCCGATTGCGCGCACAGCTTGATACCAGGCCCATTCGGATGCACTGCGGCCTTTGCCTTACTGGTCGCGACCGGCGCTCCCATCACGCTCCCTAGCCCCAGCTTGCCTAAATCCCTCCGTCCAGGCTGGAATGTCTCTTGTCCGCTCATAATCACCCCACGGGTATGCCCCCCCAACCAGGCTACTGCGAAAGCGTATAAAACTCGTAGCTGATTCTCCACTTCACTTCCCGCCCCGGCTCGACTTTGAGATCGATGAAGGCTTCCGGACAGACGGTAGTGCGGATGGACCAGAAATACAACTTGGCAATGGACCGATCCGACGTTTGCCGCACGCCGATTCCCGCTTTCCGGTTCTCAACCCGGATATCGTAATCGCGTGGCGTGTCGCCGAAGCCCACCATCGCAGTGGCCACCGACTGGCCGGCCTGCAACTCCTTCAGGTAGGTAAAATCCTTGCCTCGCGCTTCCGCCATCTCGTGCAGATCCGCCTGCGGACGGATCTCGAACGGGAACCGCACGATGTAACTTGGGCCTGTGGGCTGGCGATCCAGCATGTAAAAATCATGCTCGTAAACGCTGGTCGAGATGGGTTTCTTACCGGTATTCCGCAGGCTGTGCTCCAGCACCATCTCCGGCTTACCCCGCACCAGCCGGACGGTCTTCTTATAGATGTAGGCGTACCCTCGGGTATCGGAGAGCTCCTGCGTGAACTTCACGAAGTCGGAGGCCTTGTCAGTGGTCCATGTCCCATTGTCGGTGATGTCGTAGGTGTTGAACTGGCGGAAGGCAGGCTCCTGGGGCTTGCGAATCGCGCCGACTCCGATTTTCACGAAGCTCTGGCCCGGATTCGCTTCCTCGTACCCCAGGCCAATGCCGTTCGTGAGAAACTCCTCCACCGGCCCCATGATGGCATCGTGAATCTTCGGGTCGTAGCCGTCGAACCATTTGCCGAAATATTCGTGACCCTGGAATTGAAGACTGGAAATGGCGCCCGACCAGTCAAACCGCGTGCCGCGGTAGTAGCCGTTGTGGGCATCCGGCACCAGCAGTTTGACCTGTAGAACGCGGTTCGAGATCTGCGCTTCCGGATAGTCGGCTGCCGCGCACGCATGCGCAAGCACCAACAACAAAATTGCGGTTGCCTTCACAGTTCTCCTCTAGCGCGCGGTGGACATGCACGTCGCTTCGGCCATATTAGCTCCTTTACGGCGTGGGCCGGAAATGCAATTCGGGATAGAGTGGTGGGCGACTCGATATGCGTCGCTGCTGCTGTCCGCGGTCGGTCTCGCCCAGACGGATTGGCCTTCCTATGGGAACGATCCGGGAGCGACGCGGTACTTCCACCTTGCGACAGATTAATACGAGCAACGTTGAGCTTCTAGCTTGGGTGGAGATTCCGCACGGGAAAGCCGGGATCGGAGGCTGTGCCTATCGTTGTGGACGGAGTGATGTATGTGACGGCGCCGGATGGCGTGTATGCTCTAGTGCCGGAGACGGGTGAGTACGCAGAAGCCGGCTTTAAGCGCTGGGCCATTTCTCGCCATTACTGCACCCGGTGATCACAATATCCCCGAACACGGCGGGCAACGACTGGAGCGCATACCTCCCTTCCTTCAGATCCCTAGCACACGTTTCCTGAGGTCCACCCGCCTTCATTACCAAATCCGGGCGCTGGCTTTCCGGTGGTCACGTCCAGCGCCAGAGGCGCGTTGAGTAAGTTCTTCATGGTTCATTTTGGCGCCTCGCGCCGCCTGATCCCGGCGGGCGAATTCCGGCGATGGGCGAGCGGACGCTGTCGGAGACCAGGGCCTTCGTCGGGCGCGAGGGCCGGTACTGAGGAACACGCAGTGCTGGTTGGAGTACACTTGAGGGGACGTAAGTTGAACCTTTATGGCAGAGAAACGCGAGAAGAAGGACAAGAAAGACCAGCCGACGGCCGTCGGCGAAGCGCCGGTAGCCGCCGCGCCAGTCGAGAAGAAAAACACTCCGCCGAAACCGAGAATTCCGCAATTGGCGAAAAAGAACAAGTCCAGGCTGCCGCGGCGCCAGAAGAAGGCCCTTCAGAAGGCCGCTGACAAGTAAGTGTAGACCGTGCCGTTGGTACGCTGCCCGCGCCGGCGCCGGCGGCCCGTTCGCCGTCGCCCCGACCGCCAGCGGGCCGATGGGGATGCGCGCCAGCGCGGAAGGCGCCCGTGTTTCCCCTCCATCGTTCCGGCGCGCCCGCCCCGCGACGCGACGACCACGCCTTAAAGACCCTTTGTGAAACACGAGGACCTTTGCGCGGTTGGATCGTGCGGAATTTACCGAGGCGACTTTCGCCTCCTTCGGTAAAACCCGGCCACGGCGGAGACGTTGGCAAAGCATACCACTCGAAAGGTCACCAGAATCATGTTCCATGATATCCGGGCGTGTTGCTGGATGCGAGATACTACTGAGGTGTCATCATGATCGAATCTTCCGATTTTCGGAGCTAAGAGAATGCCCCTCAAGCACGGAGCCGGCCATATGCCCGTACTCGGCTTTGGCACCCCGATCCCCGATGCAGCCGCGACGATGAGTGCTGCCAGGGACGCGCTGGAAGCTGGATTTCGACACTTCGATTGTGCGGAACGATATCGGAACGAGCGTGAGGTGGGCGAGGCGTTGCAGGCAGGACTCGCCGCTGTGGGGATTGCGCGTGAAGACATCTTTGTCACCACAAAGTTGGTGGAACTCCAATCATCGGCCCGAGCGGGTCAAGCAGGCTTTCGAGGCGAGTCTGGACAGACTCGGGGTGAACTATCCGGACCTCTATCTCATTCATACTCCATTTTGCATTTCAACCGGGGGACGAGCAGGATCCGGGGATCAAAACGGCAATATCCCAGGCCGTCGGACTGTCCGATATTCAGCTTGAACGAACTGTTGCCCATTTACGAATCTGCGAGAATCAAGCCGGCTGTGGTCCGGGTAGGAGCACATCCGTATCTGCCGGAGAAGGAGATTCTCGAGTTCTGCAAGGAGAAGGGCGTTGTGTTTTTGGCCAATGAAGTGAAGTAATGAAGACCGATAGCCCGGGTTTCATTCCACAAGGGAGATGATCATGCAAGAGGAACAAATACGTGAAGCTCTGAACAAGCACTGGCAGGCGTCGGCAGCCGGCGACGCAAACGCGGAACACAATATTTACGATGAAGATGCCATTTGTGACTATCCCCAGTCAGGCGAACGAATCCTCGGGCGAAGCAATTTGCAGGCCTTGCGGAGTCATCATCCGAGCAAGCCGGCGGGTTTCAACGTTAAGCGAATTCTCGGAAAAGGCGACCTCTGGCTCACGGAATACACAATCACCTACCAGGGGCGGCCAGCGTACACAGTGAGCATTATGGAGTTCCGCAACGGTAAGGTCGTGCACGAGACACAGTATTTCGCGGATCCCTTCAAAGCGCCAGCCTGGCGGAGTCAATGGGTTCAGCGGATCGACTGACGCCGCATTGAGGCGGGATTGAAGGTCCGCGACAACGCTGATGCGGACAACAGAGCAGGAGCGCACCGCTCCGGGGCGGATTGCAGGAACTGCAGGACATTTCGCATGGAGTAGAAGGGGAACTGCGCGGCGCGTACTGATGAGACGCGCTACCACGGGCGAACGCGGCGGGCGATACCTCGCCTGCGCTCGCTGGCCGTGGCGCTCGCCACAATGCACCCCGGCCATCCCGCCGCTCGACGCGATGACCCGCCCGCGCGACTGGCGCTGGAGGCGCGCGTGAGCGGCAGGCCGCGCGCGATACGCCGCAGGCGAGTAGGCTCCGCCGAATAAGAGCGGAGCCCGGCAGCCTCAAGCCGCACGCCTCCATGCCAGCCTCTTCTCTCGATCGCCTTGGGCTATTCCCGCCATCCTCTCGCCGCCCGCCCCAGTCCTTGGCCCCCGCCATCTCCCTCGCCACCAAGTAAACCCGAATAAAGAACCGGCACTGGCCTGCGGTTTAGTGCACCGACCGGTTTCATCAGCTTGCGGTCCGATCATCGGCTC
>Ga0209333_1001739_pt1 | contig 10155 bp, 2 predicted proteins | sample BlaSpr_A8_OM2_O3_FD_187982 | JGI IMG/M metagenome (GOLD analysis project Ga0209333, IMG submission 187982) | Forest soil microbial communities from Thunder Bay, Ontario, Canada - Black Spruce, Ontario site 2_A8_OM2_O3 (SPAdes) (version 2) | ecosystem: Environmental > Terrestrial > Soil > Boreal...
CTGGGTCCGGGCCACAAGCGCTATCGCCGATTGATCTCCATTATGCCCCCTTTGGCATTATCTCCTGTACCTGACTTCCTATTATGGCCTCCCTTCTCCCATTACAATTCCACTTTCCTCCTCTCTTCTGACAGCGTTTTCTCCACCAAAAATGCTCCAAAACTGCAAAAACAATTTCGAAGTATGACACCTACCCCACACAAAAGAATTGTAACCGTCCCCGGTTACCACTGGATAGGGTGGGGGTGAAACAAACAAAAAGCTTAAAATAAACCGGAAACGTCCGAAAAAATCCTAAAAAAAACTCCAATCAGTCCTAAGGGAAATATTCATCATCATCTTCTGATCCTTCATAATCGCTCCCTTCTGAATTGGTAACCCAATCATCCTCTGATTCTGATTCCTCTTCTCTCTCCGCAGCTATTCTGGCAATCTCCTTCAATATCTCCTTATCATGCCTAGACACATATGGAAGTAGCCTGAATGCGGCTGCACCCTGCGCCAATACTGACCCATCCATCTCTTGCAACACATACGATCCTCCTGTTGTCCTTCTGATCACTTCGTAAGGTCCCAGATATCTCTGCTTGGTCTTCCTATTCATCTTCATCTCTTCTCCTGAGTTCCTAAGCATAACCAGCTCTCCTGGTCTATAGTGATCTCTTCTCAACCTCTTCTTATACTTCCACTCATACTCCTCCTTTGACTTGAACCGAGCCTTCCGCAATGCTCTAGCTGCTGTCGCCAAATCTTCCTCCCTTCTCTCCAGCTGGCGCATTCTCAACACCATAAGATCGAGTGAAGTCATTCCCGCAGTAAATCCATCAACCAAAAATGTCGCATCTGCTAGGTCAAACGGAAGAACTGGATGCACTCCATGCAGAAGAAAGTAAGCTGAGTATCCGGTAACCTTGCTGACCGTTATCCTATCTGCGAATGATGCCAGATGGACTTTAGCTGGCCAATCCTTCCTTTTGGATACTGACTTCATAATTGCCTCCCGTAAGGTAAAATGTCCCCTCTCTACTACTCCATTAGCCTGTTTGTTATAGGGGGATATCCTGACTTGAGGAATATTGAGTCGGCGCAATAACTCTGCAAATGCTCCCTTGACCTCTGATCCATTATCCGTCACTACCCTGGCTATTGCTCCATACCGACAATAGATTTGTTCCCAGAAGAATTTCATCAGAGATATAGAGTCATTCTTCACCAAAGCTCGACATTCAGTAGCTCGTGAAAGATCGTCCCTAGCACATACAATAAACTTGTGTCCCTGGTTTGATTCTGTCATATCCATGACATCCACATATACCTTGGTGAATATGGTGGCTGGCGTCGATACTGTGATGGGAATTTTCATTTTGATAGTACTGCGAATCTGGCATTGGTGGCAAGATCGAACATGGTGGTGGACATCCTGTCGAAGATGGGGCCAAAAGTATCTTTCCCTGATCATCTCAAACACTGCCTGCTCCCCTTTATGACCTAAATCTTCATGAGCTTGAGTAAGAATGCCAAGTCTACGAGCATGGTCGAAGATAACCAGGAGAGGATTTCCCATCTTCCTCTTTTTCCACATTTTCCCTTCCTTCACAAAATACTGAGTAGCCTTCTGAATAAATCGCTTCTGCTCCTGAATGGTATTGTGATGAGGTGCTTCTAGAGTCGTCAGGAATCTGAATATATCTCTAAGACTCTCGTCCAGGCGTACTGATGCTCCAAAGGTGAATGATGGAAGATCGTCTGAGCTGTAGTGGAGCGCTTCTTGGGATAAATAGTTTGCTCCTGAGACTGGTACTGATGTCCGAGTATTTTTGACATTCAAGGCGATATTGTCCAACCATTCATCATCATTCTCCACAATCTCTTCTCCTTCTCCTAAGGGTCGTCTCGAGAGGGCATCTGCGGCTAGGTGATTTCTTCCTGGCACATGCTTCAAGACTATGTCAAACATCAATATCCCTTGAATCCATCGGTTCATGGCTGCATTAGGAAGCAAATCAGGGGCATTCAACATTCCCTTGATGTACTTGGCATCCACTTCCACAATCAAATTCTTGATGCCTATGAGGTGTAAACGAAATGCTCGAAGTGCGCGATAAAGACCATATAGCTCCAACTTGGGCTGGCTGTACTTGGCCTCTACTGGGTTCAATGGAATCGACCCATACCTGGCTGGTCTCCTCCTTCCTTCCTCATCTATCTGCAGCAAAACAATCCCTACTGCTTCTTTGCTTGTATCCACTGCCAGAATTACTGGAAGTTCTGACTCGTAATTGATAGAGCGAAGGGCTGGTGCAGATGCAACTGCTTCCTTGAGTGCCTCAAAAGCTGCAATCCTTGGTGGTGTCCAAATAAATTCCTGGTCCTTCTTATACAACTCTGTCAACCTCCTGTTCATCTGTGAATATCCTGCAATCCAAATCCTCACTGTTCCACACAGACCCAAAAATCCTCTAACCTGCGAAATATTCTCAGGTAATGGCCACTTCAAAATCTTCTCCACCTTTGTATCCTCTGGTAGTCTTCCTTCGGGGGTGCACACTTGTCCTACTATGGTAACTCTAGGGAGACATAGCTGGATCTTTGTGGCAGAAAAAGTTGCATGAGCCTGCTTGATCCTGTGCATGATTCGATTGACATCATTGGCGTGTTCCCAAATAAACCGTCTGATTCCTGGGTTCTCCTTCAGTGTCTCTGGATTTCCCTCTGCATCTGGATATATCGTGGAAGGGCCTTTGATAGGTAGGTCATCGATGAATATATTAGCAACTGTGGGAATTTCATCCCTGAGAATGAAAACCATGCACTTCTGGAATTCTGCTGGAGAATTGGTATATCCCATTGGCATGCTGGTGAGTCTTAGCAATCCTAATGGCGTAGCGAATGCTGTAAGGTCACGACTGTCTGGATGCACTTTGCGAGCATCAAATCCCCAAAATAGGTCAAAGACTGTGTAACACTGGTGTCCTGCAAATGGTTCTACAAAATCGTCCAGTATGGGTGGTCCTCCTGCATCTCGAATTGTAACAGAATTTAGGGCCTGCAAGTCATGAACTATCCTCAACTTCCCCGACTTCTTTAAAACACAAAACCACTTTGAGCGATATGCTGACTGGCAATGCTCATAAACTCCCGCATCCATCTTGTGCTTCAGAAGATCAATGACTTTATCCTTGATTCCTGGTGGAATAGGAATATTCCTCTCCTCCCATGCTGTATGTGGAATTGTTGGCATAATATAAGGTGAAAAATAGTCTTCGCGAAGAGTTCCTCGGTCAGTTTCTTCAAAGGCTAATGCTGCCTCATTCAGAACCATGACCTGTGTAAACAACTTCTCTTCTTCTGGCCAAAGAAATCCAGCTGAATTAATATTAATTAATTTCAACCTTTCTGCAGATATCTTCCTGGTAGGGGAAAATTCTGGAGGATTCTTTGACAGACTCTGTAATCCTTCCAATGGATCGTGAGGGAAGGATCGACGAACAAGAGCCTCCTGAGGAAATGTGCCCGAAATTGGTCTGACTCTCCTGTCAACTGGTTTGTAGGCCGTAAATGAACGAGCTGACACTAAGTCTCTCCTCTCAAAATCCATAGGAATTAATAGAGTATCCTCTCCTTGGACAAAATCCTCTACTTCTCCCTCGAAATAGAGCTTGCACGTAGAAGCTCTTTCCCTGTACTCCGAATATGGTGTCTCGTGAGAAAATTTCCCTAAACGCGGACTTTCTTCCTGTTTCCTCCTGCAAGACAACTCCGAGACTAAATATGAAGTAAAATCTGTCTGAACAGTTGACAGATGGTGAAATGAATCTGAATCTCGCAAGTCCTCAACTTCAGAACCCAAAAATACAAGAACAAACTGTTGTACAATTGTCAATACTAAAATACTAAAACGGATTGCTGTAAGTAAGATGAGATGACGAAGGATAGCAAATATTCGTGACGCAAAATCGCAAGTATACCAAACAATATCAAACGCGATGGTCAAGGCCGAGACAACGAGATAACACGACAAGCCGTAGTCCGTATCTGATGAACCATACGAAGGTCCATGCGAGTTTCGGTATACAAAATGTTGGGTAGCGAGACAGGAGCGGAGCGGAACAGCTATTAGTTCGAGATATGCTGCGTATGATAAAAAAATAAGTCCGGGACGAATAGATTCAAACCGAATGTCCTTGTTCAATGTTCTCTCTCCCCCGTCCCAAGGAATTGATAACATCGAACTAAAAGATAGATTGTGAGGAAGTGCTCGGCGTGATCTGCGTGAGCACGTACCATCTGCCGTCGTGTCGCCATTAGTTCGCGCCTGCATAAGCCTCATCTTCGAGTCCTTGAGCATTTCCCTCATATTCTTCCAAGATACGAAACGCTTCAGCGTCATCCCCGTCCTCTTCCAAACATCCTTTCTCCAGCAACCTCTCGCATAGATGCATGTCCAGCTGCGGGGTACGAAGGGCATTGTCAATTCCGGTAGCAACGACGTCATGTTGGAAGCTATGCATAGCGTAGCAAGCGCTGCGGAGGAACCGCGCCTCCCGGCGGGTGATAAGCGGGTTGAATGTCGGATGAATGATACGAAAAAACAGATAGCGAGATACTTCTTTCTCGACGAGGCGGTTGCCTTCTTCCGTGAACAGTGTAATAGTCTTCGAATGTGCTTCTTTTAGCTGCCACGGTGTAAGCGAACTACGCACCCTGTCAACGAAAGCTACTAGAGACTGCCGCGTTCGGCGAAGTCCCGCTAACCTCTCTCCAATAGTCCGCGCCGACACCTGGGGAAAGTCCAGTGGTCCGAAGCTGCTAGGCCATAGCATGCCAGGGAAAATTAGTCCGGCTGGGGCATTGCGAGGTGCCAGTCGAGTGAAGACGGAAGTCTGTCCCGCAGGAATTTCTTCATTGTCTCTGACAGGCGTAAGTGTTCTCGTATTGACTAGTATGAGTTTCCGAATGCGCGGGATGTTGTAGTGGACGTCGAGGTCTGCGTATGGGTAATATGGACGATCCCAGATCGGAAGAGTTCTGTCTGTGAGGGGTCCGGGCCGAATCGTCTCGATAAACGGATAGAGAGGACGATCCCGGTCCAGCGCGAGGATGTGCGGCTTGAAACATACTGGCGGCTTTCCACCGCGACCTGCGTCGAGGACGTTGGCCCTTATGTCGGTATAACGGCTTGGACGTAGAACGACCGGAGGGCGAGGCAATTGACGTTTCTTCGGCGGGAGCATGAGGCTCTCTATGTCTCCAATGGGTTCCGTGTCCGTCGGCGAAGGTGGTCTCGACATCATTCCTTCCTCCGTTATTTCCCCATCCTCTGCTGGATGAAAGGAATGATCCTCACTGACTGGTACTTTGACTTCTGCGATGACGAGAGAAGCTCCGTAAGCAGGAGGACTTCTCTCTGTCCTTTCTTCTTGCTTAACAGGCATCCGCAGAGCGAATTCGTCAGGCAACGGAACGTTGTTGTCAAAGAATGGGTTCCCTTGACGTGGGAATGGCGTAGGCGGACGAAGAAACCCATTCAAAAAGGGCGGCGGCGGTCCCATGGGAATCTGTACCGTATAGACCTGTACCGGGTCAGCCATTAGTAGTTTCGGGTCAATGCCATGGCTCCCGGCATAGAACCCTTTGCCGTCGCTAGCATTGCGACTGGCAAAATGAAGGGGGTCATCACGAACACGACTGATTTCGAATTCGGGCGACAAGAGACGTTCCAGCGACGTGTCAAGGATCCGGTCTGGATCTCTTGACGCTCGTTCTCTTTCGACACGCAGCTCTTCCTCGATGGTAGCGATTGGGGGTATTGACATGCGCGAAGGGGGCGCAAGAAGAAGTGACGAACCCATTGCCGATGAATCGTCTGAGATGGGAGTCGTATACCTCGTCGATGCGATAGAGCTCTCGCGATGACTACGCTCATCCTCAAGACAGCGTGCCGTCTCCTCCTCTCGCTCGCGGTCCCTTTCTTCTCTCATCGTTTGCTGGTACGCCTCCCATTCTGCAATATTCTCATTCTTCTCCTCCTCCAGCTCTTCCAGAAGACTCTCTCTCATCCTTTCCCAACGTGTCTTCCACTTCTCAGAGTTGAAGTCCTCATCATCTGAACCTTCCTCTGAGTCGTTTGAGCTATCACTCACGGAGACCAATGACGGAAGAGATCCCGAATACGCAGTGGCACGGGGGTTGGAACGCTCGATCCCGCAGTTGATGACGAGGTTAGCGTGGGCCAGCGAAATTGGAGTAACAGCGGAACAGGTGCCGTGGTGAGCAGCGAGACAAGAAGCACATAAGAGGCCCACCTCATCGTCACTCGATTCTGGGTCTGAGGTGTCGATACTCTCGTCGTCGTCGTCCCGTGTGATCGAAAGTGTTTGGGGAGGTGGGGGTAAGGAACGTGGACGGAGATCGTCTCCAGGTCCCACCTTAGACAGTTTCTCAGCGTCTAATTCAGCGCCGAATTGCATTGTTCCACTTACCACTGCTCTAAGTGGCGGTGGAAACAAATAAGGTATTTCCCAATTAGGAGGCGCTTCTCCTCCCAAATTAGGATAAAAATGAACTAGCGCCGTACCGTACTGGACATCCAGCTCAGAGGAGGGGGTCCCATCCTCTGGACTCTTGGGAGTAACGAGTCCCATATTAAGAAGCATTAAGTCAGTGCGTCGGTAGCCTTGCTCGTCGATGCAATGGCCTACCACCACTCCATCGTGTGATGATAGAACCAGATCGCGTGTGTGTTGATTACGTGTAAAATGCGGAATATCGCCTATTCCGGAAAGAAGGGTTTCGGCTTCGGAACGAGCAGTAGTAGTTGAAGAAAAAAGCGCAGGAAGGTCGGCCTCGTGCTTGACAGCAGCAGGGCCAACCTTGATTTCCATATCAGGCAAGCAAGAAGAAGAAGCTGAAGAAGAAGAGTAAACTGGGGGATTCTTGACAGGCCTCCTTTGGATCTCTTTTATAACCCATTGCTGGTGCTCATGTGACCACTCCTCAACTGTTATCGGGCCCTTCAATAATTTCCTAAGTAATATTCTCTGCAACCATGGCCTAAGAAGTTCACGAGCGATCGCGCTCATATTGCGCTTCTTTCCCATGTATAGACTCGGAAATTCCCATTCGTTCAGATGCGGATAATCCGCCATCAGTGCCTTGCTGACGTCGTCTTCATCTTCAGATTCTTCCTTATCACTAATGCCTCCATTTTCCCTCATATAGAAAGATTTTGATCCTCCCCCTACGTGCCAAGTGGATGGATCAAAATCCCAATCGTTCGGTACTATGGAATCTGGCGTAACAAGGACTTTGTGCCTTGGCTCCATGGTATTCGGGTCCTTAAACACGAGGTAAGTACCATCCTCTTGTTCATCAATCGATACGAAATTGCCTCGTTGCCAAGGCCTTCCTAAAAGCAGATCGAAAGGCACGTGGGCTCCCACAAACAGATTGGCGCGCGTACGAACACTCCCGTAGTCCAGTGGAACATTTTCCACAATTCCTCCCAATTTCCCTTCTCCTCCATTAGCGTCGTTCATAGATACCGTAGCGGAATAATCAATAGGCCTTTTAATCCTTGATTTACAAATCTTCTCATTCACAATATTTAATTGCGAACCCGTATCGATTATTCCTTGAATGGAATTTCCATCACATTCCATAGTGACCTTAATTAGCAGGCCGCGTGTCTTGGTCCGAAATGTGTTTCCGATTGTTGTAAGTCCAACTGAGTCACTAGCCTTAGCAGTTTTAGGCTTAATGACATTGGCCAGCTGACTTGACAATTCGCGTGAAACTCCAATCAATTCTCCAACTGCTAACTCTACTTTAGCGTTTAGTACCTGATCGAGCACAGCCAAGGGGTTAACTTGTGCCGAAACCGCTGATCTTCTGGGCAAGCGCTTATCAGCAGAGGCTCTTGCCTTATCGGGTACTTCCTCATTCCGCTCCTTTTGGAAAGTCTTTATCTTTCCACTTTGATCTTCTACTACTCCACTGTCTTTACTCGCGTCATACCTCGGCTCGTCCACGTCAATCGGCGTCGGCTCCTGCACCTTGCGCGGCGTCTCCACATGCTCTACTGGCTTCGTCACCCTTCCAGACTGCTGTGCCTTGCCGGTTCGAACAGGCCTTCCTGTCTGCGGGTCGGCTGGCCTATTCTCTTTTCCTCCCACGAGCTCTTTCAGTCTCGGGGGATATACCCCTTCTATCACCATTCGTTTCTTGGCAGCTATCTTCTTCTCGGGGCGATCCGCAAACCAGGATCTCCATCCGGCTTCTTGGATCGCAAATACATCTTCGCGTGCGTCTTCCCACCGATCGTATCCTTCGTCCTCGTTTCCATAGTTCTCTCCATCACTTTCATCATCGCTTTCGCTCTCCATATATCCGAACTCGCCGTCCGTCTCACCTTCGATCGTTACAAAGTTCGACTGCGGAGCTTGCGCGCGTTCGACTGCGCGTATGTATGTCTCATCATACATTCTCCTTATTGGACTGCCATCTTTGTAGACGAGCTTCCCTGCTATGTCCCATATAAGTACGTCCCTTTCAACTAATTTATTTATGGTAGGACAGGAATGCATCCCATGACCTTTCTCTCCACAGCCATAACAAATCATGTCACCACCCCGCGCTGGAGGCTGTGACGTACGAACGGTTCTTGGAGCATAAGGAATGGATCCTGGGGATCCATCAGGCACGGGTGCCATTGTCTGTTGGTACGTAACTGCTCGCTGCGGCCGATACACGGGTCCTGACATACGCTTCAAGGCGGGTTCGCTCACGATTCGCGCGACATCCGGATCAAGTTTCAGCGCCCTGTAGTACGCAATCCCGTACTCGGGGTCGTCTTGGGTAAGCAAATTCATTTGCTTGATTAGAGATTCCACGTCCCGTTGAGGCGCACTAACTGATCTCTTTCCAGTCGCCTCCTTCACGGACTCGTCTCGGCTCGACGAATGCCTCTTCGATTCTCGGCTACTCCCTCTCCGGCTTATCTTCTTCTTCCTTCTCCGCCTCTTCTCTTTCTCATCCTCGGATTCCGACTCGCTCGTTTCATCATCCTCACTCTCGCTGGACGACTCTTCCTCACTACTGTCCGCTTCGTCCGATTCCGAATCATCGAGTGCTCGGTCAAACCTATCGCGCTGCAGTATTGCAGATGCCGCCGTATCTATCTCTCCCACTCCAAACGGCTCGGAAAGATCGCGCACGGGGTCCTTCGCAAGGATCCGGTTCTCGAGTCGTGCTCGCAGCACCTTCGGAATTCCCTGCCAAAAGTAAGTAGCATACTCACCTTCACTTATCTTCTTCTCGACTAATAATGATCCTGCTATCCTAAGGAATGCCCGGCAATACTTCTTCCATCCGGCTAGGTCCCTTATCCTCTTACCTTTCTGCTTCTTCGAAAAATTCCTCACATCTTTCACCCTATATCTCCTCGTGTCCAAATCTGCATCATACAACCTCAAAATATCCTCTCTCAAACGTCCCCATGACTTCGCAGTAAAACTCGGTATGTTCTTGATTGTCTGCTTCTCCCGTTTAGAACAATAACGTAGTACCGTCTCGCATTTTTCAGCATCCGAGGTTACATTGTTCTGAGCGCAGAGCCTTTCGTAGTGTTGGATAAACTCCTTCACTTTATGAAAGTCTCCTCGGAACTTCTCCGGAGCTAACTTGGTACCTGGGATAGGCATAGTTAGGATAGAATTAAATGGACTCGTAATATTCATCCTCGGCGGAATTCTGAATTCGGTGGCGGTAACCTGTGGCTGAACGTGAGGTGTACTTGAACGTCTACCTGGACCTGGACTGTTCGAAGTTGGTGGTAAACCACTAGGAGTAGAATTATCGAAATCAAATAGTAATGTTTCTGCAGATTGGTGATCCGATGCTTGAGCTGACTGAAAGTCGACTCCAAGTTGTCCGTGACTGCGCATGACACTGAGTCTAGGACAAACGACAGAGTGTGTTTGGATTTAGAACCCCTCGCGGTGGGCTCCAGATGAAATAACGATTTACTGTTTGTTAAACAGCAATCACAGGCTAACTGGTCCAGTACCTGGTCGAGCTTCGCCTGCTGTTCGAGGTGTCCTAATCTGGGATACTCCTATTGATGTCCCTAGACTCAAACAAGTGAACTGGTTGGTG
>Ga0209333_1001740_pt1 | contig 10152 bp, 11 predicted proteins | sample BlaSpr_A8_OM2_O3_FD_187982 | JGI IMG/M metagenome (GOLD analysis project Ga0209333, IMG submission 187982) | Forest soil microbial communities from Thunder Bay, Ontario, Canada - Black Spruce, Ontario site 2_A8_OM2_O3 (SPAdes) (version 2) | ecosystem: Environmental > Terrestrial > Soil > Boreal...
CGCCGGCCAGGCCAGGGGAGAGCTGATCGCGGTGCGGATGTCAGGGAGCGTCGGCGCGTGCGCGTCCCGGTGCAGGGCCAGCGCCGATGCGATCGCCCCGATGACCGTCGCGTTCGGGCCGAGCGTCGAGGTGACGATCTCCGGGGCGCGGTAGGTTACCTGCCCGACCAGCGCCCCGATTTGGCTCAGGTAGGGCGCCAGTGCCCGGCCGATGCTGCCGTCCAGGATCACCCGGGCCGGGTCGAGCAGGGCGGCCACCGCTGTCACGGTGATGGCGACGGTCTCAACGAGTTCACCAATGACCGCTGCGGCCACCTGATCACCCGCCGCGGCGGCATCGAACAGCAGTGCCGGCGTGATGCCCTCAGCGTCCATGCTGGTCCGCTCCGGGCTCGCCTTCGCCAGCTCCATGGCTCGGTCCGTCAGCGCAGAGCCGGAGATCAGGTCTTCCAGCCCGGCGGCAGGGACGCCGCGCAGCAGCTGGCTAGGCCTGGTCACCAGGTAGCCGACCTCACCCGCGGCGTTGTGCTCCCCCCGGACCACCCGGCCGTCCAGGACGATCGCCGCGCCTATGCCCGTGCCGAGCGACAGGGTGACAAAGGAACCGATCCCCGCGCCACCGCCGCGCCAGGCCTCACCGAGCCCGGCCAGGTTGACGTCGTTATCGACGGCGAACGGCTCGGCGAGCTCTGACCGGAGCAGGCCCATCAGGTCAAAGCCATGCCAGTGCACATTCGGCCCGGCATCGACCAGCCCGGTGTCCGGGTTGACGAGGGCGGGGACACCGACGCAAACCGCGCGCACGGCCAGGTCCTCCCGCACCGCTGCCTCGCGCAGCGCAGCAATCGAGGCAAGCAGGCTGCCCGCAGGCGACCCGCCCGCAAACGTCGGCCGCTGGTCCTCTGCGACGATGCAGCCGGCAAGGTCAGCGACGGCTCCGTGGCACTTGGTGCCACCCAGGTCAATCGCGATCACTGCGCCGGCCCGCTGGTTAAACCTGAGCACGTCGCGGTTCCGCCCGACCCCATCCGATGGCCCCGGCTCCTCGATCACCAGGCCCTCCGCCAGCAGGCGACGCACAATGCGGCTGATCGACGCCGGTGACAGGTCGAGGCCGGCCGCCAGCTCAGGCCTGGTCGTCGCCCCGGCAGACCGGATGGCATCCAGCACGAGGAACTGGTTGGTTTCGGTAACCGACGATCGCGTCATTCATTTCTTTCTGACAGAAATTACTGAGACCTTAAGGGCGTCCGGCCGCACGGGTCAAGGGGAAGTTTCAGCCGGGCCCGCAGGGATCCGCGCCGTGCAGCAGCCCTCGCCGCAGCCAGCGGAACCCTCGAACCCTGCACAGTTGCCTGAACGTTAAGCGCGGGGCACCCTGGAGCGTCAAGCCGCCGGAGTGCGCTGGGGTCCGGGACCGGCTCGAGGCCCCTGTGCACCGTCCCGGGATCGCTCAGCCGGATCTTGACCCTGCGACGATCCGCCATGGAGCTAGGTCGCCGGGGCGTTGGCCAGCTGGTCGTTGATCAGCCGGGTGGTGACGCGCCATGCTGGTTCAGGCGGCTCGGTCCAGGCCCCGCTCCTGCTGCTCGCTGATCTGTTCGGCGTCGATCCGGGCGTTGGCGAAGCAGGCCCAGATGGCCAGGTCGAGGTCGAGTTTGTCGGCCAGTCCGATTGGGACGATGGTGCCGGTGGTGATGTCTGCGTCGTGGCAGTGGGCGAGGTCGCGGTGCAAGAGACCGTGGCGAATCCACGGCGGCCGCATCGGGGGCGGCCCGCTGATGAGCCGGCCGCCCCGACACGATGGCGCACAATGGTGAGGCTCTCGACACCCCTAGATCGCGATCTCGCCCTTCTTCACTCCATCGAGGAAGGCGCTCCACTCTTCTGGCGCATACACAAGAATTGGGCCGCCGGGATCTTTCGAGTCCCGCACGGCGATTTTGCCAGGAACGGAGGCCACCTCTACGCAAGCCCCGTCGTTTGTGCTTCGTTGCGCTTTGCGCCAGGTCAGGCTCATGCGCTCTGAATTAGTTAATGTCAGCATTCTTCTCATCTGCGCCTTTCTTATATCACGCCGAGGCAAGGATTGTCCGGGCCAACGGTTACATCCAATAAACAATAACGGGAGGGCATGGTACTTGCTCATGACGGCCCGTTAGGTATAGCTTGCGGCGAGTCTCGTGATCAGGGAAATCGAGTCAGGCTCATTCAGGGCCATTGCGCGGAGCCGAGAGAATACCCGGCGGTATCTCTCGACGTCCGATGGCCGTTCTAGGTAAACGTTGCCGATGAGCCCCTCGACGTAGACAACGTCCGACACGAGGGGCTGATCGAGGGTCAGGATGCAGAAGTTGCTCTCCATCGCCGGATGCGCGCCCGCCTCGAACGGGAGCACCTGCACCCGGACGTTGGGCTGCTCAGCGGACTGGGCGAGCCGCCGCAACTGGGCCGCCATTTCCTGCGGCCCACCCACTCGCCGGTGCAGCGCTGCTTCGTCCAGGACGGCGTGGTATTGCAGCCGGGTGTCCTCGCCGGGCGTGAGCAGGTCCTGCCGGGTGAGCCGGGTCTGGACGCGCTGCTGGATTTCCTCCGGGCTGAACGGCGGGACCTGGGTCTTCAGCATGGCCCGCACATACTCCTCGGTCTGGAGCAGGCCAGGAACCACCCCGGACTGATAGATATCGATCGAACTCGCTTCGGCCTCTAGGCCGACGTACGTTCCGTACAGGATGGCGTAGTCCTGCCACCACCCCCGTTGCTTGCCCTCTCGGGCAAGGGTCATGAGGTTCTCGAGCTCGCGGGGATCAGTGACGTTATACAGCTGGCACAGATCGCGGATGTCTCGCGCGCTTGCGCCGCTTTGCCCCGTCTCGATCCGGCTCAGCTTGGTCGGCGAGAACAGAAGTCTTGCCGTGACTTCCTCGGCCGTCAGCCCATGCTCCGTCCGGAGCGCGCGCAGCAGTGCGCCGAGCTCACGACGGCGAATGGTAGGGCTGCCTCCGCGTGCCACTTTGGCCACGTATCTCCCACAGAACGCCCGCCGTCCCAGCTGTACCTCTCGCGGGCCGGATGACCGTTTTTGAAGTCAAAACCGCACTTGCGAAATTTGGTTTCGCGGCTCACTATCAGAGCAGAGGCCGGGCCAATAATCAAGTAGAGATCACAGAGTATCGGCCGGGAGGGCCGCTCTAGGCGGATCGCCGGGGCTCCGCCTAGAGAAGAGGCCTCGTATCGGCTGCCCTTGTGGCAGGCCTACAGCCAGCTGGGCCGATGTTGCCCCATCGGCCCAGCTATCGCCACCGTCCTCGCCTGGATGAGAGGAGGGATGTGGTGGACATCTACAAACGTATCACCCATGCCGATCTTGGCAAGGCCGGTCGTAGCGGCCTCATCCGGCCGGGTCTCGCGCGGGCGCCTCCGTGAGCCACCGCCCCGGGATTCGCGCTCCGGGTGCGGAGACGGAGCTGGGCCGATGTGAGATATCGGCCCAGCCACCAGCGACCATTCGGCTGACGATGATCGTGATGGCTCGATGCTAACAACCAAGTCGCCGCACGTCACGAGCGGCACCTGACCGTTTTTCGGCCCTGCTTGACGGCATCGGTCATCGCGAGCCTGTGCTGCGGCCCGGAGCCCGGGCCGCAGCTGCCCCGAAGTGCGACAACCATGGGGACAGAAATGCTCGCACTGCAAGCGGCTTCTCAGAATGTCGAGTCCATCCGAACGGCCATAGTGGCGTTCGCGGTTATCGCCGTGGTCTTCTGGCGAGTCCTGCTCAAACTCGTGCTGGTGATAGTGGCGATCGTCCTTATCGTGCTGCTTACCTCTGGTGCCGTCCTGCTCTACGAGGGCATGCACCACGCGGTCAGGTAGCCGCAGGCGTCGGCCGGCACTCGTGCCACAAAGTGGGTGCCGGCTGACGAGCCGGGTCGCGATGCCGTACAGCCACGGCCGGGCGCTGGGCTGCTCTGGGTCGTAGCCGCCGCGTCGGCCGAACGCCACCAGGAACGTCTCACCGACGAGATCATCGGCTGCATCCCGGCCCAGCCGCCTGGCGATGTAGCCCTGGATCGCCGCCGCGTGCCGGTCGAACACCACGCCAAAACGCTCAGGAACCCGCCACGACTCCGCGATCAGCCTGCCGTCATCCGGCTGGCCCCGCTCAGTGCCGGGTGACTCGTGCGCGACATGCATCTGCATGACTCAATCAGGCCTCCGTGAGTTTGCCATCCTCCCGGTTATTGCCCGATCGCCCATCTCCTCGTCTCAGCCCGCCTGGCGCGATCGCGCCAGGGCAGCCGGGACCAGCGGCAGGTCGAGGGTGTTGCGCGCAGCCGGCCATTCATGGGCGCGCACGAGCCGAGTGGCGATGACCCGATCTGGGTACGATTCTGAACAAGCGCACCGTATTCCAGCATTGGTACTGGAGAGTCATCTCGGCGAGTTCGAGTCGCCGAACCAATTCGGTCCTTTACTGCTGGGCTGACTGCCGGACCTCCACCAGCGGCGCTCCGCGCTCGGCGAACCAGCGCTGAAGGGCGGCGCCGTCGAGGAGTTGCGGTGAGTCCGCGCCGACGTCGATCGGCCCCTTAAGCATCCCCTGGGCACCCTCAGCATGGCAGTCCGCGAACCGGGCCTCGGTAAAGCTGGTTGAGTAACCGCTCCGGCCAAATACGCATTCGCGCAGATCGGCCCCCCGCAGGTCCGCGCCGAAAAGCGAGGCCCGACCGAAGTAGACCCCGCGAAGGTCGGCCCGGCGGAAATCGGCGTCCTCGAACTCGGCCCTCTCGAGGTCCGCGCCGTGCAGGATCGCGTTCGGCGCGTCACAAGTTCGCCCCTGGGCCTTCCGCAGGTTGCACTGGGACAGGTCGGCACTGTGCAGCACCGCCCCGATCAGCCAGGCGCCGTAAAGGTCCGCACCTACCAGACGCACGCCGCTCAGGGTGGCCTCGCTGAGCTGCGCTTCCAAGAGGTCAAGACCGGAGAGGTCGGCTCCGGTGAAGTCAAGGCCCGCCCCGTTGAGCAAGGATTCGACCGGCCGCGAGCCGCTCGGGAGCTTGTCAAGGTAATCGAGGTACTCTTCGAGCGTCCGGCGCACGTCCGGGTCATCGGGCCAGCGCCGTACGTCCGCGCGTGAGTGGCCGTACGTGGTCGTCATGAGCCCCACAGTACCTTTCCCAGCCATTCGGGATGGTCGGCGACGACCTGCTGCAACTCGGCAAGGCGGGCCGGCGACATCCCGTCGGGATCGAGCATGACATTCTCGCCCGTTCCCAGTGAATCATTGACCATATTTGTGAACTGGCCGACGGTCTGAGGACTCCTGATGGGTAGGCCAGGCTCCCGCCCATAGCTGGGGATGGAATCGGGCGAGCTCTTGACATCCCATCGCTGGCTGGTGCTGGTGTCAATGAATTCGCCCTGATCTTCTCCGGCCTCATTAAGAGGCGCACGAATAAGCGGTCCAACTTGGCCATCGGCCTCCAGTTGCAGGCCCACTTGTGCTTCCCGCACGCTTTTGGCGCTGGATACCCCGCCGTGGGCGGGGTCTTCTGAGAGATCCGCGATGCGTGCCTCGTATTCCGGCGTTCCGGGCGTGTACTGCGGGTCCAGGGAGGGTGAGGCATCGCCGCCGCCGGTGTTCACCGGGTCGACACGGTCGTCGCCGGACGCGTGGCTCACGAGGTCGCCGCCGGAGGCCATCATCAGGCCGGTGCCGGCGATCACGCCTGCCGTGCTGACCACGTTGACCGGGACGCCGACCACGGCGCCCACGCCCGTGGCGTCGAGAACGAAGCCCGCGCCGTCCCCGACCGCGCTCACCCCGGCGAGCATGGCGCCGCCGGCCAACCCGAGATCGGCGAGCGGATTGCTGATCGCCGCATTGCCGAGCGACGCCAGGCCGTCGAGCCCGGCGGCACCGGCCTTCTCGGTTTGATGCCAGAGCCCGTCGAAGAAGTTACCGATCTTCGACCAGAAGCCCGGAAGCTGCGGTGCCTGGTCGCGGGCCCTGCCAACCGCAGCGCTGGCGGCGCCTGCGGCATCCGAGACCTGGCTGCAGGCATCCTCGAGGGTGGCGTTCGCGGCATCCTTGTGGCCCTGGGCCCATAGCTCGATTGCCGTGGCCGCCTGCTGCTGCGCCGACACGAGTGCCGGGATGTAACGGTCAAGCGCTTCCGCCGCCTGCCGGAAGCAGGTGCCCGCATCCAGCCACCCCTGCGGTTCGCCGTCGAACCGCTTCCGGAACGCGTCAGCCGCTGCGCCGCTCCAGCCGCTGGTGGTGTCGATGCGCTTGAGGCCGTTGCCGGCCTCAGTGAGCGCGGTGCTGTAGCCGTACATCTTGACCGCGACCTGGGCGATCGAGGGCGGGTTCCCCGGGATCAAGTCCAGGGGGTCGCTGGTCTCGCCTAACCGCATCACCATTGCGAGGCCGCCGGGTCCGTGCCGGTGCGGCTCTGCAGGTTCCCCTGCAGGTCTGCGATGATCGTCTTCTCGGCCTTCGCGTAGTTCGCCGCCGACAGGTAGAGGCGGTTGGCCACCTCCTGGGCGTCGTTGGCCAGGTTCTGGACGCCGATCTCCCACCGGGAGCAGAAGTCGGACACGGTGGCGGCCAGGTCATCGTCTCCGTAGCTGGCGTCCGCGCCGCCGATGTCGCTGACCTTGTTGTTCTGAAGGTCGCTGATGGTCCCGCTGACGCCGACGGCTGCCTGTACCAGGGCACCAAGGTCGACCCTGAATCCTCCGGACATCTCATCTCCCGTGACCCGCAGGCGCCCCGTGCGCAGACCAGTGCCCCCGAACTGCGCCCCTGACAGGTTAATCGATATGCCCATCTAGGCCTATCAATCACCCGGAATGGACCGATGCCCTGGCACGTCGGGTGGTTTCGGGGTTGTGCCGGACCGCTGCACCTCGGTGAGCGCAAGCCCACCGGCGTCGCGCAGCGCGTCCTGCACCGGATCCAGGTCTGGGGCGGCAGCTGCGGGACGGCCACGGCGAGGTCGAGGCCTTGCTTGAGGAGGCGCGGTGCGTCTCACGCCGCTGGCTGCACTCGCGATGGCGGGCGATGCTGGCCGGGCGGCGATCTGTCGGCCGCGCTCAGCCACGCCTGTCACTACCACCCCGACGAACTGAGCCCCACCGCTTCCGAACTAACCCGCTGGCTCAACGAAACCGCCGGCCTCCTTCCGCTTTTGCAATCGTGAGAGGCCGGGAAAGACGGCTGCAGCGCTCAGCCGTTGCCGAGCGCCGAGGCGATGTCTGTGTTGCTGAAATCGTCGCTTTTGAAGAGCAGCGGTTCGTTAGCCTCTTTGGCCAGGGCATAGGCGAAGCAGTCGCCGAAGTTGAGCGAAGCCTTGTGCCCCGAGCCCTTCCCGTAGTCACGGTAGGCATCCCGGGCGATGCGCGCCTGGGAGAGCGTCACTGGGTCCACCTGAATGCCGGCTTCCGCGATGAACTGGTCGAAGCGGCGTGAGGCTACGGGATCATGGGCACCGTCGATGACGACCGCCGCCTCCAGATGGTTAGCTGCCGACATCCGCAACGTCTCGGCCGCGTCGATCACGTCAAGGTAGGTGTCCGCGTCCGTCTCCTGGCGCAGGATCGCGATGACCGCGGAGGAATCCACCACAGTCATTCCGGCAGTCCTCGGTCGTTGTAGAGGTAGCTGCCGATGTCGGTGCTCTCGCTGATCCTGGCCAGCCGCGGTGCCGTGTCCCGGGCGATCGCCTGCAGCCGGTCCCTGCGGCTGTGCCGCAGCCTGGCCTGCTCGCTGTCCAGCCGCGCCAGCCGCTCCACGACCGCCACCCTAACCGCCGTGACCTGGGTTTCCCCTGTCCGGCGTGCGAGCTCGCGAATCAGGTGATCGGTGTCCGTGTCCTTGATGCTGACCGCCATGCGCTGTCAACCTTTCTAGCAAGTCTAGCTACCATTCTAGACAGAGGCAGTTGTCGCTGCAACTGCTATGCCGCCCGGTCGCGGTCCTCGACCAGCTGATCGAAGGCGTGACGGCCTGACGTCACGCCGGGGCTTTAACGGCTGCGCTGGAGCGCGTCGGACAGGGTCCTGGACAGAGGGACGGTCCGGGGAAGCACCGTTCCGTCGAAATAGCGGGGCTTGCTGCGGCGCAGCAGTTCCTCGCCATCGGCGGCCCAGGAGAAGCCGCGCTTGCGCTTTAGGAGCCTGGCGAAGACCGTGCTGGCAATGGCCGGGTCGCGGGCGGCGAGCCGCCGCAGCGGCTCGGGCGAGCCGTCGGGGTCGCCCAGGAAATCGGACAGCCGCTCGCGGTAGCGGCGGCGGGAGATCAGCGCCGGGTTGCTGAACAGCTCCTCGAGCAGGTGGTAGTCCGGGTAGAAGCTCAGCCCTTCGCCCTCGACGAAGTGAATCGCGACGCTCTCCGCCTCCAGAATCTCGGGGACATCACCGAGGAAATCCGCCTGCCCGGCCTCGTCCTGCTCTGCGGCGGGGTCGGCCCGCTCGCGCAGGCGGCGGTAAAAGGCATCGACCTTGCCGTGCACCTCGTCGCCCGGCACGACGATGAGGTCGGAACCGAACAGGCCGACGAACACCGCCTGGTGCTCCGCAAGCATCCGGCGCGCCTCGGCGAGCTTGGCCGCGTTCCGGAAGACCGCTTCGGGATTGCGCATCGCCTGCTCGGCGGCGATGGCGAGCACCTGGTCCCGGGCCGACGACGGGTAGGAGGACAGATGACCGGAGACGAGCCAGTCGCCGTCAGCCGGGACCAGCCGCCCGATCAGGAGCATGCCCTTGTGCAGCGGCTTGAAAGCCCGCCGGCCGAGGTTGGACCGCGCCCGGTAGGTGAGCTCGTCGAGGAAGTTGAACAGCAACACGGCATCGCGGTCCTTGCCCGTGATCTCGAACAGCCCTTCCACGACGTCCTGCCAGCCCAGCAGCATGTCCCGTTCGGCGGCGGGCAGCTCCGGGTGATCCGCGACGAACTCCTGGACCACGGTGGTCCCCGTCAGCAGTCGGTGCTGCAGCGCGAAATGGTCGACGGTCATAGTGAACATGGCCTCGTCGGTCACGAGCCCACCGGGGAACTGCCGCGCGATGACAGCCGTGAACTCGCGGTCGAACCGATCGGACAGTGCGAAGTCCACCAGCATCCCTTTGAGGGTCCCCGCCCGCTCGACCAGGTCCACGCGATACCTCCAGCCCGAGAGGATATGACCCACGGACCCGCCATGCGCGTCAAACACGGCATAGGCAGCATTGGTCGAAGCTGAGCTGGGTTCGCGCGCTCGGCATCACGGGGCGCACGTTGATGGCGACTGCCCGGTGTGCGGGCGGCCGGGCGTGCTGAGCGGAGAGTGGCGGCAGGCTACGGAGCAGGAGGTGGCGCGGATCGGCCAGGAGGCCCAGGACGCAGAAGATTCTGAACGGGCCGCCCGCCATGGTCCATACCTGGAACGTTTCGTGCCCCGCTGGCCCGGCTGCCTTGCCCGGTGCGGTGACCGTCTTTTCCTGCCAGTACACCCACTGGCCAGGCCGCACATTGGGCCGCGTCCGTACGAGGGGCGCCTCTTCAGGCGGCTAGCTCCGGTTCCTCCTGGTCCTGATGCTCGCTGACCTTTTCGGCGTCGATGCGGGCGTTGGCGAAGCAGGCCCAGATGGCCATGTCGAGGTCGAGTTTGTCGGCCAGTCCGATTGGGACGATGGTGTCGGTGGTGATGTCCGCGTCGTGGCAGTGGGCTAGGCCGCCGTCGCTGCCGGGCAGGGCGGGGGCGCTGGGGACGGGCTGGCCGTCGGGGCGGGTGAAGGCGAATCCGCTCTGGGTGGGCGTGATCAGGTAGCCGAGGGCGTGCACGATGACGTGATGTGCTTCGCATAGCAAGACAAGATCACGCAGCCGGGTCTTGCCACCCTTGGCCCAGGCAGTGACGTGGTGGATGTCGGTACGCCTGGAGTTGCAGCCGGGGAACTGGCAGCGGCCCTTGTCGCGTTCGCGGACGGCGCGGCGCAGCGCCGGGGTGGCCAGGCGGTGCCGCCGGCCGACGTCGAGCAGGTTGCCTTCGTGGTCGTGCAGCATCCAGGACACTGTCGCGTGGCAGGCGAGGGCTTGCGCGGCGGCGGGGCTGATGGCCGGGCCGTCGTCGAGGTGGCAGCGTTCCGGGTGCGCGGGGTTGGCAA
>Ga0209333_1001742_pt1 | contig 10150 bp, 12 predicted proteins | sample BlaSpr_A8_OM2_O3_FD_187982 | JGI IMG/M metagenome (GOLD analysis project Ga0209333, IMG submission 187982) | Forest soil microbial communities from Thunder Bay, Ontario, Canada - Black Spruce, Ontario site 2_A8_OM2_O3 (SPAdes) (version 2) | ecosystem: Environmental > Terrestrial > Soil > Boreal...
GGCAATTATCATTTTGCACGCGATTACGGGTGTGTGCACCCCGGCATGCCTCTTGGCCGCAAGCATCTCCGTCGAAGCCGTGACGCCCCCACTGGTGGGTTTGGCCATACTCAAAGAGCTACTTCCAGACTAGGATGAGACCGGGCGGAAGTCAAACACCACTTTAGATGCTCCTGGCTGGCCCGAAGACTTCAGCTCGAGCTTGCCAATGCCTCCCGCTCTTCGCAGAGGCTATTAGCCCTCGGTTACCGATATCCCACAAACAGTTACTTAGTCATCTTCGGATAGAATCTCCGCGGTCTCTGGATACACCCCTACCACGTAGTCGCGAACCGACTTCACCGACTCCCTCCCGAACGACACTCCATCCCACACAATCATGTTCGATATCCCTTCTGAGTGCGCAGTGTCATATAGATGCTCCAATAGATGCTCCAAGAGCCGTAGGGTGTGCTAATTTTGAGAAGAACTCATTCAGAGTTTTAAATCTTTCTCCGTCGCCTATTTCATGGGCAGCATCCGAAATCCTTTTATATCGATCATCGAGACTCCTGATCCCGCTCAATTTCTGCATCTCTTGCGAGGCTCTCGCTCGTCCAAGCCAAACTCAGATCCTCAACCTCGCCTTCGAGCGTTCCTAGCGACGTTATCACTTCGGATAACTCATATAAATCACGGATACTGTCATCTAGAAATATCTTCGCATTTTGGGCAGACGAATTGTAGTAGCGAGTCCAAATTGCAAGTTCCAATAAATTACGTGCACACCGCGCCAACGTCGGCAAACGCGGCTTCTTCGCGGCGCGTTCTAAAGCAAAGGGTACGGATGGCTCCCTGAGCCTCTTAAAACACCCTTGGAAACGCTTATCGAACCCTTAACGAACCCTCGGCCAGTGCCCTATTGGCCCTTGCCGCCCCGAGGCATAGGTCGAACTCTCACCGACGACGGGTTCTCCGCCGGGCTTCTCTCACGGTTTTCCTTCTCGCCGATCACGAACCAATCGAACGACCGATTATTCCTGGCAGGAATAGCTGAGGAGAAATGCATGCCGGTTTTCGCACTGCCATTCTTGGACAGGATCTATTATGAGTTCCTGTTTGCCGACAATACGCCCAGAATCGTGTTTGCCGTAGGCTGCACGCCAAGAGGGAATGATTTCTTGACCCGGTCGCTGCTACCAGATGTAGGGGATGAGTCGATATTTCACCTGCCCCATATAGGCTGCATAGCCGGGCAGTTCCGCGCGCAGCGTGCGTTCCTCGAGCATTGCCCGCCTCGCAAGTAAGATCATGAGCACCAGTCCTGAAAGAACTCCGTACCAAGAACCGAGCAACAGGGACGTTCCCACTGTAAAGACGAGGATGGCGGTCAACGGGTGTTGAGGCGAAAGCCAGAATGCTTCGCCGACCCGCAATGAATGGGATATTCGCAACTCCGCTGCTCATCTTCAAGAATAATTGGTGCAGCCACGTCCTTCGCCATCAAGTCTCCCCGTTCTCCTAAGTCTCTTACCACTTATCCTCGACAACCGGCCGGCGTTGAAGCACCCGGCCAAGTATGCGTTTTTCAAGTGCGGCGAAGCGGGCGCTGCCGTGTGTTCGTGGTCGAGGTATGTTTACAACTTCGTCCAATGCGACGCGGCCTCCCTCAATCAAGATGACACGGTCTGCCAGACTTACGGCCTCGGCAACGTCATGAGTTACGAGCATTGCGGTAAAGCCACGGCTCCGCCAGACGTCTTCGATGAGTTGCTGCATCTCGATGCGCGTGAGCGCGTCCAATGAGCCAAGCGGTTCATCCAGAAGCAACAAATTGGGATCATGGACAAGCGCTCGCGCCAGGGCCACCCTTTGTCGCTGCCCGCCCGATAAGGTAGCAGGCCAGTCGTTGGCTCTTTCTGCCAGACCCACTTGCGCCAAGACTTTCCGCGCTTGGGGGATGAGCGCAGGCTCAAGGCCGAGCATGACGTTCGGAAGAATTCGTCTCCAGGGCAACAGGCGAGAATCCTGGAACATGACCCGAACGTCGGGCTTGCCGTTGTGCTCTCCAACGTTGCCCACACTAATGGTTCCATTCTGCGGCGTTTCCAAACCAACGACCGACCGCAGCAGAGTACTCTTGCCACATCCGCTGCGGCCGACAATCGCCACAAATTCACCGGCGGAGATCTCAACGTCAAAGTTTTCGAGAACAGTGCGTCCACCGAAGGCAATGTTCACGCTCTTGATTCTGACCGACACACCACGCGAGCATCGCTCGTCCGCATCGGCGATCTCTCTCGAACTGAAAGTGACAGGCAAAGTGATCCCCTATCGTGCCGTCTGATACGCCGGATTCCAGCGTAGCCAATAGCGTTCCAATCCTTTCGCCAGAAGATCGGCGAGTTTCCCCAAAATCGCATAAAGCAGGATGCCGACCACCATGACGTCCGTCTGCATGAATTCGCGCGCGTTCATCGTCATGTAGCCAATGCCCGATCGCGCTGATATGGTTTCGGCGACGATCAAGATCACCCACATCAGCCCGAGGGAGAAGCGCACGCCTACCAGAATGGATGGCAAAGCTCCGGGCAGAATGATCTCGCGATATAGCGGCCAGCCAGACAGGCCATAAGTTCGCCCCATCTCCAGAAGTCCGCGATCGACCGAGCGAATCCCGTGAAAAGTATTGATATAGACAGGGAAAAAAACGCCCAGCGCCACCAGAAAAAGCTTGGCAGATTCGTCGATGCCGAACCACAAAATGACTAGCGGGATAAGCGCGAGAGGAGGAATGTTGCGCACCATTTGAATGGTGGTGTCGAGCAGAATTTCAGCCCAGTGCATCGAGGCGGTGAGCAACCCGAGCAAGAGTCCCACCCCACCACCAACGACGAAACCCGACAAGGCACGCAGAGTACTGACCCGAACATGCATCCACAATTCGCCGGAGATGCTGAGTTCGATGAACGAACTCACCACGGCCCGTGGCGAGGGCAGAAAGCGGCTGGGCAGAATCCCCGCGGAAGATGCCCACTGCCAAACAATTAACAGCGAAATGGGCAACACCCAGGGCAAGGCTTGCTTCGCCAGAACACTCGGCCGAAGTTGGGTCGTCGTGGTGGATTTTTTCTGTCCCTGGTTCATGGTTCCTCGCTCAGCGTTGGGTTCCCGTCGACGTTCCCTGCAAGGTCGCATCGCGCACATTAATGTGCTTGGGGATCAACTTGAGGTCGTAGAAGGCGTCCGCGATTCTTTGTTGCTCCGCAAGCACAGGATCGCTGACTGGCGTCACACCGTAGCCGCCCCGCGACAGTGCCAGCTCAAGCGTCGCTTGATCCAAACCGATCTGCGGCTGCAGTGCTGCGGCTGCCTCCTTCGCATTCGTTTTCGCCCACTGATCCACGGCGGCCACTTCCTCCAGGACTATCGCAACCACATCTGCCCGCTTCGCGGCATAGGGTCGGGAAGCAAGAAAAAACTGGTGATTGCTGACTACACCGTTGCCATCGGCGAGAATGCGAGCGCCGGTTTGCCTTTGAGCGGCCGCAAGAAAAGGCTCCCAGATCGCCCAGGCGTCCACGCTGCCGCGCTCGAAGGCCGCTCGCGCATCCGCCGGTGTGAGGAAGATCGCGTCTATATCGTTGTAGTTGACTCCTGCCCGCTCCAGCAGCTTGACCAGCAGAAAATGAACGTTCGAGCCTTTGTTGAGCGCAACTTTCTTGCCCTTGAGTTCCGCCACCGTCTTGATGGGCGAATCCTTGGGAACCAGAATGGCCTCAGCGGCGGAAGCAGCCGGTTCATTTCCGACGTAAACCAGATCCGCTCCGGCTGCCTGAGCGAAGATGGGCGGCGCTTCGCCCGCCGTACCGAAGTCGATGCTGCCCACGTTCAGACCTTCGAGCAACTGCGGACCCGCAGGAAATTCGGTCCATTTGACTTCAACATGCATAGGCGCTAGTCGCTTTTCCAGACTGCCACGAGCCTTAAGCAGCACGAGCGTTCCGTACTTTTGGTATCCGATGCGTATGCGGTTTTCGGTATTCTGGGCCAGAGTAAATGGACCTACGGCCGTCAGTATCAAGTTAGCTATCAGCATCGTTCTATGAAACTTTGCCGGTAGAGAATTGCGCATAAGTCTGAGTCCTTAGTCGATCCTGTTCTACGAATAATGATCAGGAATAAAATGAAGGCTTCGGAAGCTGGCGATTCAAGGCCCAGTCCCCCAACTCACGAATCTTGTAGTCGACCGGATCATGCAAGGTGTGCGTGCGCAGATTGCGCCAGAAGCGGTCAATCCGCGCAGGACCGGCAGCGGCGCGCGCTCCCATTACTTCGAACATCCGGTTCGTGATCTCCAGGCCGACCTTGCTGGTGGTCACCTTCGAGGCGGCGATGTCCAACGCGCACTTGCCACGCTGATTTTCAGTGATCGCGTCTCCGCTCTCCCAGGCTCGCTGCAGAGACTCTCCCGCGATGTCTGTGAGGGCCTGCGCTGCCTGAAAGCTGACAAAGAAACCGCCGTAATTCGCCAGAATGTAAGGATCTTCCGTGGCGCTCTGCGCAGTTGATGCGATCCACGGTCGGGTTTGCGCCAACGTGTAGTTGCGCGATTCCTCCAGCGATCCTTCGGCGATTCCCAGAAAAATATTGCTGAGAATCAGCTGGGCAATGCACGAACGCAAGGACGCCCTGATACTCCCCAGCGGACCTGGTGTATTCAGGAACTCCTGCTGCCGAGCGGCAACCTCACTGAACTCCACCGTCCCGCTATCCGTTTGCCGCTGTCCCATGGCGTCCCAGTCGTCGAGAATGCGAATCCCTGGCCGGTTGGAAGGTATGGCAGCTACCATGAACTTCTCGTCCACAGAGCGAACCGCGGATACGATCAGCATGTCAGAATCAACTGCGCCGGAACAAAAACTCTTGCGCCCGTTGATGACGTATCCGACACCACACTTGGACGTAAGGCTTGTACGCTTGTCGAGCGGATTGAGCGCATTGCCCCAGAACCATTGATTGCGGACGGTTTCAGAAAAAAGCTCTTCGGTCTGTGGCCATGATCCGTAGAGCGACACGGAAGCCAGCATGAGATGCTGAAAGCCGAACAGATGGGCAATCGAACTATCGACACGGGCGAAGACTCGTATGAGCTTCATCGTGTCCGGCCATTCCATTCCCCACCCGCCCAAGTCTGCCGGAATCGACACGTTGAGTAATCCGCTCGCGCGCAACAGGTCGCGCTCAATCTTCGCCGAACCGCCGCGCTTGTCGCGTTCAACGGCAGTTTGAGCAAATGCTGCTGCCAATTGATCGGCAATCTCGAAAGCGTGTTGCCGGGGCGGAACATTCACTGCGATGTGACTCACCGTAGATAGCACTACAGTCCTCCCGTGTCGTCAGCATGTGACCCCATACTCTGCGCGACGGCGCACTGCTGCTCCACCACCACGTGTGCTGAATTGGTGTTGCTATAGCAGCAGACCCTTATTGGCTGAACCGCCTGACATTCGCGGTAATCGCGTGAAAACCTGAAATTCATAGACATAAGCCCGCCTACCTATTGGCAAGACAATTGCCAAAGCTCATCTGGAACTCAGTCCAAACCGGGAACGGGACCCAAAACATGGAAGTGTTCTGGTTCTTACCAACTCACGGAGACGGTCGCTACCTTGGCACTGCTGAACAGGCTCGAACCGTCAACTACGGGTATTTGAAGCAGATAGCGCAAGCGGCCGACCAGCTTGGGTTTCAAGGCGTGCTGCTGCCCACTGGCCGGTCGTGTGAAGACGCTTGGGTCGTGGCCTCAACTCTGGTCCCGGCGACAACCAAGTTGAAGTTTCTGGTGGCGATCCGTCCCGGCATCACGTCGCCCACGGCTGCCGCGCGAATGGCAGCAACGTTCGACCGGCTCTCCGAGGGACGACTGCTGATCAACGTTGTCACTGGTGGCGATCCGGACGAGGCGCTCGGCGACGGCGTTTTTCTCACTCACGATGAGCGCTATGAAGTGACAGAGGAGTTTCTCCAGATATGGCGCGAGGCCGTCGCGGGTACTGCAATTTCGCTGAACGGCAAGCATCTTCGTGTCGAGAATGCAAAGGTCTTATATCCAGCCGTGCAGAAGCCGCATCCCCCGCTATATTTCGGAGGATCGTCGAAAGTTGCTTATGGCTTAGCCGCACGGCAGGTCGACGTCTATCTCACGTGGGGAGAACCGCCGCAACAGGTGGAAGAAAAGATTTCGACCGTGCGGCGACTTGCAGAGGAACAAGGCCGCTCCGTTCGATTCGGCATTCGCCTGCATGTCATCGTTCGCGAAACGGAACTGGAAGCGTGGGCTGCAGCGAACGACCTGATTCGCTACGTCGACGACGACACGATTGCCAGAGCGCAAAAAACATTCGCACGGTTCGACTCCGAAGGACAGCGCCGCATGGCGGAGTTGCATCGCGGCGGTCGCGAAAAACTGGAAGTAAGTCCCAATCTCTGGGCAGGCGTGGGCCTGGTGCGCGGAGGCGCCGGCACAGCTCTGGTTGGCGATTCAGCCACTGTAGCGAAAAGAATGCAGGAGTACGCCGACTTGGGAATTGAAACCTTCATCCTGTCCGGTTATCCACATCTTGAAGAGGCGTATCGCGTGGCTGATTTGCTGTTTCCGCATCTGCCAGTTTCGGCGGGAGCGGAAAGATCGGTGGGCAACATCACTGGCCCGTTCGGAGAACTGGTCGCGAACGAATACCAGCCGCACACGACCGCGGCGACACCGGTGCCGGTGCAGCAAACTTAGCCACGAGCTGCAATAGGATTCGTCTTCTGCACGGTCCACCAAGGGGGAAAGTTGAACAATCAGAAGAAGCCAAAGTTCGCGCTTGTGGTCGCTGTTTTGATCGTTGCAGCGATGTCGCCGAGCTGCAGCCGCAAGGCTTCTGTTAAGCCCACGACCATCAGGCTCGACTATGCCTATTACAACCCCGTGAGCCTGGTACTAAAGGACAAGAAGTTTCTGGAGCAAGATCTCGCCAGTGATGGCATTTCCGTTGAGTGGACACAGACCCTAGGCAGTAACAAAGCGTTGGAACTGCTGAACAGCAAGAGCGTCGACTTTGGGTCGACGGCCGGCGCCGCGGCTCTCATCGGAAAAGCCAACGGCAATCCGATCAAAGCTATCTATGTGTACTCCCGTCCCGAGTGGACCGCTCTGGTCGTATGCAAAGACTCTCCCATCACGAAACTCGAGGATCTCAAGGGAAAGAAAGTGGCCGTCACCCGTGGCACCGATCCCCACATATTCCTGTTGCGCGCGCTTCACGAAGCAGGGCTGACCGAAAAGGATATTGAGATGGTGGTGCTGCAGCATCCCGACGGGAGGATCGCACTCGAAAAAGGAGACGTGGATGTCTGGGCGGGCTTGGATCCGATGATGGCGCAGACCGAGATTCAGAGTGGCTCCCGGCTCTTCTATCGGAACGTGAACTTCAACAGTTACGGTGTACTCAATGTGCGCGAAGAGTTTGCCAAGCAATACCCCGCGTATGTGGAGCGCGTCTTGGCCGCCTATGAAAAGGCTCGTTCCTGGGCCATTCAGAACCCGGAGGAATTTCACCAACTGTTTGCCACCGACGCCAAACTCGACGACTCTGTCGTCACAAAGGTTCTGGAGCGCACAGACCTCACCAATTCGACCATCGGAGACAACCAGCGACAAGTGATTATCGCCAGCGGCGACGTGTTGAAACAGAACAATGTGATCAACAGCAGCACCGACGTGAGCGCTACTGTGAACAATCTGATCGATCCTCGATACGAGCAAGACATGGTCAACAAAAGCCTGGCGCAGAAATGAGCACCGCGGAGCAGAACCGAAGGCTCGTATGGAAGCGCGCTACCGCGGGATTGACGCCGAAGCCACCAGACAACATTGGACGAATCTATATTCCAGATCGCCTTCTGGGCTGGATCATTCCGGTGACCGTACTGCTCGTGTGGGAACTCCTCGCGCGCCTCGGCGTGCTTCCCGCTAATTGGCTGCCTGCGCCAACAGTCGTCGGCGAAACAATCTATCAGTTAGCCGTTGCGGGCGACTTGTTGAAACACGCGGGAATAACAATAGCCCGCGTGGCGGTCGGATTTCTGCTCGGAGCAAGCGCAGGAACGCTCCTCGGCGGTCTCACGGGATATCTGCTGGTTGCCCGCAAGCTGCTTGATCCTTCGGTGCAGGCGTTGCGCAGTGTTCCTTCGATCGCGTGGGTTCCACTCTTCCTGTTATGGCTCGGCATCCAGGAGACCTCGAAGATTGCTCTCATCTCAGTGGGTGCGTTCTTTCCGGTTTATCTGAATCTCTCTGTTGCCATGCGACACGTTGATCCAAAGTTACTTGAAGTTGGCAAATTATACCGGCTGAGCAGTTTCCAAATGGTTCGCCGACTCATTCTTCCGGCCGCTTTGCCCGAGTACATCGTCGGGCTTCGCAGCGGATTGGGCCTGGCGTGGATGTTTGTGGTTGCTGCGGAGCTCTTGGGAGCGAGCAGCGGGATCGGATATCTCATGGTGGATGGCGAGATGACTGGCCGCGCCGCCGTCATCTTAGCCAGCGTGATACTCTTCGCCATCTTCGGTAAGATCACCGACTGGGCTATGAACGCGGTCGGCCGCAGGCTACTCGGTCACAGAGCCCGCTGACGCACAGTCGGTGCAGCGATACATTCTGTCGACCTCGGCGTGAGCAATTCAACTTATATGGTCAACAGTGGTTTTGATCAACGCGGGACGGTCAACATTGAAGTCGTGCATAAGGCTTTTTCAGGATCCAAGGGCACTCTCTTGGCGTTGAAAGACATTCTGCTAACCATCCACCCCAGAGAATTCGTGTGCATTGTCGGCGGTAGTGGCTGCGGGAAGACGACCTTGTTGAGAATCATCGCTGGTCTCGAGACCCAGTATGAAGGTGCCGTTTTTCTCGATGGCAAGAAACTCATAGGGACTGGCTTGGATCGTGGTGTGGTTTTCCAGGAGCACCGCCTCCTGTCATGGCTCACAGTGCATGACAACGTTGGTTTTGGACTTGCAGGTCTACCTCCCGAAGAACGCAACAAAGATATTCGACACTACATCAGCTTGGTTGGCCTGGATCAGTTCGAATATGAATATCCTCACCAGCTTTCCGGCGGCATGTCTCAGCGAGTGGCCGTTGCGCGCGCCCTGGTGGGGCGCCCCGAAGTTCTCTTGTTGGACGAACCATTCGCGTCCCTAGACGCGCTGACCCGGATGCGAATGCAACAGGAAATCCTGCGTATTTGGGAGGCTGAGCGAACGACGGTGGTGCTGGTCACCCACGACATCGAAGAAGCGGTATATCTTGCAGATCGGGTTGTCATCTTGTCTCCGCAGCCAGGCACCATTAGGAATATCCTGCCGGTCCGCTTGCCACGGCCACGCGATCGTACGGATAGGGAATTTGTCCGCGTGCGGAAATCGATCCACGATGAATTGTTTGCGCCTGGCAGAATGGCACACCTTGCGCCTGACAATTTGTAACTGGCGAAGGTATCAGGAAGGATCGACTGAAGCTCTCAATCTTCGACCGTTCGGTAACTCACTGCATTGCATCAGCTTGGCCCGAACGATGTTCCGGCTGATGCAGAGTAGTCGGGCCGTCTGAACTTGGTTGCGGTGACAGAATTCATAGGCTGTTCTCGTGATCGCTGTCTCGATCTCGGCGTATAGGTTGGGACGGCCATCTTCAAAAAGTGCCAGTAGCGCATCACGCAACGCTTCGAAGGGCTGGACTCGACCACTAGCCGCGATTCGGTGCCCAAGCGGCGAAAGCCTCAAATCTTCTGGTCTGACTATATTTTCCCGGCAAACCAGCAGGGCGTGATGGATAACATTCTCCAGCTCTCGCGTATTGCCCGGCCACGAGTGCCCGCTAACCAGGACATCGATTGCCTCCGCGTTCAGTGCGGGATCCTTCAGTCCCAGCCGTTCCCCATAAACTCCGAGAAAGTATTGCGCTAAGGGCAGAATGTCACCCGGCCGCTCGCGCAACGGAGGAATGTGGAGCGAGGCAACCTGGAGCCGGTAATAAAGATCTTCGCGGAAGCGTCCCGCGGCCACCGCATCCTCAAGATTCACGTTGGTCGCGGCGACCACTCGAACGTCAATAGCAACC
>Ga0209333_1001743_pt1 | contig 10138 bp, 5 predicted proteins | sample BlaSpr_A8_OM2_O3_FD_187982 | JGI IMG/M metagenome (GOLD analysis project Ga0209333, IMG submission 187982) | Forest soil microbial communities from Thunder Bay, Ontario, Canada - Black Spruce, Ontario site 2_A8_OM2_O3 (SPAdes) (version 2) | ecosystem: Environmental > Terrestrial > Soil > Boreal...
GTACGGAACGCGCCCGACTGGGCGGGACGTGCCGGAGCGGCTCCGGCCTGCCCGGCTCCGGCGCCCGCAGCCACCGCCGCAGCGTCGGCCGCTGTCCGGCTCGGCACCGCTCCTGCGCCGTTGCCGCGCGCCGGGACAGATCCTGGGGTGTCCCGCGACGGTAGGTTCAGCGGCGGGGCAGAGCTGCGCGCACCGTCACCGACGGCCGCTGAGGCCCAGGTGCGGGCGCGGGACGCCAGCCCGGAGCGGCTGCCCGCGCGGGCCCCGCCCTCGGGCGGCGCGATCCCGGTCGTGGCGGTACCGTCGCCGAGCGCGCCATCCTCGGCGTTCATGCCGGCCCCGGCGGCGGTCATGCCGGCCGCGGCAGCGCCCACGCCGCCGGCACCGGCAGCCGCGCCGAGCGCCGCCGCCTGCCCAGGATTGCGGCGCGCCCATCGGGCGGCGCGGTAGGCGGCGAAGCCAGGCACGGCGACCGCCGCGGCGCCGAGCGTGTTCTGGCGCAGGGTGGCGCGGGAGCGCTGCAGATCGATCTCGGCGCGCTCGGTGGAACCGATCATGCCGTAGCCCACGGCGGAGAACAGGTGCTGGAACGGCCTTCGGTAGATGAAGACCGCGATCGTGACAAGCGCGATCATGAGGATCTTCAAGGCCCACGGGAGCACCGCATCGCTGGTGCCCATGATCAGCGAGTAGGCGTATAGCAGCACGCTCAGCACCAGCGCGACCGCCGCCTGCTTGAGCAGCACGCCGACCAGCATCTCGAACCAGCGCAGCGCCACGACCCGGCCGAATCCCGGATGCGTGCCGATCAGCAGGAAGAACGGCCCGACCACGAGCAGCAGCAGAAACCCGAGCTTCAGCAAGATCAGCGTGACCGCGATCAGCAGCACCAGGACGCCAGCGATGGCCGCGGCGAACAGCGCGGCGAACCCGATCTCCAGCCGCGTCGTCCACTGCTTGCCCTGGAACAACGGGTAGATCCCCGGGTCCTTCTGCTGGATGCTCGCTGCTATCCCGGAGTAGGTGGCCTGCTTGGCCTGGATCAAGGCCGTCGTCGGCTTCTCGTTGGCGGCGATGGCCTGCGCCCACAGCAGCTGCCTGCCGTAGGTATTCACCGGGGTCTGCGAACCGGCCGTGGTGCCGAACGACGTGGTGCCGAATTCGCCGGCCAGCCAGGGCTTGCAGACCAGCACGGTCCACAGTTCGTCGGCGTTTTCGGCGACGATCCCGTTGCCCGACGAGAAGTTGAAGTTAGCCTGCTGGACCTGCGGGTCGCCCCGGCCCACCGGCAGACAGTTGCTCTGGTTCGGGGCGGGGAGCTTGGAGAACGCGGTGTTCAGCGACTGGCCGATAGCGTTGGACACGGCCGAGCCAGCGCCGGTGAAGTCCGCGGGCCTGCCGATCAGCCAGATCGCCGCCACACAGGCCACGACCATCCAGATCGTTCCCTCGATGGTGCGGGTGGCGCGCTTGCGGATCAGCCCCTGCCAGGCGAGCCAGATCGCGCCGATGATGACGACGGCGGCCAGGTAAGGGAAGTAGATCGCGTTGCCGAGGCTGCTGATCAGCTTGTCGACGACGTTCGTCAGCCAGCTCAGGATGCCCTCGCCGGCGGCAGACTGGTAGACGGTGATCGTGACCCGGTCGATGGATTTAGCGATGTCGAACACCATGCTGGCGACGTTGTTGCCGATCAGCGATGTCATGTCCGAGCACTGCAGGTTCGTCGCGGCCCAGTACTGCCCGGAGACGCCGTAGCTGTTGTAGAGGGTCGATGGCTGCGGGCCCGATGACTCTGGTGGCTTGATCATGGAGTCGATCCCGGAGTTGGCCTGCTCCGGATCGGGCAGCGAGGGCTGGCAGATGTTGTTCAAGTCGCCGGTCAGACCACTCTGCCCGGCCGTGCAGAAACCCAGCAGCGACCCGATGTCGCCGATCCCGGGAACCGAGCAGGCACCGCCGGTCGTCGCCACGGGCTGGCGGTCGGCCACGGTGACCGCGTGGATGGGATGGGCGGCTTGCGCTCGGGCGGCTGGGTGCTCGGCATGACTGAAACCGAGCAGGGCCGCAAGTACGACGAGCACCAGCACGGCGAGGCGCAGGAAACGGCGCGGTGTGCGCATCTCGGGGGGCTCCTGGCAGGGGGGTTCGGGGGTCGCCCGGTCGAGCGGTCAGCCAGCGGGCGGGTGGGAGGCGGCGGGCTGCGGGGTAGGCGGCCTTGCGTTGTGCGGCGCGGTGCCGGGTGACGCCACGCTGGCCGGAACGGGGGGAACAGGTACTTCGGGCTTGGCTCTGGTCGGGTTCGTGTCCAGGCGCCGTCGCAGCTCGTCGGAGATCAGGTCGATGCCGATCCGGCCGGCCCGGCCGTCCAGATCACGGAAGATGCATTCGCCGTTGCCCAGCCCGCGCAGCACGGCCTTGTGCTCGTCCGACGGCTCGACACCAAGCAGCGCCATCACATTGGCGACCTCCATCCGCTCCGAGGACCGGAATGCGAACACCCCGGAGATACAGTTCGTCACTTGTTCGTTCAGCAGATCGCCCGCGTTCTGGGAGACGAGAATCAGCGCGGTGTTGCGGGACCGGCCCATCCGCGACACCTCCGGGATCAGCTTGGCGCCCTGCGGCGTCGAGGTGATCGCCCATGCCTCGTCGAGGAAAATTGCCTTCGGCAGGCTACGGTCCATGCCGTTCAGCAGCCTGCGCGCGAACTGCGACACGAGGTACAGCAGGGCCACCGACAGCCGCTGCTCGTACGAGAAGTCATCGCGCCTGACGCCAACGTCCGGCAGGGTCAGGCCGGCCAGCGTGAACACTGTGGTCCAGCCAGCTGCGTCGATGCCCTGGCCGCCGGATGGCGCGAAGCACAGCTTGGCCAGCCTCATCTCCGACATCGACCCGAGCACCGCGCCGAGGTTCATCGACGCGGGATCGGCGGACTTCTCCAGGTAGGTCACCACTTTGCCCAGGCTCGGCTGGTCCTCCTGAGCGATGTGGCCGACCGCCTGGATCATGGCGCTCTCCCGCTCCTCGCTCATGCGCGGCAGCAGCAGCCGGAGCGTCTCGGTCGCCATCGTCCGCCGCTCGGCGAGGTCGTCGCCGAACGAGAACGGGTCGAGCAGGCCCGGCGCCGCGCTGCCCAGCGGGATGACCCGTGCCTGGCGGCCGCGCTCCCGGAGCAGGCCGACCAGCGACTCCGCGTCCCCCTTCGGGTCGATCACGGCGACGGTCACGCCGCGCAGCGCCAGCTGCAGTATCAGCAGCAGCGCCAGGGTCGTCTTGCCACCGCCAGGCTCCCCGGTGATCGCGATCGCGGTCGGGCGGTTCCGCGCCGCGGCGACCAGCGGGTCAAAGTGCACGATGGTCCTGGCCCGGCCGAGCGTCTCGCCGATGTACGGACCGACCCACCCGGCGTCCGAGGCGGCCCGGTCACCTAGGTCGACCGTGGCGGTCGGCATGCCGCCCGCGATCGTGTACAGGGGCTGGCGCTGCAGATACGAAGTGAGCCTGACCTTGTCCCCCGGCAGCGACTCACACAGCAGCGAGAACTGGTCGCCGGTGGAGTTGACCACGTCGATCCCGGCGTCACGGTAGTGCTCGGCGACGGCTTCGGCGCGCCGGACGCACAGCTCACGGGACGGCGCGGTCACCATCAGCCGATGCCAGCCGTAGACGAACGGCAGCCGCTCCTTGGTGATGCCGTGCTCGAGCAGTCGCGCCGCCTCTATCTGCTCGGCGAGCGCGATCGGCATCTCGGCCCCGGCCTCCCTGATGTGCGCGTCCATGTCCCTCGCGTGGGCCAGCCTGCGGCCGACGTCCTTGCTGGCCTTGTGCGGCGGTATCAGCCGCATCCGCAAGCTGGCCTCGACCGGGAACGGGAGCGCGTCGCTGTAGTGCAGCCACGGCTCGCCCTCGGGGAAGTACATGACGTCCGGGAACCGGGCGAACGACAGGAACGCGGCCCACGACTCACCGGCCGGATGCTCGAGACGCAGCAGCGTGCGCCCGTTGTGCACCTGGCCTTCCAGCAACGACTCGATCTCCCCCGCGCCCCACTTGCGGCGCCGTGCCGCCGACGGCTGGGGCTCGGTCACGGACCCGGCCAGCGCGTGCCGGAACAGCCAGGCAACCTGGTCGGAGGTGGCGTGGGCAGCGGCCAGGGCGCTGGACCCCAGCGCGCGGCCGAGCCGCTCGGCCTGCTCCGTCCACCGGGCGACCTCGGCGGATGGCACGGCCTCGTCGCCGAGGCCCAGAACTTCCTCGCTGGCCCGATAGGCGCCGATGAACTGGGCAAACACCCCACCCGACAGCTGGGCCCGAACGCCGCGCTGACCGAGCCTGACGCCGAGGTAGACCTCCTTGGTCCAGAAGTCCTTCTCCCACACGTGCTGGTACATCCCATCCAGGTACCCGGGCCAGCCGGGCCCACCATCGGACGTGGCGTCCAGGCCCGTCGCCCACTCGGCCGCCGGATAGGACCGGTGCGCGATCCGCAGGTGCACCTCTGCGTCCGGCATCCGGATCGCGGCCAGAGCGACCGTGATGTTGGTGGCCAGGGACTCACGGTCCTGTGGCGTGGTGAACTCGTACGACACCGTTGGCAGCCGGTAGTAGGCCCACGCGTGCGTCTCGGTGAGCAGGATCCGGTCGTCGAAGTACCGCACCGACAGACGGTTCCGGCGCCCGGTCTTGGCCCCGCTCATGAGCGGGCTCGCTGCTGCTCGGGCGCGTCGGCGAGCGCGGCGACCAGCACCCCGGCCAGGGCCGTGTAGGCATTCAGGGCACCCTGGCTCAGGCCGCCGCCTGCCGGGCCAGCCATTGTGGCTTGGTCGGGAGGGGCTACGCGTTCGGGCCCGGGATTTTTGAGACTGTCATCCCACGGGACCCGGATGATCGCCCGGCACCGGCCTCTGGCCAGCGCCTCGGCCTGCTCGACATGGCGCATGGTGTGCCGGCTCACGCCGTTCAGCACGATGATCGCCCCGTCGGCGAGCTCGGTGTGGCCGTGCGCCTCCAGCCATTCCCGTGTGCTTGCGAGTGCGGTGGCCGCATCCTGGCTCGCCGGCGCGACCATGATCAGCTGGCTGGCGGCGGCCAGCACCCGCGGCACCGTGGCCGCTCCGGGGTCGGTGAGCGTGATCGGGTAGCGGGCGGAGAGCAGCTCGAAGATCTTGGTGACGTCGTCCTCCTGCCCCGCAGCGGCCGCCGTCTCGCGGGTCACCACTTCGAGCTGCGTCGGCGCTGGCGGCCCGGAATCGGTCAGGGACGGCACCGCCGTGGCCCGCTGCGCGAGCGACCCGCTGCCGGGGTTCAGGTCGAGCACTGCCACCTGATCGTCACGCAGGCTGGCCAGCACTTCTCCGGTCAGCAGCGCGGTCACGGTCTGGCCGGCGCCTACCGTGCAGCCGAGCACAACGACCCGGCGTCCGGCGGGGATCGGGAGCCGGGCCCGGGCGCGGTCGCGCTGCATCTGGTCCGGCCTGCCAGGCCGGTGGCCGCCGGGAACGACGACCACGCGGTCGTGCCACCCCGCCGAGCGGCGGTCGGACGGGTTGCCCAGCGCGCGCTCCACCATCCGGATCGGGCGCTCGCCGGGCTGGTCGCCGGTCACGGTCACCACGGGCCGGGGGCGGGAAGGCTCGGCCGGCGGGATCGCCGGCGTCGGCGGGGCGGCAGGCGCGGGCACGGCGCTGGCCGCGGCCCGATCGGGGGTCTCACGGGCCGGCGGCGCGGGAACGGCACGGGCGGGCTCGGTGGCCGGGGGCTGCGGCACTGGCGGAGCGGGGACGGCGCTGACCGCGGGCTGAACGGGAGTCTCACGGGCCGGCGGCGCAGGGACGGCGTGAGTGGTCTCCGGGGCCGGCGTCTCCCGCACCGGTGGAGCGGGGACGGCGCGCGCAGCGGGCTGGACGACCTCGCGGACGGGCGCCGTCGGCGCGGGCGCCTGTGGCCAGGCCGACACGTGGCCCGTTGGCAGGTGCCGCTCTAGCGCGGGCCGCTCGGGAGCTACTTCCACGGCAGCCGGGGGGTTCGGCACCGCTCCGACCACTGCCGCGGCTTCGACCGCCACCGCAGCTTCGACCATCGCTGCGGCTTCGACCGCCGCGGCAGCTTCGACCATAGCTGCGGCTTCGGCCGCCGCGGTGGCAGGCTGGCTGACCGCAACCACCGCGCTGTCGGGCCGGCGCCACACACGCGCGATGACCGTAACCTCATCCCTCTCGGCAAGCGGCGCCATTCGGCACCAGGTGCGCGGCTCGTTCAGGTAACGCACCTGGGAAACGACCAGCTCGGGCAGGCGCTTGCCTTCGAGCACCGGCCTCGTGACCAGCCAGGCGAGAGCCCCCGGCGGCAATATGTACAACCAGAGCAGGGTGTGGCTGAACGGGAGCCCGGCCATCTTGAGGATCACCACATAAGGCACGGCAATGGCCGCGAACACCGCAATCTGGCCCACCGGAATCGGCATCGGCAGGCGGAAATCGTACAGCTTGTAAAGCCGCTTCTCGATTCGCCAGATGTTGGTGTATGTAGGCAGATCCAACCCTGCTGCGCTCCTTAGGCTCGCTTACCGGCCTCAGTGGACGCCAAGCGCGCTTGCGATGCCCTTAGCAAGCACCTGAACGATCCCGGGGGTGTAGAAGACGACGCCGATGGCCACCGCAAGTACAAGAAACTGCACGAACCGGATGATCTCGCGGGTGAACAGGAAAAAGATGGCCACGATGCCGACGATCCCGAGGAACAGTGGTCCGAATAGACCTTGCAGATACGTCACCAGGCCCGTAGTGCTGAGCGCCAAGGCGGGTGGCGAGGCGAGCAGTTGGTGCATCGTTCTACTCCGGGGGGTTGGGGGGTGCGGGTGGCTGGACGCACGACTGGCTGCGCATGCAGATCACCGGGATTCCTGTCACGGTCCCGCCGGCTGCGTCGCCGACGGGCCTATGGCCTGGACGTACCAGCTTCCGTGCTGCCGCACGACGGTCATCTGATAGGTCATCTCGAGGCCGGCCGAGGCGTCGTTGACCGACGAATTCTGGGCATGCCGACCCCGGGCCTTGGTGCTTTGGCTGGCGAGCTGCCACACCACACTGACCGCGATCCTGCGCACTGCTCCCCCTGACGGAACCTCCATCCCCGAGATGGAACCGAAGGTCACGGTGCCGCCGAGCCCGGCGACAACGGCGCCAGGCGCCAGGAACCGGCCGAGCGCCTCTTGATCGCCGCTGGCGTAGGCGCGGAAGAACCCCGGCAACTGGGCGGTGAGGGCAGTCGACGTCGCAGGGTCACTCGCCGCACTTGACGACGGCGGGGTAGCGCGCTGGGGCCCTGGGAGCAACGCCGGCTCGGCGGAGACGACCCACCCCCCTTGTGTTGTGTAGATCGGCACGCCGAGCTCGATCAGGCCACTGCTGACCTGCGCAAGGAGTGTGACGACGGCAGAATGAGCATTCTTTACCGAGATCGAGGCGACCTGCTCGGATTGAAGCTGCTGGGATCCCGCGCCATTCCAGCCGAACTGCGGATCAGAGCCCACGGGGATGAATGGCACCAGGTCGCTGGCTCGTTGTGCCGCCGTGGCCGGGCTGAAATTGAGGTAGACGTTTCCGAATTGCAGTGCAAAGGCCTCTGCCATCCCGGTAGGGAATCCGCCGCCAGTTGCGGTGGTATTGGCGCTGCTGGCATTGTTCCCGGCGGGCTGCCGGGAGGCTGTCACTATTGCCACCACCCCGCGAAAACCAATAATGAGCAGGACCACCCAGAGCACCGCGCGGAATGTCCAGACCAGCCAGCGACCGCCGGAGCCGCGCCACTGTGCTGGGCGCTGCTCCGTTAGCTCAGCGGATTCCGTGACATCTGGCACCGCCTCGTCGGCCGCGACAAGATCATCTGGCCGCAAGCTGCGATCGAGGGTCGCCTTGCGAACCATCGCACCTCCGCCCGCTCTCCTGCGCCTCCGCAGCAAGGAGTCGCGGCGCACCCTTGCCCCATTCGGCCACCATTCTCCAGCCGAGGGCGCAAATGCGGCGGCAGGCGCGCCGGCGATCTCCGAATCGGCGGGGCAATCGGTACTCTGCGGACGAAAGGCCCAAGCCTCGTGTTGCTGGACACCCCGCGGCATCTGATCGGCTTCGGGTCGCGGAATCGGGCCGGGATCGGCGAACCCGGAATATGGGCGCCCCGCGCCGTTCCCCGGCCACCGTGCAGCCTCCGGCCGGTACCCGTTCCCTGACCGGTGCCCGCTCTCGGGCCGGTGCCCGTTCTCCGGTCGATGCCCGTTCTCCGGTCGGTGCCCGTTTCCTGGCTGGTGTCCGTTCCCTGGCCATGGCGCGACAGGCGGCCGGTTGCCGTTCCTCGGGCTTCCGCTCCCCCAGCTTCCGCCGCCGGAGTCTCCGTTGCCCGTGCTTCCGCTTTCCGGCAGCCGTCCCGTGGCGGGCCACTGCTCAGTCCCTGGCCGCTGCTGTGTGCTTGGCCGCGGGGCTGGCCCCCGACTCCGCGTGTCAGGCCACGGCGCCGCGTTCGTCCTTGGCGCCGTCTCCCCGCCCTCGAGCCACGGCCACCATTCGTCCTGCCCCGGCTCCGGCCGCATTTCGGTCTTCGGGACCGCCGCTGGCGTCGCCTGGCCAAGCGCGGGCGAGTCCGGCGCCCCGACCGCGAACGCGGCCGGGCGGGCTCGGTTCTTCTTCCCACGCATGGTTTGCCTCGTGCCTCTCGTGGCAGTTACGACGGGAGCATTCGACAGGCTCCGGTGTGACAGTCACTGTGACACCGCCGCTGACCTGCGCCTATTCGCTCATCCGCGAAGCGGAGAACCACGGCCTGACAGGCCCGGCATGCGGAGAACTACGGCCGAAGCCCGAGGCATCGGCGTCGTGGGGGGCCAAACGGCCGATCGCGCAGGTTCTTCCATGATCTGGGAGGAAAATGTGCCGTATACGCTCATTATCCTCCCAGATCATGAAAATTAGGTACTGAGCGGACCTTTACTGGGACAGCAAGGGCTTGCGGGGCTGGTGGGACGGCGCGGGCCCACCCTGTTCGTATGCAGGAGGTAGCGTTCGCCGGATGTGACGGGTGCGGGACGTGCGCTCAGCCGGGTTAGGCGGCTGCGCCCGCGGTGGTCACTATCCAGGCGAGGACCAGCGCCTCCTCGCGCCACTTGTCGTACCGGCCGCTGCGGCCCCCGTGCCCGGCCACCATCTCGGTCCGCAGCAGGAACGGCCCGCCCTTGGCCTCCGCCTGCAGCCGCGCGATCCACTTGGCGGGCTCGCGGTACAGCACGCGAGTGTCGTTCAGGCTGGTCACCGCGAAGATCGGCGGGTAGGTCTGCGCGGTCACGTTCTCATAGGGCGAGTAGGACTTCATGTACGCGTAGACCTTGGCGTCGTGCAGCGGATCCCCCCACTCCTCCCATTCGGTCACCGTCAGCGGCAGCGACGGGTCGAGGATCGTAGTGAGTGCGTCGACGAACGGCACCTGCGCAACAATGCCGCCGAAGTCCTGCGGGGCGATGTTCGCGACCGCGCCCATCAGCAGGCCGCCGGCCGAGCCACCGCGCGCGATCAGCCGCGACGGCGCCGTCCAGCCCGCGCCCGCCAGGTGCTCGGCGCACGCGACGAAGTCGGTGAAGGTGTTCTTCTTGTGCAGCAGCTTGCCGCCGGTGTACCAGCGGCGGCCCATCTCCCCGCCGCCGCGGATGTGCGCGATCGCGTAGCCGAAGCCGCGGTCGAGCAGCGACAGCCGGCTGATGGAGAAGCTCGGGTCCATCGAGATCTCGTAGCTGCCGTAGCCGTACAGCAGGAACGGCGAGCTGCCATCGCGGGGAGTCCCCTTGCGGCATACCAGCGAGATCGGGATCCGGGTGCCGTCGGTGGCGGTCGCCCACTCGCGGTGCTGCTCGTAGTCGCCGGGACGGTACTCCTGCCCGCCGGGCAGCGGCAGCACCGGCTGGCGCTTGAGCAGGGTGAGCTCGCCGGTGGCCATGTCGCAGTCGTAGACCGAATTCGGCGTCACCAGCGAGACGTAGCCAAGCCGCAGCAGGCCTGCACGGTACTCGGGATTGGCCCCTGTGGACACGGTGTACACCGGCTCGGGGAACGCGACCTCGTACTCGGTGTCGTCGCGGCGGATGATGCGC
>Ga0209333_1001744_pt1 | contig 10136 bp, 9 predicted proteins | sample BlaSpr_A8_OM2_O3_FD_187982 | JGI IMG/M metagenome (GOLD analysis project Ga0209333, IMG submission 187982) | Forest soil microbial communities from Thunder Bay, Ontario, Canada - Black Spruce, Ontario site 2_A8_OM2_O3 (SPAdes) (version 2) | ecosystem: Environmental > Terrestrial > Soil > Boreal...
GGATTAGAGCGGATGACTACGGATCATCAGGTCGGGGGTTCAAGTCCCTCATGGCGCACCACTTCTTCAGCCGGTCCCCACAAACAATAACTCGCCGCAGCCATGCGGACTGCGGCGAGTGCTGGGAAACCAGACCCTTACCATACATGCACAGGCTCCATCGCCTTGTCGATCTCCGCCGGATCAACCTGCTGTCCAGCCTTCAGCCGGTCAACGAGCTCATCGATCTCGTAGCTCTTGCGACGAAACTCGATGTTGTTCTTGTTCCCGTTTTTTCCCTCGACCGACGCCTGGTTCGACGCAATCTCGAGTTTCGCGATGGTCCCCTGGTCAACCGTTGGCGTGGTCGCCTGGGCATCATGCGGAACCGCACCCGAGAAAGATGCCGTCGCGAGAGCGAAAGTGGCGGCCGCGGTCAGTATCGTTACAGTTGATAGTTTCTTCATGGCCTTGGATCTCCTTGCTTGTTATTTCAACCAACTCGTTCAGCGTGTCAGTTAGTTGAAGAGCAGGAGTCGTGCCGTGGCCTAGAGGACAGATTTGTTCAGCTATCCGCTGTCGACACTCAAAAGCCGATTGAATTGAAGGCTCGCGATACATCAATTTGATGAGAGCCCGAAAAACTCTCGCCTCTACCACCCGAACAGGAAGTCCGCGCGACACCCTCGATCCACCCACACCATGCGGTTGTTGTAACCCCAACTGCTGCCCTGGATGCATGGCGCGTTGCTCCACTGGCGCGTCATTCTGACTTTGCCGCCGGTGTTCGCGGGACATTCAGCTCTGCGATTGCTGTATGATGCGCATGTCAGTCTCTGGCCGCCGCCTCCGCCTCCCCCGCCGCCGTTCGACCACATCACGCCGGTCGTGAAGATTCCGCGGCACCCTTGATCGACCCAGATCCGATTGTCGTCCTGGATCCCCCAGCTCACGCCCCTCTTGCACTTGGCGCCGCTGAGTTGCCGTGCGAGCGCGACGCCGTTGCGCGTATCCGCGCCGCACAGGTTGCGCGCGCCGCCGTAGGAATCGCAGTTCACAGTTCCCGCCAGTGCCGGTGCGCTGGCTATCGTGAGTATCAATGTGATCGCGGGTAGGACGCCTCGTGCCGCAAGTTTAGTTTTCATGCTCAATCGAGTACCGCAAACTGCTGGTGGATTGAAAGTTGCCTTAGCTCGACTATCGAGCGTCGCGTAGTGTAACGATCGACCAAACTGGAGGATCGTCCTCAATGTCAGTCGTCTCCGATTTCTCGAAGCCGTACCGCGTCGACAACGGTCGCAAGTTCCGCCTCAAGGATTTCGATCCTGCGGATTGCAGCGGTGTGAGATCGAAGCTGGTTGCCGAAAAGGAACTGCCGCGCGGCATCGAACGGCTGGTCGACCTCCAGGGCGAGCTCTACGCACAGGATCGATGGGCAATCCTGCTGATCTTCCAGGCGATGGACGCGGCCGGCAAGGACGGCGCGATCAAGCACGTGATGTCCGGCGTCAATCCGCAGGGGTGCCAGGTGTATTCGTTCAAGCAGCCTTCGATCGAAGAGCTCGATCACGACTTCCTCTGGCGCACCAACAAGTGCATTCCCGAGCGCGGCCGAATCGGAATCTTCAACCGCTCCTACTACGAGGAGGTGCTCGTCGTCCGCGTGCACAAGGAGGTACTCGAGCGCGAACGGATACCGCCGTCGCTGGTCACGAAGAATATCTGGAATGAACGCTTCGCCGATATCAACGCGTACGAGCGCTACCTTTCGCGCAACGGTGTCGTGATCCGGAAGTTCTTTCTCAACCTGTCGAAGGAGGAACAGAAAAAGCGCTTCCTGAAACGTCTCGATCGGCCCGACAAGAATTGGAAGTTTTCGGCGGCCGATGTCGCGGAAAGAGAGCGATGGAGCGACTACATGACGGCCTATGAGGAAATGATCCAGCATACCGCCACACCGTATGCGCCCTGGTACGTCGTGCCCGCGGACAAGAAATGGTACACGCGCCTGGTGGTGGCAGCCGCTATCATCCACGCACTCGAGGATTTGAATCTCCACTATCCAACCGTTGACGCCGCTAAACGCAAGGAACTGAAAGCCGCGCGCATCGCGCTCGAACACGAGGGCCGCCATCGCTGACCCGGGCGCATCCGGCGCGAACGATTCGCGCGATCCGCTCCCCTCGCTCGATCTGTTCGACTCCCCGCGCGCATGGCGGATGGTCGCGGCCGCTTTCGTCGCGATGTGCTCGGTGTACGCGATCGCCTATAGCTTCGGCGCATTCTTCAGACCTATGGCGGCAGAGTTCGGCGCGCATCGCAGCGCGACCTCGGCGGTATTCTCGATCACGGTGCTGGTGTGGTGCTTGCTCGGCCCCGTCACGGGACATCTGTCCGACCGCTTCGGCCCGCGAATCGTGGTCGCGAGCGGCGCGCTCGTCATGGGACTCGGTCTCGCACTGACGTCGATCATCGACCGGTTGTGGCTCGGCTACCTGACCTACGGACTGGGCGTCGGCGTCGGAGTCGCATGCGCGTATGTTCCGATGGTCGCCGTCGTCGGCGGATGGTTCCTGCGGCGCCGCAACACCGCGCTCGGAATCGCAGTGGCGGGAATTGGATTCGGCACCGTATTAGGTGCGCCGGCCGCAGCCGCCTTGATCGATCATCTCGGATGGCGCGCAACCTACGTCGTCTTTGCGATCGCCACCACCGCGGTTCTGCTCGGATGCGCGTTGATCGTCGAGCGTCCGCCAGTTCACGTCACGCCATCGCGCGTGCGGCTCGCCGACGCTCTTCGCAGTCCCGCCTTCGGTTTCCTGTACGCATCGTCGGTGACTGTCTCGACCGTGATCTTCGTGCCACTGGTCTATTTGCCTTCGTTCGCTCGCGACCATGGCGCAAGCGAGTTTGCCAGCGCCGCACTCGTTGGAATCATCGGGGGCGCGAGCGTCGCAGGACGCATGGGTCTGGGCAGTCTCGCCGATCGCGCGGGAGTGGTGCGCCTCTACCAGGCCAGCTTCCTGGTGCTCGCGCTCAGCTACGGCCTTTGGCTCATCGCGGCTTCATATCCAATGATGGTTCTGTTCGCACTCGTGATGGGCGCGGGCTACGGCGGCTACGTCGCGCTCTCCCCCGCGGTAATTGCGCATCTCTTCGGCACCCAGCGGATGGGCACAGTCCTGGGCGCCCTCTACACCAGCGGCGGTATCGGCGCGATGGCCGGGCCCCCGTTGGTCGGCTTGATCATCGACCGCACCGGCAGTTACCGCCTCGCAATCGCAGCAGCATTCGTAGTCGCCCTGACATCCTTCGCGCTACTCCTCCCGCTAACCGGCTACGACCGACCACCAACCCCCACCCAGCCCGTGTGAAACCCGCGATGGGTTTCACGCTTCCTTCGGCAGGGCTGAGCCTTGCACCCAGTATTAGAAAGATAAAGATCGGGACTTCGCCCCTGTTAGAACTTGTTAATGGGGAAAGGCCGCTTCTTTTCCCGTGTCATTCAGAGTGAGAGCTGCTGTCGCGAAGAATCCGGGCTCGTTCCTACCTCGCCCCATTAGGATGTAGCGTTCCGCACAGCCGACTTCTGGGAGTGTCGACGCTTATCGGTAGAATTCCATTTCTTGAGCAGGACGTACTGCTTTTGTCGGCGCGCCAGCAGCCCGGACTCTACCATTTCGGCTATCATGCCGCTCACCATCGGCCGTGAGCAGCCGATCATATCGGCGAGATCCTGATGTCCGATTTCCGGAATCAGGATAACCCCGTCCGAGTCCCTTACCCCGGCCCGCTTCCCCAAATCGCTCATCACGATCGTGAGGCGGTCCCATAACGGAAGGCCCAGCAGAATAGTAAAGCGCCGGAGGTTCTCCGACCAGAAGGTGTTCAGGTACGCAAGGATCGAAATTAGAGCATTCGCGGGAAGACCGGCGAGCAACCGCGTTACATGATCGCGGCTGAACAGCGCCAACGTGCACTTGCTGGCGACTTGAGCTTCAAACAGGCGAGCCTGCCGGCCTTTTTCATCGATGTAATCTGGATAGCCAATGACCTCGCCCGGTCCAGCGATTCGTACCACGGTGCGATTCCCATCACCTAAAGAGCAATACACGTTTACATAGCCGGTCAGGATGCAGGCAAGCATTCCGTCGGCGTTGCCCTCGGATAGCGCCAACGCGCCTTTCTCAAAAGGAACCGCAATGTGGCGCTCGATTAGCTCGTCCACCAAATCCATCGGAAGATTCAAATGGCTCAGGCTTGTCCGAAGGATCGCGAAGGCTACTTCATGTTGACGGCTTAGATTCGTCTTCATTTTTTGTAGGGTCGAAATGAACGGGGTCGTGCGCATCACCCCGTTCGCGCTGTCCACACCCTTCGGTGCATTTGAGTGCGCACGACCTTGGGCGGGTAGTCGGCAATACTAGTCACCCGTGAGTTTCTATTGACAGAAACGAAGAGTTCGAAGCGTTCCCCGCGAGACGAAAGAGACTGAAATGTCGCCAGCGCGGGCAAGTGTTCTTACCTTGCTCAGTTGCAGCTTGAATCGCAGAGCCCTCACCTACCGGCGGCTACGCCTGCCGACCTTCTCTCCCGTACAATAACGGGTGAGATAAGATTCGGACGCCTCCGCCCTAAGAACCGCTAACAGGGGCGCAGCCCCGCATCTTGTATTTTCTTTTCCTGATACTGGGTGCAGGGGTCACCCCTGCCGAAGGAAGCGTGAAACCCACCGCGGGTTTCACATTAAATAACGTGATTTCCCCTTCCGCCGTCTCTCGAAATGCGGCCCTGACATGGATCCCTCGGGATGTTACCATTTGCGCGGAGCTACTATGCCTGAATCTAAAATAACCCTCGAGCAGGTCCGCCACGTCGCGCGCCTCGCGCGCCTCGAATTGTCACCGCAGGACGAGGAGCGCCTCCGCTCCGACATGGACGAAATGCTTGCTTACGTGGACAAATTGAACGAGCTCGACACCAAAGATGTCGCGCCGACGACACAGGTCGGCGAGGCCGGCACGCCGATGCGCGACGACCTCGTGACCAACCAGCCGGCCGCCGACGCGATGCTCGCGAACGCGCCGTCGCGCGATCGCGACTACTTCAAAGTGCCAAAAATAATCGAGTAGAATTTTTCCCAGCATGACATCCGAACTGAACAAACTCACCATCGCGGAAGCGTCGGCGAAACTCCGCACGCGCGAAATCACCGCGACGCAACTAACGCGCGACTGCCTCGACCGAATCGCCGCGGCCGATCCGAAGCTGCACGCATTCATCACCGTGTGCGAGAACGAAGCCCTCGAGCAGGCGGCGGCAGCCGACGCGCGCCTCGATGCGGGCGACGCGCCACCGCTGTGCGGGATTCCGCTCGGAATCAAGGATATCTACGCGACCAAAGGCGTTCGCACGACCTGCGCCTCGCGAATCCTCGAGAACTTCGTGCCGCCGTTCGACGCCACCGTGATCGAGCGCCTGCGCGCGGATGGCGCGGTGTTTATCGGCAAGACCAACCTGGACGAATTCGCGATGGGCTCCTCGACGGAAAATTCCGCCTTCGGCGCGACGACCAATCCGAACGACACGACGCGCGTCGCCGGCGGATCGTCGGGTGGCAGTGCCGCCGCGGTCGCGGCCCACGAATGTCTCGGCTCGCTCGGCACCGACACTGGCGGCTCGATTCGCGAGCCCGCGTCATTCTGCGGCGTGGTCGGAATCAAGCCGACCTACAGCCGCGTCAGCCGCTTCGGCGTCGTCGCCTACGCTTCGTCGCTGGATCAGGTCGGTCCGTTTGCGAAGACCGTGCGCGACGCCGCGATCATCCTCCGAATCCTGGCCGGCAAGGATACTCGCGACTCGACCTGCTCGGCGCGCCCGGTGCCCGACTACGAACGCGCGTTGACCGGCGACGTCAAGGGACTCCGAATCGGCGTGCCGCGCGAGTATTTCGTCGAGGGGATGCAAGCCGAAGTCGAGAAATTGGTGCGCGCCGCGCTCAAGAATTACGAATCGCTCGGCGCCTCGACGGTCGAAGTCTCGCTGCCGCACACCGGCTACGCGGTCGCGGCTTATTATCTGGTCGCGACTGCGGAAGCGAGTGCCAATCTCGCGCGCTACGACGGTATCCGCTTCGGCCTGCGGGTCAACGCCGAGGACAATATCGCCTTGTATGAAAGCACGCGCGCGCAAGGGTTTGGCGCCGAGGTCAAGCGGCGCATCATGCTCGGCACCTTCGCGCTCTCGGCCGGCTACTACGACGCCTACTACCTGAAAGGCCAGAAGGTGCGCACGCTCATTCGCAACGACTTCGATCGCGCGTTCGAGAAGTGCGATTTGATCGTCACGCCGGTCGCGCCGACCACCGCGTTCAAGCTTGGCGAGAAGATGAACGATCCGCTCACGATGTACCTGTCGGACATCTTTACTATTTCGGTCAACCTGGCCGGTCTGCCCGGGATGGCGATGCCGTGCGGGTACGACGCGAACAATCTGCCAATCGGGATGCAATTGATCGCGCCGTCATTTGCCGAGGAAACAATCTTGCGCGCGGGCGACGCGTTCGAGCGCACAGGAGCATTCAAGCCGCGCGCTGTCGCGGTCTGAAGTGACATCGCAATGAATCGCGAAGCATACGAAGCCGTGATTGGACTCGAAGTCCACACTCATCTGCTGACCCACTCGAAGCTTTTCTGCGGATGCTCGACCACCTTCGGCGCCGGTCCGAACGAGAACGTCTGTCCGATATGCATGGGAATGCCGGGTGTCCTGCCGGTACTCAATCGCCGCGCGGTCGAACTGGCTATTCGAACTGGATTGGCCGCGCATTGTACTATCGCGCCGTACTCTATTTTCGATCGCAAAAGCTATTTCTATCCCGACCTGCCCAAGGGTTATCAGATTAGTCAGTACGAAACTCCTATCTGCAAAGGTGGCTATATCGATTTGCCGCCGACCGAGAATGGCGACACGCGCCGAGTGAGACTCACGCGAATCCATATCGAAGAAGACGCGGGCAAGAATATCCATGCCGAAAGCGCCAGCCTCGTGGATTTCAATCGCTCAGGCGTCCCGCTTATCGAGATCGTCAGCGAACCCGATCTCCGTTCGGCAGAGGATGCGGGCGCGTACCTGCGCCAACTGCGCGCCATCCTCAGATACGTCGATGCGTCCGACGGCAAGATGGAAGAAGGCAGCTTCCGCTGCGATTGCAACGTGTCCGTGCGCAAGCGAGGCGCAACTGAGTACGGCGTCCGGACTGAGATAAAAAACCTCAACTCATTTCGCTTTGTAGAAGACGCAATTGAGTATGAGGTCGGCCGCCAAGTAGCTATTGTCGAATCGGGCGGCAAAGTCGCGCAGGAAACTCATCTGTGGGATCCCGTGCGCAAGGAAACGCGCCCGATGCGCTCGAAGGAATATGCGAATGACTATCGCTATTTCCCCGAACCGGACCTGCCGCCCCTGATCGTGGCTGCGGAAATGGTAGAAACCGTACGTTCGTCGATGCCCGAGTTGCCCGCCGATCGCAAAGCCCGATATGTGCGCGAGGGCATGACGGAATACGAGGCGGGCGTGCTGCTCGCCGATCGCGACGTCGCCGACTACTTCGAAGCCACGCTGCCGGGACTCAAGAATCGCAAGAGCGCTGCGAACTGGGTGATGACCGAGGTGCTACGCGTCGCGCGCGAGTCCGACAAGCCATTCGTCGAAGCGGTCCCGCCGGCAATCGAAGTCGGCGCGCTGCTGCGAATGGTCGAGGCGCAGAAGATAAGCCTCAACGCCGCCAAGACCGCATTCGCCGCGATGGTAAAATCCGCCAAGGGCGCCGAAGCAACGATCGCTGAGCTTGGCCTCGCGCAAGTATCAGACGAGAGCGCAATCGCGGCAGCCTGCGACAAGGTCCTCGCCGCAGAAACTGAAAAGGTCGCCGAGTATCGCGCGGGCCGCGACAAGCTGTTCGGCTTCTTCGTCGGCGCGGTGATGAAAGAAATGGGCGGAAAGGCAAATCCGAAAGTGATCAACGAGATCCTGCGTAAGAAACTAGCCGGATAAGGAATCGCGCGGCAGGACCTAATCCGCCTCGACCACGACGCGTTAGTCCACGCGCCATACGTTGAGATGAGCGCGCGCTATTTCCGGATATATAGCTTGTACTTCACGCCGGTCGGGATTGTCTCGCCTTCAGCGAAGGCCTGAACGCCGTTCAGCCACGCGTACTTGCCCTTGGTCGAACTGGCGAAAGTTGGTGCGGTGCTTATCCCGGTCAGACCGGTCGCACCCATCTTCCCGCGCCCGGTGTAGGTCATGTAGATATTTTCGTCGTCGTCGGTCTTCAGCACGAGGCGCACGTCGATGACGCCGACGCCGTCGGAGCGCATCAGGAACCAATCGCCGCCGTTGGCAAGGACAGTGCCTCTCAGACGCGGGCCTTCGAATTTGCCGCTGGTCAGGGGCACGATGACGCGCGTTCCGTCCGGCGTATCGGCTATGACTATTGGCGGCGCGACTTCGGCGGTGATTTCGAAAAGCGGTTCCAGTTCCATCTTAAGTGCCTCGCGTATTCGTAATTCCAGAGATATATGACATTTCTCATCCGCCGGACAGGCTACCGCAGTTGCCGCTCGGGGTGTTCTGCACGGTTCCGCTCCCCTGGGTTGTAACTGGGCCAGTTATCGAACCGCCGATCACCAGCGTGCCCTGCGTTACCACAGTTGAAGGCAGATTGTTGGCGCAGTTCAGATTCACCGTGCCACCCACTATGGTGAGATTTCCGGAACCGGTAACTGGGCCATTGAAGGTCACTGTTCCAGTGGTTGATATCGTGGTGTTGGACAGCAGGTTGATGGGCAGGTTCGTGATGAATCCTTCGGGGTACGCCATCACACCATTTGCACCAATTGTAGGTGTCAGGAACGCGGACGATCCACTCGAGAGGCTATTGAGCTGCAGGCCCAGATATCCATTGCTGGCGTCGTATAGGATGTTGAACGCGTTCAACACGTCCCGGCCAGTGTTCACCAGGGTCGTGTAGGTCTGGCCCTCGGAGAAAGCTCCTGGCTGTAAGGCGGACCACTGAACGCTGGTTGGTCCTAGTGGGTTGCTGGTATCGCCCACGGTGAAGGTGTAGCCCACTGTCCCCACGGGCAGACCGAGCAGCGCCACGTCCAGATCATTACTGTTGGCGAGATTGCCGGTGGTCGGAAAACCCGGCAGGGTCAGGAGCATGTCGTCGATCCCGATATCGAGAATACCCTCGCCGGTAGGATACGCAGTGCCGTTGAGATCGACCGAGCCGGTTGCAGCTTGCCAGTCAGGAGGGCTTGGCGGAATTTGGACCTGCCCGGTCGGAATGAGTTTCTCGAAGGCGTAGGTATTTGATGGAGGAGCCACGACCGGTGCGGTATTAGCGGGGGTTAGCCCTAGCACCACCGCATCAGGAGTCAGAATGTAGCCACTTACCATCGCGCCACTCTGCATCGCGGCAAGGTTTAGCATCGCATTGTAGTTCTGGTTAGCGACCGGAAGGCCCGAAGGGCAGACTGGCGTATTTGGGTCAGTCTGCGGCGGTGGTGGCTCGATCTCCGGGCAAGTGCCATAGCCAGTGCGATCGAAACCTATACCCATCATCGCGCCACTGGACGGAGTGCTGCAGGTGGTTACGCTGCGGGTTCCGTTGGGCCAATCGCCCTTCAACTGGCAAAACTGATTGGCAATCAACACCGGGACGGTAGCCGTCGCTGACGATGGCGCTCCGCCGACGGCTTCAGCATCTGTGAAAGTCACCGGAAGGCTGGTCCAATTACCGACTAATTGGTTGCCGCTACTCCAGTAGAAAATGTAGCCCGGAGTGGCTTGTGCGCTGGGAGGGAAACCGGCCGCGAAGTGATCCGCAGTAACCCACATGCCACGCGAACCGGTATCGAGCGTGGGCGTAAGGGCTATAGGTGAAACACCAGGCACAGCTACCTGAACATTGATCTGTGGGTTCGCGAACCCTTGAGTGCCGAATTGAGGCGTGGGACTGGCGTATGGCACCGCATAGTAGGCGCTGAAGCCATTGTACAAGTTCCACGCGGCCGCTGGGGTAGCGGTCGGCGTCGCGGTAGCGGTTAAGGTAGCCGTAGGAGTCGCTGTAAGTGTGGCCGTAGCTGTAG
>Ga0209333_1001750_pt1 | contig 10113 bp, 6 predicted proteins | sample BlaSpr_A8_OM2_O3_FD_187982 | JGI IMG/M metagenome (GOLD analysis project Ga0209333, IMG submission 187982) | Forest soil microbial communities from Thunder Bay, Ontario, Canada - Black Spruce, Ontario site 2_A8_OM2_O3 (SPAdes) (version 2) | ecosystem: Environmental > Terrestrial > Soil > Boreal...
GCGGACGGAGCAGGTTGCTGCGTTGTTCGAACTGGCGCGCAAGACTGCGCGGGAGCTGGGATTCGGACTGCGGGAGGTCGCGGTGGGCGGCGGCTCGGACGGCAACTTCACCGCCGCGCTCGGCGTTCCCACACTGGATGGTCTCGGTGCGGTGGGAGAAGGCGCGCATGCGCTGAACGAGAGCATCCTGATCGACCGCATCCCGGACCGCACGGCGCTGCTCGCCAAACTGGTGGCGGAGCTATGAGGCTGGCAGCACTGCTGGCTTTTTCCGTGGGTGCAGGCGTTGCCTCTGCCGGGGATATCGATGCCATCTTCGCGCCGCTGGCAGATGCAAAATCGCCCGGCGTGGCAGTTCTGGTGCGCCGGGATGGCCGCACCGTTTTCGATCGCGGCTATGGCGTGCGCGATTTGCGAACATTGGACCGCATCGATGCCAAAACGGACTTTCGGCTGGCATCCTTCACCAAACAGTTTACAGCCATGGCCATCATGCTGCTGGTGCACGATGGCAAACTGCGGTACGACCAGCGGCTGACCGAAGTATTCCCGGACTTTCCGGCATATGGGCAAGCCATCGCCATCCGCCACCTGTTGACACACACATCGGGGCTGCCGGATTACGAAGACCTGATGCAGCCCGACACATGGACTGCCGCGCATCAGATACAGGACGCGGAAGTCCTCGGCCTGCTCGAACGGCAAACGTCCGGCAAGTTCGCGCCGGGAACTAGTTGGGTGTACAGCAATTCGGGCTATGTGGTGCTGGGATTGATGGTCGCGAAGGTGTCCGGCCAACCGTTCGGGAAATTCCTGCACGACCGTATCTTTCAACCGCTGCGTATGAGTCGCACGCTGGTTTATATCAACGGGAAGAATACGGTCCCCAATCGCGCCTATGGGCACTCGAAGGAGGGCGATCACTTCGTCGAGACTGACCAGAGTTCGACGTCTGCGACGCAAGGAGACGGCGGCATTTATTCGAATCTCGAAGACCTGGCGAGGTGGGATGGCGCGTTGGAAAGCCATTCCCTGTTGAGCGAGGCTGAAATGCAAGTGGCGTTGACGCCGATAAAGCTGAACGACGGATCTCCGCCGGCCTCGTACGGATTCGGGTGGTTCCTGGATCCGTTCGAGGGCCGTCCGCGGATGTGGCATACCGGGGGCACCATGGGATTTCGCACGGTTATCGAGCGGTTCACGCGGGATAAGGTGACAATCGTCGTTCTGTGCAACCGGACGGATTTGGATACTGAGAAGCTTGCGCTTCAAGCGGCGCAGGTATTGCCGATAAGCGACGAGGCAGGCAGCACTATCTTCGATCCCACCGGTGCCGGCCGATCGCCTCCCGAAGCTCTTGCTCCAAAGCAGTGAAGGCCGTCAAAGAACGCAAGGGGCTGAAGTCCTCGACATACTCGGCGATTCGTTGTGTCATCATTGCGACCCTAAGCTTGGCCCGGCGCCTCGCGCCCAGCCCACTCGCCTCGCGAAACACCTCAAATAACCGCGTCTTGGGGTCCGCCAAGGCCTCACATCGGTCCAAGGCGGGCAACTGCAAGGGAACCGTCCCATAACGGTTGCCGACGGCTCGCCTAATAGCCATCTCATCGAAGAGAAGCCATGCCTCCTGCATCCGGACTGGAATGACGGAGACCCAAGCGGGAACTGCATTTGCATCGAACTTCGCCGCCTGTACGGCGGCCTCTATCTCACTTCGCCGGAATTCGCGCGATTCATCCTCGGCGTCTCGATGGATGAATAGCAGTTCGCACGGATAGAGCGCTGCGGCCTCGCCAATACGCTCTTCAAGCCGGATCGGTGGGCGGGGCAGCTGGCGCAGGTCCGCCCACTCGCCCTGAATGGCGCAACTCACTCCGTTCGCCCTCAGAAGCCACTCCAAGACGGTCTTGAGGCTGGCATCGGAACTGCCGTCGGTGACCAGAGTGTAGGTCAGATCGCTCACGCAGTTTCACTGAATGGAAGATATGGTTGCAAGTCCGATCGATCGATTACGCGCTTCCGCGCCGGTCGGCCCGAGGCCGGGGCTGCGTGCGCCTCGGACAAATCGGGCGCCCCTGGGTTCAGATAGCTCAGGAGTTTCCCTCGGGACACCGCTCGCGTGCCTTCTAACTTTGCGCGCCATGTGTCCGGCAGGCTTGCAAAGGAAAGGACCTTGAAGCGCTCGCCGTCGCGAACGCTCTCTCGCACTTCCGCCATTAATAAGCTATCGTCCGGCACTTGCATCACTACCGCCGGAGAGTGCGTGTTGATAATGACTTGGCGAAGAGGATTTTCGTCGTCGATGGGCGCGTTGACATCCGTCACGATGTCCTGCAGGAGGCGCAACATTGCAGGTATTCGCTCAGGGTGAATGCCATTCTCTGGTTCTTCCAAACAAATGACCCCGCGCGCGTCCGGGTCGAGCGCTAACACAGCCAAAGCGAGAAAACGTAGCGTCCCGTCGGAAAGAGCACGAGCCGGGTGCCTGGTATGGTCCGCCCCTGTCACCATCAATGTCAGCAGTTCGCGTTTCTCGTCCCGGTCAACTGTGACTTCGCGCACGTCGTCGATCAATTCTGAGAGACGATTCGCTATCTGGCCATATATTCTCTGGCTCACGTCGGAGCCGCCTGGCTGGCTGGTTATCGCCGCACCCATCGCTGCCCGTTCACGGCGACTCGCAGACCTGGCCAAGTGATAAAGCGTCGACGCAAGATGAGCGCCATCCGAGGCTAGCTTCGTGGGGTCTGTAAAGGCGTCGGGTTGGCGCAGGGCGGAAGGTTCGAGTTGCAGAAGCCTCCAAGATTGCATTTCGCGTTTAGCCACCGTCGCCGTGGGGCTCTCCGCGGCATTGGCGGCGGATAGGGCCGTACGGGGAAGGTTTGCCGCCAACAAAGATTGAGGCTTGCCACTGCTACCGCCATCTTGATGGATCTTGATCACTCGGCCGTCGCGATCGGTCGAAATGAACGGCGACCGACGCTTCCCAATGATAGCGGATTCCTGCCACTTCATGTCGTGAGGAAACATCAAATGGCGTTGGGTCTCGCCGCGCTGTATGTACTTTAGTTGCTCCTCTAAAATCTCCAGGCGCCCGAATGCCGAAGGCGTACTTTCGTCTTTAAAGCCCAGGGAAAGTTCATATCGAAGAAATGTAATACTGCCCTTCGCCGTTTGGCCGAGGTCGTCGATACTCTGCGGCGGCACAATCATCTCGACTTCAAAATCCATCCTTTCGTCGTAGCGGTCGCCAACGCGATGAAACAGGCTCCGAACGTCACCCGTGCGGCTCCCCTGCGCTCGCACCGACATCGCGGCATCCAAGAGCTGGTGGTCGGCCAGGGCGCTCAGGAACCTAATGGCGTCGAACAAATTCGATTTGCCCACGCCATTCGCGCCCGCTATGCAGGTGAAGGGCCCAAAGTGCACATCGACATCCACTAGATTCTTGAATCCCGATACTCTTAAGCGTGTAAGCACAGCAATCCCTACACCGTTATACCACCGCCACATCCCAATAGGTCTGATAGATCTCATCGTGGATTGAGCCGAACGGCCGCAACGGGATGTCGTCTGCTTCAGTCCGCGCGACCCAATCGTCGCCGTGCCCTCTCTCGACTCTGGTGGGAATTAACTGGCGGCGCGAAAGCTTGGGCTGCGTTTCCGTAAGTGCGAACATTACCTGCGGCCCGCGCAGCAGGGCGACCTGTCCGGCGTTTTGGGCATCGACCGGTTCGTACCGCACGCTTTGGTCGATCTCGATCTCAATCTTGTGGCCGCTCCTCCATTTCCTGCGTACCGGGAGAAAGCCCGGCGTAAGTTCCGAGGTCACGCGATGGCCGTTTACGGAGACCGTGGTGCCCTTTCCGGCCCACGCCGGGATCCGCAGATATACCGTAAAGTCGTCCGCTGGCGCACCCGTCATGGTAAGACTAACGCCGCTGCCCGCCGGATAATCCGTTTCTTGCAGGAGTGAGCAGCGTGTGGCGCCCTGCTTCCAACTCACGCGGGATGGGACATACAGATTCACATAGATGCCGTCCGGCGCGCGGAGATAGGAACTGATTCCATAATCTGCGGTTACTTGTGGAAACGTCCCCGAACAGCACGGCCACTTGTCGTCCTTGTCCCAACGATACTGCGCGTCCGGAATGTTGCGATCGTAACTCTTGTGCGCGGAAGCGTGGTAGTCGGAATAGTAAAACGTGGAGCCGTCTTCGAGGATCGGCTGGATGCCCAAAGCCACGTTGTACAGCATGCGCTCCATGCTGTCGCCGTAGCGCGACTCGCGTGTCTGTGCCAGCAGATACCGCATAATCTTGAAATGCGCATATGCTCCACAGCCCGATTCGAAGTGCCGGTGCGTCGCGCGCAGGCTGTTGCCCAGTTCTCCCTTGCCGGGTTCCACGAAGGCTTCATTCGGCCCCCAGCCGCCGGTCGCATAGCTCTGATCTTTCAGGATCATGTCCACCGCATTCCTGACCGCGCGAAAATATTTCGCGTCTCCCAGCTTCAAGTAACCCTGCATGCCGGAGCTCAGCGCGTTTACGTGGCTATAGGCGTGCAATCCGGGAAGAACGTTTTGGTTCTCCGCCAGGGGGTCGAAGAAGCCTTTGTCCAACAGATACCGCTTGCCCAGGTCGTAATACTTGCGGTCGCCGGTCCTTTCATATGCGATGAAGAGATTTTCCGCGAAAGTGTATGTCTCGTCCCACGTATAAGTTTCATCCTTGTGAGGACGTTGATGCATCTCTTCGGACGTTAGAGCGCGATCCGCCATGTGTGGAAGGGCCGCGCTGGTGGTGGCCGCAAGAACATCCAGGACCGTAGCATCGCCGGCGTAGGAGTAAGCGTCGAGCAGCCCGCAGACCAGCTTGTCATAGGTATAGCCCGGATAGCGCAAATCCACGAAGAACTTGCCCGATGGGTCCAGCGTTTCGGCGTAGCCGCGAACCAGGCGCTGGACCTTGGCGCGGGTCGTTGGGGAGCCGGTGGCGCGGGCGAATCGCGCCAGCGCGGAGACGTATTGGCCGAAGTGCGCGCCGGGGCAGAAGTCGTCGTACCAGCCGCCCATGTCCGCGCCTGGAGCGGGCATGCCCACGCGCTGCCGGTAAATCTTCAACATCCGATCGTCGTCCAGATGCAGGAAGAAGGCGTGATTCGTATCGAACTGGCGGCGCAGCGGGCCGTCGAGGAGTTCGATCTGCGAATAATCGAAGGTGGAAAGTGCGGCGGGGCCGGACGCGGCTGCCATCGCCGGCGATACGGCGGCAAGTTGCAGCAATTCTCTGCGAGTAAGCATGCCTCAAATCTCCTTTACGACCGTTTCGGCCGCCAGTACATCGTGATTCGCGTTCAACAATACGCGTTTGGGCTTCTTAGGCAGGCGCAGCTTCAACTCATTCGAAGTCATATTCCCGAGCAGCGCCACCGACCCCGCGCGGACGGCGTGTCCGTCGAAGTCGAAATAGATGGGCACTCCCATCACGAACCTGGACGACACGCCGCTCTGTGTAACCTTCGCCGTAAAGAGGAATTTGCCGCCGGCCTCGGGCGCGAGCGAATACTCCATCCTGTAACTGGGGACCTCGGTGCCGTAAACCCATTGGCGAAAAAACCAATCCATTTTGCCGTCCCTTTCCAGATCCAGCGAGGGCTTCATGTGCTTCTCGACCACGGATTTGAACGACTCCGTGGAAGCGTTCTGGTTCAGATAGGTCGCCACAAAGTCGTGCATCATGGCGATGAAATCCTTATCGCCGGTCTCGCGATCGAGCATCAGGTAACGCAGCATGTGCAGCACGAAACCACCCTTGGGATAGACCAAGCGGCTATAAGCGCCGCCGTTCTTGAAGGTGTTCAGCCGGATGCCCATCCAGAGAGGACCGGCGTCGTTCGGGCGAATTCCAAAGCTGTTCTTAGCCATGACAGTCTCCTGCGCCCGTTCCCAATACTTCAGATACTTGTCGGGCTTCGGCTCGGTCTGCTGCAGGAACAAGCCGGCGGAGAAATCGGCGAAGCCTTCCGATAGCCACTGGTCGTGATAAGAAGCCCAGCCCACCATGTGGCCCCACCATTGGTGCGAAACCTCATGCGGAGTGACTTCCTGGATGAACTCCGCGAACCCGAATGCGCTGCCTCCCATCATCATCCAGCGCTGCGTGCTGTCGAGAAACGCGCTGACAGGCAAGTAGACCAGCGTGGGCCACGACTGGCCGTAATTGAAGGCCGGTTGCTGCGTGATGGCGATTCGCCCATAGGGCGCGTCTCCAAACCATACTGAAAAGCAGCGGATGGCGTTTTGCGCATCGACCATCGCGCTCTCGGCCATGGCGCTGGGGCTCAGAGTCATATTTCCGGAGAAACGCCGCAGGTAATCGGGCACCTCGCTGGTGGCGTAAGCTTCAATCTGATAGTGCGTGGTGTTGTCGTAGATGGACTTCTTCTTATACAAGCCGTAATTGAAACCGGCCACCGCCATGGGAACGTCGGAAACCCAGTGCGACGCCGCGTAGTCGCCTTCCCGCCATTCTTTCTCCAGCTTGCCCACGCCCACCAGCGTGTACTGCTTGGGTACTTTGAAGGTCAAATCGTAAGTCGCGCGGTCGGCGAATGCGTTTAGGCTGGGATACCAGCTTGTGCGGGCGCCCACCGAAAAGTTGCCGGAACCTTCCTTCTCGACCACTTTGTCGCCCTCATATTCGATGCCAATGCTATAATTCTGGCCCGCGGACAGCGCTTCCGGCATGATTACATAAAAAGACCCATCCTCTTTGCGGCTTTCCTGGATGAACGAGATTTCCTTATCTTTGTATGTCACGCGGGTAACCCGCAGCCTGGGCAGCAGGCCGAAGCCGATCACGCGCACTCCGGCCAGCCGCGCCTTCAGTTGCAGAACGCACGTAGCGGATAAATGATCGTTCTTGCCGATGGCGGTCTCGATGCGATAGCGCTCGGCCGCGACGGTATGGCGATTCTCCGTGGAAAGTGCGGTACCTGCCTTCCACTCCGCCGCGTAATGCGTCAGATACCAGATGCCGTCCTGCGATCCGCCCGGATCGAAATCGATCAGAGCCACTTCCTCGGGAGAAGGCATATAGGGCATGGCGCCGCGGGCGTTGATGAAGAATCGCAGGTCGGAATGTCTATTGCCGTGGATTAAAGCGCTGAACGAACCCGCCTCTTTCGGATTGTAGATCTCACCCAGTATTTCCGCTTCATAGTTCTTTATATCCTCATCCTGCAGCATGTATTCGAGCATGCTGCGGGCGGTTTCAGTGCGGTGGCGGGCGCGGCCCCTGAACTCGTGCCACGCGCCGGCTGCCTGGGATGCCTCATCGGTAGCTTGCGCCTGGCGCTTGACCTCATCGAAAGTATCGTCGGTGAACCAGAACACCACGGAGCGGAAGGATTCGTCAACCGTCTGTTCGCCGGAAATCTGGCGCAGGTAGGTCCGTTCGAGCGAAGTGGCGGGGTCCAGATGAAACGAGCCTTCGCCGGTGAAGACGCCCGCTACAACGCGGCCGAGGACGGGCGGCAAGAAACGGAACTGGCCACTGGTGAAAGTAAAGATGGCGTTGTCGCGCTTGATGGTGAGGTTAGCGACGCGGAAAGCGGCGCCGGGACTGGCGTTGCGCAAGGCGACATAGTTCGGATCCGAATTTGCGAATGCGGAGCGCTTGCCGCCCACCTCGACGACAGTTTGCTGGGCGGCGATCTTCATGGTGAAGGCCAGTGTGACGGGAGCATCGGCGACTTGGACGACCTTTTCGGCGTCTTCGAAATCATCGTGCCGGATGGTTATGGCGTACCTACCGGGGGGAACGGCGGCGAACGCGAAATGGCCCTGGGTATCGGTGAGGGCGTTTTCGGTTTGCATGGTTTCGGAGTTCTTGAGGATGACGGCGGCTCCGGGGACGGCGGCGCCGCTGGGGTCCTTGACGATACCTTCAACGGCGGCCGCGAAAACAAGTGCGGGGATGAGGGATAAGAATAACGCTAGTTTGAAAGCCACTGTGGCATTGTACTCTATTGGGCAAGGACGGTCGGCTCGGGTGACAAGGGCGATAGGCAGGAGGGCTGTCGTACTATACGGTCTAAACTAACAGCCCGTGGCAGAAGTGGCAAAACACCGCTTACTGACGCGGCTCAGTAGATTCAGTACGTTACGGAGCCACGACCGTCATGGAGTGACTTCTGCCACGGGCTGCTAAGCCTGGATTTGATGCGCGTCGCGGTTAATGGGTGGCTGGGATCGATGGGTGTCCCGCATTTGCGCCAGCAGATAGGCTGGCGGCGCAACGTCCGGCGGGGGGCTCGGGTGCGGCCTGGCGGCGGAGTTCCAGAGCGGCTTCGTATCGCGACTCGTCATACGGCACACGGTCCCACCAGTCTGCGGAAGGCAATGCGCATCGATTTGTATGCCAGCGACCGTAGGGCCGCGTGGTGCGATTTGTTCTTGTCGTCGCGTTGCGCGCGGTAATAAATTAATAGGCCTCTGCCCGGTCACAGATGTTTTATGCGTACTGGGGGTCAAAGTCGTAGCAGCGGGTTGCCCGCTCCTGTGGAAATCTCCGCAAATCTCAAACACCTCCTATGGCCAGGCGCTTCACGAACTCCACGTCTCCCTCCAGAAAATCGAACTGCGGCAGATCCGCGGGCGCCACCCACCGAATCTCGTCGAACACGCAATTGTGCGGCTCGCCGTCGAAGTCGGTCACCGTATAAAAGATCAGCAGAATCGGGTTCCTGCCGGGGTAGCGGAACTCGTAGCGCTCCACCTCATCCCCAATCCGCGCGCGCACGGCCAGTTCTTCCCGCAGCTCGCGGCACAGCGCTTGCGGCGGGTTTTCCCCGGCTTCGACTTTGCCGCCCGGAAACTCCCATTTCAGCGCATGCGCCTGGGCCGCCCTTCTGCGGCAAATCAGAATGCGGGCGCCGCGCCGTATGATGGCCGCCACCACGGTCGTCAAGCCGGGAGTCAAGTCAGGCCAGCTCCAGCGCTTTGAACCGCTCCAACTCGGCGGCGGGCAACTCCGGCAGCCGGTCGATCCGCTGGCGGAACCAAGCCCACGGAATGTGGAAAAGTTGCACGCTGGGCTGGAACTTGGAACTGTCTTGGATGAAGCAGCTATGCGTACACCAGCAGTTCGCCTCGGGGATGGCGCGCACCTCCGTGCGCATGGCCTGCGAGTCCAGCGCCCGCCGCACGTCGTAATCGAAATCCGCCAGGTCACCCACGATGCCGCGCATCTCGCAGGCGCGGAACCGGCCGTTGTGGTCGATCACGATGGAGGTCTCGCCGGCGGTACAAGGCATCGGCCATTTCTTGGGCGATTCCAGGCACTGCTCGTGCAGGTCGAAGTGAAACCGCAGGTTGCCCAGATAATACATCTTGGCGAAATGCCGCACGCCAGGCGGCAAGTGCGCGAAAAGCTTGCCGGCATAGTGGCGATGGAACGGCATCAGGCGGCGGTGCAGCGCGGCGACGCCGGCTTGCGATAGTTGCTTCAGCGTGGGATCCGGCGCGGCCCCGCGCACCACTTCGAAATACTGCCCGTCGATGTGGGTTTGCTCCATCAGATGCAAGCCCAGCGCCACAATCTCGTTGTAATTCTCGCGCGTGATCACGGTCAGCACGTTACGCCGCAGCCGCCGCACGCCCGCATATCGCCGTTCGGCCTGTTCCATGGTGGCCAGCGTGCGCACGAAATTATGGGGCACGCCGCGGATCGAATCGTGCGTGTTGGCCAAGCCATCCAGCGAAAAATTCAGGTCGATGGACGCCTCCGGGCAAAGCTCCAGCATGCGGTCTATGGTGCGAAAGATCTTCTCGGGCAGAAGCCCGTTTGTCGGTAGATTGATGTTGCGGACTCCGTTGCGCGCGACGAACATGGCCACGATTTCAGCCAGATCGTCGCGCAGGAACGGCTCACCGCCGGAGAGCCACAGTTTGCGGAAGGGTGGGGCCGTGGCCGAGATGCGCTCGATCTGCGGGGTGGTGAGATCGTCCAGGCTGTTAAGCTTGTCAAAATAGAAGCAGGTGCGGCACAGCGAATTGCACCGCGACGTGACAAACAGAAAAAGCGAATTGAACTCCCGCGGGCGCACGCG
>Ga0209333_1001751_pt1 | contig 10112 bp, 7 predicted proteins | sample BlaSpr_A8_OM2_O3_FD_187982 | JGI IMG/M metagenome (GOLD analysis project Ga0209333, IMG submission 187982) | Forest soil microbial communities from Thunder Bay, Ontario, Canada - Black Spruce, Ontario site 2_A8_OM2_O3 (SPAdes) (version 2) | ecosystem: Environmental > Terrestrial > Soil > Boreal...
ATATTTCTTCGCCATCTTGTCGATGTGCTGGGCCGCGCCCTCTTCAGTGATCTCAGCCACCGTGCCGCGGATCTCCAGATAGCGGTAGGGATTATCCGGATCAATAATGGCCAGCGCCACTCGTGGATCGCGCCGCACATTGCGATCTTTCTGACGTCCTCGCGCCGAGTTGAAGATCACATAATGACCGTCGAAGTCGCACCACACTGGAGTGACCTGAGGTTGTCCGTCTGGCATGAGCGTGCCCAGGCTGGCGAAAGCGCGCTTCTGAAAAAGGTCGACGTATTTCTCGGGAATCACATTAGACATCGCTGAATCTCCTTCGATATTTGTTTTTGACCTCTGCCCAATGGCAAAACCTTCCCCATCGCAAATGTCCTGTCATCGGTCGAATCGAAACATGGACGAATGATTGCCGCACCGATTATAGATGCCGCAAGCGGGCTTTGGGCTCTGCTCGAAGCAACAGAATTAGATTCATAAAGCAGCACAGTTTTTTCTTTTCTCAATCCCTAGTAAACTGGCAGCCTTTCGGAGAGTCTAGTCTATGCGGATGACATTATCCTCGGCAGGAAATTCAATGAGAAAGTTTTGGCTGTCGTCCATCGCGACCGCGGTTATGCTTCTGGTCGCCGCTCCAGTTCTCGCGCAGGCCTCGGCCACGACCCCGCCCACCGTAGTCTTCATGACCGATTTCGGAGTGATTGACGATTCCGTCGCTCTCTGCAAAGGCGTCATGTACGGTATCACGCCCAATCTCCGCATCGTCGATCTCACGCATCAGGTCAATGCGTTTTCGATTCGAGACGGCGCGCGCTTCCTGTTTGGCGCCACACCCTACTTCCCGGCCGGTACCGTTTTCGTAGTGGTCGTCGATCCCACCGTAGGCAGTTCGCGCAAGGCCGTAGTTGTGAAATCGAAGCGCGGTCAATTCTTCGTTCTGCCCGACAACGGCCTGATGACCATGGTCGAGGATCGCGACGGCATCGAAAGTATTCGCGAAATTACCAATCCCAACTGGATGGTCGGGGCGAAAATTTCCTCCACCTTCCATGGCCGCGATATCTTTTCCCCCGTAGGCGCTCACCTCGCCCGCGGCGACGACTGGACCCAGGTCGGCCCCGTCGTCCAGCAGTTGGTCCGCCTCGATCTGAAGCCCGCAACCATAGATAACAAAGGCCTCTCTGGAGAAGCAATCGCGCTCGACGGCCCCTTCGGTAATATCGTCACCAACATCAGCGGCGAAGATTTTATGAAGCTCGGCTATCAGCGCGGCGATCAAGTGAAGGTCTCGGTCGCCGGACACGAGGTCGACATGCCCTTCGTCCGAACCTTTAGCGACGTCCCGCTCAAACAACCCTTGCTCTACATCGATTCGCGCGGACGAGCCAGCTTCGCCGTCAACCAGGCCAGCTTCGCGGCAGTCTACGGAGTCGACCCGCCCCAAGCAATATTTATCCCCCGCAAAGCCAATTAAGCTCTTGCTCGTGTGGGGACGGGCCTCGGGCCCGTCCTAGCCGAGCAAATCCCGGCTGCTACCCGGCACTTCGCAATTCCGCGGCGATCCGAGGCAGCACCGCCCGCAGCAACGCAATGAACTGCCCCATTACCCGCCGCCCCACTTCAAGCACTTCCTCATGCACCAGCGCCTTATCCAGAATTCCCGCCGCCATATTCGTCACGCACGAAATCGCCAGAACGTTCATACCCATGTGCCGAGCTGCAATCGCCTCCGGCACCGTTGACATTCCCACCAGATCGGCGCCGATCGTCCGCAAATACCGAATCTCCGCCGGAGTCTCGTAACTAGGCCCAGCCAAAGCCGCATAGACACCCTCCCGCGGAGAAATCGCAAGCCGCTTCGCCTCCTCCAAAGCCATCTCGCGGTAGCGCTTGGCATAGGTATACGTCAGGTCAGGAAAGCGGGGTCCAAACCGTTCGTCATTCGCACCGGTCAGCGGATTCTGCCCCTGAAGATTGATGTGATCGCGAACAATCACCAGCGCCCCCTGTCCATACTCGACGTTAATCCCGCCCGCCGCGTTGGTAAGAAGCAAAGCGCGTACGCCAGTCCGCGCCAGCACCCGCGCCGGAAAAGCCACCTCCGCTGCCGGATAGCCTTCATAAAGGTGCACACGCCCCTGCATCACGGCCACCGGCACGTCGCCAGATTTGCCGATCACAAGTTGGCCCGCATGACCAACCGCCGTCGACTGCGGAAATGTAGGAATGCGGGCGTATGGAATCCGAACCGCGTCGACAAGATCGTCGGCAAAAGCTCCCAGTCCCGAGCCAAGCACCAGCCCGATCTGCGGACGCAATTCGGTCTGCGAAAGAATAAACGCGGCTGCGCGTTCGGCACGCTCAAACAGGTCGGCAGGCATATTTCAGAGTCTTCGACATCTTAAAGCTTTGCGCAGAGGTTAGAACCTTCGCTCGAAAACTCCGAAGGATATTTCTAAGTCCCATTGCACCCGGGCGCGCTCATTGTCTCTCAGAAAGTGCAGGCATTTTTCCGAAACAAACTTCAGAGCGTCGGTTTTCGGCTCCATATCGCTGTCCGCGCAGGCAGCCGCTCGCCGGAACTCCCGACCGTCGGCCCACAGACTATCCCCTGGAATAAAACTATGTTCCAAACTCTCCCGCGCCATCCGCTTCAAATCGCTATAAGAAAGATTATAGGTCTCGACCGCTCGCAGATATTCATGCGTCATGTCACTGCGCGAGACGCCCTCGTCGTCGGTAGCCAGCGCCACCGGTACTCCATATTTCATATACACCGGCAGCGGATGCCGCTCTCCACTCACTCCCAGAATCACATCATTCGACGTCAGGCAAATCTCGACCAGCACATTCTTCTGAGCCATCTCCCGCAGCAGCCCGACCGGATCGTCTTCACTCATCACCGCAACACCGTGTCCAATCCGCTCCGCGCCCGCGCGCTTAATCGATTCGCGAATATGAAATCGTAATCCCTCGGGAGGGACCAGCCCCATCCACAATTCATCCGCATGCAATGACACATGGGTTCGGGGATAAAACTTACGCAACGCCTCAATCATCCGCATGTGCAAATCAAAATCATGCATCGGAACGTAATCATCTTCCGGCATCACCAGATTGAATCCCACAAATCGCGGATCAGCCTTCGTCAACTCAAAGCCCAGCAGTATCTGCGCAAACACCTGCTCCCGCGGCAAGCCCCGCAGCACCTGATACAAATAATGGATCGTAACCTCGCATCCCGGCGCCTCCCGCTCCGTCCCGCAATGCAGCAATTCTCTTTGCCGCGCCTCGTCGGAGTCGAGCCGCCGGCGAACCGACGCCACTACATCCGCCATCCCGCCCGCCAGCAGCTTCTCGCGGAGCTTGCCAAAATCATCCTCCCACCCCGTCTTTGATCCCAGAGTCGCGGCCTGCATCCCATCCGCCGTGTGCATCAACTCCACGTACTGTAGATGATCGGCCGCCGCCCGCGACGCTACCTCCGCCAAAGCCTCGCCGATGTGCTGATCAAACGCCGGCGCAAACTTGTCGAACGTAGCAAAAAAATGATCGTGACCCGATTCCTCCGCGGGATGCCAGTTCCGCATCGACCACGCATCGACTAGTTGGTCATAAAGAACCTGGTCCTGATAGGCGCACCGCACTGAAGGCTTGTTCATGTAAGCCTCGCAAGAATCGCAAGCCGCGCGAATCAGCTTCGAAGTGCTGCGGTCCACGCACAAAGCATTCTCCGACGCCCAGTCGATCATGCTCTCCGCATAGATTGCGCCATACAAGTGGACATGCAAATCGCCGCCCTTCGGCATCGCCTGCAAAAAGGCCAGCAGCAACCCTGGCTGACGCCGCACAGATTCCAGATACTTAGCTGTCTTCTCTTCGGCACCCTGCCCCGCCACAACCGTCGCCAGCGCGGCGACGCACACCCAGCCCACGCACGCTCGCCAAACCAGGCTAGAAATCTTCACCCCTCGCATGAAACGCCTCCAAGTGCAAGACCGAGTATTGTAGTGGATCGCGAATCAGCTTTCCCCCTGCAACTCTGTGCTCTCCGCGGTAAGGATTTTCAAGGCGCCGGTGGCGACGAGCAACCCTGCCAGGGAAACAGATCGCCAGCATTCATGCCCATAAGCCGCCGATTTGCACAACCAAAGCGAGCGCCTGCCGGAAAGACATCGCCGCGACGAAACCCGGAAAAACCGCATGGATGCTGGGGGATTTGAAATTCCTGCATCGGCGGTTGCACAATTTTCGTGTCACCGGGCTGTGCATGAGCTGCACTCGATTGATGAATAAGCAGTTACAGATGCGTGAATTCCGTTGACGCAAAAAACAAATATGTTAAAACCATAATCGTTCTTTGACACGTTCTGAAGTTTTTCCGGTTGGTGCAGCGTCCGGGGCTCAAGCACAGTCACCCAGACAACCGCGAGGTGAGTCTGGGAGGGCAAGCAAGGGTCTATAGCTAAGCGCTGGTCGAGGAGAACAAGAGCCACTGTTAAAGGCAGGATAGAGTCCCGAGGCGTTGAACTGATTTATCCGGTTGGCGGTGAGCCCGGAGCCCGAGCAAAGATCGGCTTGCAATGAACCCGCAAGGGAGTTGCAGGAAAAGGTCAGCAAGGGTCTAAACGCGAGCTACTGGCCGAGACGAATGAGTTCAACATCACCTCGGGACTCTCTATTTTTTGGCAATTCTCAGTCTGTTCCCCCCGCGCTTCTAGTCCCCAAACTCATCGATATCGCCGTTCGCAACGCCAATTCATTTAGCACGCAGAAGTTCTCCGACAAATTGCTCCAGATCCAGCGCCTCAACTCCGTTAGCGATCGCCGCCGTAGGAACCTGAAGCTGCGACTTCCGATGGACCAGGATCAATCTTCCTGCTCGTTTTTGCGGCGCGCGCGAAAGGGATGTCAAGGGCGACGCCATCGCAGGACGAACAGTCTTCGCGGATTTCGCTTCTACCAGCCACAGCTTCGCGTTCGGGCGTGGAACAAGGAAGTCTACTTCCAGACCCTGCTGATCGCGAAAATAGTAGAGTTCCTTGCGCATCCCACGGTCGGCCTGACTCTTGAGCATTTCCGCCGCGACGAACGGCCAAGCCATTACAGCGGAATGTTTCCATGCTTTTTCGGTGGGTTCTTATCCCGCTTGGTCTCTAGCATCGCGAGCGCCTGAATCAGTTTCTTGCGAGTCTCGCGCGGCTGAATCACAGCATCGACAAATCCGCGATCCGCCGCCACATAGGGGTTCGCGAGCCGCTCACGAAATTCTTCAATCTTCTGCTGCCGAACCGCTTCGCGATTTTCTGCTCCGTCCAGTTCGCGCTTATAGACAATATCCACCGCACCCTCGGGACCCATCACCGCGATCTCGGCGCTAGGCCAGGCGTAGTTTACATCGGTGCGAATGTGCTTCGAAGCCATGACGCAATAAGCACCGCCATAAGCCTTGCGCGTAATCACGGTGATTTTCGGCACGGTAGCTTCGGCAAACGCATACAGCAACTTCGCGCCATGCCGGATGATCCCGCCATACTCCTGCTGCGTGCCCGGCAAAAACCCGGGGACGTCTTCAAAGGTCACCAGAGGAATGTTGAAGCAATCGCAAAAACGCACAAAGCGAGCGCCCTTCACCGACGCATTGATATCAAGCGTGCCCGCCAGCATCGCAGGCTGATTGGCCACGATCCCAACCGGCTTTCCGTTGAGCCGAGCAAATCCCACAACAATGTTCTTGGCATAATGCTCGTGAATTTCGAAGAAATATCCGTCATCTGCCACGGTGTGAATCACGTCTTTCATGTCATACGGCATGTTCGACTGATCGGGAATTAGCCTGTCAAGCTTCTCGTCCAGCCGATCGATCGCATCGGTGCAAGCCTTGCGCGGAGGATCGTCCAGATTATTGGAAGGAATAAAACTCAACAGCTCGCGGACCATTGACAAACACTCAGCATCATCGTGACACATAAAGTGCGCCACGCCAGAAGTCTCGTTGTGAGTGTGCGCTCCGCCCAGCTGGTCTTTGGAGACTTCTTCGTGTGTCACGGTCCTAATGACGTCAGGCCCAGTAATAAACATGTAAGAAGTCTGATCCACCATGAAAATGAAATCGGTAATAGCCGGAGAATAAACCGCGCCACCGGCACATGGTCCCATGATGGCCGAGATCTGCGGCACTACTCCGCTATAGAGTGTGTTGCGCAAAAAAATGTCAGCGTAGCCGGCGAGCGACATCACGCCTTCCTGAATGCGCGCGCCGCCCGAATCATTCAGTCCGATCACAGGAGCACCCATCTTGGCCGCCAGATCCATGATCTTGACGATCTTTCCCGCGTTCGCCTCGGACAGCGAACCGCCGAAAACCGTGAAATCCTGCGCAAAAACAAAAACCAGGCGACCTTCCACGCGACCATAGCCAGTAATGAAACCGTCACCGTAATACTTTTGTTCCGCCATGCCGAAGTCGTTGCAGCGATGCGTGACCAGCTTGTCAGTCTCCTCGAACGTGCCCTCGTCCAGCAGAAACTCAATTCGTTCCCGCGCCGACATCTTGCCCTCTTTGTGCTGGCGCTCGCGCCGTTTCGCGCCGCCACCTTCGAGCGCCATCTGGTCGCGTTTTTTCAGCTCCGCAATTTTTTCTTCCAGTTTCATAGGGAGACATTATAGGTGAGTCGAGAGCAGCGAATGGCGCTCTTATGCCCGCGTGGCCGCGGAATCAAACAGATTCAGAAATTCTATTTTCTTTTCCGCAGGCAGGAACGACGCTTCAAACGAATTACGAGCCAACTCGCGCAGGTGTTCGTCGGTGAAGCCGAACGCCTCCTGCACCAGCGCAAATTCCTCGATCAGCGACGTGCGAAACATCGCGGGATCGTCGCTATTCAAAGTCAGCATCAGTCCCTGATCGAAGTACCGTCGCACCGGATGTTGCGTCAGTTCGGCACAGCAGCCCGTCCGCAGATTGCTGCTCACGCAGCTTTCAATCGGAACCTGGCGCTCAGCCAACTCTTCGATCAATTCCGGATCCTGCCCAGCCGTCAGCCCATGTCCAATGCGTTCCGCCTTAAGGTTCAGCGCGCCCCAGATCGATTCCGGCCCAGCGCTCTCACCGGCATGAGCTGTGAGATGAAGACCAGCTTCCGCGCCCCGCGTATAGACTCCCGCGAACCATTCCGGAGGCCCAGCGCGCTCATCGCCGCCGATGCCGAACGCAACCACATTGCGGTCATGAAATTGAATGGCGAGATCGAGCACACTCTGCGCTTTGTCGGCGCCGAATTGCCGAATCGCATCGAAGATCCACAACAGCGAAACGCCGAGGTCTTTTTCTCCGCGCTGTCGTCCGCGTTCCAGGCCCTCGAAAATTGCGGCGAAATCCTGCTTGCGCCAGAGGCAGACACCGACCGAAACAATGACCTCCGCGTGCAGAACATTCTGCGCCTTCAGCCGCTCCATCAGACGGTACGTAATCAGCTCGTAGTCTTCGGGTGCGCGCAAGTGTCCGGTCACATCTTTGAAAGCCGCGAGGAAACCGGTGAAGTCCTTGTAGTTGTAAAGCTGCTCCACTTCGGCAAGCGATGCTCCGTCCATCCCGTGACGCTGACGAAGCTCAAGCAAGGTAGGCGGCTCGATCGAGCCTTCAAGATGCAGATGCAACTCGGCCTTCGGAAGAGAGAGGATGAAGCGGGATGGCTCCGACGGCATACTGCGATTCTATAAGGATGGGGTGCGATCGGGTTACCCGATTTTCTTGTCCCTGCAGAACTCGCTGTGATGGCGGCTGTAGAGGATGTAAATCACCAGTCCCAACACCAACCAGATCACGAAGCGCAGCCATGTAATCAGCGTCAGCCCCAGCATAAGTCCGCCGCACAAGACAACAGAGACGAGCGGGAACCACGGCACAAACGGCACGCGGAACGCGCGCTTGCGATCGGGCTGATTACGACGCAGTAGAATGACTCCCAAGGAAACCAGCACAAAGGCAAATAGCGTTCCTATGTTGGCGAGGTCGGCCGCATCGCCAATATCCACAAGCCCAGCCGGAATGCCTACGGCGAAACAAGCAATCCAGGTAGACCAATATGGCGTCTTATACTTTGGGTGCACGGCGGAGAACAGCTTCGGCAGCAATCCGTCGCGCGACATAGCGTACCAGATGCGCGCTTGACCGTACTGAAATACCAGCAACGAGGAAATCATGCCCATCAGCGCCCCCAGCACGATCACCGACTGGAATATCGGATGCACTCCCAGGTACTTCATCGCATAGGCTACGGGCGCATCGGCGGCCGGTCCCGAGACGAAAGTGGTGTATTTCATCATGCCCAGCAGCACTACGGCAACACCGATGTACAGCAGCGTGCAGACGACCAGTGACAAGATGATGCCGAAAGGCAGGTCTTTTTGCGGATTGCGAGACTCCTCGGCAGCGGTCGAGACGGAATCGAATCCAATGTAAGTAAAAAAAACGATCGCCCCTCCAGTCACGATTCCGGCAAACCCGGACGGCGCAAAGGGAGTCCAGTTCGCGGGCTTCACGAGCATTCCGCCGACGACCAGAAAGGTCACGATCGCGCCAATCTTGATCGCCACCATGATGTTGTTCGTCTCCGCCGATTCCTTTACTCCGCGGACCAGCAGCAGCGTAAGAATGAAGACGATGAGGAAGCCGGGAAGATTGAAGTAAGCGCCCGTCCACTGTCCCGAGGCCCACACCGGACTCGCCCATTTGTCCGGCAAGTTGAGGCCGAAAGCCGCCAGCTGCGCCTTTGTATAGCCGGCGAATCCGACCGCCACGGCCACGTTGCTAACCACGTATTCGAGAATCAGGTCCCAGCCGATGATCCAGGCGAAGATTTCGCCCAGCGTTGCGTAGGAGTAGGTATAGGCGCTGCCGGCGATGGGGATCATTGACGCCAGTTCGGCATAGCACAACCCGGCAAAGCTGCAAGCGATCGCCACCAGTAAGAAGGAAATAGCAATCGATGGACCGGCCGGCGGACGGCCATGCATGAGGGCTCCGGCCGTGCTGCCGGTACGCAGGAAATTCACGATCAAGTCGAGCGCCTGCGCATGCAAAATAGAAGGCGCCTGAAAATATTCTCCGGCCGCCGCCGTTCCCGTAAGAATAAAGATTCCCGAACCGATGATGGCGCCGATCCCGAGCGCGGTCAGCGACCAGGGGCCGAGCGTTTTACTGAGCCGGTGCTGCGGATTCTCCGAGTCCGAAATCAGTTTGTCGATGGACTTGCAACAGAAGGCCTGGGTATTGGAAGTACGGATAACGCCGGCAGCTGGCTCAGGGGATGATTGCGGCAAGAGTTCGTTGTCTCCTCACAGCGGGAGTCGGGCATGGGCGCGAAACCCATGCCCGGCACTGCTCACAGCGCAGGCGAACGGCTTACCGTTTCGCCTGGCCGCGGGCTAGCTTTTTCACCTTGCGCTTCTTCGATCCGCGCGCGTAGTCGCGGGGCTTCTTTGGCTTTTCCGCTTTGCTCTTCTTGCGGGAAGCTCGCTTGCTCTTCTTACGTTCTTCTTTGCTTAACTTCTCTGTGTTTGCCATGATTGCGTTTTTAAGATCCTCTCTGAAATTCGTGGTGCCCGTCTCGAAGCCTGAGGCAGACTGCCTGCCGCTTACGCCTTCTCCAGCTGCGCATATCTCTCGACTAACTTCTTCAAACCGAAGCGAGGGAATTGTACCGTAATCTTGGCGTCTTCCCCATCTCCTTCGCGCTGATAAACCGTCCCCTCGCCATATTTCGGATGCTTTACCTTCTGCCCGGGACGAAATCCACGTCTGCCCGTGGGCTCTGCCGGCAGCATTTTCGGAACGCTAAATTTCTTCCCGCGTGAGGCAAAGAATTCGGCAATATTATCAATGGAGTTGTAGTTTCGCAGTGGGACCTGTGTCCTAGGCTTGATCCGCGCCGGGTCCCAGACGGCGCTCTGGTCCTCATCTTCGTAAGAATAGTGAGCTGACTCAGAATCCTGCCCGTGTGGCGCGGACACTCTTGTCCGCGAAAAACCGGCGGAGGACGATGCCGACGAAGAAGACCCTCGCCGTCGCGATCCACCGAGCTCCTCCACCAACTGCGGCGGAACTT
>Ga0209333_1001753_pt1 | contig 10106 bp, 10 predicted proteins | sample BlaSpr_A8_OM2_O3_FD_187982 | JGI IMG/M metagenome (GOLD analysis project Ga0209333, IMG submission 187982) | Forest soil microbial communities from Thunder Bay, Ontario, Canada - Black Spruce, Ontario site 2_A8_OM2_O3 (SPAdes) (version 2) | ecosystem: Environmental > Terrestrial > Soil > Boreal...
CGTCTTCGAACGCCTCGACAGAGGCGAGCGCATAGTCGCCTTCCTCGACAATGGTGCGATCTTCGATTTTCTTGAGCGTCGCCTGGCGCAGACGGAATCGCTCGATCGCCTCTTCGACCTGTTCGTCGGTGACCTCGGCCTTGGCCTCGGGCACCTTGAGACCCTCGTAGTCCTTGACCTCAATCGTGGGGCGCAAGTCGAAGGTGGCGCTGAACTTGAGAGCGAGGTCTTTCTGCAGGTCGGTCTGTTCGGTGACGATTTCGGGCGCGACTACGGGCTTGAGGTCGTGCTCCTCGAGCGCCTTCTTGGTGTATTCCTCGACGAGCTTCTGAACTACCTCGCCGCGAACCTGTTCGCCGAAAAACCGCTCGAGCAAATTGCGCGGCGCATGGCCGGGGCGAAAGCCCTTGAGGACCACGCCGCGTTTGAGTTCGTTGTAGGCGCGATCCAGCTCATGCTTGATTTCGTCGGGCTCGACTTCAATCGTAAGTTTGCGCCGGAGACTGTTGGGTTCTTCGATATTTACATTCATGGGTGTTTGAATCTCTCAGATAAACATACAGGGATTGGAGGAATCAACCGAGGGCGTCGAAAATCGTCGCGCAGAGAACGGCACAAAATGAAAACGCGGGGCTCATCGCCCCGCACCCCGCGGCAGAGGTGACCCCTGCACTCAGTGAATGGGGCGGCAGACGTGCAGGATACTTAGATAGTGCCTGCGGATTCGGGCTTCGGGGCGTTGGGCGATAAGGCGGCGGACTTCAGCGTACAGTTTGTCGCGCTTCGATTGCTCCCACGCGATGTGGCCTGAGAATGTGTTCAGCACGTCGATGTAGGTGTCTGCGCTGTAATCGACCAGCCACAAGCAACGCTTGATGGCGAAAACCTGGAACAGACCGGCGCGTTCGATTTCCTCGCGGCGGTCCGGCTCATCCGCCGGTAGCGGAGGCGGCCATTGGAGATGAGGCTCACCGATTGCCTCGTAGCATTTCTGAATTTCAGTGAAGAACGGATCGAATCCATCCGGAAACGCGTGACCGTTGTCCACGATTGCGAGTATCCCAGTCGGCTTGAGCACGCGCGCGGCCTTCGCGTAGCGCACTTCGGGATCGAGCCAATGCCATGACGACGCCGCGAAGATCAGGTCGAACAGAACGCCGCGCGGCTCCCACGATTCGAAAGCGGACGTGATTACCTCGACACGCGGGAACCGCTCAAGATTGCGACGTGCGACCTCGGCCAGATTCTCACCTAGCTCGACGCAAACGACGCGGCATCCGCGGCGCGCGAAATGACGCGTAGCCTGTCCCGTGCCGCATCCGAGTTCCAGCACGGCGGCATCGTGATCGAGACCGTCAAGCGCGAACAGGTCGTCAAAGATCTGCTCCGGATAATCGGGGCGAGCCTTGTCGTAAAGATCGGCGTCCTGATCGAAGGTCCGTTTCAGTTTGTCGCGGCGGGCATCAATCATTGGATTGAGAATTTTGTATTCACTGGGTGCAGGGGTCACCCATGCCGCGGGGTGCGGGGCGAGGAGCCCCGCATTCAATCCCCGTACATTGAATCGATCTGATCCTTGAAGTGCGCTTGAACCACCTTGCGGCGGATCTTCAGCGACGGCGTCAGCTCGCCGTTTTCCTGGGTGAACGGCTGCGGGACGACTGTGAACGTGGAGACCGCCTCAACGTCTGAGAGTTGCTTGTTGATTTCGCGAATCCTTCCTTGCACGAAGGTCTTCAACTCTTTTGATTTCGCCAGCGCGTCGGCGTTCTTTGGATCGAGGTTGTTCTCTTTGAGAAAATCCACGAGATTTTCGTAGTCCGGGACCACCAGAGCCGCGAGATGTTTGCGGCGGTCGCCGATCACGCAGGCCTGGCTGATGAATTTGTCGCCGGTCAGTTTGCTCTCGACGTAGGCGGGCGAGATGTTCTTGCCGCCCGACAGCACGATGATTTCTTTCTTGCGGTCGGTGATCGAGATGTAGCCCTCGACGTCGATCTTCGCGATGTCGCCGGTATGCAGCCATCCGTTTTCGTCGATTGCTTCTTTGGTTTCGGCTTCGAGCTTGTAGTAGCCCTTCATTATATTCGGTCCGCGCAGCAGCAGCTCACCGTCCGGCGCAGTATCGACCTGGATGCGCTTCAACGGCAGTCCCACCGTGCCGATTCGGGTCCTGCCGTTGTGCAGATTAACCGCCACGACCGGAGCGGCTTCAGTCAGGCCGTAGCCTTCGACGATTGGAACTTCGGCGGCTGACAGGAACCGGTTGATCTCGGTCGGCAGCGGCGCACCGCCGGAAATCAGGTAGCGGATCCGGCTGCCGAAAATCGCGCGCACTCGCGCAAAAACCAGCCGCCTGTATACGGCCATCGAGAGCGCGAGCATGGGCGGGAGAGGCTTTCCGCGATTCCGATACTCGGCCGCCTGTTCGCCGGCGTTGAGCGCCATTTTGAACAGCCGTTGGCGTATCGGCGGCGAGGTCTCGACCGTGCGCATCACGCGGCTGTGTATCACTTCGAGCAGGCGCGGCACCGTCAGCACGACGGTCGGCTGGACCTCGGTCAGGTTCGACGCGATCTGCCCGAGGCCCTCGGCAAACGCGATCGTCCCGCCTGCCAGCGCGACGGTGTAATAGCCCGCCGTGCGCTCGAACGAGTGCGCGATCGGCAGATGCGACAGCGTCATGTCGGTGTGGTCGAGCGCGAGTGCGGCCAGCGAGTCCTCGGCGTTGGCCAGCAGATTACCGTGCGAGAGCATCACGCCCTTCGAGGTGCCGGTGGTGCCCGACGTATAGATGATGGTCGCGAGGTCGTCGCTGCTGCCCTCGACGATAGCCGCGGGCGCCTCCGCGCTTAGCGATGCCGCACTCATGACGGCGGGCGTTCCGTTCGCTGCGGGCGTCGATTCCGCTCCACTTTGCATCGCGACAATTGCGGTGACGTCGGGGATCGAGGCGCTGACGCCGAGAATTTTCTTGACCATCTCGGGACCGTTGGCCGCGACGACCTTCGCGCCCGAGTCGCTGATGACGTGCGCGGTCTCCTCGACGCCACTGGTGGTGTAGAGCGGCACGACGATCGCGCCGAGACCGAGCACGGCCTGATCGACGACGATCCATTCGGGGCAATTGTCCGAGAGGATGGCGACGCGATCGCCGGGACGCACGCCGAGGCCAAGCAGGCCGGCGCGCAGCCTGCCGGCGGCCTCGGAAACTTCGGTCCACGAGTGATCGGTCCAGACTTTGTCGCGCTTGTCCTTCAGGAACGCGCGCGCACCGTACTTCTGGGCCTGCGCCTCGAAGCTTTGCGAAAGTGTCGCCACGCGATCAGGCATAGACCACCGAGACCTCCTCTTCCTTGAGAGGTTTTAGCCCAAAGCCTCGTTGCCGCCAATCGCGCGCCGGCGCCGGTTTGCGCGACGCGTTGGCACAGTGATCCCGCGTCCGTGAAGCGCTTGAAAAAGCTGCCGAAATATGAGCGTCATTGTCGGCGGTGATTTAGCGCGGGTTGCGGCTGGGGAAAAGGATTTTTCATTTCACTAATACTGGCGCGGACAGGCATAATCGCACCAAATCCATGAATCGGAAGGTGTTGGCAGGTTGCATCAGCCGCTTTTTTTGGCGCGGTGAACGCCAGTCCGGCATCTGCACATTGATAGCGCAGAGGTGACGCTTCGATGCTCGAGCATCTGTATTTTCCGCACGACATTTCGACCTTCGGTCCCAGAATAGATTTCCTGTTCGAATTGATATTCTGGATCGTGCTGGTCGTCTGGGTAGCGGTGATGATCACGATGGTGACCTTCATGATTCGCTATCGCGCCCGGCCCGGCCGCAAGGCGGAGTATATCGAGGGCAATTCGCGCCTCGAGATAATGTGGACGACGGCGACCACGGTCATCCTGATCACGCTCGCGATCATGAGCCGCTCGACTTGGGCCGATATCAAGGAGCACGGGCCGCCGGGCGACGTGTTTTACCAGGTGAACGCGAAACAGTTCAACTGGGAAATCACGTACCCGGGACCTGACGGCAAATTTGGCACGCCGGACGACCTCATGATCGAGAACGAGCTGCACGTGCCGGTGAACAAGGTGGTGCGGATCGATCTGACTTCGAAGGACGTGATCCATAGTTTTTTCGTCCCGAACCTGCGGCTCAAGCAGGACGCGGTGCCGGGCCGCATCATTCACGTCTGGTTCGAGGCGACCGAAACCGGACAATACGAAATTCCGTGCGCGGAGCTGTGTGGCTTCGGCCATTCGGGGATGAAGGGCAATCTGACAGTGCAGTCGCAAGAGGATTACGACAAGTGGGTCAAAGACCAATATTCGCAGAACAAGTAACGCTCGCATTCGCCGGCCACGTCGCGCCGAGGAGCTAGTTTAAGATGAGCAGCACGGCAGCGGTTGCGGCACACGGCGCTCACGCGGAGCATCATCAGCTCAGCTTTTTGCGCACCTACATTTTTTCCGAAGATCACAAGATGATCGGGCGCCAGTTTCTGTTCATGGCGCTGTTCATGATGTCGATCGGCGGCCTGATGGCGATGCTGATGCGGTGGGAACTGGCGTTTCCCGAAACGGCAGTCCCCGGATTCCACTGGGTGCCTGAGCCGTTCATGTACGACGGCGCGATCCCGCCCAACACCTACAACGCGATGTTCACGATGCACGCCACCATCATGATTTTCTTCGTGGTGATGCCGATCCTGGTCGGATGCTTCGGCAACTTCCTGATCCCGTTGATGATCGGGGCGCGCGACATGGCGTTCCCCAAGTTGAACATGCTGTCGTTCTGGGTCGGCGCGGTCGCCGGCGTGATCATGTTGTCGTCGTTCTTCGTGACCGGCGGTCCCGCGGCGGCGGGCTGGACGTCGTACGCGCCGTTGAGTGCGGTGCCGCTCTATACCGGCGTCGATTGGGGCCAGGACTTATGGTGCATCAGCATCATCGTGCTCGGCGCGTCGTCGCTGATGGGCTCGATCAACTACATCACGACGATCATCAACATGCGTACCAAGGGCATGTACTTCTTCCGCATGCCGCTGGTGATCTGGTCGCTGTTCATAACGGCGATCCTGCTGCTGCTGGCGCTGCCGGTGCTGACGACGGCGCTCGCGCTGCTGCTGTTCGATCGGATGGGCGGGACGCATTTCTTCCTGCCCGCGGGCGGCGGCGAGCCGCTGCTGTGGCAGCATCTGTTCTGGTTCTTCGGGCACCCCGAGGTCTACATTATGATCCTGCCCGCGATGGGGATCTCGTCGGAGATCATCTCGGTGTTTTCGCGCAAGCCGATTTTCGGCTACCGCGCGATGGCGTATGCGATGATCGCGATCGCGTTCCTGTCGTGGGTCGTCTGGGGCCATCACATGTTCCAGTCGGGGATGGATCCGGCGCTTGGCAGCAGTTTCATGATCACGACGATGATCATCGGAGTGCCGTCGGCGATTAAGACCTTCAACTGGCTCGGCACGCTCTACAAGGGCAACATCCACTACACAACGGCGATGATGAACGCGCTGGCGTTCGTCGCGATGTTCGTGATCGGCGGACTATCGGGAATCTGGATGGCGTCCACGCCGGTGGATATGTACATCCACGATACTTACTTCATCGTCGCGCATATTCACTACGTACTATTCGGCGGTAGCCTGTTCGGGATCTTCGCGGGAGTTACCTATTGGTATCCGAAGATGTTCGGGCACATGATGAGCGAGAAGCTCGGTAAGGTCCACTTCTGGATCACGTTCGTGGCGTTCAACTGCACCTTCTTCCCGATGCACATCCTGGGGATGGCGGGGCACATGCGCCGGATTTACAATCCGCAGCAGTATGATTTCCTCAAGCCGATAATTCCAATCAACGAATTTATTTCGATCAGCGCGTTCGTTCTCGGAGCCGCACAGTTCCTGTTTCTCGCGAACATAATCTACAGCTATTACCGGGGCGAGAAGGCTACCGAGAATCCGTGGCACGCGAATACACTGGAGTGGACGACGCCGTCGCCGCCGCCGCACGGCAACTGGCCGGGCCCGGTGCCGATCGTCTACCGTGGACCGTACGAGTACAGCTCGCCCGAGGTTGCAGAGGATTACCTGCCGCAATCGCAGTTGGTCGAACACTCGACGGCCGCGGCGGATTAGTCAGTCGAATAGCGATTTATGAATCAGTCGCCAACTGAGGTTGAGAAGGCGCGCGGACTGCATCGCTTTGCGGTGCTGACGGCGGGCGCCACCTTTTGCCTCATCTTCGTCGGCGGGTTGGTCACCTCGACCGGTTCCGCGCTCGCCGTTCCGGACTGGCCGCTGGCGTTCGGCAAACTGATCCCGGCGTGGCAGGGCGGCATCCGTTTCGAATATGGCCATCGCCTGGCTGCTGGAACCGTCGTCATTCTGACGCTCGTGCTGATGACGTGGGCGTGGCGCGCGGAGCCTCGGCGATGGGTCCGCCGGCTGGTCGTGATCGCTTTCGGATTGATTATCGTGCAGGCGGTTCTCGGCGGAATCACAGTGCTGTTCGAATTGCCGCTAGCGATCGCGGTTACGCACGCCGCCACGGCGCAGGCGCTGTTTTGCCTGATGGTGTCGATCGCCATCTTCACCAATCCGCGCTGGGAAGCGACGCCGCACGTCGATGAGCCGGCGTCGCGAATCCCGCTGACGACGCTGGCCGTCGCCACCACCGCTATCATCTATATGCAGATCCTCATCGGCGCGCTGATGCGGCACATGAGCGCCGGGCTGGTGATACCGGATTTCCCGCTTTCGTTCGGCTACGTGGTGCCGCCGTACTGGAACGAGTACATCGCGGTTAATTTTGCGCATCGATGCGGCGCGGTCGTCGTCACGGCGATGGTTCTGTGGACGGTCGCGCGCGTATTGCGGACGCATCGCGAGGTCGCAGCGCTGCGGCGTCCAGCGCTCGGGCTGTTCATTCTGCTGGTCGCGCAGATTTGCCTCGGAGCGATCACTATCTGGAGCGGGCGAGCGGTCATCCCGACGACCAGCCACGTCGCAGTCGGCGCCGCGGTCCTCGCGACCAGCCTGACACTGACGCTTCGCGCATACCGCATTCTCGGAGTGCCGAATCGCGCGCACATGAGCGAGTCGCATGCAGGTTCGCGCGTGATCGAAAGGCAGGTGACCGCGTGAGCGCCAAGGCCGCGATTGCCGACTCCGCACTGACGCTGCCGCGCGGCCACGTGAGCGATTATTTCGAGCTGACCAAACCGCGCGTCGTGCTGATGGTGCTGGTCACGACGCTGGCAGGCTTTTATCTCGGCGGACGCGCGGGCTTCGACGTTGCGCTCGCGCTGAATTTGCTGGCCGGTACGGCGCTGTCGGCGGGCGGGACGCTCGCGCTCAATCAGTACGTCGAACGCGATACCGACGCGATGATGGAACGCACGCGCAATCGCCCGCTGCCCGACTCGAGGATGCGTCCGTCGGAAGCGCTGGTGTTCGGCGTTGTCGCGACCGTCGCGGGCCTGGTTTATCTGTTGCTCGCGACCAATCTGGCGTGCGCCGCGGTGACCGCCGCTATCGCGATTGTTTATCTTGGCGTGTACACGCCGCTGAAGCGCTACACCTGGATGTGCAACATCGTCGGCGCGATTCCGGGTGCGCTCCCGCCGGTCGCGGGATGGGCGGCGGCGCGCGGCGGACTCAGTTGGGAGCCGATTATCCTGTTCGCGATCATGTTCCTGTGGCAGTTGCCGCACACGATGGCAGTCGCGCGGCTTTATCGCACCGACTACGAACGCGCCGGTATCCACCTGCTCCCGCAAGACAATACGCGCGGCGGCAATGCGTCGAATCTGATCGTCATCGCGGGGAGTTTCGGGCTTATCGCCGTGGGGATCATCCCGACCATGCTTGGCTTCGCTGGAATTCCCTATACGGTAGTCGGAGTGGCGATGGGCGTCTGGATGCTGGCGTTTGGCGTCACGATGGTGCGTTCGCCCGGAAATTCGAAGGCGGCGCGGCGCCTGCTCCTCGCCTCATTAGTCTACTTGCCGATCGTGTTGTTAGTACTCGTGCTGGATCGCGTGTGAGTATTGAAGTGCCTACTCTGGTGACGCGCGAAGAGCGCAAAGATGAAATCTGGCGGACGCTGAAGATACTAATCGGCGTGATGGTCCTGTTAGTTACGATCTCAGTCGTGACGATTATCGTGAAGCATCATTGACATGGCGCTTGGTATGACAGCATCGACTGCGAAAGTTCGCCCGCTGATTGCGCCGGCTCGCCGCGGCCGCGCGTCCGAATCGGGCGCAGGCGGCGATCAGGTCGAGCGTCCCTTCATCAGCAGTGCGATGCTCGCGGTCATGATGGTCATCGCGTCGGAGATGATGCTGTTCAGCGGTCTGATCGGCACCTTCCTGGTCTACCGCATGCAGTCCGCCTTCTGGCCGCCGCCGGCCCTTCCGCGCCTGCCGATCGCAGTCACCTGGGTGAACACCTTCGTGCTGTTGTCGAGCGCGGTCACGATGACGCTTGCGCTGCGCGCGGTGCATCAGAGCCGCCAGCGTCTGACTCGCCGCTATTTGATCGCGACGCTCGCACTCGGCATGACGTTTCTCGCCGTGCAGGGCAGCGAATGGGTTCGGTTGGTAGCGCACGGCCTCAAGCTTTCGAGCGGCATGTACGGCGGCACTTTCTATCTGTTGATCGGCTGCCACGGCGCGCACGTGACGGCCGGCGTCATCTGGCTTGCTGGCGTCGTGTGGTTTGCGCTGGCTGGCCGGTACAACGCGCGCAACGCCCACGCGATTGAGCTGTGCGCCGTGTACTGGTATTTCGTTTGCGCAGTCTGGCCGCTCCTGTTCGGACTGGTATATCTGATGTAGTTTTCGCAGTGGTGGAAATGAGGCGATGAAGAAAATGAAAAGCGCAAAGTTCAATGCTATCGCGATCGCGACGATGATGGCGGGCGCGGCTGTCGCCGCGGCTCCGCGGATCGCGAATGCGTGCGCGACGTGCGGGCTGTCGGAGGGCGACGCCGCGTTCCATGCGTACAAGGCCAGCGTGCTCTTCATGCTGGTGTCGCCGTACGCGTCGTTTGCGGCGATCGGCGGGATTACTTACCTGGTCTATCGGCGGTCGCAGCGCCAGGATCGGAACTCAACTAAGTAGTCATTTCAAATGAAGACTGACTATAGCTATTTGCCACGAAGAGGATGGTCGCGATGAGCGAGGCTGCCGCAGTAGAGACCCACGATCACGGCGTGGTCCAGGACCAGTTAGAACCGTCGCTTACGCCGGGGAATCTCGGCAAGCTCGGCATGTGGTCGTTCCTGGCCGGCGACGCAATGACCTTTGGCGCCGCCATCGCGGCCTACGGCGCATTGCGCATCGGCAATCCCAACTGGCCTTCGCCCGCCGCATTTCTCGGCATCACCACCACCGCGATCATGACCTTCATTCTGATCTGCTCGAGCGTCACGATGGTGGAAGCCCTTGGATCGATTCAGACTGGCCGGATGGCGCGCTATCGCAACTTCATGGCGCTGACGGTTCTCGGCGGCATAATGTTTCTCGGGATGCAGGCGTTCGAGTGGCATCACCTGCTCGGCGAAAGAGGGATGTCGATCAAGGTCGATCTGTTCGACGCGACGTTTTTCATTCTGACCGGCTTTCACGGCTGTCACGTTTTCGGCGGCGTCGTGTACAACAGCGTGCTGTTGATTCGCGGCATGACCGGCAAGCTGACGCCGGCCAAAGCGAACCTGGTCGAGGTCGCAGGGCTCTACTGGCACTTCGTCGATCTCGTGTGGATCCTGATCTTCACGTTCATCTATTTGATTTAGGGAGCAACCGCTTTCCAACGACTACGCGCTGGAGATGAAATTCAAATCATGACGACGCAAGCTGCGATTTCAGGGCATCCCGCTGAGCATAGCGACCCGAACTACATTGCGGTTTTTATCTACCTCTCGGTCCTGACGGCGATCGAGCTGGGCGTTTACGCGATGGGCCTGCCGCAAGTAGCCAAGGTTGGTCTGCTGATCGCGCTGGCGTGGGCCAAGGCCGTGCTGGTCGCGATGTACTTCATGCATCTGGCTATGGAAAAAAAGGGCCTCGCGATCATCGCGATAATTCCGGTGA
>Ga0209333_1001755_pt1 | contig 10102 bp, 6 predicted proteins | sample BlaSpr_A8_OM2_O3_FD_187982 | JGI IMG/M metagenome (GOLD analysis project Ga0209333, IMG submission 187982) | Forest soil microbial communities from Thunder Bay, Ontario, Canada - Black Spruce, Ontario site 2_A8_OM2_O3 (SPAdes) (version 2) | ecosystem: Environmental > Terrestrial > Soil > Boreal...
CCTTCGAAGCAGATTGGTCAGCACCATCAGCTTCTCCGGTCTTGCTCGAATGGACTATTCACTTCTTGGGAACAACGTGTTGAAAGATCACAGGTGCCCTCGGGGATGCTTCGACTCCGGAATGGGGAACGCTGCGCGGTCCTCGTTCCTCCGCTCTGCATGACAGGGGCGGCGGGAGAGATTATTTTTGGGCTACTAATTCTCTGGCGCGGCTCAGCTCGGGGCGGATCGAGTTTGATCCGTCGCAGATTTTCAGCAGAAGGGCGTAGTACTCGGTGGCATCGTTCTGCTTGCCGGCGGCTTCGGCCGCGCGGGCGGCGCCGTAGAGGGCGTTGAAGCGGTTGGGATTCAGTTTGAGATCGGTTTGATACTCGGCGAGGGATTGCTGCGGGCGCTTGGCTTCGAGCAGCAGGTCGGCGAGTTGCTCGCGGGCGGGAATGCCTTCCGGTTCGTCGCCGAGTTTGTCGGTTTTATCGGCGAGGGCGCGGAGGCTGGCGATGGCTTCGTCGTCCTTGCCTTCGGCGTGCGCGACCCAGGCGGCGGCTTCCCGATAGTCCTCGCCGACGGCTTCTGCGTATTGGGTTTTCTTTTCGGTCACGAACTCTTTGCGAATTACGTCAATCTGATCCAGATCTTTGTGGGCCTGCGCAAGATTGCCGCTGCGGGCTGCGCCGATGGCCCGCGCCCAGTAGGTGATGGATTGATCTCCGCGCAGAGCGCCGGGGACGACCTGCAGGGCGGCAGCGTCGGACCAGTGGCGGAGTTCGAGATCGTAGATGGCGGGAAACTTGGTAAGAGCGTTGGTTTCGGGATCGAAATCGGAGCCGTACATGGACTTCATCTTGGGCATGGTTTTGACTTCCTCGATTACCTTGGCAGCGTCGGCCTCGCGTCCGCTCTGCAGGTAGGCGTAGACCAGGAAATCCATGGCGTGGAACTGGTGGCCTTCGCCGCCCATGTGCATGGCGGCGGTTTTACGGGTGGCGGCGATGGAGGCGAGGTTGGAGTTGATGTCATCCTGCCAGAGGCCCACGCGGGCGAAGATGTGCGAAGGCATGTGCAGGGCGTGCGGGGCAGCGGGCGCGACTTGCGCGTAGCGGCGGGCGGCGGGAAGACCGAGTTGCGCTAGTTGGGGCTTGTCGTAGCTGTGGATCAGGTAGTGAGCGACGCCGGGATGATCGGGCTCCGTGGCGAATAGTTTTTCGAGGATTGCGGCGGCCTGCTTGCGGTTGGCGAAAGTGGCGTCGTCGTGCGGTTCGGAGGCGAGCAGGGAGAGCGCATAGAAGACGGCGGCTTCGTGATCGTCGGGGTAGGTCTCGTAGATTTTCTTCATCGCGGCGGAATAGGCTTGGGCGCGAGCTTCGTGGTTGAGTTTTTTCGAGTTGCTGTAGAAGGCGGCGATGGCCGCGATGTATGCCTTCTCGCGCGGGGTGGTGGGGCCGTCGGTGGTGTTGGCTTCGTGGACTTCGTCGACGCCGCGGAGGATGACTTTGGCTTCCGGATGATTCCAGAGTTGGTGCCACAGGCTCATGGCGATTCCCCAATGGGCCATGGCGCAGTGCGGATCGTCGGAGGCGATCTGCAGGAATTCTTTTTCCGCCTCTTCGTACCAGAAGGAGTGCAGCAGGGCGACGCCGCGCTCGAAGGGCTTCTGGACATCAGGAGAGCAGGAGACCGGGAAGGTGACGGTGCCGAGTTGCGCGGCGGTCAGGTCTTCGTGGTGAGGGTGGTTCTGGTCATCATCGGCAAGAGTTGTGTTGGCCAAGACGGCTAGCACGCAGACGGAGAAAAAGAGCATCCGCACGATACTTTTCATAGGAACCCCGCTGAGAAGGGAGTTTATTTGAGCGGGAAGCGCAGGGTCAAACTTCGGCCCGGTCCGAGTACCTCGCTGCGCTCGGTGGACAGCCCCCTTCGACAGGCTCAGGGCAGGCTCTTCGACTTCGCTCAGGGCAAGCTTGGGCGGCTGTCCCCACATGAGCACCCCGTAACGCCAATGGCGCAGGTGGCCACGGCAACCCTTTGCCGACCCCAGCGCAACAAAACTTGAGGAGTTCTGCACACATCTGCTACACTTCGCCGCAATTGGGCTGGGTCGCGTTACGGCCACCTGGCATAGCTTGCATTCTTGCGCCAGGGCGCCGGGCAGAATCCGTGCGGTCGGATAGGTTCAGCCCACAGGGAGTAGCCATGAATGTGCACCCTGGGCCAGAGAAACGTCGCGTTCATCGGCGGGTCACTGATTCGGACCCCGTGTGGCGTGCTTTCCACGAAAACGAAGACTGGTATCAGGATCTGGTGGAGCACAGTCACGATCTGCTCTGCGTCCACGATCTTGAAGGCCGGCTGCTGTCGGTGAATCCTGCACCGGCACGGATGCTCGGCTACAGCGTGGAAGAGCTTCTGCAGATTCCCATGCGGGAGATTATCGTTTCCGAATTTCGACGGCAGTTTGATGCCTACCTGAACCAGATTGCACGCGTGGGGGAAGCGCGCGGCTTATTGGCCGTGATGACACGGTCAGGAGAGCCGCGCATTTGGGAATACCACAATACGCTGCGGACCGAAGGGGTGGCGAAACCGATTGTGCGGGGCGTGGCCCATGACGTCACCGAGCAAAGGCAGACGGAGAAACTGCTGCGAGAGGTCAGCGAGAGTCTGCTGGACAAGGTGCGCGAAAGCGAGCGCACGATCCAGGAGCTGAAGCTGTTCCGAGCCCTGGTGGACCAAAGCAACGATGCCATTGAAGTGGTGGATCCGGAAACGCTGCGGTTTCTGGATGTGAATGAGAGAGCCTGTGCGGAGCTGGGCTACAGCCGGGAAGAACTGTTGACGATGCGCGTTCTGGATATTGATCCCGCAGTTACCGACTCTTCGGCCGCGAAGATCAGGGAGGAGCTGCGGAAAACGGGATCGGTGGTAATCGAAAGCGTGCACCGTCGAAAAGATGGAATAACTTTTCCGGTGGAAGTGAGCACGAAACGGGTGCAGCTGGAACGGGATTATATTGTTGCCATCTCCCGCGATCTTACCGAGCGCAAACTAGCCGACTCGCGGCTGCAGGGCAGCCAAAACCGCTATCGCGCGGTGCATGACCGAGCTCCGGTTGGCATCTGCTGGGTAGAAACTGCGACCGGCCGGTTGCTCGGGGTGAATCCAAAATATTGCGAAATCCTGGGACGGACGGAACAAGACCTGTTGAGTCGCAATTTCCAGAGCCTGACACATCCCGACGACATGGCGGGGAATCTCGAGAAGCTGCGGCAACTGAGGGAAGGGAAGGTGCGGCATTACGAGATAGAAAAAAGGTATCTGCGTCCGGATGGAATGGTGCGCTGGGCGGAGGTCGAAGTTGTGGCCATGTGGCCGGAAGGCGAGGATCCGGTTTGGCACATGGCCATCGTCCAGGACGTCACCGAGCGCAGGGAGGCTGAGGAGGCCCTCCGAACCAGTGAGCGGCGCCAGCACAAGATCGCAAAGCAATTGGAGGTAGAGCGTGCCCGCCTGATCGAGGCTCAAGCCGTGGCAAAAGTGGGCAGTTGGGAAATCGAGCTGCCAAGCCTTGAGATTACCTGGTCCGAGCAGACCCACCGAATTTTTGAGACCGATCCCGCCCATTTTCATCCCAGGCGTCCGGACTTTGTGGAATTTATCCATCCGGAGGATCGCGCGAAAATGGATGCAGCCTTTCAGGATTCGCTCGACAAGGGTGCAGCCTCCAACGTCGAATACCGGATTGTCATGGCAGACGGTCGCCTCAAAGTTTTGGAGGAGCAATGGAGGGTTTTTTACGATGAACAAGGGCGGCCAATTCGCCTGATGGGCACCTGCCGCGACATCACGGAGCGCAAGCGGGCGGAGGAGGCACTGAAGAAGTCGGAAGAGATGTTTTCGAAGGCCTTCCGGCAAAGCCCACTGTCAATCACGTTAACGAGCATCAAAGACCATCGTTACCTCGAGGTGAACGAAGCGTTTGAACGTATGACGGGCTGGCGGCGCGAGGAAGTGATTGGACGCACGCCGTTCGACATTGGGCTCTGGGTGCATCCGGAGGAAAGAGTGGAACTGGCGAAGCAGCTTCTGAGCGAAGGCTGTCTGCGCAACGTGGAGGCTCCGTTTCGCAGAAAAGACGGCGCTATCCGGAGCGGCCTGGGAACCGCGGAAGTGATCGAGTTCAATGGCGAGCCGTGCGCGATTGCTGTGGCGGCGGACGTGACCGAACGTAAGCAGGCGGTGGAAGCGCTGCGGCGCAGCGAAGAGAATTACCGCATGTTTGTCTCGCAGAGTTCTGAGGGCATCTTCCGGCAGGATCTGGATGCGCCGGTTTCCATTGATTTGCCGGAAGACGAACTGGTTCATCACATCCTGCACGACCATTACCTGGCGGAGTGCAACGACGCGCTGGCCAGGATGTATGGGCTGAGATCAGGTCAGGAATTTGTGGGCAAGCGTTTGACAGAAACGGTGGTGGCTGACGATCCGCACAACATCGAACTGACCCGGGAGTTCATCCGCAACGGATTTCGGGTGTTGGATCGCGAGTCTCACGAAGTCGATATGCAGGGCAATCCCAAGGTCTTCCTTAATAGCATGATCGGCACCGTGGAGAATGGAATGCTGGTGCGGACCTGGGGCATTCAGCGGGACGTGACCGAGAAAGTGAAGTTGGAGGAAGCCCGGCGGAAGGCGGATGAGGACCTCCGCCAGAGTGAACAACGCTTCCGCATCGCCCTGGCGGGTTCTCCCATCACGGTTTTCAACCAGGACCGCGATTTGCGCTACACCTGGGTTTACAACGTGCAGGAGGGTTGGAGCGAGCAGGACTATCTGGGCAAGACGGACGAGCAGATCTTCGAGCCCGAGGTTGCGGCACGAATGGCGGCGATAAAGCGGCCGGTACTGGAGAGCGGTCAAGGCACACGGCAAGAGTTTTCGCTCACGGCGCACGGGAAAACTTGCTATTGCGACATTACGGTGGAACCGCTGTTCGATGCCGCGGGCCAGGTAGTGGGAGTGAACAGCGCCTGCGTCGATGTAACCCGGATGCGCGAAATCACGGAGGAACTCCGCGTGGCCAAGGAGAAGCTTTCGGAAGAAAAGCTTTACCTGGAACAAGCCATCGACAGCGAACTGGGGTTTGGAGAAATTATCGGACGCAGCAGTGCCTTGAAAGAAGTCATGGAAAAGGTGGCCAAGGTGGCGCCCAGCGATGCGACGGTACTGCTGCTGGGAGAAACCGGAACCGGCAAGGAGTTGGTGGCGCGGGCGCTGCACCGCCTGAGCAATCGGCAGCACAATAGCTTCATCAAGATGAACTGCGCCGCGATCCCTTCCGGCCTGCTGGAAAGCGAGTTATTCGGTCACGAGAAAGGCGCCTTCACCGGCGCGGTTGCCCGGAAACTGGGCCGGGTTGAGTTGGCGGACAATGGCACGCTCTTCCTGGATGAAGTTGGGGAGATTCCTCTGAACCTGCAGCCCAAGCTGCTGCGGGTGCTGCAGGATATGGAATTCGAACGGCTGGGCGGCACGCAAACCTTGAAGGTGAATTTTCGTTTGCTGGCGGCGACCAACCGGGATCTGCCGCAGAGTGTGAAAGAGCACGAGTTTCGCAGCGATTTGTATTACCGGCTGAACGTGTTTCCCATCGTTATACCGCCTTTGCGCGAGCGGCGCGAGGACATCCGGCCGCTGATCGAGCACTTCGTGCGCAAGTTCGCCCACCAAATGAAAAAGTCCATTACCTTCATTCCGGCAAAAACCATGGAGACGCTGGTGGAATGGACGTGGCCGGGTAATATTCGCGAGCTGGAGAACTTCGTGGAGCGCTCGGTGATTCTGACTCCGGGTTCGGTTTTGCAGGCGCCGCTCTCCGAACTGCAGAACGCGATCGAAGAAGCTAAGCGTGGCGGCAGCGGAAGCTTTCGCGAAGTGGAACGAGACCGGATTCTTCGGGTGCTGCGCGAATGCAAGGGCCGGCTGGGCGGACCGGACGGCGCAGCCGCCCGTCTCGGATTGAAACGCACCACGCTCCAATCGAAGCTCAGCCATCTGGGAATCAAGCTTGGCGAGTATCGCAAGTAAGCCAGCGATTGCGCTGCTGACGCGGATGCGTAGATGAGGGTATTCTTTCCTGATGACACCACAGTTCAAGCGGGTACTGGAAGCGGCGGTATGGTTTGTCGTGGGCTTTGTGACTCACATGCTGCTGATCCACTTCCACAACCATCCGGGCTAGCGGGGCCGGGGTGATTCCATCCAAGTGCAAAAAAGCCCCTCGCCTTGCGCGAGAGGCTTTCTCCGAGAGGGACTAGGCCGAGAAACCATGTCTTCAGCACAGCGCAAGGCAGTCGAAAATCTCTCGGATTTGTTGACCAATGACGAGTTGGGCCAACTCGGGAAAGAACTGCCGCATGCGACTGAGCGGATTGAATGAGATAAATGGTAGGCACGAGGAGACTCGAACTCCTGACCTCTACCGTGTCAAGGTAGCGCTCTAACCAACTGAGCTACGCGCCTACGTTTGCACCTATTCTAATGTCGTTGCGTTATTGGCGCAACGTTGGCTGCGACGAAGGGATACATCCTCGCTTCCCCCTAGAATCTGAAAGACGGCGGGATTTGCCAGGGACTGCACGGCTGCTCAGCCTATTGGCGGATCATGAACCGCGGTTGCCAGTTGCAAAGTCCCGGCTAAGACGGCGACAATCGTTGCATGGCGAAAGACTCTGTGCGGGAGCGCGACGGGTTCGAGGTACAGACGACTGCGCGCGGTCCTTTCTTGCCTGGGGCCATCGTTGTGGTGACGCTGGGCAATCCCCGGGACAAGTTCTGGGGCATGACTCTGGCGCTGGCTCCGGAGGGACTGAGTCTGAGTGGGGTTGAACTGGCATCTTTTGAGGATTTTGTCGTGATGGTAAAAGATGGCGAAGCATTCAGTCCAGCGGTCGTGTTCTTCCCCATGCACAGGATTGAACGCATCGAGCTTGATCTGCCCGACGGCAGTTTGCCTTCGCTTTCGCAGCGCTTCCTGGCCAAGACCGGCCGCGATCCGGCCGGGTTGCTGAACCCTGCCGAAGCCAATAGTAAAATCGATTGTCGCGCCGGCCCTCTGGGTTCCGCAGTCAATCCGGCTGAGGACCCGGCATGAAGCCGTCTCAAATCTTCACTGCGCCCAATCAACTCACGCTGCTGCGGATGGTTTTTGTTCCTTTTATTGTGATCGAACTGGTGGAAGGGCGCTATTTCCGGGCGTTGGTTCTTTTCGTGATTGCGGGATTCAGCGACGGGCTGGATGGGCTGTTGGCGCGCAAGTTGCACCAGCAGACTTTGCTCGGCCAGTATCTCGACCCGATCGCAGACAAGCTCTTGCTGAGCACGATGTTTCTGGTGTTATCAATCCTGCACCGGGTTCCATGGAAGTTTACGGTGCTGGTCTTCAGCCGCGATATTTCCATCCTGGCCGCGAGTGCTGTGCTGTTTGCGATCGCGGGCTTGCGCAATTTCCGGCCCAGCATTTTCGGCAAGGCGAATACGTTCTCCCAAATCGCAGCGGTCTTCTTCGTGATGCTGTTTTCCGTCCGTCCGGCGCGCTGGATCTGGATCACGCGTACCGTTTTTTTGCGCGCCACGTTCGCGTTCACGATTATCTCGGCGCTGCACTACGTTTTTCTGGTGCAGCACCGCCTGCGGTTGCACGCCCATGAACTGCCTCCGCATACTTCCGCCGACCTGCCTGTGAGTTGACCCTCTTTCTCACGGACCCCTAGAATTGAAAGTTCATCTCCGAACGCAGACTCACGCTATGGCCTTACGCCTTTATAACACCATGTCCTCGCAGGTTGAGGAGTTCCAGTCGATCCGCGACAAGGAAATCCGAATGTATGCCTGCGGACCAACCGTGTACGATTACGGGCACATCGGCAATTTCCGAACTTTTATTGCCGTGGACATGCTGCAACGATTCCTGCGCCAGTCCGGCTACACGGTGCAGTACGTGATGAACATTACGGACCTGGATGACAAGATCATCCACAATGCGGCGCGCGACGGCGTCAGCGTTCAGCAGTACACCGCGAAGTACGAGAAGGCATTTCTCGAAGACGCTGCCATGATCGGGATCGAGCGGCCGAAACTGGTGCGCGCCACCGAGCATATTCTGGCGATGGCGGATTTCGTGGCCAGGCTGGCCGAGAAGAAGATCGCCTACCGCACCGACGATGGTTCGTATTACTTCCGCATCGCGAGCTTTCCGCGTTACGGGAAACTTTCGAAGAAAGATTTTGGTGGGATGCTAAATGGAGCGCGCGTCGACGTCGACGAATACGACAAGGATAGCGCGCGCGACTTTGCCTTGTGGAAGGCGCCCAAGCCGGGCGAGGCTTTCTGGGAGACTGCGATTGGCCCGGGACGCCCCGGCTGGCACCTGGAGTGCTCGGTGATGTCGATGCAGGCACTGGGAGACAGTTTCGATCTGCACGCCGGCGGTGAGGATCTTGTTTTTCCGCACCATGAAAACGAGATCGCACAATCGGAATCTCTTACGGGGAAGACGTTCGCTCGTTTCTGGTTTCACGTGCGTTTCCTGCTCGTTGAAGGCGAGAAGATGTCGAAGAGCCTGGGCAACTTCTACACCCTGCGCGACTTGGTGTTGAAGGGACACAAGCCGTCGTCGATCCGGTATCTGCTGACGTCCGTTCCGTACCGCAATCAGCTCAACTTCACTTTCGATGGGCTCAAGCAAGCGGCGGTTTCGGTGGAACGGCTGCGAGGTTTTCGCCAGCGTTTGGCCGCGGCGAGTTTTCCGCCTGGATCGCAGCCGGAGATGCAAACGCTCGCGCAGGAGACCATCGACCGCATGCGGGCTGCGCTCGATGACGATCTCAACACCGCGCAGGCGCAGGCGGCAATCTTCGAGATGGTACGCAGCGCGAATTCCGCCATCGATTCGGACCAGATCAAGAAGGACGATGTTGCGCCGCTGCTGGTTGCGCTAGAGAAGTTCGACGAAGTTTTCGCCGTGCTCAAAGATGACGATAGCCCCAAGATGAAGCAGGTTTTCGATTGGGCGCAGAGTGAAGGCCGTGAAAAAGATATCAGCGGGGAATTGCGCGAGGTTGTGCAGTCGGGGCAGCTCTCCGATGGCGACATCGAAAGAAAGATCGCCGAGATGCAAGCCGCTCGTAGCGCGCGAGATTTCAAGGCTTCCGACGCGCGGCGCGCCGAACTCACGGCCGCTGGTATTTTGATCGAGAATACAAAAGAGGGCGTGCGCTGGAGGAGAAAGTAGAGGGCAATTCGTAATTTGGCGATTTAGTAATTTGGTAATTTGTGAACCGATCTCCCAAGCGTAGTTTGAGGGCCCAGAGGTTTTCAAATTACCCAATTACCCAATTACTAAACGGAAGTATGCACTTTACGCAACCCCCTCAAAACACAGGCTAACACAGGGCGCGGAGGTGGCGTATGCTTAGCGTGCCATTTCCGAAGCCGCGTCCCCGTCCACTTCCACGGCCCAAACCTTTTCGGCTTCGCAGGAGACGCAAGGTGACAATCGCCATTCATCTCTCTGGCGGTGGTTCTTTGTTGACCGCGACCGACAGCCAAGAAACGTATACGAGCGGCGAAAAGATTGATTCCGGCAAGACGATAAGCGCAGGGAGGCCGAATCCTCTAGGCATTATTAACATTGCCGGAGCGGGGGATTCCGAATACATCAAAGGCGCGTCTCAGGAATTTCGCCGCAAGTTCCAAAGTTTCAAAGGCACAGTGGAAGAACTTGAGGAACAATTTCGTGAGACAGCGCACGATTATTATTCTCGGCATGTGCTGCCCTTTGTCGGTGGATTTGAGGATGAGCATGTGCCGGACTATTCGCTCTTGATAGCGGCATACCACGAAGGCCACGAAAAGCTGTGGAACATCGAAAAGACCATGCTCACCGATGATTCGCTATTTGCGACCATCGGGGCGGGCAAACCTGTTGCTGACAGCCTTCTTAATCGGCTTTGGCCGTTATATCCGACCCTTGACTCATTGGCGATTCTCGCGGCGTATGTCATTTATCGAGTAAAGAACAGTGTAGAGGGTTGTGGTCTCAAGACGG
>Ga0209333_1001756_pt1 | contig 10099 bp, 13 predicted proteins | sample BlaSpr_A8_OM2_O3_FD_187982 | JGI IMG/M metagenome (GOLD analysis project Ga0209333, IMG submission 187982) | Forest soil microbial communities from Thunder Bay, Ontario, Canada - Black Spruce, Ontario site 2_A8_OM2_O3 (SPAdes) (version 2) | ecosystem: Environmental > Terrestrial > Soil > Boreal...
AGAAGCGCTTCTACTCACTTTGCCCCGAGCCCTTCAGAGATCTCGATGCCTGGGTAAGCCAGTATCGACAACTGTGGGAAGGTCGTCTCGACAAGTTCGGCGAAGCCCTCGCGCGCAAACGCGACGCTAAAGAGTCCGGCCTCGAAACAAGAAAATCATCAAGGAGAGAACATCATGAGCGGAAAAGCGAATAACCGGTTCGATCACAAGATCGTCATCGAGCGTACGTACGAGGCATCGATCGAGGATGTCTGGGAGCTTTGGACGACTAGAGAGGGAATCGAATCGTGGTGGGGCCCGGCGGGGTTTTCGGTAAAGGTTCACGAGCTCGATCTGAGGGCCGGTGGCCAGATGGTATATGCAATGACGGCGGTCGATCCGCCACAGGTTCAGTTCATGAAGAAGGCGGGGATGCCTCTGACGACCGAAGCGAGGCTGACCTACACCGAGATCGTTCCCGGCAAGACGATCGCCTACACTCACCGGGCCGATTTCATTCCGGGCGTTGAGCCGTATAACGTGGGCAACAAGGTGGAGTTCCATGCGGTAGGAGGAAACGTGCGCATGGTCCTGACGCTTGACCCAATGCATAGCGATGAGTGGACGCAGCGGACAGTGATGGGCATGGAGAGCCAACTAGGAAAGCTCGCCAGGGTCATTGCTAGCCGAGGCGGGAAATAGACGGTCTCCGACTGTTCCCGACGGGAAGGTAAGAGTGCTACGTAACCACAGATCTCGAAAGCAGAAAGTGGAGCGACGATGAAGGCGGAATTGCTGCGATTTAACGGCGCTGTCGAGCGCGATCCAGCCATTGATGCGTGGATGAAAGGGCATGCAGGTGAATTGGGAGCCATCGCGCATCAGTGGTTTGAGATGATGCGAGAATGTGGGGACGAAGTCCGGGAACTTTTGCATGACGGCTGTCCGGTAGCATGTTTGGGAGATGCGCCATTCGGCTATGTCAATGTATTCACTTGGCACGTCAACGTGGGATTCTTTCACGGCGCGGCGCTGCCGGACCCGGCACGCTTGCTGCAAGGCGCCGGCAAGTTCATGCGCCACGTGAAGCTGAGACCTGGAACGCCCATAAACGCCGCAGCGCTAAGCAGGCTCGTCGATGCGGCGTACGCGGATATAAAGGCGCGCGTCGAACACGGCTAGCTCAGAGAAACGTCTCGGGAGGCCGACGCGGATGTGAACCCCCAGATTAGTAACGATCTGTAGCATGGGATTTGCTGATCAGTGGTCGTATGACGCGCAAACTGGAAGTCAGGTTAGCCCCTGTTCTCGTTTCCGTGCCATTGATCTTCAGTACGTTTCAGCCCAGGTTGACTTCAGTAAATCGTCGATGAGGGAGTCCAACTGCTTGACGTCAAGCAGAATGGTCTCTAAATGCTGGCTCTGGGCTGCGGTAATAGGGGACCCATGGTCGTCGAGAATCGTGGTCACACCCTGACGGATCGATATCAACGGAACAAGTAAGTGCTCAACCTGAGACCTAACGTCACTTTTCAGCGCCAATTGCTTCTTATTCGTGTTGAGATCATTTATTAGTGCCTGTCGCTCAATGGCACATCTCAGAGTGAGTGCCAATCGGCCGCCACCAAAGTCCCCTTTAACGATGTAATCCTGAGCGCCACGCGACACGGCGTCTACCGCCCATGCCTCGTCATCGGTCGCTGTCAGGACAACCACAGGCACACCTGTTGTCCGGTTCATCACGGATTGAAACGTCGCCACGCCGCGACTGTCGGGAAGATAGAGGTCAAGCAGTATGACAGCGAATGTTTCTTTCGTCAGCGCCGACATGCCGGTCGAAAGTCGGTCGGCACAACAGACTTCAAACTTGACCGTGCTTTCCGATAGGTTCAAGCGCACTAAGTCGACGTCTCCTTGGTTATCTTCGAGCAACAGCACACGTTGTAGCGGGCCGGTCATAGAGCGTCATATCGCATCATACTTGCCACGTCACACCAGTATTTCCGATTGCTTCGATCGTCGAACTATAGTCTTCGAGGTTGTTTGGCTTGCTGACGTAGCTATTTGCCCCGAGTTCGAGACACCGCGCGATATCATTCGGTCTTTGGGAGGCGGTAAATATGACGATGGTTGATTGTTTTAAGTGTATTGTCCGATTTGACGTCGGCGAGGACCCCCCACCCGTCCTTTCCGGGCATACTTAGATCCAGCATAATTAATTGTGGTTTGAGTGCACCGGAATACTTTCCTTCGCAAGCAAGAAAGGCCATGGCCTCTGCGCCGTCTTTGACCGATTGAAAATGTATAGGACGATCAGTTCGCATCAGGAATTCCGAAGTAAGGTTGGTGTCTGCGGAATTGTCATCGACCAACAAGACTTCTGGGAGTTTCCATAAATGTTCTCTCTTCACATCGTTCTTAGTTGTCCAGGATGTTGGCAGGCCACGTGAACTTGACAGTCGCCCCCGATATTGCATTCGGCTCCATCCAGATTTTCCCGCCGTGCTGTTCGACGATCTTCCTGCAAACCGCCAATCCTATACCGTTGCCGGGATACTCGTTCCGTGTAGGCAAACGTTGAAAAATGGCAAAAACTCTTTCAACGTTTTCTTGTGCGATGCTGATGCCATTGTCGATTACCGAAAACACCCAGACAAGATCTTTTCTTTCCGCACGCACGTGAATCGTCGGCGGCTTGCCATCGTGAAACTTGATGGCGTTTCCAATTAGATTCTGAAATACTTGGTTCATCTGGAAAGGGCGAGCCAAAACAACAGGCAGAGGGTCAAAAGTCACCACCGCTTTAGCCTCATCAATTGCCACTCGCAAGTCTTTCATGACCCGTCTTACGATTTCTTCACTGTCGGTGCTCTTCATGTCGGTGCATGTTTTGCCGGTGCGAGAGAATTCAAGCAAGTCTCGAATTAAGTCCCCATACGCTTTGCGCCGTCCACCGCGTAGTGGATATATTTGTCAGCTTTGTCGTCAAACTTCCCGGAGTATTGGTCGGCAAGTAATTGAGTGTAGGTGGATACCATACGCAACGGCTCTTGCAGATCATGCGAAACCACATTGGCAAACTGCTCCAACTCTGCGTTCGACCGGGCAAGTTCGTCTATCTTCTTGGCCAGATCTGTTTGCGTCGATTCTTCTTCTCTCTCGCCGAGGATCGTGGGAATCGGGTGCCCCTTGCAACGCAATATTTCCAATGCCTCCATCCCCCGCCACTGCCCCAACTAGTGGTCGGGCAAGATAAGGTGGGGAAATATTGCCTTTACCCGTTGCCGGAACTGATCGGGGGTCTGACGTCGAGGTGAACGCTTACATCGCTGTGGTTTGCAGCTTGGCGTTCGATTTGAGGAGCGATTTCGGTTGCGACAGAGGTTCTGGTACTAGCCAATGTGCGACCTGCTTTCCGCGCGAGCGCAAATCCGTGTGTGTACCTAACACTGTTCCCAGCATAGTTTCCGAGTGTTTCTTGCGGCTGGTCAGATTTGAACATCGGGCGTTACCTTAGATTCCTCGCATCCGGGTCGGCCAGGCACACGTGTAGCAGATGAACAAGGATGGTCTCCAACAATCCTTTCATTCGTAACGATTACCAGCTGCAATTCCATTGTTCTCGATTGACTAGCCTGCACCTCCCCCGTAGCATTACTGCGATCCCCGGTATTGATTTCGGCGCGATGATTGACCAGACTATCTCCCACTATCGCATTGTCGAGAAAATCGGGGGTGGCGGCATGGGTGTCGTCTTCAAGGCCCACGACATTAAGCTCGGCCGCTTTGTCGCGCTCAAATTCTTGCCTGATGATGTAGCGAAAGACGCGCAGGCGCTAGCCCGCTTTCAACAGGAAGCTAAGGCCGCGTCCGCGCTCAATCACCCAAACATCTGCACCATCCATGAGATTGATGAGCAGGAAGGCAGACCGTTCATCGTCATGGAATATCTCGACGGTATGACGCTCAAGCACCGCATTGGCAATCGTCCGATGGACACTCCCATAATTCTCTCTCTGGCCATCGAGATCGCTGACGCCTTGGATGCGGCCCATAGCGGAGGGATTATCCACCGCGATATCAAGCCTGCCAATATATTCGTCACCAAGCGCGGACACGCAAAGGTTCTCGACTTCGGCTTGGCGAAGGTGATCCAAACCGGAGCGAGCGGTCATGACGCCGAAACCCTCGCCTCCGATGCCCATCACCTCACCAGCCCAGGGACCATGCTCGGCACGGTGGCCTACATGTCGCCGGAGCAAATCAAGGCCCGGGAACTGGACGCGCGCACTGATCTGTTCTCGTTCGGCGCCGTGCTGTATGAAATGGCGAGCGGCAGGGTTCCTTTTGAGGGATCGAGTTCAGGGGAGATTTGCGGAGCGATTCTGCACCAGGAGCCCTCGTTTCAAGTAAGTCAACAGATTTCTCAGGCTTTGAGTTCCGTCATCCGAAAGGCGCTAGAGAAAGACCGCAGCCTGCGGTATCAGAGTGGCGCCGAGATGCGAGCCGACTTACAACGGCTAAAACGGGATACCGAGACAGGGCGGCTTGTAGCCGATTCAGACTACGTGGGGGAGCCCGCCCCCGCGCGTTCAGGATTAGCCTCAAAACCAGCAAACATAGCCTATTTCGCACTCGCCGCGATCGTCATCACGCTGATTGCGGGCGGTCTCTATTACCGCTTGCACCGTCCAAAACCTCTCACCGACAAAGACACCGTCGTCCTTGCAGACTTCGCCAATGGCACCGGCGATGCCGTTTTCGATGGCACCTTACGGCAAGGGCTCGCAGCGCAGCTGGAGCAGTCGCCCTTTCTCAGCCTGGTTTCGGACGAGCGCATCGCACAAACACTGACCCTGATGAACCAGCCGAAACAGGCGCGGCTAACACCAGAAATCGCACGTGACGTTTGCCAGCGCACGGCCAGCGCAGCAATCATTGAGGGTTCCATCTCCAGTTTAGGCAGCCAGTATGTTTTGGGCCTGAAGGCTGTGAACTGCCGCACCGGCGACCTGCTCTCCGAAGAGCAGGTGACGGCAAACGGCAAGGAAAAGGTTCTCGAAGCTCTCGGGACCGCCTCAACGAAGCTGCGCGCAAGATTGGGAGAATCGCTGACCTCGGTGCAGAAGTATGATGCCCCGCCAGCCAGCGTGACCACTCCGTCACTTGAGGCATTGCAGGCCTATACCCTCGGCAATCGAACCGCCGACGTGGCTAACGACTACGCCGCTGCTATCCCCCTTTTTCAAAGGGCGATTTCGCTGGATCGGAATTTTGCGATGGCTTATTTGCGGCTGGGCCAGTCTTATCAGCCCTTGAGTGAACTTGCCCGCTGTGCCGAGAATACTCGCAAGGCATACGAATTGCGGGAACGGACCAGCGAGAGCGAACGGCTAGCCATCTCCTCATTTTACGAGATGGTCGTCACGGGAAATCTCGAGGCTGCCCGCACCTCGTACCAGGCGTGGCAGCAAAGCTATCCCCGTGACGACGAGCCGCCGTCAAATTTGTGGACCACTTTTACCTTTATGGGAGACTACGAGAAGGCTCATGCCGCGGCGCTCCAGGCTTGGAAGATCAATTCGGGCAGCGGCAACAACTCCGTAAATCTCGCCTACAGTTATCAGTGGATCAACCAACTCGATGAGGCCAAGGCCACAGTACAAGACTCACGCGCTCACAATGTCGACTCGCCCTGGTTTCCGCTCGTTCTTTACAACGTCAATTTTCTTCAACACGACGCCGCCGGGATGGAACGGCAGGTCGCCGACGCCACGGGAAAACCAGGAGTCGATGATCAAATACTCTTCCTCGAATCTGAAACTGCAACATATAACGGGGAGTTCGCCAAGAGCCGCGAACTGACACGCCGCGCCGCCGACGCTGCTGAAAGAGCGAATGAAAAAGAAACCGCGGCGGAATACCTGGGCCACTCCTCAGTCCGCGAAGCGCTGGTCGGTAATATGGACGCGGCAAAAGAGGACGCCAAAGCCGCCATGTCGCTAACTGATAGCAGGCAGGGGAATGCGTTCTCGGCAATTGCATTGGTGTTGGCAGGCGATTCCGCGCAGGCGGCACGGCTGTCCGATGGCCTCCGCAAGAAGTTTCCCGCGGATACGATTGTGCAATCTGTCTACCTGCCAATGATCCGCGCCGCAGCCGCGCTTTGCAGGGGTGACGCACCACGAGCGGTCGAAGCGTTAGCAGAAGCTGAGCCTTACGAGTTGGGACAGACCAACACTTCCTTCACTTTTGCCTTGTACGCCGTTTACTTACGAGGCGAAGCATACCTGGCGGCGAAGCAGGGCGCCGCGGCACAGGTCGAGTTTCAAAAACTTCTCGACCATTACGGTGCGGTCGGAAACCAGCCGATCGGCGCTCTCGCACATCTTGGAGTAGCTCGCTCCTACAGGCTGCAAGGTAACATTCCTAAAGCGCGCGCTGCCTACAGCAATTTCCTGAGTCTGTGGAAGAATGCCGATCCTGATGTCCCCTTGCTGAAAGAAACGAAGGCGGAATTCGCGAAGCTTCAGTAACCGTGCCGCACTCACTCTGCACTGCTCGATTGTAAGCGTCTGAGCAACGCATCTGTTCGATGAGCAGAGTTCTGTGTTCAAGTGAATGGATGAACGGAGTACAACAGGAATCGGCACGAAGACGGTGGACGAGAGCTGAGGTTCGGCAGTTAGTGTCAGAGTTTGTGAACAGCGGTATGCGGCGGAGCGAGTTTTGCCAAAGCCGAGGTTGAGCTTCAGCACTTTGGATCGCCGCCGGAAGAAGCCGGTGGAAGAAAATGACGACGAAAAGCACTCTCGCCGACGGGAAGTTCGTGGCGGTGGAGTTGGCCGTTAGGACACCGCAGGCGAAGCAGCAAGCGAGCTCTGGGTCGGGCGATCGCCACTGGATACCCTCCGTACAATAACGCTCTCAAACAAATCTGGGCGCCTGATCGTGATTGTTCTTCTCGTCCCGGCCCGCGGACTTATGGGAAAGCAGAGTGTCCACAAATGTTTCTTTGGTGCCCCCGCATCTCACCTTGGGAAAACGGCAAAACGGCCACAAGGTCAAGACTTCCATACGTCCTCCAGCGACTCGGGGATCTTCGGCAGTAGCATCACGTTGGCCGATCCAGTGAGCAAAAACCGTCCCGGCTGCGGCTTGCGGTCGATAGCGGCTTTAATGACCGGAAAGTACGGTTGATAATCAACCATTATCTTAATGATTGTCCGATCCGGGGAGCATCGCCTGTGAAAATAGCAAAGATGACCAGAAATGGTCTGTTTCGATGCGCAGCACCTTCGTTGACCTGCGGGTTTCATCCACGTAACATCGAAGCCCAATGATCGGCCAGACCATCTCGCACTACCGCTTCGTGGAGAAGCTCGGTGGCGGCGCCGGATGGGTGGGGTCAACCAGGCCGAGGATGTAAAGCTGCGCCGCTTCGCCGCCCCGAAGTCTCTGCCGGACGAGATAGCCAAAGAATGGAGCGCTGAACCAGGACATACTCATCGCTATCGAAGCTGATGGCTTGGTCGGCAACGCCTGGGTCCCCGGAGTAGAAGGGCCGCCTCATTCAGGCGGCCCAAGTTACGTCCTCCTGCTGCCTGTTGTCGTCAATTACGGCTTGATTGATAAAAAGGTGCCGGCCAATTCGTTGAGCCCGATGCCGTTGCCCACGGTAACGGACAGCTCGTTGGTTGCTCCACTGGATGAGTTCCCGCCACCGAAAGCGATTCCCCAGAGGTTGTTGAGGACGACCTGCTTGCCTTTCTGATCCTTGATCGTGCCTACAAACTTGCCGGTATTAGGGTCGAACGCGTTGATAGTCCCGAACTCCGAGTTGTTTGAAATCAGCAGAGTATTGCTGAGCGGCCCAAAGTTGCTGGGCGCCAAGGCGATCCCCCAGGCTTGGTTCAGTGGTAGTCCCTTAATCAGTGTCTTCACCTTGACACCATTCTCCGTAAAGACGTCGACGTAACCGCCGGAGCCGTAGTTCGGTTTAGCGTAGGCGACGTAAACCATGCCATTGATGTCCTGAATGCCAAACGCCGAGAAGTTGGACGGGATCGACGGATCGCCGAACGATTTCACCAGCGTAAAGGTGCCGTCGTACATATCGATTACATTGTTGGCGTTGTCGAGTGCGTAAAGGAAATTCCCCGCGGGATAACTGGTGATGGCCAAGCCCTGGTAGAGCGCCCCGTTGGCCGAGTTGTCGACCACGATGATCGCTTGGTTGGCATTCACGCCCGGCACATATGCGCTGATGGTGCCATCTAGCGTGTCAAAAAGGAAAGTCGCAGGCATGCCCTGAACCTGGAAATCCGTCGATGATCCGTTCGAAACGATTCCCGTCGGAGTGCCCGGACCGTTTCCACCTTGCGCCGAGCCGTTTTCGCTTCCGGCCGTGGGAATCGAGATGCGGAGGGGTATTTGTCCTCCCGTTGCGTTGTAGACGGTCACCCATCCCGTGTCGTTATCGGGAACGTACCAAGGCCCTGTTGCGCTATGCGCCAGTCCCCAGGGGTTGGCCAGCAGCGGGTCGACGTGCACGTTTTGGGTTCCGTTGCCCCCACCATTGACTAGACCGAGTTGATTCGAATCTAAAATTGTGACCTGATATTGCGCTTGGGCCGGGGCCGAAAGCATGAGCAGAACAAGGCCGAGGCAAGCGGCGAGCGCGATCCTGCGAGCCTGCATAACGGTATCTCCTTAGCGAAGTCAGGAGCAGAGGAAGCGTGAAACCATGGGCGGAAATGACTGGTGCAGAACCTTCTCTGACCTGCTGGCAGGTGATTCTACACCGATCCTGTTCTTAGGCAAGACAGATACGACATTCAAAGCGAAGAGCGGCTATCGGAACGTAGGCCATTTGATAATCGACGGCAAGTGTGCAATGTGTTTCTCTTTTGCAAAATTTTTGCTTGACATCGTTTCGGAATGGGCTAAGCTTCCAGGCTGTCAGTGCAACGCGACTACTCTTCGCCAGTAGAAGGTGTACTGTCTCGGGGTTGTTGTTCACAATTGTGAACAAAACCTCCAGGAGGATTCCTTTGAAACTGAAAAGCTTGGCGATAATCACTCTTCTTGTCCTTTGCTGCAGCTTCGCCTTTGCGCAAGGTAGCTTCACTTTCGGATTCCTTAACTACACCGGCGGAGTACAATATTGCAACTACGAAATCGTGCAGACCGGTGGAGTCAACAACTTCTATATGAGCGGCATGGACGTTCTGGATGCTTGCGCTGCCTCCGCGAATCCGTTTGCGACTCTCGAAGGCACCGCGATCAAAGTTACCACTCTGGACCTAGGGAGCACTGGATTGCAGCCGGGCATCACCGGCTCCGGCCGTTACATTTATGCTGACGCGATCCTGGACGCCTACGCTGGCGCTTACACCGGCGAGGAGTGGATAACGATCACGGCTACGTCCGTAAACTCCAAGAACAAGCCTGGCAAATGGAATTGGGACTCGTTCCTTGGCTTCAGCGGATACGAGTTCCTTGGGAACTTTGGCTTCCTGACGGACAAGCTTCCGGACAAAAGGTCGCAGGCCGCGCAGGCCGCAGGGACCACGTTCAAGGCGAGCACCGCTGCCCTGAAAAAGGACAAAGCCAGCCGCAGGACGACCCTGCAGTAACAATCCGATCCTGACGTTTTTCGTGGGCCACGCTGGTTCCCCGGGTGGCCTTTTTTCTATGTGCGGAGAGTCGATTTTAATCGGGGGAAAGGAATGATTCGATGGACGACGATGCTGCTGTTCGCCCGGTGCCTGATGGCGGCGGGGCTGTGGACAGAAGCAGCACAAGGGCAGGATTCGGTGGGGCAAACTACCGCAAAAGAGCCGGCGGTGACGCAGGAGGCAGCACCAGGGCAGGCGACACCGAAGGAGTCAACGCCGGGACAGGCAGGCGAGGCGGCGGCTGCGAAATCGGGATTTCCGTTAGACGAGTTCACAGAATTTTCGGCGGTGATGGTGGGCAGTATGCAAGCTCACGATGACCGGGAGGGTTATGTTTACAGATCCGGAAACCTGCTGAGGTCGGAAGGCCCCATGGAAAAAGGCTATTACATCACCGATTTGACGCAAGAGACGACCTACGGTCAGACGAAAATGGGATG
>Ga0209333_1001757_pt1 | contig 10096 bp, 14 predicted proteins | sample BlaSpr_A8_OM2_O3_FD_187982 | JGI IMG/M metagenome (GOLD analysis project Ga0209333, IMG submission 187982) | Forest soil microbial communities from Thunder Bay, Ontario, Canada - Black Spruce, Ontario site 2_A8_OM2_O3 (SPAdes) (version 2) | ecosystem: Environmental > Terrestrial > Soil > Boreal...
ATGGCGGAGAGGGTGGGATTTGAACCCACGGTCGAGTTTCCCCGACACTCGCTTTCGAGGCGAGCTCTTTCAACCGCTCAGACACCTCTCCGCGGCTGCAGCGTCTCTAGCTTAGCAAAGGCTCTCGACGGTCACAACAGCGCGTGCCGAACACGGAATATCCGCATTCCAATTTCTCAATCCATTTCGAAAGTAACGTACATGTATTTGCTGTCGCGCTCTATTTGCAGCACTCCGGGAGCGCCGGGCGGCATGGCTCTTAGAGCGGCGCGCAGCTCGGCAATCGTTTCGATATGTTTTCCGTTGAGCGCGTGGATCACGTCACCGGCTTGCAACTCAGTGTCCAGACCGAGGAGGTCCGCGGCCATGGCTGCGACGATTACGCCCGATGGCTCGCGCAATTCTTCCAGTTGGCGCGCGAGTTTGTCGTCAATCTCCACGGCGAAAAAACCGAGTTTGGAGATTAGAGATTTCTCCGGATCGACGAGGTTGGCCAGTTGATCCACGTCGTTCTTTTCTTCAGTTACTGGAATTTCCAGCGTGATTTTTTTGTCGCCGCGCAGCACTTCAGCTTGAACAATGGCGCTGGCGGGCCGCGTGGAAATAATCATTTCGGCGAGGGGCACACTTCCGATCGAGCGCTCGTCCAGGCTCAAAAGAATATCCTGAATTTGCAGCCCTGATTTTTGCGCAGGCCCGTCGGGATCTACGTCGGAAACGATGACACCGCGCTGCCTTGGCAGGCCAAGTCCGGCCGCGAGATCGGGAGTGATGTCCTGCAGGACGGCTCCGATGATACTGCGGTGCACGCGGCCGTACTTTCGAAGCTCTTCATAAACGAACTTCACCACACTGCTTGGAATTGCGAAGCCTAAGCCCTGGCTGCCGCCGGATTCGGAGAGAATGAAAGTGTTGATGCCAACCAGATCGCCGTTGGTGTCCACCAGCGGCCCGCCGCTATTTCCCGGGTTGATAGGTGCGTCCGTTTGAATAAAGACAGAAGGCACGCCGGGATCGGCCTGGCGCGCAACGGAGCTGATTACGCCCATGGTGACGGAGTTCTCGAGACCTTCGGGATTGCCGAAGGCGAGAACGAGCTCACCCTTCTTCAATTTCGCGTAGTCCGCAAAACGAAGCGCTTGCAAACCCTTTGCTTCAATTTTGAGCAACGCGAGATCAATGGTTGGCGCGATGCCCACGATTTTCGCGTCCAGGGGCGGAACGTGCTCGCCTAGCCCGAGACTTTCGCGCACTTGCGAATCCCCGGAAGGCCGAGACGAGACGACTACGCGAATGCGCTGCGCCCCTTTCACCACATGCGCGTTCGTGATGATGTAGCCGTCCGGGTCAACAATCACGCCTGAACCCAGGCTGCGCTCTCTGCCGATCAGGCTAGCCTCGTCCTGATTTTTCGCCTCGATGGAGCGATAGCCGGTGACTTGCACCTGGACGATGGAAGGCGATACACGCGAAGTAAGCTCTTCGAGAGAGTCGTTGAACTGGGCAAGAAGATTTTCGCGACTGCTGGCTGCGGGCGAAAGCGGCTGCGCCGACGGCGAGGAAGCTTGCGATGGTGGAGAAGCTTGAGTCTGTGATTGCGCGGCAGGAGGCACCGAAGAAGGCGATTGCGCGAAAAGAGAAGCCGGAAGAGAAAGCAGCGCCAGAGCCAATCCAAAATTTGCAAAACATCGCCAATAAGTCTTTATATCGAAACCTTCTCTACGAGGGCAGAACATTAGATATTTTCTCCATCGAGAGTGTAGCGCAACAGCCGAGGCGGCGTAAGTCGGATCGAGAGATGAATAGCACATCAGCTGAGTGATCGAAAGGGAGGGAAGCGATTAGGAAAATACGAACAGAGACCGGCGAGATGGGGCGATTTAGCGCTTAGCGGAAAAGAAAGTCTTCAGGATCGCGGCGGAATCGTCGGCTAGCACGCCGGAGGTGACTGCGACGCGGTGGTTGAGCCGCGGGTGATCGAGAACGGAGAAGCAAGAGCGGACCGCGCCCCCCTTGAGATCGTCGGCTCCGTAAACGAGCCTCGCAATGCGGGCCTGAATCATAGCGCCGCAGCACATGGCGCAGGGCTCGATGGTGACGTAAAGGATCGATCCAAGCAGCCGGTAGTTCTTGAGTATTTTTGCGGCTGCGCGCAGAGCCACGATTTCGGCGTGCGCCGTGGGGTCGCACTCGGCTATCGTACGATTGCCGGCGCGAGCGATGACGCGGTTTTCAAAGACTAGAACGGCGCCGACTGGGACTTCGCCTCGCTGGGCGGCCTGGTGAGCCTCGGCTAGGGCGGCGGCCATGAATTCGAGGTCAGATGCGGTATCTTCCAGCATGAAAAGCCAGAATAACATCTGGAGGCTTCTGCTTCGCTAATTTCCGCCATTCGAGGAATTGGGCGCGGTCCTGCGGATCTCGAGCGCGACGGCCGGAGTTCCGTCGCAGGGAATGTTGGTCAGGAAGCGAAGAGTGCCGGCGCTGTCCTCAAACGCCAGTCCTGACTGCGCCGAACCACCTTTGTAGGCACCCCAGGATTTCGGCACGGACGCCACGCAGCCGGGAGTCCACACTTGCGGCGCAGGTTTCTTGGGTGTGGCGGCGCGAATCTTCAGCGAGACGAGAGCGCCGAGAATCACGAGGGCTACAACCATGATTGTTCTGATTGTGTTTGTCACAGTACCTCCTCCTTCTATTCCAGCAGGCCTACACTTTAGCAACGTGGGATACATAAACAATTTTCGTTTTAATGGGTTCTCACTGACGATCAGCCACGTTCCAGGCGAAGGAGTAACTTGCGACTGCGAGCTTTCATCGCAGGCGTACCGTTACGAGTGGCCTCGCGCAGAGTTTCTACCACCTTGGGTCGAATACTTGAGTCATTCTGGGCCAAGTCGGCCAGCCCTTGGAGGGCGAAGGTCTTCACGATGGAACTGCGGTCTTCCAAGTAACCATTCAACGAAGATATTGCAAGTTCCCGTTCCGCTGCGTTGAGCGGAAGCCGTGGAACCATGACGGCCAGATGCCAGCGAATTTCCTGTTCGTTGGCCTCGGTCATCAAACCCAGCAATTCTTTCTTGAAGGGAGTGAGTAACTCAGGATGCTTGCGCGTGACTTTCTCGGCAGCGTCCGCAGCGCGCATTCGTATCAGAGGATCGGCAGACCACAGCCCTGCAATCAATTTGGGGAACAGTCTTAGGCTCTTGGCCACAATGGCCGCTACCTGGTCAGCGCGGCCGATCGTCCGCCGATCGCCACCTTCGAGGAGACGAAGCACATAGTTCCGTGACATTAGAAGTGGCTCGTAGTTAAGGATTATTGACGGGTTTGACCTGTGCGCCACAGTCAGAGCCAACCACTCGCCTAAATGGAATCTCGGGACCCTTTGTTGTGATTCGTATATCCGTTTGGTCCGGGCTTATACGTACTTTGGTCTTTGCAGGAGGTTCATTTGGAAATGTTAGTACCAGCACGCCGTCAGAGAGCTCATATTGCCCTTGGACGGTTTTCAGCGGTGTTGACCGAAAAAATAGCTTCTTCTCTTTAGTGAACTCCACAAACGCCGGGAAACGGAGTGGCAGTTCGGCGGGAAATGCGCGGACTGCTCCGGGGTAATTCGGAGAGAACCACTCGCCGAGAATTTCGTTAGTAGCAGAGCCTCCCTTACAGATACGTTCCATGTGGATTTCTGGGCCGCCGGTTGACTCCTTCATCGTGATGTTGTCGCCGTCCAGGGACAGATCGAACTCGCGTTGCTTCTCGCGCCCTTCTTTGGCATCCAGTACGCAGGTGGTAAGGCGGTTGTCCTTGAGCGAATATCGGCCGGCCTTCTCAAGGTCAGAATTTTCTTTAACGGTTCCATCCGGGAAAAATTGGAGAGTAAGACCGGAGTCGTTTGAACGGATTCTGGAATCCCATTTGCCGAGAATTCCATGTTCGTTCTTGTCAGAAGGGCCGTGCGCGGGGGTGTAGGTTGACAGGGCCATCGAGAGGATGACCAGAAGTGCACCCATATATCGGTTGAGGTTGCGCATGGCGGTCGAATCGTAGATTTGCGAACTGGTACTGTCAAGGGAATCGTCCCAGTTGAGAGACATCAAAGTGTCTAGATCTGCGCGTGTGGCTTGACTTTGGTAAGGGTGGAAGTCAAACTACGGTGAATGAAAGAAATTCTTAAGCGGATCTTTTTGTGGGACCTGGTGAAGGGGATGATGCTGACCTTTCGCTACCAGGCGCCCAAGAATGTGGTCACAGAGCAATATCCCCAGGAACGGCCGATGATGGCGGAGCGGTATCGCGGCGCGCCCCGGCTGAACATGAATCCCGAGACCGGCGAATCACTTTGTATTTCGTGCAATCTATGCGCGCTGGCGTGCCCGGAGAATCTGATTGTGGTGGGATGGCTGCGAGATGACGCCACGCGGCGAAAAGTTTTGACTACGTTCACCTATGATACTTCGCGGTGCATGTTCTGCGGATTGTGCGAGGATGCTTGCCCCACCGATTGCCTGGAATTGACGCAGGATTTCGAGATGGCGCATTACAACCGTGAAGGCGCTATCTGGGACCGACACCGCTTGGAAGTTGGACCCACGCCGACACATTACACGCGATAATTATTGAAGCTTCTTCCGTCCTCGAGCGATAAGCCTGTCTCGTTGTTCCTCTGTGAGAACTGACGCGATCTGCGGCATCGAATCAGCGGCGATTATCTTTTGCCGTCGAGACGCTGCATTGTAATACTATGGCGCACGAATTTTGTGGAGCACATCTCACAAGGGAAAATGGAACTTCGTAAAGATCCTATCACTCGAAGTTGGGTGGTGGTCGGACATCCGGAGCGCGAAAAGGTCAGGCCGGATCCATGTCCGCTGTGTTCGGGAAACCGGCCGGAGACGCGCGCGATTTTGGATTTGCCGGCGCACGGACCGTGGCAGGTGCGCGTGTATCCGCATTTCCGTCCGCTATACCGAATCGAGGGTGAGCCGGGGCGCAGCGCCGAAGGAATTTATGACCGGATGGCGGCGACGGGAGCGCATGAAATAATTGTAGAGAGTCCGGAGCATACGCGTTCGCTGTCGCGGATGAGCGACGAAGAGATCGAGCGAGTGCTGGAAGCGTACGCGTTGCGCATCGCGGACCTGAAACGAGACGCGAGATTCAAATATGTGACCGTATTCAAGAATCAAGGGGCGCAAGCGGGCGAAGAATGGCCGCACGCACATTCGCAAATCACGGCGACGACGTTCGTGCCGCGGCGGATCCTGTACGAATTGCGCAGCGCGCGAGAATGGTATCGCGACCGCGAACGCTGCGTTTTTTGCGACATTCTGAGCCAGGAAATTCGACAGGCCAAGCGCGTGGTGGATAACGCCGGGGACTATTACGCTTTTTGCCCTTACGCGTCGCGGGTGCCGTACGAAGTGTGGCTGATGCCGAAGACGCACAATCATCAGTTCGAAGCGCCGCTCGCGGGCGAAAGCCGCCGCCATCTAGCCAGCCTGTTGGGTAGAACGCTGCGGAGGCTGCTGCAAGTTTCTGAAAGCTATCACATGGTGCTGCATACATCCCCGAATACGCTGCAAACGAAAGGCGAGCTGAGCGAATATTGGCGCACGATTGCGGGCGATTACCATTGGCACATCGAAATTCTTCCCATCGTGCAGCAGCGGAGCAAGTCGTATAGCATCAAGGAAATTTATTTTAACGGCACGCTGCCGGAAGACGCGGCCGAAAGCCTGCGCAAGCTCGATCCGAACAAATGACAAATCAGGTACCAAGTGTTTTGAAGAAATGCGAGGGCCAGCGCGGCGGAATTTTCTCCAAACTGTTGTTTCTGATTTTCGTAGTCGTATTTGTGGCGATTCTGTATCTGGCGCGCCACCCGATTTTGCGTTTCGCCGGAGATTTCTGGATCGTGGACCAAACGCCGCAGGTCTCGGACGTTATCGTGATTCTGAGCGACGACAATTACGAGGCCGATCGCGCGACGCGAGCGGCGCAGCTTTTTAGATCGGGCATGGCTCCGCGCATTCTCGCCAGCGGACGGTTGCTGCGGCCGTATGCCGGGATAGAGGAGCTGATGCAGCGTGATTTAAAGGCCCTGGGTGTGCCGGCAAGTGCGATTGTCCCGGTAACGCATCGAGGAACGAACACGCGGGAAGAGGCAATTGCCGACGCGCAGGCGATCGCGGCGCACGGCTGGAAGAAAGTCCTGCTGGTGACTTCGAATTATCACACGCGCCGGGCCGATTACATTTTTGAACGCACGCTGCCGGCCGGAACGGAGCTGCGTGTAATCTCGGCGCCGGACTCGGAATACGATCCGAACAACTGGTGGCGTACTCGCAACGGGCTGAAGAGATTCCTGTACGAAGCGGTGGGGTATATCGTGGCCATGTGGGAAATGCGTCACAGCGAGGTGCAGACCTCAGGAATGGGCTACGATAGCCCCAGAGGCGCGCAGGGGGCCGGATTCGTCTCCTAGGCGGCAATCCGCATCGGTGGCGGATCGGCCAACCGATAGAGACTGGCGATTTACTCCGAGCGCCCTATGTACTATAGTTTGGACACCGCTCGGGACCCTGGCCACCCTGGCGCAGGATCCAGCTATACGTGGGGGAGGAATTCAAATGTGGAATAAATCAGCTGAGGCCAAGCCGTCTCCGCAGGCTTCAGTGGCGGCAGTTCCGGTAATACCAGAACCAGAAGTGACCCCGCTGCAGACACGACCGCCTAGCGCGCCAGCCGCGGCACCGACGCCGGCCGCGTACACCGTCCCGAAGGCCGATGCCGCCAATAGTCTGACGACGATTTCGGCAGGTCTGAAGATCAACGGCGAAATTTCGGGGAACTCTGATTTGTACATTGATGGCGAAACGCAGGGGAAGATTCGCCTGGCGAATGCTCGCGTGACCGTCGGACCCAATGGGCGGGTACAGGCGGACATCGAAGCGCGCGAGATCATCATTGAGGGCTCGGTGCAAGGGAACTTGAAGGCGGGAGAGCGGGTTCAACTGGGAGCGCAAAGCAAAGTGCAGGGAAGCGTGTTGACACCGCGATTTGCGATTGAAGATGGAGCGCGTTTGCGAGGGAAAGTGGAAATGGTACGGGCCGGTTCGCAAGGCAGTTCGAGCGCTGAGAGCGCCACGGACTCCAGCAAAGCAAAGGTGATGTCCGCGAGCAGCAAGGACGAATAGAACAGGCGATGAGCTGGGTGGCTAAAACTCGAATGAATGTGACGCCGGCCTCCGGCGCACGCGATAAACCGGGTCCGGCGGCGGTGGCAGCGCCTTCCGCGAATGCTCGCGTGTCGAATGGACTGAAGGAATTTCTGTGGCTGATCGGTGATTCGCAACAGGGGAGAATCCTAGATCTCGGGCCGGTGTGGCAGGCGACAGTGACCTTTTTTATTGAGAGAGGGTTTCGCGTTTCCACCGAAGACCTGCTGCGGGCGTGGAAGGAATTTCTGGTCTCGGAAGAAGAAGATTTCCGCAAAGCCCCGGTAGGGAATGAAGCCGCGAAAGTTTCACCTTCCATGTTCGCCGACAAATTTCTCGATAACGCCTTACTGTACCCCGCGGAACATTTTCATGGAGTGCTGGCGTGGGATATTTTCGATTATCTGGACGCGCAGCTTTTGCCGCGAGTGATGGACAGGGTGTACTCGATGCTGCGGCCGGGGGGCGCCGTTCTGTCGCTGTTTCACAGCCGCACGCCCGAGAGGTTCTGCCGTTATAGGATTGCCGATACGCAAACGTTTGAGCTGCTGCCGGCATCCACGCTATCAGTGCACGCTCGCGTTTTTCAAAACCGCGAGATTTTGGATATTTTCGGGAAGTTCCGCTCGTCGAAGACCTTCGTGGGCCGCGATCAGGTGCGCGAGGGGCTTTTCCTCAAGTAGCTTTCCTTCGCGTTATTCCGGTTCTAATCTTTTTCGGATTCGGCTGGATGGAGTGGAAGGGCGGTTTTGTGTCCGCGAGCCTTCCATGAGTGATAGGCAGCGGGAAGCAACGAAACGACGATCACTGCAGCGATTACGTAATGGATGTGTTTGTCGATGTGCGGATCCGTCTTGCCGATGGTGTAGCCCAACAGGACCATCCCCCAGACCCAGCAAAATCCTCCGACGATGTCGTAAAGGAGATAGCGTGAATACTTCATCCCAGCCGCGCCGGCTACCGGGGGGCAAAAGGTTCGAATGATGGGGACGAATCTCGCAAGGATAATTGTCTTAGCGCCGTAGCGCTCATAAAATTCGTGCGCGCGCGCCAGATGGTGTTTCTTGAAAAATCTGGAATCCTCGCGGCGGAACAAGGCCGGGCCGGCCTTTCTGCCTATCAGGTAGCCCAGTTGATCGCCGGCAATCGCACAGAGGGTCACCAGCGAAAGCAGCCATGCCAATTGCAATTTTCCAGCTCCGGCGAAGACGCCGGCCGTAACCAGCAGGGAATCACCCGGCAGGAAGAAGCCAACGAACATTCCGGTTTCGATGAAGATGATGACGCAAACCATTAGCGTACCGCCCCAGGTTAGCAGGCCGCGAATGTCGTAAAGACGCGCCAATATTTCTTTTAGAAATTCGATCATCTACGTAATTTCCAATGGTTTCGAGAGCCCCAAACCGATCGTAAACGCCTCTAAATACAATAGCAGAAACGCGTTCACGCGCGAGACCGGATGCGGTAGTACTTTCCTACTACCAGCAATAGCCGCCTGTACCATTGGCCACTTCGGTCCCCTGTCCGAAGATGCAGGTGTACGAGGCAAGCACCTCAAGGGGGCATTCATGGAAGGTGGCTATGCAATCTGGATGGGCCAGCCAGTGATTCTTCGGGTCTTAGCGGGGAACATGCGAGTGCCCTTGCGCGGGCGGCTGATGTCTGAAACAAACGAAATTTTGCGCCTGCGGATCGCTGACAGCTGGGACATAGACATTTTCAAATCAATGGTCGTCGCTGTGGAACACGATAACCCGGTTTACGTAGTCAACTGAGGGGGCGGTATGAGCGCACTGGCAAACGATAATTTGGCGGCTGAAAGCGAGGCCATGGCAATCGCGCAGCCTTTCAGTGGATCTTCAGAGGATATGCACATGAGTGCCCGATTCGCGGCCTTGCGCGATACGATTCTGGTAGTCGGAGTTCAAATGGTATTCCGAGCGACCCTGTTTTTGCGGCGTTGGAATTACTAGCCGCGGTTAGCTCGATAAAGTTTGCCCGGCCCAATGCCTCAACCCCCCGCCCCAGGCCTGCGCCCCCAGGCCTGGGGTTCTTTTTTGCCCTCCTGGCATAAGAGAAACATTCTTCCGGCGAAGGTACACCAGAGTTTCGGGTCAAATGGGGTCAGGCGGTGACCCCGTGCTTCCCCCGCCAAAATCCTTTCATCCGCTTAGAACTTAGCCGGTAATCTGTTAAAGTGGATCAGTGATTGCGCGGCGTTTATCTATCAAAGTCTGCATCGAGCCTATCCATAGCTGATCTTTTGCAGGCAGGCGAAACGAACACGCCCGGCATGTGTTCATTGCTTTTATAAGAAGCAACAAAAGATGCAAATCGACGTGGGAGATTGCTCCGAGTCGGGGTATTATGCGCAATCACGCCAAAAACCGAGGGGAGACTAGATGAGGATTGCCAGCGTTGCGAGTGCGTTTCCAGAGCATTACTACGACCAGCAGGTGTTGACCGAAGCTCTCAAAAACGATTGGCGGCACCGATTGCCCAATCCGGACATCCTCGACCGTCTGGATGAGAGTATGAAAGTTGAAGGCCGGTATCTCGTTCGCACGATCGATTTCTATGAGAGCCTGACGACCTGGGGTCAAGCCAACAACGAGTGGATTGAGCATGCGCTCACACTGGGAGAAAAGGCGTTGTGCAAGGCGCTACACGGCGCGGGCATGAAGCCGAAGGATCTTAGCGCGATTTATGTCACGTCAGTGACCGGAATAGCCGCCCCGTCAATTGATGCGCGGCTGGTGAATCGTATCGGCCTCTCCACGAACATCAAGCGCGTACCGATATTTGGTTTGGGTTGCGTGGCGGGAGCAGCGGGCATCGCTCGCGCGGCGGACTATGTGCACGGCTATCCGGAT
>Ga0209333_1001758_pt1 | contig 10092 bp, 8 predicted proteins | sample BlaSpr_A8_OM2_O3_FD_187982 | JGI IMG/M metagenome (GOLD analysis project Ga0209333, IMG submission 187982) | Forest soil microbial communities from Thunder Bay, Ontario, Canada - Black Spruce, Ontario site 2_A8_OM2_O3 (SPAdes) (version 2) | ecosystem: Environmental > Terrestrial > Soil > Boreal...
CCGAGGAAAACCATCCCGCGCTGAATGCGCTGCTGGGCGCCAATCCGTTCGTCGGCCTCGACGCCACCCAGGTGGTCGGGACGTTAACGACTCTGCTGACGCACATCGCGTCGCAACCCGCCACCATCGCCTCGCGCGCGATGCAATTGTCGCTCGAACTGGGGCAGATCGCGGCGGGCGTTTCCCCGGTGGCTCCTGAAGCCGGGGACCGGCGCTTCGGCGATCCCGCATGGACGCAGCATCCGCTCTTCCATCGCATCATGCAGGCCTATCTCGCGTGGCGCACGGCGATGCACGATCTCGTCGATGAGGACGAGAGCGTCGAGTGGAAGGAAGTCGAGCAGCAGAAGTTCGCGCTGACGCTGTTGACCGAGGCGCTCGCGCCCACCAACGCGTTCTGGCTGAACCCCGCGGCGCTCAAGCGCGCGTTCGACACCGCCGGGATGAGCGTGATGTGGGGGATGCGCAACTTCATCGGCGACCTGTGGAACAACGGCGGGATGCCCTCGACGGTGGACAAGCGGCCGTTCGAAGTCGGCAAGAATCTCGCGCTGTCGCCCGGCGTCGTCGTGTTCCGCAGTCCGGTCTGCGAGGTGATTCAGTACGCGCCCGCGACCGAGAAGGTTTTCGAGCGCCCGCTGCTCTTCATCCCGCCGCAGATCAACAAGTTCTACATCATGGATCTCGCGCCCGGCCGCAGCTTCGTCGAGTACGCGGTCAAGCACGGCATCCCGATGTTCACGATCAGCTGGCGCAATCCGACGCCGCGCGATCGCGACTGGGGGCTCGACGAATACGTGACCGCATGCAAGGACGCGATCGCGGCGGCCTGCGAGATCACCGGCAGTCCCGATTGCAACGTGCTCGGCGTATGCGCCGGCGGCATCACGACCTCGCTGATGCTCGGGCATCTGGCGGCGGCGGGCGACAAGCGCGTCAACGCGGTGACGCTGCTGGTGACGATGCTCGATACGAGCCTACCCTCGATGACCGGGATGTTCGCGACCGAGGATGCGATCAAGGCGGCGCGCGATCGATCGGCGGAGAAGGGCGTGCTCGACGGCGGGGACATGGCGCGCGTGTTCGCGTGGCTGAGGCCGAACGATCTGGTGTGGAACTACTGGGTCAACAATTACCTGCTCGGCAACGATCCGGCGCCGTTCGATATCCTCTACTGGAACTCCGACGCGACCAATCTGCCGGCGAGGCTGCACGCGGGCTTCCTGGATCTGTTCCTGAGAAATCCGCTGGTCGACGGCGGCGGCGAAGTCTCGGTGCTCGGCACGCCGGTCGATCTGCACGCGGTGAAAAATGATCTCTACCTGGTCGCCGGCATGACCGATCACATCTGCGCATGGCGCGCATGCTATCGGGCGACGCGGATGTTCGGCGGACGAATCGAATTCGTGCTCGGCTCCAGCGGCCACATCCAAAGTCTCGTCAACCCACCGGGCAACTTCAAAGCCCGCTACTACATCGGCTCGCGCCTCCCCGAGGATCCAGACGAATGGGCCAAAGGCGCGACGGAGTACAAGGGCACCTGGTGGGATCACTGGGTCAAGTGGATCGCCGCGCGCTCCGGCGGTGAGCGTCCCGCGCCGAAATCGCTCGGCAGCGAGTTGTATAAAGCAGGCGAGCCAGCCCCCGGCCTCTACGTCCACGAGCGCTACTGATGACGCGCTTGCGCGCGAGATCCTTCGCTGCGCTCAGGATGACACAAAAACGGGAAGCCACTCGTGTCATTCTGAGCGAAAGCTGCTGTAGCGAAGAATCTCGACGGACTATGTGTCCGTCGCTCACCTGGCCGCGAGCACCTGCGCCAGATGGCGCACTTCGATCTTCTCGCCTGCGCGGCTTAGGCCGCCCCCGATCTGCATCAGGCATCCGCAATCGTTCGCGACCACGACCTCCGCGCCGCTCTCCCTTATGCGCGTCATCTTGTCGTCGAGCATCGACGCCGAAATGTGCGGGAACTTCACCGAGAACATGCCGCCGAAGCCGCAGCACTCTTCGCGATCGCGCAGCTCGCAGATTTTGATTCCCGCCACCGCGCTCAGCAGCGTCATCGGCTCGGCGCGCACGCCCAGCTCGCGCATCAGATGACACGACGGATGATACGCGACCGCCCGCTCGTAGCGCGCGCCGAGATACTTCACCTTCAGCACGTTGACGATGAACTGCGAGAGCTCGAATACCCACGGCCGAATCGCCGTCGCCTTGGCGGCGAGCGCGGGATCGCCGGCGAGCAAGTCGCCGTAGAAAATTTTCAGCATGCTGGTGCATGAGCCCGACGGCACGACGATAGGAATGCCCGGTTGGACCGAGTTCAGAAATCGCCGCGCGAGATTCACCGCCTCCTCGCGCATGCCTTCGTTGAATGCGACTTGCCCGCAGCAGAACGCGCCGCGAATCGGCGTCACCTTGAGCCGCAGCCGCTCGAGCACAGTCGCGGCACTGTCGTTGACCTCGGGGAAAAATTCCTCGGCGAGGCAGGTCGAGAATAGCTGGACTTCAGTCATCGTGCGGCCACACCACGATCACGTGCAGCGACTTGGGGCCGTGGACGCCGAGCACGATTCGCTTCTCGATATCCGCGGTGCGGCTCGGGCCTGTGATCAGCGTCAATCGATTCGCGGCGACGCCGGCCGGCCCCATCGCGGCGAGCACCGCCGCAAGATTCGGCATCACGCGATCGATCTGAACGATCACAAGGCTCGCCGGCGGCAACAGCGTGAGCGCGCTCGGACGATTCGCGGTTGAAACGACGGCCAGCGTGCCGGTCGAGGCGATCGCGAAGTCGGCCTCGGCGATTCCGAGATCGGCGTCGGCGACGCGCGCGCGCATCGCGGCGCGCTCGGTGTCCGCGACGGGCACCGCGCGCACGAGCCTGAAATCCGCGCGCTCGAGCGCCTCGCCGATAGCGTCCATATCGCCCGCGACGCCTTGTCCAAGCGCGACTGTCTTCGCGCCGAGCTCGCCGGCCAGACTGACTATTCGATTAGTCACTTCGGGTGGACTGAGTACTCCGAGGAACTTGCCGCCGACCTCTTCGAGCTCGCGCGCGAACGCCGATGCGAGCTCCGCGCGATACGCCGACGGCGAGACCGGCATCGCGGCGGTTGCGTCAGCGGGGTGCGAGTTGTTCTGCGTGCTATTGCCGAGCGCGTCTTTGACGCTCGCGATTATTTTGTGCAGATCGGCCACGTTCAGCTCGGCGGGCGCTTATGCGGACGCGGCCGCGGGAAGTTGCGATACTTGGTCCAGTTGCCGAATGGTCCCGGCATCCGGCGCAGATAGCCATTGTGCGCGAATGGCTTCAGCACCACCGCGGCGATTTTTCCAAGCGCGCGAACCGTCCGTGGATAGCGGGCTGTCTTGGCGAAGCGCCGCGCTCCCCGCCGCGCCCGCTCGATCGCGCGAGGCCATTTGAGCGGATGCTTACCAATGCTTTCCTTCCAGCGCAGATGGAGCAGGATTCGCGGGATGTCTATCTTGACGGGACAGATGTCCTTGCACGCACCGCACAGGGTCGAGGCGAACGGCAGGTAGCCCGCCGCGCTGCCGAAAAGATTCGGACTGACTATTGAGCCGATCGGTCCCGGATAGACAGAGCCGTACGCGTGACCGCCGATGCGCCGGTAAATCGGGCATACGTTGAGGCACGCCCCGCATCGGATGCAGTTCAGCGCCTCGCGCAGCACCGGATCCGCGAGCATCGCGCTGCGCCCGTTGTCGAGGATCACGACGTGCATCTCGGCCGGGCCGTCGAGGTCGCCCTCGCGCCGCGGTCCGGTGATGAAACTGGTGTAAGTGGTGAGCTTCTGCCCGGTCGCGGTGCGCGCCAGGATTTCCAAAAAGTGGCTGAGGTCGTCGAGCCGCGGAATGACCTTCTCGATTCCCATGACGGCGACGAACGTCTCCGGCATCGTGCTCGACAGGCGGCCGTTGCCTTCGTTCTCGACGACGACCAGCGTACCGGTTTCCGCGATGGCGAAATTGACGCCGGTGACGCCGAAATCCGCGGCGAGAAAAATCGCGCGTAATCGCGAGCGCGCTTCGGCCGTGAGTTTCTCGGGCTCGGCGGTGTACTCGATGCCGAACTTGTCGGTGAAAAGCTGGCCGATGTCTTCTTTCGACAGATGAATCGCGGGCGTGATGATATGCGACGGACGCTCGCCGCGAAGCTGCACGATGTATTCGCCGAGGTCGGTCTCGACCGCGTCGATTCCCGCCTGTGCGAGCGCGTCATTGAGATCGATTTCCTCGGTCGTCATCGATTTGCCCTTGACGACGTTCCTGGCGCCCCGGGCTTTCGCGAGCGCAACGATATAGTTGCGCGCCTGGGCCGCATCCTCGGCAAGGAACACTTTGCACCCGCGCGCTTCGAGCTTCGAGGTGAGCTCGATGAGCAATTCGTCGAGATGCGCGATCGCATCGGTCTTGATTCGATGGGCGGCGTCGCGCTCGTCGTCGTAGGCGGGGAAATCAGCTTTGACCTGGACGAAGTGATCGAGATGGCGCGCGCTGGCGCTCTCGAGCTTGCGCCGCAGATCGTGGTCCGCGACGGCGACGCCGCTCGACTCGAAGAAATCGCGGGCTTTCGGGAATTCAGCCATCGATGATGTCGCGCGCCAGTTAATCAGCGCAACGTTAGTTTATCAACGCAACTTGGCGAATGAGGCGCAGCACCGCTTCGCGCGCCGCCTCAGCCGCGGGATGATCGGGCGCCTGCGAAAGAAAACTCTGGTAATCGTCGAGCGCTGGCTTGAAGCATTCGAGCCGCTCGAACAGGCCACCGCGCTCGACCAGCTCGTCGAGCGAGCGCGGCTCGAGCATGATGATGCGGTCGAGCGCCGAGAGCGCGCGGGTCCAGTCCGATGCGCCCATATAGATGATCTTCAGGTTGCGCAGGATTCGCGCCAGGATATGCCGCGCGCCGCGCGCCTGCAGCATCGCCGGATTCAGCTCGACCGGCTGTCCGTAAATCTGCGTCAGGCGCGCGCGAATCTCGTCGAGCGCGAGAATCTTGCCGCCGACATACGGATCGATGATCAGCTCGCCGCGCTCGTCGACCGCCTTGACCAGGAAATGGTTCGGAAAGGAGACGCCGTAGAGATTGAGACCGAGGCGGCGGCCGACTTCGAGATACACCAACGACAACGTGATCGGCAGTCCGAGCCGACGATTGAGGACGTCGTTGAGAAAGCTGTTGCGCGGGTCGTTGTAGTTCTGCGCGTTGCCCTCGAAGCCTTTGAGCTCGAACAGAAAATGCGACAGCAACTGCACGCGCTCGACCGTATCCTCGCCGGCGCGGACGATTGGCTCGGCCTCGCGTGCGAGCGTCGCCAGCTTGTCGAGATACTCGTCGAGGTCGAGGTTGGGATATTCTTCCTTCGCGATCAGCAGCGCGCCTCGCGCCAATGGCACCGGCTCTTTGGCCGCAAGCGCCACAAATTCCCGTCGTGCGTCGTTCATCGTAGTAAGAGCACCGTTGGTACAGTGTTGCTTTGCGTCAATGCTTTGACAAGCGTCCGAGCTCAATTTGTTTCGAGCGCCGCGGCGGCCTCTCTGCGAACACTGGTATCGCGGTCGCGGAGCGCGCGATCGAGTGCGCGGCGTGCACTGCTTCCTCCAATCTGTCCGAGCGCCCATGCGGCGTGCGAGCGGACCAACGGCTCGGTCTCGGTTTCAATCGAGCGCGCGAGTGGCGCGATGGCGTCAGGATTTCCGGTGTTGCCGAGCGCGACCGCGACGTTGCGCAACAACCCGCGCCGCTTGGCGCGCTTGACCGCGCTGACCGTGAAGCGACTGCCGAACTCCTCCTCGGTGAGCGCGAGCAGATCAGGCAAACGCGGCAGCAGATCGTCGATGCCGATGCCGTCGTCAGACGAATGAGCGTCGTTCCACGGACAGACGTCGTTGCAAATGTCGCAGCCGAAGATCCAGTTGCCGAGCTTGGGGCGCAGATCGCGCGGTATGGCGCCGCGATTTTCAATCGTCTGATACGAGATGCACAGTTCCGAGCGCATCACGTAGCCGTCGGCAAGCGCGCCGGTCGGACACAGATCGAGGCATCGCCGGCAGGTGCCGCAATGATCGCGATAAGGATCGGCGGGCGCGTCGAATTCGGCGTCGGTGAAAATCTCGGCGAGAAAAAAGTACGAGCCATGGTCACGATTCAGAATCATCGTGTTCTTGCCGAACCATCCGATGCGCGAATCGGCCGCCCACTCGCGCTCGAACACCGGCCCGGTGTCGACGTAGGTGCGCGTGACCGCGCCGCGACGAAGTTGCCGGATGAGATTGCCGACTGCGCGCGCCCGCTTCTGGACTACGTCGTGATAGTCGCGGCCGAGCGCGTACGCCGCGATTCTGCCGCGCATCTCAGTGCGCCAATCGACTTTGGGCGTGGCGCGCGCGGCGTACGGATAGCCCAGGCTGACGACGGACCGGTAGCGCGGGTCGAGTCGGCGCGGGTCGAAGCGGCGATCGGGTTCGCGCGCCAGGTAGGTCATCGACGCGTTGCCGCCGTCGGTGAGCCATTGACGATAGAAGTCCTCGCGTTCGGCGAGTGGTCGGAGCCTTGCAAATCCGACCAGAACGAATCCCAGCTCGTGAGCGGCGCGGGTCAGAGTTTCACGAAGAAAGTCCATGACGATGCCAAAACGCTAGCATCCAGAAGGGGTTTTCGCGCCATTAATTGTGGATGCATTGACTCGACTATTGGGCTACGATTAATTTCTTGGTATAGCGCATGATCGACAGGTAAGCGCTACTGATTGGAGGTTTCCAGCGAAAATGGCTGACGGACTTAACATCGAGCATCATGGGCACGAACACGGACACGAGCATGCCGAGCAGCAGGCGCCGGCTCAGCCTATAGACACCGCGTCGTTGCCCGACGTCAAGCTGACGCCCAAGGCAGTCGAGATGGTGCGCAAGATGCACGCGAAGGAAGGTCTCAGCGCCCAGCATGGGATGCGAATCGGGGTGGTTGGCGGCGGATGCTCCGGCTTTCAATATGCGCTCAACTTCGACACGCAGAAGGAAGGCGACCGCGTGACCGATTTCGGCGGAGTGATTGTGTACGTTGACGAGATTGCGCTCCCGTATATCGCGGGAACGACGCTGGACTACGTCGAGGGGCTGCACGGCGCGGGATTCCGCTTCGACAATCCGCGCGCGAGCCACACTTGCGGATGCGGGTCGTCGTTCAGCGCGTAGAACTAGCGCTCCACTAACTCCAGATCACCTCTCCCCTAGCCCCTCCCTTCTGGAGAGGGGAATCGGATCAGAGAGATAGGCCGCTCACAACCGGGCGGCCTTTTTTATTTTAGCGGGCGCTGTTAAACCCGAAGCCACGATGCTCTCGGGATTGATCTACTGGCTGTCTCCGGCGCGGCGGCGCTTTATGCGGCGGCTGGCGAAGCCGGGACTCGATGCGACTCGCGCACGGCTGGCGGAACTGGGATCGCCGCGCGCGGTCCAGTTCATCTCGACTATTCTCGACGCCAACGCCGACTTCCTTGCCTACGCGCTCTCGTCCAAGGGTCCGCTGCATATGTACCGCGAGCGCGCGACGCCCGACACGGTCGCGAAGTGTATCGCGACGATGCTCATATACGCGGTGAACCTGTTTGCGCGCGACGAGATGACCAACAACGAGAGCGAAATGATCCCACTGCTGGCGCATCTGGCGGACGTCAAGCCGATGCAGGTCATGCTGCGGCGCGACGCGCTGCGCAAGGCGCCCCGCTCCGAGGAGTGGATGGTGCTGACGTGGCTGGCGAAGGACCTGGGTGCCGACCCGCCGAGGTACGACGCCGAGCTTGAGCGTGCCTTTGGATACAACTATCTGTCGTACATCGCGCAGTACCGGCCGACGCTCGAGCGCGAGATGGCCGCGGCGGACATGGCGTCGAGCCAGGAGACTCAGCATGAAAGATCTTGAAGGGCGCGGAGTTATCGTGACCGGCGCGACGCGCGGAATCGGGCGGGCGATCGCGCTGGAAGTCGCGCGGCGCGGCGCCAACGTGTCGTTCAACTACGTCAAGAGCGATCAGCCAGCGGCCGAGCTCAAGGCTGAAATCGAAAAGCTTGGGGTCAAGGCGCTCGCGTACAAAGTCGATGTCGGCGATCTCAAGAGCGTGCGCGAGATGGTCAACGCGACCAAGAAGGAGTTCGGGCAAATCGACGGGTTGGTCAACAACGCGGGCATGACGCGCGACAAAGTGTTCGTGATGATGTCGGAAGAGGACTGGAACGAGGTTATCCGCGTGAATCTGACGGGCGCGTTCAATTTCGCGCGCGCGGCGGCGTTCATGATGATGAAGGCGAAGCGCGGCTCGATCCTGAATATCACGTCGGTCAGCGGGCTGATTGGACTGCCCGGCCAGGCAAACTATTCGGCGGCGAAGGCGGGACTGATAGGACTCACGAAATCGATCGCGAAAGAAGTGGGACGGCTCGGCGTCCGCGTCAACGCGCTGGCCCTGGGATTCATCGAGACCGACATGACCGCTTCGCTGCCTGAAGAGAATCGGGCACAAGCGCTCGCGATGATCCCGCTTGGCCGCTTCGGCAAAGTCGAGGACGTCGTGCCGATGGCGGCCTTCATGCTGACGGACGCGGCGGCCTATATCACGGGCGCGGTAATCCAGGTGGATGGCGGCCTCGCGATGTAGTCGGGGAGGTAGCTCGGACCTAATCACTATCCCTTCACCGGATAACCTCTCCCCTAACCCCTCTCCCTTCAGGAGAGGGGGAACCAGATCGGCACCAAACCTCTCCCCGGCCCCGCTCCCTTTAGAGAAGCGAAGATTGGAGTGAAACCCGGTTTCCGCTTCCTTGGGCTTGACAAAACGTCGCGGGCCAAGCGGAATTGCTTTGGTGGGGAGAGGTGCCAGCAGGCCGGCGGTGGCCCGGTATTTTGTACGCGGAATGGTACGGCCGGCGGTGCTGGCTCTTATCGTTCTGCTGGTTGCGCCCGCGGTCATCCTAATGGTCGGGCATTCGCGCCGCGCTAACGCGAGTAACACGATAACCGTCAATTCGCTGCTCGATCCGGGCACCACCGGCGATCATCTGTGCGCCCTGCGCGAGGCGATCTCCAACGCCAACTCGGAGTCCGATACCACCGACGGCGACTGCGCAGCCGGTACCGGCAACGACACGATTGTGTTCAGCCTGAGCGGGACGATTCCGCTCCTGAGCGGACTTCCCGCAGTCGAGCACACACTCGAAATCGACGGCACCGGTCAAACGATCACCATCGATGGTGGTGGCGCGAATCGCGTCTTCCTGAATTTCTCGGGCGCGCTCACGCTCAACAACCTGACGATTGCCAACGGCTTGACGACTGCAGACGGCGGGGGCGTGCTTAACAACAACATTCTGACCGTCACCGACTCCACCTTTGTCGGGAACAGCGCCGCGGCCGGCGGAGCCATCTTCAATGCCGCCGCGGGCACGTTGTCGGTTACCAACTGCACATTTTCAGGCAATGTCTCCGCCAGCGGCGGCGGGATCGACAGTGTCCACGGCGGAACCGTAAACAGCTGTACTTTTTCGAACAACAGCGCCGGCAGTTCGACCTCCGGGGCGGCGGTGCTGGCCGACGACACCACGCTCGAGATCACGAACTCGATTTTGGCGAACAGCACCGGCACCAACTGCGGCACGCAGAACTCCGGCGTCATCGGCAACGGCGGCTTCAATATCTCGGACGATGGTTCGTGCGGCTTCGGGAGCAGCCTAGGCGCAAACGGCGACCCTATCGGCGACGATGTGAGTCCGTTGCTGGCTACCAGCGGGCTGCAGAACAACGGCGGGTCCACCGAGACGATCGCGTTGCAGGCGGACAGCCCCGCGATCGACGCAGTTCCGATCGCCGATTGCCCGGCGACCGATCAGCGCGGCGACCCGCGCCCCGCTCCGGGCGATAAGAGCGGCGCGTGCGACATCGGCGCGTTCGAATCGGGCGAAGCGTCGCCTACCCCGACGCCCACATCGACGGCCAGCCCTACGCCGACTGCGACCTCGAGCGTCCCGCCGACCCCGACCTCAAGCGCAACTCCGACCGCGACATCAAGC
>Ga0209333_1001760_pt1 | contig 10091 bp, 8 predicted proteins | sample BlaSpr_A8_OM2_O3_FD_187982 | JGI IMG/M metagenome (GOLD analysis project Ga0209333, IMG submission 187982) | Forest soil microbial communities from Thunder Bay, Ontario, Canada - Black Spruce, Ontario site 2_A8_OM2_O3 (SPAdes) (version 2) | ecosystem: Environmental > Terrestrial > Soil > Boreal...
CCGGGTAAGCTTCACATCGACCGTGACATCCGGTTTCTCTTTGATATGAATTACCTCGCTGCGATGCTCCGGCTGCTGCCAGCCTTGCGGTGTCTGATACGCACCCTGCGCATTGATGTTCTCGATGAACGCGTCCGCCACCGTGGGGCCAACGTTGGTGAACCCCCAGGCGACGCGCTGATTGTGGCCAACGATTACGTAGGGCATTCCCGGCAGTGTCACACCAGCAACATCCACGTTGCCTGACTTGAGATGCGCCTCGTACCAAAGGTTCGGCATCTGATGCCCAAGGTGCATATCGTTCGAGAGCAGCGGCTTGCCCGTGACGGTATGCGCTCCCGACACGACCCAATCATTCGATCCGTTCACCGCTTCCGGAGCATGCTGCGCCCAGATTTCAAGCGCATGGCCGCGTTGCGTCACCGCATTGTCCGGGCCCAAATCGTCGTCATCTTCATCATCGTCGGAATCGCCCTGGTTCTGCTGATCGTTGATGTCCGCCCGCATCACGGTTGGCGGACGATCGTGCCATGATTTATTGACGTAGAGATCGGCGGTGAGATCTGGCCCGAGCTTGGCCAGGATCTTCTCTCGCTCGATCGTGTCTTCGAAGGTATAGAAATTGAGATCCTTCACCATCTGGTTGGCGATGACAATGGAGTCTTCCGCCTGCCACGGCTTCGGCCGGTACTTCAAAATGCGGAACTCAATCGGCAGCGAGCTTCCACGAGTTGCGATGAATTCATTCACCCCGCGCGCGTAGGCGTCAAAATAGGAGCGGTCCCGCGCACTTGCCATGCCGAGGGATTTCTTCGCCACCGCCCGCAGTCCAAGAATGCGCTGCTCGCGGTCGATCTTGAGCGTGTCCTCGCCCAGAATCTCGGATAGCTCGCCGGCTCCGAAGCGGCGCATGATGTCCATCTGCCACAGCCGGTCTTGCGCCGTCACGTATCCTTGAGCGAAAAATAAATCCTCCAGGGTCGCAGCTTCGATCGCGGGAACTCCATGCCCGTCCCGCGTGACCTTTACCGGCGCCGAGAGCCCCTTCACCGCTAGACTTCCGTCCAACTGGGGAAGGGCAGAGCGGGTGACGAAATAAGCATAAGCAACTACACCTGCAATCAACAGAATCAGGCTGAAGAAAAGCCAGAGGAAAATTCGCAAGCCGGTCGAACGCCGGGATGTAGGAACTCCGGTTGCAATGAGCGTGCTCATGAGCAATTCGATTCTAGGGCGTAAGAGGCACGCGGCACAAATGCAAGGAATGACCTGGATGTGCACTCTCCGTTTCTGAAAATGAATTTCATTTTCAAGATGCCGATGCTATCCTGACGTTTCATGCTGCAGAAGCGTATCGATGATCAGCCATCCATCTCGGGGGAGATGGTACGAGAGGCCCAGGGAATCCTTCACCAGCATCTCAAGCGCGTGGGCCTGAAGCAGACGGCGCAGCGGGACACGATTCTGCGCACATTTCTCGAGACCCGCGACCATCTCTCCACCGACGAACTGCACCGCCTGGTGCAGAAAAAAGACGCCGGCATTGGATATACCACCGTGTATCGCACCCTGAAGTTGCTGGCCGAATGCGGACTGGCTAGCGAAGTCGCCTTCCACGATGGCATCGCTCGTTACGAGCACCAGTACAACCGGCGCAGCCATCATCACATGGTCTGCACCGAGTGCGGCAGCTCGGTGGAATTTTTCTCCCACGAAGTGGACTTGCTCGAGCAGGAAATCGGACGCCGCCACAATTACTCCACCACCCGCCACACCTTCCAGATCTACGGCGTCTGCGAAGATTGCCGAAAAGCGTAAAACTCGTGCGGGAGTCTTGGGCCGAGTCTCGGTTGAGACCTTACCGGATTTGAAGCGGGTGCCCCACCCTTAGTCCCTGCGCCCTTTTGCAGGAACAAGGGTGGGGATCTTGACTCTGGCGTTAACTACGGTTTCTGGTTCGACCTTACCCGCCGCATTCTTACGCTTCAGGGAAACCTGTCGGCCCGAACCAGCGACTCGCCCCAACCGCATCTTAAACTGGTAGAGTGTTGAAAGAAGTTCCCTCGCTTCCGACCCGGTCAGAGCGTGGACCTCGCAATCGACACGAGGTAAACAATTGGAGTTGGAGCCATCATCAATTTGAAACTGACCTTTTTTGCCCGCGTAGGCCTACTGAACGTGTCGATCTTATCCGCTGCGGCTTTTTGTGCAGCTCAAGGCGCCCCGCAGCCTCAAACATCCGACCCTTCCCCATCCGCCCAATCGCCCGCTCAGAATTCTCAGGTTCAAGCCCATCAAGTTCAAACCAGCCCGGTCCAGACAGATCCGAAGAAGAACGATGATCCGAAAAAGAACGATGATCCGAAAAAGGACGACCGGATGTTTTACGTAATGCCGAACTACTTGACAGTAGATGGTGAATCACACGTGAAGCCAATCTCTTGGAAGGAAAAGTTCGCCATCTCGGCGAAAGGCTCCATCGACCCCTATGAATTCACCATCGTCGGTATTGTGGCGGCCATTCGGCAAGCCGAGAATTCCTTTCCCGCGTTCGGACAGGGCGCCGATGGATACGGCAAGCGCTATGGAACGGCTTTCGCCGATCAAGTGGATGGCAATATCATGGTCGGCGGCCTTTACCCCACGATCCTGAAAGTCGACCCTCGCTATTTTCGATCAGGTAGGGGCTCGTTCGCGCGTCGCTTTGGCTATGCCTTTGACCGTATTTTCATCGCTCGAACAGACGCCGGGGCTCACACCTTCAACGTTCCCGAGTTTGCCGGCAACGCAACTGCGATTGCGATTTCCAACGTCTATTATCCCGAGGCCGATCGCGGTTTTTCGTCAAGCTTCTCGGACTGGGGAACGCAGATGGGCATCGATGCTTTGGGGAATGAGCTGAAAGAGTTTTGGCCCGATGTTCATCACTATTTGCAGAGACGACAGGAACGCCGCCTGCAGAAAAAGCAGCAGAGGGCATCCCAGTGACCTCCCCATCCGGATTCTACACTTACCCGTTTTTCCGCTGGTGCATCCAAACGCCGATTCGAACAATCCAACTGCGCATGACTGGCCGAATGTTTGAAAAGCGCACTCAAGAGAGCCCGGCGTGCCAGTGCAGTTTGAGTTCGTTTTAAAGGGCACGAATTCAGTCGTGCCGTAAGGCTGCATTTTGCTTGCGGCTTTAGCCGGTGAGGGATTGCCTTTTTCAAACTGACGACCAGCCATAGGCGTGAACATACGGATGGGGGAGGATATTTGCAATCGATTCGATTATTTTGCATGGCGGTAGCGCTGGTCGGAATGTTGTCAGCGGTGCCTCTTCCTGCTCAGGAACCACCCCGTCCTCGAGAACCATCCCGGGAAGCAACGCTATCGTCCGGTCTCGTCGATGTTTCGCTGACCACCGATGCTTCGCTCACCGACGTTGCGCAAAACGACGTTGCGCAAAACCAGGCCCCGCCACGAACCACCGCTGGAAAGTCCTCCCTGCCCGACGCGCCCACTCCCGAGGTCAGCCCTTCCACTCCAACTAACCCCAATGACCAGGTTGGTAAACAACCCAAAAGAATTATGGGGATCATACCCAATTACCGTGCGGTCAGCGCCAACACTCATTTGCCTCCGCTGACCTTCAAGGGTGAACTCTGGCTGGCCACCCAGGACACATTTGACTACTCCAATTTCATTTTCACCGGAGTGCTCGCGGGAGTCGACATGGCCGAGAGGTCGCAGCCGGCCTTTAGGCAAGGCGCTGAGGGCTTCGGTAAATACTACTGGCACGTCTTTGTCGACGGCGGGATTGAGAACTACATGACGGAAGCGATCGTCCCAGCGGCGACCAAAGAAGATCCGAGATACTACACGTTGGACAAAGGCGGATTCGTGAAGCGGACCGGTTATGCCGTAAGTCGGCTGTTCATCACCCGCACCAACTCGGGAGGCAGCACCTTCAACCTGTCGGAGGTCGTCGGGGCCGGAGCCGCCGCGGGCATCGGCAACGCGTATTATCCGGCAGAATCCAACCCGTGGGTGAAAACCTACCAACGCTGGGGAACGCAGGTGGGCTTAGACGGCGTGTTCAACGTGCTAAAAGAATTCTGGCCCGACATCAATCAGAAGGTATTTCGCGGAAAATACTAATTCCTCCCGAACCATGGGCAAATCATTGCCCGTTAATCGCAGTGCCCGTAACCTTCGGACCAGGAAGCAATCTTAGGCTGAAGCAAGATGGCCGCGAACAAGTTTACTCGAACCAGTTACTATAGAGACGACTTAAAAATTAATCTCGAGGGTATGCATGTCCGAACCGACCTATGAAGAGCTCAAAGCAAAATTGTCGCAACTGGAAAAAGAAGTCGAAACCAAGAAGCGCAGCGGCGATCTGATTTTCAAAGTTGGAGAAAAGGGCGGCGTCAGCGTGTACGGCCTGGGCCGTTTTCCCGTCACATTGTATTACGAGCAGTGGAACCGGCTCCTGGGAGCGGCTAACGACATTAAAGTTTTCATGGAAGAGAACAAGTCCCGATTGAAACTAAAGGAACAGGGCTGAAGCTTCCCATGGCGTTACTTCCGGCGCTCGGAATTTACCTCTCGGGCTGAAGAAATTGGCTGCGGCCCGGCGCTTCACGTTATAATAAAAAAACCGTGCCCAAATATTCCATCGTCGTCCCTCTCCACAACGAGCAGGAGAACGTTACCGATCTCTACGACCGCCTCAAAGCGGTAATGGAGACCGCGGGTGAGACGTTCGAGATTGTGCTGGTCGATGATGGTTCCAGCGACCACACTTTCTCCATGCTGCGCGAAATTGCCGCCGTGGATAGCCGCGTGACCGTGGTCAAGCTTCGCCGGAATTTCGGGCAGACCGCTGGATTGGCCGCCGGATTCGACCATGCGCGCGGTGAATACATCATTGCGATGGATGGCGATCTGCAACACGATCCCGCGGACATCCCGATTTTTCTGGAGAAGATTGCCGCCGGTTATGACATTGTCAGTGGCTGGCGCAAGGTGCGCGTCGATAATTTCTGGATGCGCCGCATCCCCTCCCGCATGGCCAACTGGTTGATGGCCAAGCTCAGCGGGGTTGATCTTCACGACTTCGGCACCACCTTCAAAGCTTACCGCCGCGAGATCCTCGAGCAGGTTCCGCTTTATGGCGAACTGCACCGCTTCATTCCGGCGCTGGCGTCCTGGTATGGTGCGTCGATTTGCGAAGTGCCCATCCGCAACATCAATCGCGAGCGCGGCATTTCACACTACGGCATTTCACGCACATTCCGCGTTTTCTTCGATCTAATCACCATTCGCTTCCTGCTCCGCTATCTTTCCCGCCCGCTGCACTTTTTTGGCACTCTGGGCTTACTGAGCATGTTCGCCGGCAGCGGCCTGGTGGCCTGGCTCGGAGCGGAGAAGTTTCTTCGCCACGTTCCTGTCATGGGAGCCCACGGTCCACTTATGATGGCCGCACTCGGCCTTCTGCTCGGCGGTCTGAATATGCTCGCCATCGGCTTGCTCGGCGAGATGCAGGTTCGCCACTACCACGAGCCCCGCCACCGCGCTCCCTACTCGGTCGACCGCGTGCTGCGTTCGCAAAACGAAGAGCACAGCGTCTCGGAGTAGATCCCACTGGGCACAATCTCCCGATCCGGCCACGGCGACATTCCGGTGCTAAACTTAAATACCTCAGATGATTTTGAAGCAGTACTACCTGGCTTGCCTGGCCCACGCCTCCTACTTGCTTGGAGATGAGGCCAGTTCGGCCGCCATCATCGTTGACCCTCAGCGCGACATTCATCAATATCTGGCCGATGCCGAAAAATCAGGATTACAGATTCGCCACGTTTTTCTCAGTCACTTTCATGCGGACTTCGTCGCCGGTCATCTAGAGTTGCGCGACCGGTGCGGCGCGACCATCCATCTCGGCTCCCGAGCGCGAGCAGAATATGCTTTCACCGCCATGAATGACGGAAACACTCTAGACTTCCCGGGACTGCGCCTGCAGGTGCTGGAGACTCCCGGCCACACCCTCGAGTCGATCTCGATCCTGGTGTTCGATCTCGCTAAAGACCGGGCAAAGCCTTACGCCGTTCTCACGGGCGACACTCTGTTTATCGGCGACGTGGGCCGCCCCGACCTTCGCGCGTCGCTCGGATTTAGTGCGAACGATCTCGGTTCTCACCTTTACGATTCGCTGCACAACAAACTTCTCAAGCTTCCCGACGAAACCCTCGTCTACCCAGCCCACGGCTCGGGATCGCTGTGCGGAAAAAATCTCTCTTCCGATACGGTCTCCCCGTTAGGAGTGCAACGGCGGATGAACTATGCGTTGCAACCGATGACGAAAGACGAATTCATTCGGCTGGTCACTGCGGATCAGCCGGATGCTCCTCCGTACTTTACCTACGACGCCATTCTCAACACCCGCGAGCACACCTCGCTCGATAAGAACCTCGAAGAGGTTCTTCGCCCAATTGAGCTCGATGAGATCCTGCGAATGGGAGACTCGGGCGCTCAGATTCTCGATGTCCGCGAGGCGGCCGAATACGCGAAAGGCCATTTCGCTGGCAGCATCAACATCGGACTCGGCGGCCAATACGCCACTTGGGCGGGCACGGTGCTCGATCGCGCCAGGCCCATCGTGATCATCGCCCAGCCGGGACGCGAGAAGGAAGCTGCACTGCGCTTGGGCCGCATCGGCTTCGATCACGTCACGGGCTACATGCCAGGAGGCATGGAAGCGCTTGCCGGCAGGGCCGACCTGGTCTGGCCCACGGAGCGCGTCAGCGCCCCGGTGGTGGCAGAAGAACTCGCGAGCGCCGGTCCACCGCTACTCCTAGATGTCAGAAATCCGCGCGAATGGGCGGCCAAACACATTCAAGGCGGTCTGAATGTCCCTCTCAACCGGCTGCAAGAACGAATCGCTGAAATTCCGCGCGACCGCCGAATTGCCGTCCATTGTGCAGGCGGCTACCGTTCGTCGATTGCTGCCAGTATTCTGCAGCAGAATGGAATCACAAACCTAACCGAAATGGCCGGCGGCCTCGCCGCCTGGGAAGCCGCTCGATTGCCGGTGGTATCGGAAGTCTAGCGAGCAGAAGGAGCCGCGGAAGCCCCCCGTTGCTGATCTGCTGGATTGGTTCATCACGCCCGCCCGCGACAGCCCCGAGCGTATAATGTGCGGTTTGGCTACGCAGGAGTTTGGTTGTCATGGCACAAACCACGCAATACGACTTGCAACTTGCCCGCCGGATGTCGCGGCTGGGAACGGAAACCGCTTTTGAAGTCCTGAACAAGGCGCGAGCGCTCGAACGGCAGGGCAAGAACATCATTCACCTGGAAATCGGCGAGCCGGATTTCGACACTCCCTCAAACGTGATCGAAGCCGGGGTTGATGCGCTGCATAAGGGATGGACACACTACGGTCCGTCCGCCGGTCTGCCCGATTTGCGCCAGACTATCGCCGAATATGTGGGCCGCACTCGTGGAGTCGCGGTCTCTGCAGATGAGGTGGTGGTTGTACCCGGCGGTAAGCCAATTATTTTCTTTACGATTCTCGCGCTTATTGATGAAGGGGATGAAGTCATCTATCCCAACCCCGGCTTTCCCATCTATGAGTCGATGGTTCATTACGTGGGCGGCAAGGCCGTGCCCATACAGCTGCGCGAAGACCACGATTTTTCTCTGGATGTAGGTGAACTCGCCGCTCTCATCACCGAGCGCACCAAACTAATCATCCTGAATTCGCCGCAGAACCCGACCGGCGGCGTGATGCAGCGTCGGGATGTGGAGCAGGTTGCCAAAATAATCGGAGACCGCAACATCCTGGTCTTATCGGACGAGATTTATAGCCGGCTTCTTTTTGAAGGCGAACACTTCTCCATCATTTCGGTGCCCGGCATGCAGGAGCGCACGATTCTGCTGGACGGTTTCTCCAAGACCTACGCCATGACCGGATGGCGCATGGGTTACGGCGTCATGCGCCCGGATTTGTCCGCGCACATCACGCGGCTGATGACGAACTCCAATTCGTGCACTGCCAGCTTTACCCAGATGGCGGGGATCGAGGCCCTGCGGGGAGACCAGTCGTCGGTCGATCACATGTGCGCGCAGTTCAAGCGCCGCCGGGACATGTTCGTAGCCGGGCTGAACAAGATCAAAGGCTTTTCCTGCGGTATGCCCAAAGGCGCCTTCTACGTCTTCCCCAACATCACCAAGACAGGATGGAAGTCCAAACCTCTGGCGGATGTTCTTCTCGAACAAGCCGGAGTAGCCGCGCTCTCGGGCACGGCATTCGGAGAATTCGGGGAAGGCTACCTTCGCTTCAGCGTGGCCAATTCTCTGGAGAATTTGCAGCTGGCGCTCGACCGCATCGACCAGTGGACCCAGAAGAATCTCTAGGCTTCCCGGTTAGTCGCCGTTCGAAGCAGACTTAGGAGGTAAAGAGAGAGAATTGACGCTCGCGAAGAAGAAATCGAACGCAGGCCACAGTCCACAACCCAGCCGTCCGAACATGCCCGGCTATGGCTTGCCTGCCGGTAAGAAAGGATTGCTGCCTTGGAGTTGGGCCGAGCAGCGCCTGAAAAAATCCCATAACTACTGGATCACCACCGTCAAGCCCGACGGTTCCCCGCACACCATGGTGGTGTGGGGCCTGTGGCAGGATGGCCGTTTCCTGTTCAGCACCGGCAGCAAGTCGGTTAAAGCGCGCAACCTCGCACAAAACCCGAACTGTACCGTTTGCACCGAGCACGCGAATGAAGCGGTCATCGTGGAAGGCACAGCCGACATTGCCGATGTGGCCGCCCGCCGGAAATTTCTCCCGGCGTACGAGCGCAAATACAAGTTCAACATGAAGGGGATGAAAGACGACATCCTTTCCATGAAGGAACCAGTGTTCGCTGTGCGTCTGCTCGTGATCTTTGCTTTCTGGGAGAAGCACTTCGTCGAAAAATCCACACGCTGGAAGTTCAACTAATGTAGCCTAGTCGGTTCGCAATTCCGTTGAGTTTAATTGATAAGAAATCATGAGCAAGAAATTCCGCGTTTTTGCCACTTGCGACATTGGAGAAGCGATCACCCTGCTCCGCGATCGCGGCTACGAAGTCGAAGTTTATCCGCAACCCCAAGCGCCGCCGAAGAGTCTGATTTTCGAAAAAGTGAAATCCGGCATCGACGGGCTCATCACCACTCTTCGCGATCCAATCGATGCCGAGGTTTTTGAAGCTGGGAAGGACTCCCTGAAAGTTGTGGCGCAGATTGCCGTGGGCTTTGACAACATCAATCGCGCCGACGCCAACCGGTACAAAATTCCATTCACCCACACCGCGGATGTTCTCACCGAAGCCACCGCCGAGTTCGCCTTCCTGATGCTGGGCATGCTGGCGCGCAAGATGTGGACCGCCGAGCACCTCACGCGCGACAACCAGTGGGGATATTGGCATCCTTACCTGCCGTTTCTTGGCGATGAAGTTACCGGGAAAACCATCGCCATCATCGGGACCGGGCGCATCGGCCTCGCGATGATCAAGAAGTGCGCTGGTTTCGACATGAACATGTTGAGCTTCGACCCGGCTTACGAGAACCACGACTACGTCAAGGCCATTCAGGAAACCATGGACCTGCGCCACGCGCGAGGTATTTCGAAAGAGAAAACCTGGATCAAGTATGTGCCGTTTGAAGAAGCGCTGCGCCGGGCTGACTTTGTGAGCGTTCACGTGCCGCTCTTGCGTCCCGACGAAAGCTCCACACCGACCTACCATTTGTTTAACGAGCGAACTCTGCGGATGATGAAGCCCACGGCCTTCCTGGTAAACACGTCGCGCGGGCCGGTGGTAGATGAAGTGGACCTGGCTCGCGCCCTGCGCGAGAATTGGATTGGCGGCGCGGCTCTGGATGTTTATGAGAAGGAGCCGTTGCCGGCTGACTCTCCACTTCGCGACCCGTCGATTGCCGACCGCTGCCGCCTGATGCCACACTTCGCCAGCGCCGCGCGCATCACCAGGCTGGACCCCGATCCCAACAAAGGCATGGCGGGACGCTGCGTCCAGGGACTGATCGACGTCCTCGAATCGAACTACGGCGGCGAC
>Ga0209333_1001761_pt1 | contig 10090 bp, 6 predicted proteins | sample BlaSpr_A8_OM2_O3_FD_187982 | JGI IMG/M metagenome (GOLD analysis project Ga0209333, IMG submission 187982) | Forest soil microbial communities from Thunder Bay, Ontario, Canada - Black Spruce, Ontario site 2_A8_OM2_O3 (SPAdes) (version 2) | ecosystem: Environmental > Terrestrial > Soil > Boreal...
CGCAGCGCGCCGCCCTCGAGCACCTCGATCGTCCCACCTATTACGACCGCGCCGAGAGCATGCTGCTCGACGCCGTGACCGTGCGCAACCTGGAACTGGTCGAGCCGCTGTTCGCCGGCGAGCGCACCGACGCCACGCTGCTGCACGTCCTCGACCAGACCCAAACCGGCATGGGTGGCCGCCTGCTGCGCCAGCGCCTGCTGCGGCCCTCGCTCGACCGCGCGGAAATCGAAGGCCGCCTGGATGCCGCCGCCGAACTGCTCCAGCAAACCATCCTGCGCGCCGAATTGCGCAAGCAATTGAGCGGCATTCTGGATATCGAGCGGCTGCTGGCCAAGATCACCATGGGGGTCGCCAATCCGCGGGACGTGCTGGCGCTGGGCCGTTCGCTCGAAAAGATCCCGACCCTGAAGGCCACTTTCGAAACGCAGCGCGCCGCACGCCTGCGCGAGCTGCATGACCGTCTCGATGAAGTAGGCGAAGCGCGCGACCGCATTCTCGCTAGCATCGCCGACGAGCCGCCCATCAACTTGGCGGATGGCGGCACTATCCGCGCGGGCTTCCACCCCGACCTCGACGAGCTGCGCGATCTCAGCCGCAATGGCCGCCAGGTGATCGCGCAGATCGAGGCCCGTGAGCGCGCCCGCACCGGCATCCAATCGCTGAAGGTCCGCTTCAACAACGTCTTCGGCTACTACATCGAAATCTCCAAGGCCAACCAACACCTGGCCCCCGCCGATTACGAGCGCAAACAAACCCTGGTCAACGCCGAACGCTTCACCACGCCCGAATTGAAGGATTACGAACGCAAAGTGCTGGACGCCGAAGACAAGATCCTCACGCTCGAAAAAGAGCTGTTCGCCGAAGTGCGCAAGTTCGCCGCCGCACACGCGCAGCGCATCCGAGCGACCGCCGCAGCCGTCGCCGAAATCGACGTGACCGTTGCCCTGGCGCAAGTGGCCGCCGAGAACCGCTACGCGCGGCCCACGTTCTCCGATAACGGCGAGATGCGCGGCGAGATGCGGATTCTGGCCGGCCGCCACCCCGTGATCGAGCGCCTCGAACAACAGGATGCCGGGCGCTTCATCCCCAACGACCTTTATCTCAATTCCGATACCGACCTGATCGCCATCATCACCGGCCCCAACATGGGCGGCAAATCCACTTACTTGCGGCAGGCTGCGCTGATCGCCATCCTGGCGCAGATGGGATCGTTCGTTCCAGCCGATTCCGCCAGCCTGCCGCTGATCGACCGCATCTTCACGCGCATCGGCGCTTCCGACAACTTGGCGCGCGGCCGCTCCACCTTCATGGTCGAGATGACCGAGACCGCCGTGATCCTGAACACCGCCACGCCGCGCAGCTTCATCGTGCTGGATGAGATCGGGCGCGGCACCGCGACCTACGATGGCTTGGCGCTGGCCTGGGCCGTGGTGGAGCACATTCACGCCCGCACGCGCGCCAAGACGCTCTTCGCCACACACTACCACGAGCTCACCGAATTGGCCGAACAGCTCGACGGCATCCGCAACCTGAGCGTCTCGGTGAAGGAAGCCGGCGACCGGATCATCTTCCTGCGTAAGGTCGAGCCGGGCAAGGCCGACCGCAGCTATGGCATCGAAGTCGCGCGCCTGGCGGGGTTGCCGCTGCGCGTCATAGAGCGCGCCAATGAAGTGCTGCGGCTGCATGAGCGCACCGAACATGTGGTCAGCGAAGAGCTTTCGCCGGCGCCCACCCAGCCGGTGGGACCCGTGCAAATCCAACTTTTCGAGCCGCTGAATTACACCATCGCCGAGCGTATCCGCAACTTGAACATCGATGAGCTGCGGCCCGTGGAAGCGTTGCGCCTGCTGGCGGAATTGCAGGACGAATTGAGGCGCGCGTGCGTGTAGCCGGCGTCATGAGCGGCACATCGCTCGATGGCATCGACGTCGCTATCGTGGAGATCCATGGCCGCCGCGTCTCGACCATCGGCTTCGAGTCCACGCCATATTCCGAAGCGGTGCGCCGCGCTATTTTGGCCGTTTCGAACACCACGACCACCACGCGCGAAATATCGCGCCTCAATTTTCAGTTGGGTGAACTGTATGCCCGAGCCATACAGCGCGCCTGCCGCCGCTTCGGACCGGTCGCCCTCATCGGCTGTCACGGGCAGACCGTCTATCACGAAGGCGGCGCCAGCACTTTGCAGATCGGTGAAGCAGCCGTGATCGCGGAGCGTACCGGGGTACCGGTCGTCTCCGATTTCCGCGTGCGCGATATCGCCGCCGGAGGCCAGGGCGCGCCGCTGGTTCCATTTGTCGACCGCCTGCTGTTCAGCCATCCGCGCCGCACGCGCGTCGCCCTGAATATCGGCGGCATCGCCAATATCACGGTGATTCCGTCCGGCATCGCCTTCGATACGGGCCCCGGCATTATGGTCGTCGATGCGCTCACGCATGAGTACACCCAGGGCCGCCAAAAGCTCGACCGCGGCGGCCGCATCGCCGCGCAAGGCAATCTGAATCGCCCGCTGCTCGACGACCTGCTGGCCGATCCGTATTACCGCAGGAAGCCACCCAAGAGCGCCGGCCGCGAACAATACGGCGCGGAATTCGTGGCGCGCCTGAAGCAGACCGGCCTGCCGCTTCCAGACCTGATCTCGACCGCCACCGTGCTCACCGCGGCGACAATTGCAATGGCGGTCACGCCCTTCGCGCCCGGCGAACTGATCGTATCCGGAGGCGGCGCGCACAATCCGCAAATCCTGGCGCACGTGGCGGCCTTTCTGCCTGGGGTGGCGCTGGCGACCTCGGCCGATTACGGCATCGACGTGGATGCCAAGGAAGCCATTGCCTTCGCCATCCTGGCCTACCAAACCTGGTGCCGCAAACCCTCCAACTTGCCTTCAGCCACCGGCGCCCGCCGCCCCGTCATCCTCGGAAAGATAAACCTGTAAGAGCAGTAACAACGTAGTCATGAGAAGTCTTAACCTGTCGGACCACTATGCTCGCAGCAGTACCGACGCTAGCGAGGGAATGCGTCCGCCGAGGCGTGCTGCACCACGAGCGAGACGAGGAAACCGGGCGGTATTTCGTGGATTTCAGCGAACGGCTGGAGCTGAAAGAGGTGATCGCTGGACTGAGATTCCCGATGACCAGAAAGCCAATTGCATGCCAATGCCGGCGTCGACGAGGCCTCCGAAGCGTCATCGTGATCGAGAAGCACGGCATGCCAGGTGCGGAAATACGCCCAGTAAAGCGCGTCCCACAGAGGGAGGCCGCTCGAAAACTCAAAGCGCTCTGGGATAGCCTCCCGCAGGTGAAGGAGGACAGCGGCAAATTCCTGGAGGAAGACCGCTGAAGAGATTGTACTTCGACTCCGCTTACATTGCTAAGGGTTACCTGAACGAGCCCGACTCGGTCGTGGTGCGGGGACTCTTCGAATCGTGCAACGAACTACACTCATCATCGCTTTGCCTCGCTGAGATGGCGTGCGTCCTGCAGCGCCATGTGCGCGAGGGGTGGATCAATCGGGAACAGGCCATGCGCGTGCGGTACGTGGACACTAACTCGGTCTCCGAAGGGATACTTCGTGCGACTAATGTACTGATTTCGGAGCTTCCGGACGGCGTGTTTCTTCGCGCCGGGGGACGCCATTCATCTGGTCACCGCGTCGCAGGCCGGCTTCCCGGAAGTGTGGACGAACGACCGCCGCCTGCTGAACGCTGCGCCACACTTCGGTTTGGCGGGCAGATCCGCCTGATCCCTATGCCATCTTCGCGCGCCGGACCTAGCGCCGCAAACCATCCAGCCGGCCCCCGGCCCTCGCCCGCCAGCCGGTCATCCTCGGCCAATCGACGCTTCAGCATAGCCAGCGCGGCCCGGATTGCAGCTCTTACCGCAATCTGCCGATAAGAGAGGTAAGAGAGGTGGAGTGCGTTTCTTCCCGGTGTTCTTACCGCTCGGCTTCCTGTTTGCAGGTGCTGCGGTCGCTGCCGGCCCTGAGCCGGCTGGCGGCTTGGCGGTCCTGACGCACGCGCGCGACATTCGGAACCTCTCGCCCAGCGAGGCGAACCGCGCCTACCCCGTGCATCTGCGCGCGGTCGTCACCTTCGTGGACGCCGGACCCGGCGAGCTATTCGTGCAGGACGAAACCGCTGGCATCTTCGTATTCAGGCATGCATCGATAAGCGACGCGCCGTTGCGCTCCGGACAACTGGTGGATGTCACGGGGATCACGACGCCCGCCGACTTCTCGCCTTGTATTACCAAAGCGCATATCAAAGTGCTGGGCGTCGCCCCCCTGCCGGAACCAAAGCGGTTGCCGTTCGAAGAACTGATCGGCGGCAAAGAAGATGGCCAGTGGTTCGAACTGGAAGGCGTGGTGCGGTCCGGGCAGACGAAGGGGGGCCGGCTCTTGCTCAACGTCGCTACCGCGGGTGGCGCCTTCGTAGCCGTGATACCCGGATTCCCTCAGGATTGGAGCCGGCAATGGGTGGACGCCAAGGTGGTGATGGTGGGAGCCCTGGCCCCCATCTTCAACGAGCGCCGCCAGTCGGCCGGCGTCCGCCTCTTTGTGCCCGGATCCGGTTTCGTACGAATCAAGGAGCCCGCCCCGCCGGACGTCTTTCGTTTGCCGGCGGTCACTGCCGTTTCGGTCGGCCAGTTCCACCCGCTCGACGCACTGCCGAGACGCGTGCGCGTGCGCGCAACAGTAATTGCGCGGGTACCTGGGCTGGCTATTTACGTCGCCGATTCAACCGGGAATCTAGAGATCCAGGCAGATCCGGGATGTGCTGTGGAACCTGGAGTCCTGATCGATGTGGTGGGGTTTCCAAGCGTGATTGAGGGACGGCTGGGTCTCCAGGATCCGCTTTGCCGAATAGTTGGCCGCGGCCTGCCAGTCCCCGTGGTCCCGGTGCAAGCGCGCCAAGTGATTCCGCCGCAGGCGCGTACCGACCCCTCCGGCTATGGTTTTGCCGCCGGTACCCGTTACGACGAAAGACTGGTTCGCATCGAAGGCACTCTGCTGGAGACTTCCTCCAATCCGGAAACGGCGACTTTATTGCTCAAATCTGCGGAGCAGGACTTCACCGCGGCTCTGCCTGCTTTCGCCGGCCGGAAACTTCCGCGATTGGAACCGGGCAGCCTTCTGCGGCTCACCGGCATCTGCCTCATTACTTACGATCACTATCACGGGGCCCAATTCTTCCGTATCCTTCTGCGCAGTCCGGACGACATCGTCATTCTTGTGCGGCCCTCGTGGTGGACCCTAAGGCATTCGATCTGGACGCTGTGCCTGCTGGCCGCTATTTGCCTCGCCGCCGTTGCTTGGATTTCCTTCCTGCGCCACCAAGTGGCCACGCAAACATACCAACTGCGCCTGGTGAACGAGCGTCTGACGGAACTCTCCACACGGGATTCGCTGACCCACGCTTTCAATCGGCGCCAGTTCGACCAAATCCTCGAATCCGAATTGCGCCGGACGGCGCGCTCCGGACGCCCGCTATCTCTGGTGATCGTCGACGTCGACCATTTCAAATCCCTGAACGACCTCTACGGCCACCAGAGAGGAGACGACTGTCTGATCCAGATCGTACGGGCTTTACAGAAGTCGGTTCAGCGCACCGCCGATCTGGTCGCGCGATATGGCGGCGAAGAGTTCGCCGTCGTTCTGCCTGAAACGGATCCGGAAGGCGCGCTGCAGATCGCGGAGTCAATGCGGGCGGCCGTCGCGTCGCTGGCAATACCCCATTCGGGCAATGCGCCCAATCCCATTGTTACCATCAGCGCGGGTGTCACTACGTCTGGGCCATCGGCGGAGAGATCCGCGATGCGTATCGTCGAAGCCGCCGATCGCGCGCTTTATGAAGCCAAACGCCAGGGCCGGAATCGCGTCGTCCACATGGAAATGGCTGTAACGTGCGCACGGTCTCTGGCGTCATAAGGCCAAAGGCAGGTGGTGTTTTAATGTCCAAGCGGGCCAGTTGTTTCCTTGTGTCTGTTGTTTTACTCCTGATCGCGGCAGCAATGGCAGTCCAGGCGCAGCCTCCCCATAAGTCCGAGTCGATGGGCACGTTCGAAGACGGTGTTTATCATCACCATCTCACGGGCGTTCAGTTCACTCTGCCGCCCGACTGGGTGATCGTGAGCCAGGGATGGGCAGGCGGCGGCGGCCAGATGGTGTTTCTGAGGGACACCGTCTCGAACGTGATCGGCACGGTTTGGTTGAAGGCGCGCCCCATCGATCCGGCCGATATACCCGCTCTGCTGAACAGGCGTCTCGATAACAGGATCAAAGAGCGCAACAATTTTGAGGGTTACAAATACCGGTCCGAAAGCGTGCGGCAGAGCACCATCGGCGGGCAGCCGGCTCTTAGTGCGGTCGCCGACTACCTGCGGAACGGACAGCAAATGGTTGAGTATGTGACTTGGATCGAGGGCCCGAAAAGCCGCGTGCTCTTTAACTCTCGCATGCCGGCGACCGCGTCGCCGGGCTTTCAAAGCCGCTTCGACGCCCTGATACAGTCGGCTGTGGTGCCATAGCCGGCCCCGTCACTTTCCAATACAAAAGGTCGAGAAGATGCGGTTCAGGATATCATCCGCCGTAGTCGCTCCCGTAATCGCGTCGATCGGCCGCAACGCGCCGTAAAGATCCAGCAGCAGCATCTCGTGCGGCACGTTCCCCGCCGCCGCTCCAGCCGCCTTTTCCAGATACGCCAGCGATTCCCGCAGCAGCCGCTCATGCCGCAAGCTGGTGATGAAGCCCGACTCCAATTCCCCGCCACCCGCCGGCGCCACCGCTCGAAACACCGCGTCCCGCAGGGTTTCGACTCCCTCGCCGGTGAGCGCCGAAACCGGTTGTAACCCCTCGATCGGCTCAGCCCGTCGCGGTAGATCGCATTTGTTGCCCACCAGGATCCAGCGGCCCAGTTCGCGGGCGCGCGCCATCAACTCGCGGTCCTCGACCTCGATGGGCGTCGACAGATCCACCACCACCACGGTCACATCGGCATCCGCCATAGCCTGGTAGCTGCGCTCAATTCCCAACGTCTCTACCAGCCCCTGGCCTTCGCGAATACCGGCGGTGTCGAACAGTTTCACAGGGATGCCGTGAATAGCCGCCACCTCGGAAACCACGTCGCGCGTGGTACCGGGAATGTCCGTGACGATGGCGCGGTCCTGCTCCAGCAGGCGGTTGAACAGGCTGCTCTTGCCCACATTGGGACGCCCCACGATGGCCAGCGTCAGGCCGGAGCGCACCAGGCCCCCAAACGCGAAGCTCTCCGCCAGCCTAAACACGCTCGCGATAACCGGCTGCAGGCGCTGCAGGATTTCTGCCGCCGACGCAACGCTTACATCGTCCTCCGCAAAGTCGATGCCCGCTTCCAGCAGCGCGATCAGTTCCAGAAGCTGCTCCTTAAGCGGCCCAATGCGCCGGGACACCGACCCGCCGGCCTGTTGCGCGGCGATGCGCGCCTGATAGAGCGTAGTGGAATCGATCAGGTCGCGCACGGCTTCCGCTTGCGGCAGATCGATGCGTCCATTCAGATACGCGCGCAAAGTGAACTCGCCCGGCTCGGCGAGGCGCGCGCCGGCATCCATCGCCAAAGTGACCGCGTGCCGCAGCACCACAGGCGAACCGTGACACGAAATCTCCACCACATCTTCCGCGGTGTACGAACGCGGGCGCGCGAAGAAGGCGACCACGACTTGGTCCACCGTGCGCCCCTCGCTGTCCAGCAATTCCGCCAGTTGGCAGGACCACGGCTGCCAGTCCGGCGCGCCCGCAAAGCGGACCATCTGTGCGGCCGTCTCGCGCGCCCGCCCGCCGGAAAGGCGCACTACGCCGATCCCGCCGCGTCCGGGAGGCGTGGAAATAGCGACGATGGTGTCCGTGAGGTTCAATTCTTGTGGGGCAGGATGGCATCCTGCGCGCCGATTGGCAATCGGCGCAATCTTGCAGTCACCGCCGGGGGCCGCTACGCGCGCCGCGGCGTTGCGGCCTGTCCGGTCCGCCGCGGTCCCGTCCGGAGTCCCGCCGTTCGCCGCCGTAGGGCCCATCCCGCCGCACAAATGCGGGCTGCGGAGGATCGGGCAGGCTGGCCATACCCGCCGGATACACCACTACGTGCCGGAACCCGCCGGAACCGCTCGATTCGCTCCGCAATTCGGTTTCGTTCCGCAACGCCAAGTGGATGACGCGTCGCTCGCGGCTATTCATCGGGTTGAACCGGAAGGGCTGTCCGGTGCGCTTCACCTTCTCGGCCACCGCCGCGGCGCTCATGCGCAATTCCTCGATGCGCAGCAGACGGTAGTCGTTGGCATCGAACGAAATGCGCGAGTGGTCCTCGGAGGGCATGCGCAGCGCCTCCATGGTCACGTGCTCCAGCGCCAGCAGCAGTTCCGCACGGTTCGCCAGCAGATACTCCACATCCGGCCCGCTGAACTTCACTACCACGTCCGGCGTCTCGAAATCGTCGTCCGTGGCCTGCCCGTCGGCCATCTCGTAGCCCATGCGGAAGCCCGCCTGTTCCAGCACCGGACGCACGAACCGCTCGATGCGGGGACCTACCGACAATACCGAATACTTGCGAGGATTCACCGTCTATTTCCTGCCATCTTTCTTCTTCTTCGGCGGCTGCACCGACTGCACGGCCACGCTGGCCACCGACGTCCGATTGAAGAACCACTGCTGCGCGACGCCTACCAGGTTGCTGGTCAAATAGTATAATACCAACCCGCTCGAAAAGTTATAGAACATAAAACCGAAGATGAGCGGCATGAACTGCATCATTTTCTGCTGGCTCGGATCGCCTCCCGTGGTGGTGGGAGTCATCTTCTGCATCACGAACTGGCTGGCGATCATGACGATGGGCAGTATGTGAATGGGCAGCGTTTCCGGCTGCGAAAGATCGGTGACCCAGAGCCAGGTGGCGCCACGCATTTCCACCGATACCGAGAACACCTTGTAAAACGCGATAAAGAACGGGATCTGCAGCAACATGGGAACGCAGCCGCCCATGGGATTCACACCGTGCTTCTTGTATAGCTCCATCACCTCCTGGTTCTGATCCGCTTTTTTCGGATCGCGGAGGCCGATGCCCTTGTACTTGTCGTTGATGGCGGCGATCTGCGGCTGCAGCGCCTGCATCTTCTTCATGGACTTCATGCTGGTGATCTTCAACGGAAACAGCACGAAGTTTAGCCCGATGGTCACCAGAATGATCGACCAGCCGTAGTTGTGAATAGCGCGGTCCGCAACCCAATGCACAATCAGGAAGAGGGGCTTCGCCAGGATGCTGAGCCATCCGAAGTCCACCACTTGCTCCAGCCTAGGATTGACGGCGCGCAGAATATCGATATCCTTTGGGCCGACGTACAGCGCCAGGTGGTTCACCGGGCCGTCGGTGACAGCGACGCCGGCGAAAGGCAACTCCTTCGTCTCGTGCGGTGTGGGCTCGCTATCGCTGAAGGTGGTCATGGCCGTCGTGGCGGCCCGCTCCGGCAAGACTACCGCCACAAAGTACTTATCCTCGATACCGGCAAAAGAATAGTTGCCCGTCACCGTGACGGGACCGTCCTTGGCCGCCTTGGCAGCGCTCTTGATCAGCTTGGCATCGGTCAAATCGAAACGTAACGTCTGTTGGTCGCCCGCCGGGTTCGTTGCATTCATATCGCCGAACCCGCCCCTCCACTCGATCTGCTGCGGAATCGGCTTGCCGCCCTCCATCACCTCCGTGGAAACATCCAAGAGGTAGCTGGATTTCCTGAACTGAAAGGATTTGTGCGCCACCACATTGCCATTGGAATAATCGAAGCTGATAGTCAGTCCGTCCGCGTCCGTGTGCACTTCGTAGAGCGCTTGATTAACGTCCGCAGCGGGCTTATGTGCAGGGAAGTAAAGCGCTCCCGGAGGATCGGCGTGCGATTGGGTATTAACCAGTTGCAGGGGCGCCCCGCTGTGCTCCTTGTATTTCTTCAGCAGCCAGCTCTTCACCACGCCGCCCCGATTGCTGAACGCGATCTGAAAGAGATCGGTATCGATGGTGTGGATCTCTTCCTTCTGCGCGGCAACCGGAGGAGCGGCGGGCTCGGAACCGGCGGTT
>Ga0209333_1001762_pt1 | contig 10086 bp, 10 predicted proteins | sample BlaSpr_A8_OM2_O3_FD_187982 | JGI IMG/M metagenome (GOLD analysis project Ga0209333, IMG submission 187982) | Forest soil microbial communities from Thunder Bay, Ontario, Canada - Black Spruce, Ontario site 2_A8_OM2_O3 (SPAdes) (version 2) | ecosystem: Environmental > Terrestrial > Soil > Boreal...
ACCAGCGCGCAGTTCCAGCCACCGGATCTCAAGCAACTGGCAGAAGCGTTGAAGATTCCCGCCGGCCAACTCCCGCACCTGAGAACCGTGCTACTCGCGATGGAACGCGAAGGCCGAATCGACAAAATAGCGACCGATCTTTATTTCAGCCGCGCCGCCGCCGACGCCGCAAAAGTTCGCCTCGTTGAGTATCTCGAGGCTCACGCGGAAATCACAGCCGCAGTCTTCCGTGATCTACTAGGCGCGTCGCGCAAATTCGCAATCGCGCTGCTCGATCACTTCGACCACATCGGCGTGACGACAAGAGTCGGGGACACTCGCCGCCTGCGCCCCCGCTGACATCGCCTCTGCGATGCGCGACAATACCCGCGATGTCCAAGAATAAGGACAACAATCCCTCGCGGGGCGATCTCATTCGCCTGACGGCGCGGTGCAAGGCTGCGGGTTGAGCCGGTAAGCTCGGTCCGGCGGACCTCTCTGCAGTCCTCGCGCGGCTCGATTTGCCGAGCCATCCTGATTTGCTCGTCGGAATATCCACGGGCGACGACGCTGGAGTGTTCCGTCTTTCCGACGAGATCGCGATCGTCAACACCGTCGATTTTTTTACGCCGGTAGTAGACGATCCTTTCACCTACGGACAAATCTCCGCCGCGAACGCGCTGTCGGACGTCTATGCGATGGGCGGAGTGCCGCGCACCGCGCTCAACATCGTATGCTGGCCGCAGAGCGGATTACCGGGCGAGATGCTTGCCGATATTTTGCGCGGCGCCGCAGAGAAGGCACGCGAGGCTGGCGTCGTGATCGTCGGCGGTCACACGGTCGCCGATGAGGAAGTGAAATTCGGGATGGCGATTACTGGCGTGATCGATCCGCGGCGAATCGTGCGCAACGTCGGTGCGCAGGCCGGTGATGCGCTCGTGCTCAGCAAGGCGCTCGGCACTGGAATTTTGATGACCGCGTTCAAGCGCGACGCGCTCGGCGACGACGCTTATCAGGCCGCCGTCCGCTCGATGATCCAGCTCAACGCCGCTGCGGCATCCGCGATGCTGAAGTACGATGTTCACGCGGCGACGGACGTCACCGGCTTCGGGCTCGCCGGTCATGCGCTCAAGATGGCCGAGGGCAGCGGCGTTACGTTCGTGTTCGAAGAATCCGACCTGCCGCTACTGCCCGGAGTGCTCGAGCAATGCCGTGCCGGCATGATTCCCGGCGGCGGCGAGCGCAATCGCGAGTACTACGCGCCGAGCGTTCGCATCTCCGACGAAGTCTCGGACGAGATCGCGACGATTGCCTTCGATCCGCAGACCTCGGGCGGATTGCTGATCGCGATTCCCGACAACCAGGCGCTCGAACTGATCGCCGAGCTTCAGGGATGCGGGCATCGCGAGGCCGCGATCGTCGGCCGCGTCGTCGCGCGTCGCGAGCATCCGATCGAACTAGTCTGACTACTGCGCGCCTGACCTCAGAATCTGCCCAGGCAGGTAGCCCGAATGATGCCCATGCTCGTAGAGCACGTCGCCGTTGACGATGGTGTATTCGACGCCCTCTGCCGGCATCACGAGCCTGCGGCCGCCGCCGGGCAAATCGTTCTGCATGCGCGCGCGTTTGGCCGAGCCAATCTTGCGCTCGTCGAAGATCGCGACGTCGGCGGGCAGCCCGACCTTGAGCCGGCCGCGATCCTTGATTCCGAAGAAGTCCGCCGGTTCCGACGTGATTCGCTTGACTGCGTTTTCCAGTGTCAGCGCCTGCCGCTCGCGCACCCAGGTGCCGAGCAAGTAGGTGCAATAGCCCGCGTCGCACAGCATGTTGACGTGGGCGCCGCCGTCGGACAGCCCGATCATGGTGCGCGGGTCCGCAATCAGCCGCTGAATTCCTTCATCGTGATACTGCTGCATCGTGTACTGGATATTCAGATCGTCCTCGAGCGCGAGGTCGAAGAACGTGTCGAGCGGATCCTCGTGGCGCTGCTCGGCGATTTCGCCGACGGTTTTGCGCTCATAGTGTTTGAGCGTGAGACTCGCGGTCTCGAGCACCTCGACCCGATTCCATTTGCCCTGGAACAGATGCGGCCGCTTGAGCTCCTCGCGAAACGCGCCGCGAAATTGAGGATTGCGGTAAAACTCCTTCTGCCGTTCGAGCGGCTGATTGAACACCGGTCCCCACAGCTCCATGTCGGCGAACGAAAACGGATTGCGCAAGTCCATCTGCACCACGAACGGCTTGCACAGCACCTGCGGCACGCCGCCGCGCTTGATCAGCGGCTCGAGGCGCCGCAGAGTATCCTCGCTGGCCTCGGGCCGGTCGGGACGGCTCGCCATCGCGAGCCAGGTGACCGGGCGCATGCTCTCGTCGAGCAGAAATTCCAGCAATCCCTGCTCGTCCTCCGACATCCGTCCCGCACGCCGCGTGAGCGCCACTTCGATCGCGCCGCGGCCCGCGTCACGCAGGACGTTCGCATAAGCTTTGAGCTCGTCGCTCGACGCCAGCCGGCACGCGAGCGGACGCCCCTGGTAGCCGATATGCTGCGGCAGGGTCGTCGTGGAAAATCCGAAGGCGCCGGCATCCATCGCCTCGCGCAGCAACGCCGCGACCCGCGCCGTTTCACCGGGCGTGGCCTCGCGCTCCATCGACTCGTCGCCGAGCACGTAATGCCGGAACGGAGTCAGCGGCGCCAGGAACGCGAAATTGATTCCCGCGCCGCGCCGCTCGGCCGCCGCCATGAATTCCGGAAATGTCTCCCACTCCCACGTCAGCCCCTTCGACAGCGCCTCGAACGGAATCGCCTCGACGTTGACCAGGTCCCACGCAGCCACTTCGCGCGCCGCGGGCTTGCACGGCGCGATACCCACGCCGCAATTTCCCATCATGACGGTCGTAACGCCGTGCCACGAAGTGCAACTGACCAATGGGTCCCAGCAGATCTGCGCGTCGTAGTGAGTATGCGGATCGACGAAGCCGGGCGCGACGATCAGGTCCGACGCATCGATCGTTTCCGTGGCGCTGTCGGTAACTTTTCCGATCTCCGCGACCTTTCCGTCCTTGACCGCGACGTCGGCGCGTCGGCGAAACGCGCCGGTGCCGTCGATAACCGTTCCGTGCTTGATAATCAGGTCGTAAGCCATTTCATATTCTCCAGGATGCGATCTCGAGAGAACCAATGTGACTCTCGGTATCGCAGGAAGGGAGGTCGTGGCGCAAGGATTGTTGCGAAAGCGTGTGTTCTTTAAAGCACACGAATTGCGGTAATGGTGCCGTCTGCTATCTAGAAGTCATACTGAGCCGACAAATTGATGCGTCAAAAACGAGTGCGATCGCGTGAGTGGTAAGCTCGAAATGAGTCGCGCACTTGCCACGATCGCGATCCTAGGCGCAACAACCATCCTCTTATATGATTCGGTTCGTCGCGCGCATTTCGTGGAAAGGAGACGAGTCGGATGAAAGTCACGGTCGATCTGAAACTGTGCGAGGGGAATATGAAATGCCAGGAAGCGGCGCCGGAAGTGTTCGAAGTGCGCGACGATGACAAGAGTCACCTGTTGATGGACAATCCGCCCGAGCGCATGCGCGACAAGCTCAAGCTCGCGGCCCGGGTGTGCCCGCGGCAGGCAATCTCGGTCAGTGACGACTAGATGACTCAATGCGCCCGACAAGTCAGAATGCGGATTGAGACGGATCGACCCGGCATCGCGGAGATACTCGCCAATGGAAAATGAGCAGGCCCTATCACTTGAATCGTTGAACATCATCGGTCCCGACCATTACATGAAAAACGGCTACCCTCATCGCGAGTGGACCTACCTGCGCAAGCATAAGCCGGTTTTCTGGTGCGAGTATCCTAAGACCGACCCGTTCTGGGCGATTACCAAGCACGCCGACATCATTCAGATTTCCAAGCAGCCGCGGCTATTCCTCAACGGTCCGCGCCTGCTGATATTCGTCAATGAGGAGGGGTTCGAGGACAGTCCGACGCCGCCGTTCCGCCATCTGCTCGACATGGATCCGCCCGACCACGGCGAATATCGGGTGGTCGTCAGCCGCAATTTCACGCCGCGCGGCGTGAGTCCGCTCGGGCCGGAAATCGAGAACATCACGCGCGAGGTGCTTGACGACGTGACCGGCCGCGACGTTTGCGATTTCGTCACCGACGTATCGTCGAAGATTCCGCTCGCCGTTATCGCGGAGCTGCTCGGGGTTCCGCATAAGGATTGGGAACAACTGTTCCGCTGGACCAACGAGACGATTGGCGGCGGCGACCCCGAGTTCCAAGCGGGCACCAGCGCGCAGGAAACGATGGATCGTTCGCGGCTGGGCCTGTTCCAGTATTTCAGCGAGATGGTCGCGTCGCGCATGAAGCATCCGACCGAGGACATCACCAGCATCGTCGCCAACGGCACGGTCAATGGCCAGCCGATTCCGCAATTCGAGATGCTCTCCTATTTTTTCCTGCTGGTCGTGGCCGGCAACGAGACCACGCGCAACGCGACCACCGGCGGGCTGCAGGCCTTCATCGACAATCCTGGCGAATGGCAGAAGCTCAAGCGCAATCCCGCGCTGATCGACTCGGCGGTCGAGGAGATCGTGCGATGGACGACGCCGGTCATCCAGTTCGCGCGCACCGCGACCGAGGATACCGAGATTCGCGGCCAGAAGATCAAAGCCGGCGAATCGGTGTGCCTGTTCTATCCGTCGGCGAATCGCGACGAGGAAGTTTTCAAAGATCCGTTCAAGTTCGACATCAGCCGCAATCCGAATCCGCATATCGCGTTCGGCATCGGCGAGCATTTCTGCCTCGGCGCGAACCTCGCGCGGCTCGAGCTGAAAATTATTTTCAGCCAGCTGGCGCAGCGTCTCGATTATGTCGAGCTCGCCGGCCCGGTCGAGCGCCTGCGCTCGAGCTTCGTCGGCGGAATCAAGCACATGCCGATTCGGCTCAAGATGAAGCCGGCCGCCCAGGCGGCCTGAGGACGCAGCTACAATGATTACTCCGCGCAAGTCGGCCGAGCGCGGCCGCACGAAAATCGACTGGCTCGACAGCCGCCACACGTTCTCGTTCGGCGACTACTACGACCCAGCAGAGATGGGATTTCGCACGCTGCGCGTCATCAATGAAGACCGCGTCCGCCCCGGCGCCGGTTTCCCGACTCATGGGCATCGCGACATGGAGATCATCACCTACATTCTCGAAGGCGCCCTCGAGCACAAGGACAGCCTCGGCACCGGCTCGATCATCCGTCCCGGCGAAGCGCAGCGGATGAGCGCGGGCAGGGGAATCACGCACAGCGAATTCAATCATTCGAAAACCGAGCCGGTTCACTTTCTGCAAATCTGGATCACGCCTGCCACGCCCGGCATCGCGCCCGGCTACGAGCAAAAGACTATCGACGATGCGAAAGCGCACGGCGGCTTCGCGCCGGTAGGCACACCCGACGGCGGCGGTCAGTCGGTGAAGATTCATCAGGACGCCGCACTGTCAGTCGCAAAGCTCGAGCGCGGCCAAACCGTCGCGAAAGATCTAAAGAAAGGCCGTCACGGATGGGTCCAGGTCGCGCGCGGCGCGGTCACAGTCAACGGCGCCGCACTCGCAGAGGGCGACGGCGCCGCAATCAGCGACGAAGATAAACTAACGATAGTCGCCAGCGCTCCGGCAGAGGTACTGCTCTTCGACCTGGCCTGATTGCGCTGCTAGCCCTTGGTCGTGGCGCGCAGCCGCGCCAAATCGTAATCGCGCAACTGATCGATCCGATCCACGGTGACGTCGGGCGTCATGTATTTAGCGACTTCCTTCACATCCGCGGCGTAATGCCCCTGCTTCGGAAACACCGTCGTCACGTTCGCGCCCCAGGTCTTCTTCACTGCGTCGAGAATCCGCACCTTGTCATCGATCAGCACGTAATGATCCGCGGGATAGCGCTTCTTCACGTCGTCGAGTTCCTGTTCCTTGTGAATGTAGATCATCACCTTTTCATCGACGGCGTCGCGCAACCCTGATCGCTCGACCTTCAGCGGCTGAAAAATCATGTCGCCGTCGGACAGGATCGCCGCTTCGCCGTATTGCTTGTATTGCTCGATCACGTCGAGTGAGCAGGGGAACAGCCGGTTCGCGAATTGGTAGTTCATCAGGAAGTACGACACCGCGATAATGCCGAAATCGCGCGGATGATTGACGCGGTACCGTTGCAGCGCGCCGAGATAGTCCGCGTAGCCGAGCTCGGTGCGCAGCTGTTCGAAGTAATCCCAGTAGCGCTGCTGCTGCTCGTCGCCAATGTCGCGCTCGAGATTGGTCTTCATATCCTCAACGATGTGATCGTTGTCGATCAGCGTATTATCGACATCAAACAAAAAAACAACGTGTTCTGCGGCCATCGGTGTGAAGCCTCCGCCGACAATGATTGCGATTCTAATGCGTTGAGGGAACCGGGGTGGCGCCGTGCGCGCTCGATTCGTAGCAGGCTTCGACCACCGCCATCGTGTTGAGCGCGTCTTCGACGGCTGACACCAGTTTCGAATCCTCGCCGGCGGCGAAGCGTTGCAGGTTCGACATCGGACCCTCGAAGGCCTCGAGGAACCACGAACCACGCAGCGCAACCGGGCTCCAGCCCTTAGAATCTTCGGTCGCGAGCTCGAGCGTGTCGGGCTCGCCCGCCGGATAGTTGAGATTCACGCCCATCTTCGCGATCGCGGCGCCGCGCGTGCCCTCGAGCTTGAGCTGCGACATCTCATGCCGTCCGCCAAACGTGTGCGCGTGATTCATCGTCAGGCTGCATCGAATCGTGTCGCCGTAGTCGAGCACGATGCTGGTGCGGGTGTCGGCATAATCCGTCATTCCGGGATGGCGCACGCCTTTGCAGTACACGCCGCGCGGCCCGCCAATCAGCGATCGAATCAAGTCGAGGTAGTGAATCGAATGCATCAGCACCTCGAGGCGCGGCACGCCCTTGAGGAACGCCCAGTAGTTCCACGGCGTGTGGAGATTGATCCGAACTTCGACGTCGAGCACGTCGCCAAAAAGGCCGCGCTCGAGCGCGTCCTTGACCGCCAACATGTTAGGCGCGAAGCGGAGCTGAAAATTCACCGCGGCGCGGAGTCGTCGCTCGCGGCAGATAGCAACTATCCTGCGCGCGTCGGCAAGGTCGCGGCCCAGGGGCTTTTGAATCAGCACGGCGGCGCCCGACGGCAGGCGCTCCAGCACGCTCGCGATATTTTCCGGCGGGATCGCAACGTCGAAAACAGCGTCGCGCATAGACGTCGCTTCGTCGAGCGACTCGAACACACGCGGAATCGCAAACGCCTCCGCTCGCTCGCGGCTCGCCGCCGCATTCACGTCGAAAATGCCCGCGACCGGAAAGCCGAGACGTTTGTACACCGGCAGATGCGCGTCGCGAACGATACTTCCCGCGCCGATCACGACGATTGGCTTTGGCGCCGACGGACGCGGCCATGACTGGCGCAGATCTCGAATCGAGGATGGCAATTGAGTCGTCATCGCCGGTCGCGCGATGCTACCATGCCGCGCAGAGGAAGCGATCATGGCGCGCACAATTTCCGGACTCTCGGTCCGCGACATCCGAACCCCGACCTCCAGAACGCTCGCCGGCTCCGACGCCGTGCATACCGATCCCGACTATTCCGCCACCTATGTGGTGCTCGCCACGGACGCGCGCGACGGCATCGAGGGCCACGGCATGACGTTCACGCTCGGCCGCGGCAACGAAGTCGTCGTCGCCGCCGTGCGCGCCCTGCAGCATCTCGTGGTCGGCTCGAAGTACGACGACATAGTCGGCGACCTAGGCGGTTTCTGGCAGCGTCTCACGTTCGAGAGCCAGCTCAGATGGATCGGTCCGGAGAAAGGCGCGATCCATCTCGCGACCGCGGCCATCGTGAATGCGGTCTGGGATCTGTACGCCAAAATCGAGCGCAAGCCAGTCTGGAAACTGGTTGCCGACATGACGCCTGAGCAGTTCGTCGCATGCATCGATTTTCGCTACCTCACCGACGCGCTCACGCGTGACGACGCGCTCGCAATCCTGCGCGCGAAGTTTGCGACTCGCGGCGAACGCGAAGCGCAGATGCACAAAGAGGGCTACCCGGCCTACATCACGTCCGCCGGATGGATGGGCTACCCCGACGACAAAGTTCGCCGGCTATGCCGCGAGGCGCTCGCCGCGGGATGGACCCGGTTCAAGATAAAAGTCGGACGCGACTCCGCCGCCAACGTTCATCGCGCGGCGCTGGTGCGCGAAGAAATCGGACCGCGCGCCGTCATGATGATGGACGCGAACCAGGCGTGGGATGTCGGCGAGGCGATCGAGATGATGCGTCCGCTCGCGCGCTTCAATCCGTTGTGGATCGAGGAGCCGACCAGCCCCGACGACATCCTTGGTCACGCGACCATTCGCCGCGCGATCAAGCCGATCGGCGTCGCGACCGGCGAGCATGGCGCCAATCGCGTGATGTTCAAGCAGCTGATGCAGGCCGGCGCGATCGACTTCTGCCAGTTCGACAATTGCCGCCTCGGCGGACTCAGCGAAGCGCTGGCCGTGCTGTTGCTCGCCGCGAAGTTCGGCGTGCCGGTATGTCCGCACGCGGGCGGAATCGGGCTATGCGAATATGCGCAACACGTTTCGATGGTCGATTACATCTGCGTGAGCGGCAGCCTCGACAACCGGATGGTCGAATTCGCCGATCACTTGCACGAGCACTTCAAGGATCCAGTCGTCATGCATCGCGACCGCTACATGCCGCCGACCGCGCCGGGCTTCAGCATCGAGATGCTCCCCGCGTCACTAGCAGCGTTCGAGTTCCCTGGCGGCGCGGAATGGAGGAAGAAATGAAGCACCGAATCAAATTCTCGTTGCTCGTCCTGTTGGCTGGGGTGATCGCAATCTCGCTGACGCAATCGGCCCTCGCGGATGACGCCGGTACCACGGCAGCGCTCCAGGCTGCGATCGCGGGACCGCAGCGTTCCGACGCGAACAAGGCACGCGATAAATATCGACATCCGCTCGAGACGCTTACGTTCTTCGGGATCAAACCGGATATGACGGTGGTCGAGATATCGCCCGGCGCTGGTTGGTACACCGAGATACTGGCGCCGTTTCTCAAAGACCACGGCAAGCTTTACGAGGCGGTCGGAGGAGGCGCGGGCGCCAAGAGCTTCGAGGACAAGCTCAAAGCTGATCCCGCGGTTTACAGTCAGATCATCGTCACTACGCTACAGCCGCCGGCCGAAACCGAAATCGCGCCCGCGGGCAGCGCCGACATGGTCGTGACGTTTCGCAATGTCCACGATTGGCTTCCGCGCGGCACCACTGAGGACTATTTCAAGGCCTTCTACCGCGCCCTGAAGCCCGGCGGAATCCTCGGCATAGAAGACCATCGCGCCGACCCGTCGCAACCGCAGGATCCGAAAGCAAAAAACGGATACGTGCGCCAAGACTTCATGATCCAAACCGCAGAGCAGGCCGGCTTCAAGTTGGCGGGCACATCGGAAATCAACGCAAATCCCAAGGACCCGCGCAATCAACCCGTGTGGAATCTGCCGCCGACGTTGAGACAGGGAGACAAGGATCGCGACAAGTACCTGGCGATCGGAGAAAGCGATCGCATGACGCTCAAGTTCGTTAAGCCATCGAAGTAAGCCTCAGAGCGAGAAGACCAGCTTCATCTCGGCCCACCATTCGCCGGGCTGCGCGTCCGGCACTGGCTCCTGCATCGAGGCCATCAGCTCCTGCCATTCGCGATTGCGCGGATTGCTCGCCTCGTAACGCGCGAAGTCGCGCGCGGGATCGAACGCGTCGGTCGTCTCCATAAACATGAAGAGCTGGCGGCCGAGCTTGAAGATAAGCATGCGCTCGATGCCGATGGACTTGAGCCCGCGCTCGACCTCCGGCCAGATCGCGCGATGATGCGCGAGGTAGCGCTCGATGATTTGCGGGTCGTCCTTCAGGTAGATCGTGCGGCCGTACTGTTTCATCAGAATACGAGGACGCCGCCGTCGATCGGATACGCCTGCCCCGTGATGAATGACGCCTCGTCCGAACACAGGTAAAGCGCGAGCGCCGCGACCTCTGCGGGCGTGCCCATCCT
>Ga0209333_1001764_pt1 | contig 10078 bp, 9 predicted proteins | sample BlaSpr_A8_OM2_O3_FD_187982 | JGI IMG/M metagenome (GOLD analysis project Ga0209333, IMG submission 187982) | Forest soil microbial communities from Thunder Bay, Ontario, Canada - Black Spruce, Ontario site 2_A8_OM2_O3 (SPAdes) (version 2) | ecosystem: Environmental > Terrestrial > Soil > Boreal...
TCGAATCGGTCCGCCTGGACACCAAACAACGCCGGGTTTCCACAAATCCTGTTCCTGCCGACGGCGCGGGAGAGGCCACCTTGCGCTGATCCTGTGCGGCCCCTCGAATCCGAAATCCGTGACTGCCAGCCCTCTTGCCGGCGGCCGGAGCCGGAGTGCGTGCCGCCGCGCAAATCGAGGCTCCCAACGGCGTCAAAACTGGCGGAATCGCGGTTGTTTTAAACCGGCGCTAACATAAATCGGATTAAAATAACAAGAAACCCCCCGGCCAACCCATGTGGATAGTCCGCCTAGCCCTCCGCCGCCCCTACACCTTCGTCGTCATGTCCATGATGATCGTCATCCTGGGCATCCTAGCCACCTTCCGCATGCCACCGACATCTTCCCTGAAATCGATATCCCCGTCGTCAGCGTCATCTGGTCCTACGCCGGCATCTCCCCCGAGGAAATGGCCGAAGTCGTCACCATCCGCTGCGAGCGCTCCTTCACCACCTCGGTCCACGACATCGAGCACATGGAGTCGCAATCGCTCCCCGGCTTGTCCATCATCAAGGTCTTCTTCCACGCCGGCGCCAAGGTGGATTCCGCAGTCGCGCAGTTGGCCGCCGCCTCCCAAGCCGTCCTTCACTCGCTGCCCACCGGCATGACGCCGCCTTCCATCCTGCGCTATAACGCCTCCAGCGTCCCCATCCTGCAACTGAGCATTTCGAGCGACACCATGAGCGAATCGTCGCTCTACGATTACGGCTACAACTTCATCCGCACTTCAAATGGCTACCGTGCAAGGCGCCATCATGGTCGATATTGACCTGAAATCGCTTTACGCGCAAGGTCTCTCGGCCACGCAAGGTCTCTCGGCCAACGACGTGGTCAACGCCATCAATGCCCAAAGCCTGATCATCCCCTCCGGCAGCGCCAAGATCGGCCCCAACGAATTCGTAGTGCGCCTCAACAGCCTGCCGCCTTCGGCCGACGCCTTCAACAGCCTGCCTATCAAGCAGACCAATGGGACCACCGTCTACCGCGTCTAGGCTCCGGTCGGCGGCACTGCCCTTTCGTGGCCAGTTGGGCGGTCGCATTGGCCTCCGCTCAACTGGGAAGGGCCTCCACGAGGCCCGAAAATGCCGCTCCTCGCGGGCTTAGATGGAGAACTTGCCCTGAATCTCCTTGGTCAAGATATTCGCCAGCTCCTTCTTGATCTCGTTTTTCCCAGGCTTGTTGCTCAACTTACTGAAGACACCAGACGACCAATCGAGGGGCGTTTCACTTCCCGAGAGGGTGATCTTGGCTCCGATTAGTGGCTTGAGCTGATTCTTGAATGCCTCGACCGTGAGTTGACCGCCCTCATGGGCCTGACATAAGTAGACTACGTCCTTGAAAGCGGAAAGCATGATCTCCAAGCCCATCGCCTTGGTCAAAACGTGATCTTTGCTGCCCCAAGCCTGTGGGAACAATTCCTTGATGGCGGTGAGGTACGACTTGAAGACAATTGCTTGTTGGGCACCAGTTGTTTGAGACAAGATACCGCCCTTGGCGATGTATGGCTGGAGGATCATCTTCAGAAACGCATTCTTGATCCATGCGTTCTTCTGTCCCTGCGATGTCTTAATCCGGCCTTTCAACGGAGAGTCCGTATCCGTGTTCAGAAGGCTCACAATGTCCATCACCGCCGCGTCATCCTGGGGCATGGCCTTTATCATGTAGTACAGATCAAGCAGATGGACATCGGAGACCTTTTCTTGCTTGCTATTTATGTCGGCGAACACCTTGCCAGCCATCTGGTCCGGGACGTTATAGAGCGCAACAACCGGTAGATCGAACTCAACCGCGCCCGAGTGTTCAAACCCGCCTACTCTGTGCTGGCCGTCGAGAAGGTACGCGTACCTCCCCGACTCTCCCGGAAACACTATAGTCACACGGTCGGCTCTAGCCGTTGGTTCAACGCGAACGCCTTGGGCTAGATTCACAACGACCGAGTTGGGAAGCACGGAATCCGGGCTCTGAACATAGGCGCGCCGATTTCCTTACAGCGGGATTCGATCCGTATCCTTTGAATTTCATACGGCGCGTCTGTGGTGCGGGGTAGCGCATAGCTGATCGCCTTCAACACCTTCGAGTTCAGAACGAACGAGTAAGGGGTCCAGCCGCCCTGTTGGAGAACCTGAGCCTCTACTTTAATTTCAGCCATGGTTTGCCACCTTGTAGTCTTGCCGACTTCTCTCTATTGTGTTTCTGACAAAGGAACTGCAAGTTACTTGCAGTGCTCGACCCGCCTCGTGACGAAGGAAACACGTGATCGATTTCGAGCTTAACCTCTGGGGGTGCCGCGTGACATTTTGCACACCGCAACGGCTTCGTGAACAGGAGCCGCAACCAGTCCTCGTAACGAATCGGCTGCCGTGCGTGCGGCTGTTCGAAGTGCATGAACAAGCGGCCCTTGACCGCCTCCAAGTCCTCAAAGGACCACTTTCTCCCTGTCCTCGAGCGGACGTGGTCGGCAAACTGGACAAGGAAGTCTTTAGCACTCGCCATTTTGAGGATGACGTCCTTGTCCTCCGCCAAAAAAGTGACCACGTGCTCGCAGAGCGACCAGGCAATCGCCTCCTCAAAGCTCGCTTCCGAGATCCCGAGGCAGTTGAGGAGACGGTGGATGAGATCTTCATAGTCATCGCCGTTCGACTGCGCCGACATATCGTGGTAGGGGGCCGCCTTGTTTCAGGGGCCGGGATCGCCCCTTGGTGCATCATACCAGTCTGAGTAACCATCTTGCTGGCCAGAGGCGGTAATCCTGATTCTGCAAGGCCCTATTTCGGTTGGCCTTCGTGCCCGCTCTCTCCCGTGCTCCCCGCGCCGGCCGTAGGCCCCCGCCGCCCCCCTGCTCCGCACTGTTTTCCCGAGGTCAATGCGGGGAGACACTCTGACGGCGTCCATGGCGGATATGCAGGACCGTAACGGTATTGCCGCCGATGGTGAACAGAATCCGGTACACATGGGGCCTGCGGCCATAGAGCAAGTGCCGCACCTCAAACGGGGAATCGGCGTTTTCAGGGGCAAGCGGACAACGGGACGGCGAGGTCGCTAGCGATGCAATCGCGTCTCCAGTGCCAGAAACCACCGAATACCGGTATCGCCCGCATGCTGCGAATACAACCACTCCAGTATGGCTTCCGCGTCGTGCTCGGATTCCGGTGTTGTCTCAACCAGGAAGGCCATATTTTCGGCGCATCCCGGCAAGGAACTCAGCGGCGGGGCGAGTGCGTCCCGCTTGCATGTCCTCACAGCCCCGCCGGATGCCCTCGACGGCTTCCCGATAATCGGTGCGTTCCCACTCGAGATACGCGGCCAGAGCCTCATCAAGCGCGTCGGTCAGGTCCTGACCGTACCTCTGGGCATAGTCGTCGAGTTGCGCCTTACGTTCAGGTTTTATGCGTACTACGTCCATGCTCCCAAGGGTAAGGGTAGAGACGGCTCGTGTCAAGGCGTAGTGTGTTGGGATCTGTGGGATGCGCACTCCGAAATGGGATGCGCACTCTGCTGCCGCGCGTGTCCTCAGCCCCATTGATCCCGCCCGGGAATCACCAATTGACGTACACCCGGATCTTATTGAAAACAAGCCTCAACCACCAATTAGACCGGCGGAACGGCCCGACGGAGTGGTAGTGTGGTCTCGGGAGGGGAAGACGTTGCCGGCCACATCCAGCACAGCGAGTTGCCAGCGGGATTCAATCGACTCGGCGCGCCCAGTTCGGCGCGTAGCCCGTGAAAAACTGCCTTCGCCAAAATTGGCTTCGTAATTTTTATCAAGCGTAGGTAAACAAGCAACTTATTGGCTTTGAATGCAAGGAAAAGTATGTTTGCCCTCCTTTCATCCATCCCAGGCCCGCGCTCAGGAGTCCCCTGATCGCCGAACGACAAGCGCTCTGGCCCAAAGCTCTCGCAGCCCGCGATCCGCGTAAATGGCCTGTATTGCCAATACCTTGGGCTTTGTTTGTCGCTGACGGGTCGCCGGGAGTCGAAGCTCGCATCGCCCTCCTCCCAAATCGGATTAAAATATCAGAAAGCCCCCGGCCAACCCATGTGGATAGTCCGCCTAGCCCTTCGCCGTCCCTACACCTTCGTGGTCATGTCCCTCATGATCGTCATCCTCGGCATCCTCGCCACCTTCCGCATGCCCACCGATATCTTCCCTGAAATCGACATTCCGGTCGTCAGCGTCATCTGGTCCTACGCCGGCATCTCCCCCGAGGAAATGGCCGAAGTCGTCACCATCCGCTGCGAGCGCTCGTTCACCACCTCGGTGAACGACATCGAGCACATGGAGTCGCAATCCCTCCCCGGTCTCTCCATCATCAAGGTCTTCTTCCATGCCGGCGCCAAAGTCGATTCCGCCGTCGCGCAGTTGGCCGCCGCCTCCCAAGCCGTGCTGCACTCCCTGCCCACCGGCATGACCCCGCCCTCCATCCTGCGCTACAACGCCTCCAGCGTTCCCATCCTGCAACTGAGCATTTCGAGCGACACCATGAGCGAATCGTCGCTCTACGATTACGGCTACAACTTCATCCGCACCCAGATGGCGACCGTGCAAGGCGCCAGCTTCCCCCTGCCCTATGGCGGACGTCCCCGCCAGATCATGGTCGATATCGATCTCAAATCGCTCTACGCGCAAGGTCTCTCGGCCAACGACGTAGTCAACGCCATCAATGCGCAAAGCCTGATCATCCCTTCCGGCAGCGCCAAGATCGGTCCTAACGAATTCGTCGTGCGCCTGAACAGCCTGCCACCTTCGGCCGACGCCTTCAACAGTCTGCCCATCAAGCAGACCAACGGCACCACCGTCTACATCCGCGACGTGGGCCACGTGCGCGACGGCTACGCCATCCAATCGAACATCGTGCGCCACAACGGCAATCGCGCCACTCTGCTCACCGTGCTGAAAAACGGCGGCTCCTCCACGCTCGCCATCGTCGCCAAGATCAAAGAGATTCTGCCGCGCATCCGCTCCACGCTGCCCGCCGCCCTGAACATGAAGCTGCTGTTCGATCAATCCATCTTCGTGCGTGCCGCCATCAACGGCGTGCTCAAGGAAGCCGTCGTCGCCGCCTTTCTCACCGGCCTCATGATCCTGCTCTTCCTCGGAAGCTGGCGCTCGACCATCATCGTCTGCATCTCCATCCCGTTATCGATCCTCACCTCGCTCGCCGTCATGAACCTGCTGGGCGAAACCATCAACGTCATGACCCTGGGCGGCTTGGCTCTGGCCGTCGGCATCCTGGTGGACGACGCCACCGTCGAAATCGAGAACATCCATCGCAACATGGGCATGCGCAAGCCGATCATCAAGGCCATTCTGGATGGCGCGCAGCAGATCGCCATCCCCGCGTTCGTTTCCACGCTGTGCATCTGTATTGTGTTCGTGCCGGTGATCTTCCTCAGCGGCGCGGCTCGCTACCTGTTCACCCCGCTGGCGCTGGCCGTGGTACTCGCCATCATGGCGTCGTATCTCCTGTCGCGCACCCTCGTTCCCACCATGGTCAAGTACCTTTTGCGTGGCGAAGCCGACCGCTATCAAGATGAATCGGGCGAGATGCAGGACACCGGGCATGGCTTCTTCGCCGGCATCCACCACGGTTTTCAGACCCGCTTCGAGCGCATGCGCAACGCTTACCGCCGCTTGCTCGGCTCCGCTCTGGCGCATCGTAAGCTGGTGGCCGCCTGCTTCGGCCTGATCGTGCTGGCCTGCGCCGCCCTGATCCCCTTCATCGGCACGGATTTCTTCCCGCGCGTGGATGCCGGCCAGATCCGCCTGCATGTGCGCGCCCCTGCGGGCACGCGCATCGAAGAGACCGAAGAATATTTCAAGCAGGTCGAACAAACTATCCGCCAGACCGTTCCCGCGGCCGAGCTATCGGATATCCTCGATAATATCGGCTTGCCCTACAGCGGCTACAACATCGCGCTGAGCGACACGGCCACCATCGGCTCGTTCGATGGCGAGATCCTGGTCTCGCTGAAGCCGGACCACGCATCCACCTGGAACTACATCCGCGACTTGCGCCATCGCCTGAACCGCCAATTTCCCGATCTGACATTCTTCTTCCAGCCCGCCGACATCGTGGGCCAAATCCTCAACTTCGGACTGCCCGCGCCCATCGACGTGCAGGTGATCGGGCCGCTTGCGAACGCCCCCGCCAACTACCTCTTGGCCCAGCAGATCACCGCGCAAATGGCGCGCATCCCCGGCGCGGTGGACGTGCACCTGCATCAAGTCGTCGACGCGCCCGAGTTGCGCTTCAATGTCGACCGCACCCGCGCCGATCAGCTTGGCCTCACCCAGCAGGATGTGGCCAACAGCCTGCTGATTTCTCTGAGCGGCAACTTGCAACTCGCACCGAACTACTGGATCAATCCCCAAAACGGCGTGGATTATCCAGTCATCGTGCAGGCGCCCGAATACCATCTGTCCTCCACCGCCGAACTGCTCGATACGCCCGTGCATGCGGGCGGCGCCCTGGCCGTCAACCAGTTGCTCACCAACGTGGCGCACCTGGATCGCGGTTCTACGGCTTCGGTCGTCAATCACTACAATGTGCAGCCGCTCTATGATGTCTACGCCAACGTGCAGGATCGCGACCTCGGCAGCGTAGCCACTGAAGTGCATCGCGTGCTGGACAGTTTCCGTTCCAAGCTGCCCAAGGGGAGCTTCTTCGAAACCCGCGGCCAAGTCGAAACCATGCGGACCTCGTTTATCGGCCTGGGCGCAGGGATGGTCTTCGCCGTCCTTCTTGTCTATTTCGTGATGGTGGTCAATTTCCAATCCTGGCTCGATCCTTTCATCATTCTGATGGCCCTGCCCGGCGCGCTCTCGGGCATCCTGCTGATGCTCTTCGTCACGCAGACGACGATCAACGTGCCGTCGATGATGGGCGCTATCATGAGCATCGGAGTGGCTACTGCAAATAGTATTTTGCTCGTAAACTTCGCCAACGACGTGCGTGCCACTGGCGCTGACTCCATCACCGCCGCGCTGGAAGCCGGATACACCCGCCTGCGCCCCGTCATTATGACCGCGCTGGCTATGGTCGTGGGCATGCTGCCGATGGCGCTGGGCGTCGGCGAAGGCGGCGAGCAGAACGCCCCGCTGGGCCGCGCCGTGATCGGCGGACTACTGCTGGCCACGGTTGCCACGCTGTTCTTCGTGCCCGTGGTTTATAGCGTGCTGCGGCGCAATCCGCCGACGTATCTGGAACACGAGGCCGAGGTGGAGGCGTATGATCGTTGATCCTGCCCCCCAAACCACCGCCCGCCCCAAACCGCGCACCGGCCGTCGCGGCCTGCTCGTATTCTTCGCCCTGATCGGCGTGCTTGTGGCCGCCGCAGTGGTCGGCGGCATCCTGCCCCGCCTCACCCGCCAAAAGGCGCTGCGGGCAGCCGCCGAAATCCAAACGGAGCAGCGGCCCACGGTGGAAGTGGCCACGGCCCGCGCGGCCCCTGCGCGCTCCACGATCGATCTCCCGGGCGACATGCAAGCACTCGTCGATTCGCCCATCTTCGCTCGCGTGGATGGCTACCTGCGCACGCGCCTGGTCGATTATGGCGATCGCGTCAAGACCGGCCAGCTTCTCGCGGAAATCGACACGCCCGAACTCGACCAGCAGATCCGCCAGGCGCGCGCCGCCGTTTCGCAAACGCAATCCGCCCTTAATGAGGTGAAGGCCGACCTGGATCTTTCCAAAGCTAATCTCAACTTGGCGCGCCTCACCGTCGAGCGTTGGCGGCGGTTGGCCGCGAAGGGAGTTGTCGCCAAGCAAGAAGCCGATCAGAAAGAGGCCGACTTCGCCGTGAACGAGGCGCAGGTCGCCAAAGCCCAAGCCAGCATCGCGACTACACAGGAAACCGTGCACGCCAACGAAGCCAATCTGCATCGATTGGAAGAAATGAAGGCGTTTGCCCGCATCACCGCGCCGTTCGATGGTGTGATTACCGCGCGCAACGTGGATATCGGCACGCTCATCAATTCCGGCAATGGCGGTGTGGCCCGCGAGCTTTTCCACATCGCGCAAATTCAGGTGCTGCGTATTTTCGTCAACGTGCCGCAGACTAACGTCGCCTCCATGCACCCCGGCGAGACCGCCGAGTTGCGCGTGCAGGAGTTTCCCGGCCAGGTCTTCCCGGCGCACGTCCAGCGAATAGCGAATGCGCTCGACGCCACCTCGCGCGCCATGCTGACGGTGCTCGAAGTGCCCAATCCGCACGGCGTGCTGATGCCCGGCATGTACGCGCAAGTGCGCTTCTCGACCGGACGCGCGGAAGCGGCCGTCATTGTGCCTGGCGACGTGCTCATGCTGGGCCGCGAGGGCCCTCGTGTGGCGGTAGTCGCGCCGGACCATCGCATTCACCTGCGCCAGATCCGCATCGGCCAGGATTTGGGCTCCGAGATCGAAGTCGTCTCCGGCCTTGCCGCGGGCGAAGTGGTCGTGGCCAATCCGTCGGACGCCGTGCGTGAGAACGCATTGGTAGAAGTTCGTAACATCGGCAAGTAACGCGGCATCGGCATCAAGCAACCGGCGGATGTGTTACTGCTCGAAGCGCAGGCAGGCCCTTCCGACGTATATCTCGTCGCCCGCGCACAATCGCTCGCCGCGCCGGTTGCCGGCCGGCACTTCGATGGACCGGCCTTCGCGGAAGATGCGCGTGCCGAATTCGCTATCTTCGTCGCAGATGCGATATTGGCCCGAGGGGCGGTCGAAGCGAATGTGCGCGTGTGCGCGGGAAATTGTGGCATTCGCATCGTCGCCGCCTTCTTCGAAGACAATGTCATTGCGGCGGACGATGCGCTGCTGGCTGTCGGTGAGCTCCCGCATGCGTCCGATGTTAGTGCGTTGTTTATCGACGGTGTAGGTTTCCTGGGCGGCCTTGCCGCGCACCACTATGAGCCGCGCCGGGACGGTCTCGGGCGGGAGCGCAGGCTCGGGCGCCGGGGCTGGGATAGTCGCGACCTCGTGGATGGCATATGCGATCTCAAAGCCCTTGGGGCCTTCCTCGGCCGTCTCGACATCCACTGCAAAGCCGGCCGGCAGCGCGCATCCCGCGCCCTGCAGCGACTCGCGGATATCGTTTTCCAAGCGGCGATCCTGGGCAAACGCAGCCTGAAACAAGGCTCGCCGCTCCGGGTCTTGGGACACCAGCCGCACCTTTAGATAGTTGTACGGGAACAGGTGCTGGCCGCGTTGCACGGTTTGGACCTTGCCTTCGATTTCTTCGAGAATTGCGCGATGCACCAACAGCAGTTCGTCCGACTGGGCCGGACCGAATGCCCGCTCGGTCCATTTGCGAAAGGCGCGCTCGATGGTCTTCTCCACTTCCGAAAAGAAACTCATGGCTGTTTTCCCGCTCCGATAAGGCCCAAACTCTGCGCCGCCGTCACCAGCGCGGCGGCCGCCGGCGCCGCATATGTGCCGCCATACTGGCCGTTCTCGATCAACACCGCGAAGGCGATGCGCCTGCCTGCGGGATACGGCGCGAAGCCGATGAACCAGGCATGCGAAGGCGCGTTGCCTAGCTCCGCCGTGCCGGTTTTGCCCGCGATCTGAACGGGCGCATCGGCCGCGCGACGGCCTGTACCCTGAGTCACCACTTCGCGCATGAAACGGGACAATGTGGCGGCTACATCCGGGCCGATCACCGGCTGCGGCGCCTGCGTGCGATCGTTGCTTGCGTCGGCGATCCAGCGGCCTTCGGGCATCTTGCCGCCCGCCGCGATTGCCGCCGCCACGCGCGCCATCTTGAAGGGCGATACCAGCACCGCGCCCTGTCCGTAGGACGCGAACGGCAGATTGCGCCGCAGATCCACCGCGTCGCCGGTCGAGATGCCAAACTGCGCGGCCGTCTCCGCCAGCGCATGCGACCCCACATCGTGCACGCCCAACTGCGCGAAGTACGCGTTGCAGGAGACCGTGATGGCTTGCGACATGTCGAGTGTACCGTGCGCGGTGTCGCCGATATCGTCTTTGATGGCGCGGTTCCATCCGGGGATGGTGTTGCCCGCGCGGCCGTCGGGAAGCCGGTGGCACAGGAAGGT
>Ga0209333_1001768_pt1 | contig 10063 bp, 5 predicted proteins | sample BlaSpr_A8_OM2_O3_FD_187982 | JGI IMG/M metagenome (GOLD analysis project Ga0209333, IMG submission 187982) | Forest soil microbial communities from Thunder Bay, Ontario, Canada - Black Spruce, Ontario site 2_A8_OM2_O3 (SPAdes) (version 2) | ecosystem: Environmental > Terrestrial > Soil > Boreal...
CTGCGTCCCATCATGATGACGGCGCTGGTGGCCTGTTTCGGCTTGCTGCCGGCCGCGATTTCCACGGGAATCGGCAGCGATTCGCAAAAGCCTTTTGCGATTGTGGTGGTGGGCGGCCTAGCCTCGCGGCTGCTGCTTTCCGTTTTTCTCGCGCCCGTGCTCTACGCCATCGTGGCGCGGGAGGGCGATACGTTACAAGTGTAGGAGGGTAACATGCGCAGGTTCTTCTGTGTGATGGGTGTGTTCATGGCTGTCGGATTGTGCGACGCGCAAACTCCGCGCGCCTTCACGTGGGCGGAACTGCGCTCCCGTTTCCAAACCGCCAATCCCAACCTGATCGCCGGAATGCGCGCGCCGCGCGCGTCTCGCACCGCGCAACCGGAAGGCGACAGCAAGCTCTCCGCAGCCGAACGCGCCGTGTTCGGCAACCGCAAGATCTACTCGATGAGCCTCAACATGCCGAACCTCAACTCGGCGGGAGGCAGCTGGATCATCCGCTTCGCCGCGATCAAGGCGGAATCAGCATCGAGCAATCCTGCTTCGGCCAGCGCAGCTTCCGACGATTTGACAGCGCCGGTGGCGACCAGCAAGGTCGATCCCGCGTATCCGCTGGAGCTGATGAAGCAGAATGTGGGCGGAACGGTGATTCTCTATGCCGTGATCCACGCGGACGGAACCGTCGGCAACGTGCGCGTGCTGCGCAGCGTGGATGAGCGCATCGACCGCTTCGCCAGCGCCGCGATCGCGAAATGGCGATTCCAACCGGCCGCGAAGAACGGAACTCCCGTGGACGTGGAAGCTACCTTCTGGATTCCCTTCCGGCCAGCAAAGACTAGCTCGGGTTTTTGAGAGCGGCTTCCGCTTTCTTCGCTTCCTAGCTTCGGGCTTGAATGCTGGCTGCTCTGTGTGGATTTCTGCTGCAAAATAATTTTGGGGGCGGCGTTTGTCGAGGTAGTGCGGACGACTCTGGATTGCTTTCGGTGCCCGGTTTGTAGCCGGGAGAGGCCCCCTCCCCCCTTTTTGCAAAATCTCTGGAATCATCAGGTTAGCGCAAAATTCTTGGCAAAGTACGTCATTCAAAAGACTTAGGTATCAAAGTATTGGAAGCAAGGGACTTATGTCCGTTCTACTGCGAGCTGAAGGTGGCGTTGGTGCTTCGAGTAGGATGAACTGATTTTTGGGTGAGGGCAAGGTTAGATGTCACAACGGGGGTGTGGATAAGTCGCGAGGATTAGTCTGGCTGGGCGCGATGGGAGAAGAAAGGCTGATTGGAGGGGAAGGGATGTCATGATAAACTTTGCGGCTAGTAAGTGGCTCCCCCTGCCGCAGCTCCGTCTGCAAAAACAAGAATAATGAAGTGAGGATCGTGATGACGCCCTTGTACCCTTTTCGCTTTCGTCGCCTGCTATGTGCCTTGGGCGCGCTGTTTACCGTGGTTGGGGCTGCCGTGCCGACGTGGGCGCAGTTTGAGACGCGCATAATTGAGCAGATTCGGCCCTACGGCGCGTCCTCGGTTGCATTGGGCGATTTTAATCACGATGGCAAGCTTGATCTGGTGGTTTCGGACGACAACGGCTTCACGGTGTCGCTCGGCAACGGCGATGGGACGTTTCAGGCGGCGGCCTTTTATTCAACCCAGATCTCTTACTCCCTGGCGGTCGCGGACTTTAATGGTGACGGAAATCTCGACATCGTCATCGCCAATGACAGTTCGAATCCCAGCACGGTGAGCGTATACCTGGGCAACGGGGACGGGACGTTTCAGCCCCCGGTCAGCTCCAATACCACAAGCTACAACACCTTTGTCGTGGTCGGGGACTTCAATCGGGACGGCAAGCCGGACATTGCCGTTGTGGACCATCCTTATATCAGCGTGCTGCTGGGCAATGGCGACGGAACGTTTGGTACGCCGAGCGACAATGATTCCTTCACGGATCCGGCGTGGCTGGCAGTGGGCGACTTCAACAATGACCACAAGCTGGATGTGATTGCCGTCGGCTCCTTTGGCGCAAGCTATAGCATGGGGGTGCTGCTGGGCAACGGGAACGGGGCGCTGCAGAATTCCCTTACATATCCGTTGAAGTACGTTCCTGGGACGGTTGCGGTGGGCGACCTCAACAGTGACGGAAATCTCGACGCGGTTGTTGGCGACGACTACGGAGCCGTGACGGTATTTGTGGGAAAGGGGGACGGTAGTTTTCAGCCTGGCGTGATATACAGCACGACCGGCCTCTCGGGAGGGCCAATCATAGTCAGCGATCTCAATTTGGACGGGAAAATGGATGTCGCCATTTCGACTGGCGCCCCCGGAGAGGCAGTTCCCAGCAGCGGGGGCGTCGACGTGTTTTGGGGTAACGGGGACGGTACGCTTGAGGCGGCGCAATATTTCTCTTCGCAGACGAGCGGTTTTCCGGTAGTTGGGGATTTGAATGGCGACGGTCTGCCCGACTTCGCGTTGGCGAACGAGTTCGGAGTGGTGACCATGCTTAACACGGGGGTGGTAAGCTTCTCGCCGACAGCTCCAGTGATTTTCCCCATACAGGCTGTAAATACCACGAGCGCTCCGCAGACGGTGACGCTGACCAATAACGGGACGGCGACTCTCTCGATCGGCTCGATCGAGGTAACAGGAGAGTTTCAGATGAGCCACACGTGCGGCAGTTCGCTTGCAGTTGGGGCTAGCTGCGAGGTGAGTGTGATTTTTGAGCCAAAGACCTCCGGCACACACACGGGAACTGTGATGATCAGCGATAGGGCGTCTTCGAAACCACAGTTCATCGATCTTTCTGGGAGGGGAACTGTATTAGCACTGTCGCCCGCGAGCTTGAGGTTTGGCACCGGGAGCGTCGGCACCAAGAGCGCCCCGCAGGTTGTGACTGCGACCAACAATGGCAGTACCGCAGTTAGCCTTAGCAGCGTCGGGCTGGGGGGAGCCGACAAGGGGGATTTTTCCGAAACCGACAACTGCACCGCGCACGCGATCGAACCGGGCGGCGGCTGCGAAGCGGCGGTGACCTTCGACCCCACCAAGAAGGGCCCGCGCAGCGCGGCCCTTTACTTTAACCTGCCGACCGGCTCTCTGAGCCCGCTGCCGGTGGCGTTGACGGGCACTGGGCGGTGAATGTCCCGCCGGGAAGTGGCTGCCTCGGTCCCCGAGACAGCCATTCCTGATCGTAGGGAGTTGTGGGTCCTTTTCTAGTGGCTCACGTGGGTGCACTCCGCAGTAACTGGCAGGCCCGACCCGGGCGGCGGACCCGCCATGTCGTAGGTAATGGCGGTGAAGCCGCTAACGGTTCCGTTGAACACTGTGGGGTAAAAGCCGGGGACGTTGCTGTCGGAGCTGCCTGCCTGCTCGGGACCGTCGCATGCGTCCACGGCGTAGATGTCATAATGCGCCGGCGCATTCGACGAGGTGATTTGCGAATAAAAGATTTCCCCCTGTGGGCTGGAATTGTTGGGGCAGAGGTCCGGGTTAAATCCCCCTCCGTTGCAGTTGGGTACCGCGTGATAGAGGCTACGGCACAGCCATGCGGATATGGAAGTGGGGTAGGTGAAAGTGGGGATTGCCCCTTGTCCCGCCGCGCCTGTCGACTGGTCAACGATGCTTTGGTTGAGCCAGGCCTGGTCGGAGGAGCTTGTGGTTCCGCTGGAACTGGTGCAGCTGGAGTTGTATGTCCATTGCCCGACTTGCGTGTTGGCTGGCGTGACGTACGTTGGGGAGAGGGCCCAGGAGGAGCCGCCGCTGCCCAGCTGGCAGCCCCACTGCCCTGATGGGCAGACGGTCACGCTGGCCGCGGCGGGCTCCTCACATCCCTGGTTGATGTCGCTGAAGACGGGGCCAGAGATCAGCTCCACGTTGTCCAGCCAACTTCCGGCCCCGTAGTAGGCTAGGGAGTAGGCTACCTGTGCCGACCCGGCACTTGCGCCTTGGGCACACATCCCTGCCTTGGGATTGCCCCCGGTCCCCTGGGTGATGGGCAGGAAGTATGTGTTGTAAACGTAGTTCAGAAAGGTAGCAGGGCGGCAGGCGGCGTTCTGGATGTTGGCCGGGTACGGTGTCGTCTGCCCCGGGTTGTCTGTTTCTTCCCAGGGCGAGCCCCACGCCAGTTGTACGATCTCGTAGCCCTGCGTGAAGTAGTAGGTCAACATGCTGAGCGGATTACTTGGTGTTCCGGTAGAATCGCCCGCTGGAACGGTGCCGTCGCCTCCGTTGAAGAAGACGACGAGGCCGTTCACTGGTTTCGAAATGACGGCGGGACTCAGATAGCCGAAGGTTAGGCCGATGCCCGGGGATGCAGTGTTGTTGCAGCTGACCGTGGTGGTGAAACAATTTAGGGGATACGTCGTGCTGCCTGAGGTATACGAGAACCAGTTTGTTCCCGAGCACGCCGTCGTGCTACCGACTGGCGGCGTGAGAGACCCGAGCGATAGCGAGCCTTGCGCGTGGGCCGGGGTTGGGAGCAGGGCGAAAGCAATTACGGCTAGCGCGGAAGCGAGTAATAGTTTGGTTGCGATTGTGGTTGTTGGTCCGAGGCTGATCGAGCGCTCGGAGCTTAGTCTGTGAGTACCTGACATGCAGTTCTCCTTGCAAAGCAGATTGGGGCAAGGAGAGAAGAAGCTAAATGAGGCGGCGAGGGCAGTCAAGGGAAAGATATCCACAGCGAGGTTGAGTTACTAACTGGGGGAAGGTTGAGTTAGTGAGTATTTGTGGGATATAGAGATCCTTCGGCCCGCAAAGAGCGCGCGTCTCAGGATGACAGGGTCGAGGTTGGTTGAGGGATCTCGGGCGGGACAAGCAAAAGCAGATTCCTCGCCGCTCTCGCCGGTTTCACCGGCTGCGAAGCGGCTCGGAATGACAAATTTCTTGGAATTTATTTGGACATATAGATCATGGCTTCGGGGGATCACGTTGTGTGGGCGCGAGCTGCTTCTCTGGAGTCGGCTTACGCTTTGGCGGTTTTCTTTTTTTCCAGGGCGGCGTAGATGGCGGGGTCGGTGCAGATTTCGTAGTAGGTGCGGTCGGTCCAGGACTGGACGGAGAAATCTTCGAGGTGGATGCGCGGAATGCGGCTTTCGCGGATGACGATTTTGCGGAAGATGTCGCGGTCGACGGGGACGGTGGCGCTGGAGAGACGGTATTCGCCTTTATCCGAGGCCATCGAGGGCGGCAGCTTGACGGCGAGCGGGACCAGGGTAATTTCCTGCTCCAGTTTGCGGAAGGCGGCTTGATTCATGCGAATGCCGCCCAGGTTGTAGCTGAGGATGGAGTCTTCGGGATTGGCCGGCGGGTTGGCGGTTTGATTCGCGGTTTGACTCGAAGCGTGATTCGCGGGTTGATTCGCGGGTTGATTCGAAGCTTGATCGGCGACTTGATTCGAGGCGGGCTGGTCTGAGTCGGCGGCCTGGAAGACGTATACGTGGAACGGGCCGGCTTGTGATTCCATTACTTTGCGGGCGTGCTTGTTGCAGGAAGACAGGCGGTCGCTCTCGTTGAGGGCTTCGGAGATCATGATCTGGCGCTCGCCGTCCATGAGATAGAGCGGGGCGGATTCCTGCAGCGTGATGCCGATGCCCAATTCAAGTTCCGGCATGGCGGAGCGCTGCATGAGTTGGTTGTAGCCGCGAACGATTTCGATGATCTCGCGGGCGAGCACGCAGGCGCGGCTGACGGCGAGTTCGGGCTCGCCTTCGCGCTCGAGGATGGCGAGGATGATCGCATCGCCTTCGAGAAAAACTTTTTGCGCTCCGTACTTGCCGAGCAGCTTGTTCACCGGATCATAGAAGTTCAGGCTGAAGTAGGAGGCGGGATTGAGTCCTTTCTCCATGAGGGTGCGGGTGAGGCGGGTGGAATCGCGCACGTCGGCTTTGAGCACGACGTGGCGCAGGACGCGGACTTCCTCGGGCTGCTGTTGTTCATCGGGCAGGAGGAATTCGTAGAGCGTGCCGTTCATGCGGGAGAGCTCGAGCAGCTTTTCGGTGGCGGCGAGGTTGACCGAGTCGAGCGCGGCGTTGAGCGTCTCCAGGCGGCGAAGATCGCGGTGATAGTGAGAGAAATCCTGCAGGAAGCGGGCTGCGACCTTGGCGCGCTCGGCGCCGCGGCATCCGGCAACCTTGCCGACTGCGGCGTACAGGCTGGCCGGCGTGAGCTTGCCGTGCTCCTGGATCATGCGCTCGACGCGGTCGCATTCGGGGCGCGAGATGAGAGCGTTCTTCAATTGCTGGGGATTGATTCGCGGAGCATACTCGGCGAGCAAGGGCACGGTGTGGTATGAGGCGATCACGCACTCCATCACCTGCTCGTCTTCGAGCAGGCGCACCCACTTGGCGAGGCGCTCCTGCTGGGCTACACCTTCTGGAGTGGAGTCGTCGGGCGTGCCGGTGCCGACCAGCGCGCGAGCATTCTCGGTGGCGCACAGCCAGGAATCGATGGTCTCGGTCGTGGTCTCGTCGCCGTAGAGGGAGCGGATAAAGCCCCACACCACGTCTTGCAGGCGAGGGTAGCGATCGTGATCGCGGTCCCAGTTGCCGAGCATGACGTAGTGTTCGGCGCAGAGGTAGTCGTCGCGGCCATCCTCGGAGAACGCCAGGCGGTTCACGAATAAGCCGTAGCTGCCGAGCGCGGCGTTGCCCGACTCTCCGAAAAATGAGCGGCGAGTGCGAGCCAGAGTTTCTTTCTCGATGGCGCGCAAGGTCTCGAACAGCTCCTGACCGGCTTTGCGGAGAATGATTTTCTTGCGCACCTGGAAGGCGGCGACACGCTCGCGATACTCGACGGCCTTGCCCTGGCGGATGCCTTCATACGTCTTGAGCAGAACGCGGCAACGCTCCAGCACTTGCGCGAACTGCTGGTGCATTTCCGAGCGGAGGAATTTGGTGACAGCCAGGCGGGCCAGCAGGTCGACGGAAATCTTTTCTTCCTTCTTGGCTCGATTCAGCGCCGCGAGATGCAATTCGGTGAGCAGCTGCTTCCAGTCGGCGGGATCCGCAGCGGCGCGAACCGGGGCACGAGTTGAGCCTTCGGCGGCTTTTCTCATCCATGACGGGCCCTCCGATTTTTGCGGAGCTTCCGCCGCCAGCAGTCCTTCCAACTCGCCGTGGCGGACGATCAACCGCGTGATCTGGGCGCGAGCTGCGTCGACGAAGCGCGGGCTTAGCGCGACATCGTGGCGTAGATTGTCAACGCCGACGGCCAGACCTTCGAGCGCAATCGAGGGCACGGCAGCGACCAGCTCCGGCAAAGCCAGTTTGTCTGGCTCCTTGCCAAGACGGAAGATGGGGAATCGAGGCATTCGCGATGGCTCAGGGTTGTTGGAAGTTACTGATTACACATGTACATATCGAGACTAGCACGGGCAGAGCAGGGGCTAAAGTTACGGAGGTTATCTGGTGGTGAACCGCAGTGCCCGTTTTTCTCGCCAGGGAATTTGGGAAGGACGACTTGGAATCGAGCGGCGATTAGGAGGCTGCTGAAAAACCGTGTTCCGAGCGAAGAGTAGTACCTCTGCGGCTAAAGCCGCACCGAAAACGAGTCGCTTATCGCAGCGGTGAACCGCTGCGCCACCCAAAGGCAAGTGCAACATACAATGCTTAGGCGGCCTGTTACGGAACGATCTCGAAGACCGTGCCATATCCGTAAGTGCCACCGGAATCGGTGGTGCCATACAGATTGCCGGAGGTATCGAAGATCAAGCCACCGTCAGGAACGGAGCCATCCTCGCCCTCGCCGAAGCTGTGCAGTTGGGTCTCGTTCCAGACTCCGCCGCCTGCCGCAGTGAGTTCGAACGCCGTACCGAAACCGGCCGTGCCTCCGCCTAGCGTGGTGCCGTAGAGATTGCCGCTGGCATCGAGGGTGAGGCCGGCCAGGGGACAGCATCCGTCGGTACCGTTGCCGAAGCTGTACATGACGGTCTCGGTCCAACTGCCGCCGGCGGCGGGCGTTAACTCGAACGCGGTGCCGCCCAGGCCGAACGCTCCCCCGAGGTCCGTGGTGCCATCGAGGTTGCCCGCCTGGTCGAAGATCGGGCCGCTGTCAGGGATGAATCCGTCTCCAGATCCGCCAAAGCTGTGCAGCACGGTTTCGGTCCATGGTCCGTCCGTTTGCGGGCTGAGTTCGAACGCGACGCCGTTGAAGAATGTTCCGCCGTGGAGGGTTGTACCATAAAGATTGCCGAGGCCGTCGAGAATCACGCCTCCGCGAGGTTCCTGGCCGTCGGCATCTTCGAAGTTATGCAGAATCATCTGCCTCCAGCCTCCGCCTGTTCTGGGCGTTAACTCGTAAACGGTGCCGTAGGCGTAAATGCCGCCGCCGATCGTGGTGCCATAGAGATTGCCGGCCGCGTCGAAGACTACGCCAGAGTAAGGACCTACGCCGTCGGTACCGTTATTGTGGAAGCTGTGCAGGATTTGTTCGCTCCAGCAGCCGTTCGCTGCGGGCGTTAACTCGAAGACCGCGCCGCAGCCGATGACCACTCCGTTGCCATCGGAACACGTGCCGGATCCGCCCAAGAGAGTGGTGCCGTAGAGATTGCCCGCAACATCAAGGATGAGTCCGGCGAGTGGGTTGTAGCCGTCGCGGCCGTTGTAGTTGAAGCTATGCAGAATTTTTTCGGAATAGCCGCCTTCTGAGTTGGGCATCAACTCGAAGACCGTGCCGCAGCCGATTACCGCGCCGTTGCCATTGACGCACGATCCGGCACCGCCGTTGAAAGTGGTGCCGTAGAGGTTGCCCATGGCATCGATCACCAAGCCTGCATCGGGGTTGGAGCCGTCGCGTCCGTTGTTGTTGAAGCTGTGAAGCACCTTTTCGCGCTGGGCCTTCGCCGGGACGGCTGAAAAGAGCACGCTGACAGTGATGATGGCGAACCACGCCATCCTTCCAACGGAAAGCTTCCTACAAATCCTGTTGCACATCAGTGGCGCTCCTCACGAACCGGCGTGGCGACTCGGTCCGGACATCCAGTGTTCCGAATGTGCTACGTGCGCGAGGGGATGTCAAGATGAACTATTTTGCAACCTGCGAAATTTTCCAGAAGCGGTGCCGGAGCTGACCGGCCCGGGCCGCGATCCCCAGGCCGCGAGATGAGTTTGACACAACCAAAGCGAGCGGCTGGCTGGGCAGAATTCGTGCTAACATGCTAGGCCTTCCTCGGGGGAGGGGGGAGCTTTATGCGTGCAGCCGCCAGGCTAATTCTTGCCTCAACGACAGTGGCTTTCTTGCTGACCGGCTTGTGCTTCAGCCAGAGTTCGATCACGGTGTCCCCGAAATCCGGGCCGCCCACCACCGGGACCGACATATCCGGAAGCGGTTTCACTCCAGGTGCCGCGATCCACATCTACTTCGACAATACCTTCGAAACCTCGACGGTTGCGAGCAGCTCAGGCTCATTCGCGAACGTTGCGATTGAGATTCCCGCGTCAGCCACGCCCGGTGAGCATCGAGTGCGCGCCGAAACCTCTGCGGTCGCGGGGGCTCAGACGCATTTTCAAGTCAATACCAACTGGGCGATGTTCGGCTTTCAGCCTGCTGGCGGACGTTGGAACCCGTACGAGAACCAGCTCGGGACAAGCAATGCCAACGAGTTGCGCCTGGACTGGTCCTACGCCACCGCAAACATGGTATCCTCCTCGCCGGCCGTGGCCGATGGCGTGGTCTATGTCGGTTCCAACGATGGCAACGTCTATGCCCTCGATGCCAAGACTGGGGCCAACCTATGGAGCTTCACCACCGGCGGCGGCGCGAGTTCGCCGGCCGTTGTCGATGGCGTGGTCTATGTCGGCTCTGGCGATAATAATCTTTATGCGTTGGATGCTGCGACCGGCACCGAACTGTGGAGCTTTGCCACCGGCAGTTATGTGGCGTCCTCGCCTGCTGTGGCCAACGGCGTAGTCTACGTCGGCTCGGACGATGATAATGTCTACGCCATAGATGCCAAGACCGGGGCCAACAGGTGGACCTTCACGACCGGCGATCCTGTATACAACTCGCCTGCCGTCGCCGACGGGGTGGTCTACATCGGCTCTCTGGATCGCAACGTCTACGCCTTAAACGCCGCGACCGGTAACA